>Ga0123341_1000002_pt1 | contig 191257 bp, 169 predicted proteins | sample Turbeapinknodule_FD_89959 | JGI IMG/M metagenome (GOLD analysis project Ga0123341, IMG submission 89959) | Root nodule microbial communities of legume samples collected from Mexico - Turtle bean Mexico pink nodule | ecosystem: Host-associated > Plants > Roots > Nodule | place: Mexico: Nepantla...
GGACGGCACCTCGCGCTTTTCGATCGGCAAGGACAAGATCCATCATTATATGGGCTGCTCGACCTTCGCCAATTTCACCGTGCTGCCGGAGATCGCCCTTGCCAAGGTCAATCCCGACGCGCCGTTCGACAAGATCTGCTACATCGGCTGCGGCGTCACGACAGGCATCGGCGCGGTGATCAACACCGCCAAGGTCGAGATCGGTTCGACGGCGATCGTCTTCGGTCTCGGCGGCATCGGGCTGAACGTGCTGCAGGGGCTGCGGCTCGCCGGCGCCGACATGATCATCGGCGTCGATATCAACCCGGACCGCAAGGAATGGGGCGAAAAGTTCGGCATGACGCATTTCGTCAATCCGAAGGAGGTCGGTGACGACATCGTTCCCCATCTCGTCAATATGACCAAGCGCAATGGCGACCTGATCGGCGGCGCCGACTACACCTTCGACTGTACCGGCAACACCAAGGTCATGCGCCAGGCGCTGGAAGCATCCCACCGCGGCTGGGGCAAGTCGATCATCATCGGCGTTGCCGGCGCCGGCCAGGAGATCTCCACCCGTCCGTTCCAGCTGGTCACCGGCCGCAACTGGATGGGCACTGCCTTCGGCGGCGCGCGCGGCCGCACCGACGTGCCTGACATCGTCGACTGGTACATGCAGGGCAAGATCCAGATCGACCCTATGATCACCCACACCATGCCGCTCGACGACATCAACAAGGGCTTCGACATGATGCACAAGGGCGAAAGCATCCGCGGCGTGGTGGTCTACTAAGCATGAAAACCATCTCGACCGAGAAGTCTCATGGCGGCACTCAAGGGGTCTACGTCAGTCGCTCCGAGGCCTGCGACTGCGACATGACCTTTGCTGTCTTCGTGGGCGGCTTGCCGCCGAGCTCGGACTGATCATCGTCTGCCCGGATACCAGCCCCCGTGGCGACCATGTTCCGGACGAATCCGACAATTGGCAGTTCGGCAAGGGCGCCGGCTTTTATGTTGACGCCACCCAGCCGCCGTTTTCGGCGAATTACCGCATGTACAGCTACATCACCGAGGAGTTGCCGCGGCTGCTTGCCGCGGAATTTCCCGTCGACATTGGCCGCCAGGGGATGTTCGGCCACTCGATGGGCGGCCATGGTGCGATCACCATCGCGCTCAAGAATCCGGACCGCTTCCGAAGCTGCTCGGCCTTTGCGCCGATCAGCCATCCCTCGGTCTCCGGCTGGTCGAAACCGGCCTTGCGGAAGTATCTCGGCGCCGACGAGGCGACCTGGCGGGCCTATGATTCCTGCTCGCTGATCGAAGACGGGCATCGGTTCCCCGAACTCCTCGTCGATCAGGGGACGGCCGACAACTTCCTGGAGGACGGCTTGCGTCCCGATGAACTCAGGCAGGCCTGCGAAGCGGCGGGCATAAATCTACGTCTCCGCATGCAGGAAGGCTACGGCCATTCCTACTTCTTCATTTCGACATTCATGGAGGACCATCTGCGCTGGCACGCGCAGAGGTTGGGGAAGTGATTGCAGAGCTTGGCCGGGCATAACGCAAACGGCCAGGGAGGGAAGGAGAACATCAATGAGCATAGCCATTCACCCGGCAGTGGATTCAGGCTTTCGAGCGACTGACGCTGCTTTTGCCGGCGGGACGCTGGTGTGCAAATGCACGAGCAACCCTGTCAAGGTCAGGATCAAGGGCGACATCGCCCACAACCACGCCTGCGGCTGCACCAAGTGCTGGAAGCCGGAGGGTGCCGCCTTCTCGGTTGTAGCGGTGGCGCCGACCGAAAGCGTCGAAGTGCTCGAAAACGGCGACAAGCTCGCTGTCGTCGATCCTGCTGCCCTGATCCAGCGACATGCCTGCAAGGAATGCGGCGTGCATATGTATGGGCCGGTCGAGCGCGAACATCCGTTCCAGGGATTGTCCTTCGTCCATCCGGAACGCTTCCAGGAAACCGGCTGGGCAAAGCCGACCTTTGCGGCCTTCGTATCGTCGATCATCGAAAGCGGCTTCGATCCGTCGAAAATGGACGCGGTCAGAGCACAGCTGAAGGCGTCGGGCCTCGAGCCCTATGATTGCCTCTCGCCCGGCCTGATGGACTACATCGCAACCTGGACCGCCAAGAAAAGTGGCGTTCTCGGCGCGTAGTTCTTCGGGGAGCGCCTAACGGGCGCCCCCCGATGCCGCCGCCATTCGCAATCGGAGCCTTCGCGATCGCCGGTGCCCCGATATAGCGGCCGGTCAATATTAGCCCTGCTCAGCGGCGTCGCAATGGCGCTGTGTTTTCGTGGGGCTTGGCCGAGGACGATGGGCACTTTGGTGCTAACTGCGGTCGCCATCGCCGGCTTCCACCACCTTCGATCGCTTCTTGGAACCGGTCTCGATCTGATCAGGCGTTTCCGCCCTACACTGCCTGCTGCCGGCGATTGCCCTGCTCGGCTATGGGTAGACCACGCCGCCGATCGCGACCACGATCGTCGCAGTGCCGTGGCAAGCCGCCTGATCTCGCTGGACAAAGGAGTTCACCGAACTTGAAGAGGCGCTCGGGATGGTGCCAGCAAAGATGTTCATCAAGATCCGCCTCCTCTTTCCGCTGCCGAGCATCATGCCAGGCACAAAACGGAGCCTGATGATGGCCTTCGGCATCATTGTCGCCGGTATCGGCGGCTCGACGGCTCGGAGGGGCGATCCCCACGGCGCGATCAGGACACTCGACATCGCCACTCCAATCAATGGAGCGATCGCTGTCGTGATACTGACTATGGTGGTTGACCGCATAACGCAGAGTGCCGCTCGATTTTGGGAACAGAATGGAAGGGGCGGCTCGACGTCAGGTCGAGATACCGTCATGAAAGCCTGATCGGAACCATTTTCGAAGGCCGGGTCGAGGCCGAGGCAAGGATTGGACTCTATGGCGGGAGCCTTCCAAACATCGGAGCCTGGGCGCGCGTCATCGGCCACAACACCATTTTTTTTGACGACCGTGATCCGCCATCACGCGGTTTTCAAATTCGATGAGCGCGTTTTTCCGAGTTTTAAGAGGCGGCGAGGAGATGACTATGCGACCGGAGCAGCATCGGCAGGGAGACGGCGTCGCGAAATCCGGTGCCCGGCTCAAGGTAGGGTTCGTGCTGTCGCGGTCGTTTACGCTGTCGGCCTTCGCACTCTTTGTCGACACGCTGCGCCTTGCCAGTGATGAGCAGGATCGGTCCGGACGGGTGCTTGCCGACTGGCAGGTGATCGGCAGCACGCGGCATCTGATCACTTCGAGCTGCGGCGTCCAGGTTGCTCCGACCTCCGATTTCGTCGATCCGTTGAAATTCGACTACATCGTCGTCGTCGGGGGGCTTCTGACGGTGGAAAACCCTGTCGACCAGCAGACCATCACCTTTCTCAAGCAGGCGGATGCCAAGAAGGTGCCGCTGATCGGCGTCTGCACCGGCTCGTTCATTCTTGCGGCGGCGGACCTGATGAAGCGGCACGAGTCCTGCGTGAGCTGGCTGCATTACAAGGAGTTTCGCGAGCGGTTTCCTGACCTCGGCGTCCGTTCCGATCGGCTTTTCAATCTCGATCGCCAGCGCGGATCCTGCGCCGGCGGCAGCAGCGCGGCCGACATGGCGGCGTTGCTGGTCAGGAAATATATCAGCCGGGATGCAGAGCGAAATGCGCTTGAGGTGCTTCAGATCGAGAAGGCCCGGGCGCCGGCGGACATACAGCCCCGCCGTCCGCTGTATGACGACTATGACGACGCCCGCGTAAAGGCGGCGATGATTACGATGGAACAGTTCGTCGACGGCAGCATATCGATCCAGAAGCTTGCTGCCATGGTTGGCCTGTCACGGCGGCAGCTGGAGAGAATATTCATCGACAAGACGGGAATGTCTCCCGCCAAGGCCTATAATCGGGTCCGCATGGAGCGGGCAAAATCGATCCTGGTCCAGTCAAAAGCGCCGCTGATCGAGATCGCGCTTGATGTCGGCTTCGAAAATGCCTCGCAGTTCACGCGAACCTTCAAGCGGACCTTCGGGCAGACCCCGTCGCAGCATCGCGCGGCGGCTTCAAGAGCACACTGAGCACGCTTCAGATCTCTTCCCACGGGAAGCTGTCCAGCCGCTCCGCGCCCTTGTCGGTGATCAGGGCCTGGGTATTCAGTTTGATGCTCTCCGAGCCGGCCTCGGCGATCAGGCTTTCGAGGTTGAGCACCATGTTCTCCTCGATGACGCCGCTGAGGTGTCGCTCAGCGTTCGATGACGAGATCGCTGAGCGGCTTCGAGCAGCAAGGCAGGAAAAAGCCGGCGTCGATCTCACGTTGCCGGATACCACCATTATGGTTCATCTCCACCGAGCCGGAGACAAGCTTCGACTTGCAGGTCCCGCAGACCCCGTTAGAGCACGAGGAAGGCAGGCGGACGCTGCCCTTCTTTGCCGCTGAAAGCACCGTCTGGGCTGACGGGACTTCCAAGGTCTTGTTCTGTTTCGAGAATTCGACCTGGAAAATCCTCGTCACCGGCTGTGCTTCGACGTCGAGGCCTGGCTCGTCGCTGACCGCGGCGTCGAAGCTCTCTTCGATATAGCTTTCTGCGGGGACGCCGAGAGCAGCCGTGATCGAACGCGCCGCCGCCATGAACGGCGCGGGACCGCAGCACATGACGACGCGTTCGGCGATGTCGGGAACGGCAAGCTTGAGGAATTCCGGCGAGATCCGGCCGGTCAGCCCCGGCCATGATAATTCGCCGGCGACCGTCTCGGGAAGAAACTGGAGGCGCAGTCCCTTCATCCTCGCTGCGAGCCCCGAAAGGTCATGGCGAAAGATCAGATCGGCCGGCGTTCTCGCCGCATGCAGGAAGACGATGTCCGACGCTTCGTAGCGGTCTGCCAGATCATGCGTGATCGACATGACGGGCGTGATGCCCGAACCTCCGGAGAGCAGCAGAAGCTTGATCTTCTCGCCCTTGGGCCGGATGAAATGACCAAGCGGTCCCTGACCCTTGGCGGTCATGCCCGGAGCCATGTGGTCGTGGAGCCAGTTCGATATCCTGCCGCCGGGCACGCGCTTGACCGTCACCGTAAAGGCGTTGCTTCGGTGGGGCGACGACGAGATGCTGTAGCATCGCGCCTCGCCATCCGAACCCGTCGGGAAGTCGAACAGAAAGTATTGGCCGGCATCGAAATGGAAATGCTTGCCTTCGGGCGACGCGAACGTGAAGCTTTTCACGTCATGCGTCTCCTGATGGACGTCGAGACAGACGAGGGTCTCGTCGGTCTCCGGATCCCAGACCTGCCGCGCGCTCTGACCTAGACGCATGGATGTGAGATCAATACCCATGAGCGCGCATCCGGTCGATGTACCAGGTGGCGAACTTGTCGAGGTTCGTCTCGGAGAAGCGGGAATAGGGGCCCGGCTGATAGGCGGGATCGAGAGCGCCGGCATGGGAACGGGCGACGAGGTCGGCGTCCTGGTCCGTTGTTGCGATCCAGACATCCGTCAGCTTGTCGAGGTCGTAATCGACCCCTTCGACGGCGTCCTTGTGCACCAGCCACTTGGTCCTGACCAGCGTCTTGCCTGCCGAGAGCGGGATGACGGTTGCCACGACCGCATGGTCGCCCATGAAGTGGTTCCAGCTGTTATGACCCCAGAGATGCGTGTCGCCGAGATCCTTGCGGGTCATCTGCCCGAGGAGCTTGGAGGATGCAGCGGTGGCGTCGTGGGTCTGGGATTCGCCGGCGCCTGCTATGATCAGCCGCTGGGTGCGGAAGTTTGTGGCGCAGCCGGCGAGCTGCTCGATGGCAGCCGAGGGGAAACCGTCAGCCTCCCACGCCTGCGTGCGCTCCTCGTAAAGGCGGAAGTGCTCCTCTGCCTGCTCGCGGTCTTCCGGGCTCAGCGTTTCGGGATCGAAGCCGAAGTCGAGATCGACGAAGGAGACGCAGAGTTCCGGGTGGTTGGCGGAGCAATGGTAGCATTCGCGATTGTTCTCCATGGTCAGCTTCCAGTTGCCGTCCTCGATGACGTCGGTCTGGTGAGCGATCTTGGCATTGCGGATGTCATAGGGCGCGAGACGCTCGACCATGGCCTGTTCGAGGCCGGCAATGTCCTCGGGCGGATTGTCGGAGAGGCAGACGTAGATCAGTCCGCCGATCGATTTGAAGGTGACCGGTTTCAGGCCGCGACAGTCCTTGTCGAAATCCTTGCCCATATGGGGGGCATAGCTGAGTTCGCCCGTCAGCTCATAGGTCCAGGTGTGGTAGGGACAGACGAGCTTCGAAACGATCGTCTTGCCGGGATTGAGAAGGCGGGAGCCGCGATGGCGGCAGACATTGTGCAGCACGCGGATTTCGCCGTCGTCATCACGCAGGAGGATCAGGCTCGTCTTGCCGATATCGATCACCGTGGCGTCGCCGGGTTCGGCAACATCACAGTCAAGGCCGACACAGATCCAGTGATTGTGGAAGAAGACGTCGATGTCTGCTTCGAACACGTCTTCTCTGGTGTAGAGGCCGGCCGGCAGCGAGTGACCATCGGCACGGGCTTCGAGAAGGGCTGAGATGGAAGATGGAAGCCTGTTTAGCATGAGAACCTCTTATGTGAGTTTCCCTAGATTGCGCTTGCAAAGACGGGCTTTCAACGGCATAAAAAATCACGCTCGCATAAGATTTTCGCATGTGAAAAGGCATCCAAGATGCAATTTCGAAGACGGCTTCCGTCGCTGACCGCACTGGTGACCTTGGAGGCGGTGCTGCGCAGGAAAAGCTTCACCCTGGCGGCGACGGAGCTCGGTGTCACCCAGGCGGCGGTCAGCCGGCAGATTGCCTCGCTGGAGGAGGAACTCGGCCAGCCCCTCTTTGTGCGCAAGCACCGGGCAATCGATCCGACGGCGGCCTGCATCAGCCTCGGCGCGACGCTGGCAAAGAGTTTCGCCGATATTGCCGAGAGCGTGGAGGCGATCCAGTCACGCAGCCAGGACGTGGTGACGATCGGGGCAACCGTTGCATTCTCTTCCTTCTGGCTGCTGCCGCGGCTCGCCGAATTCCGCCGGGCCAATCCCGGCATTCTGGTGCGGGTGATATCGCAGGACAGTCCGATTGCTCTCGATGGCGCAGAGGTCGATGTGGCGGTCCGCTACGGCCTGCCTCCGTTCAGCGACGGGACGGTCATTGCCTCGCGCGGCGACGTCATTTCCCCCGTCTGCTCTCCGGATTATCTCAGGCGTCGGGGAGGTGGTCCGCTCGGCTCGTCGGACGAATTCATCGAAACGGATGTTGTCGACCGTTCCTGGTACAACTGGTCGCAATGGGTATCGTTCACCGGCGCCAATATCGAGGTCAAGCCGTCGCTGCGGTTCAGCCATTATACCGAGACCATTGCCGCCGCACGCGCCGGGCAGGGGATAGCGCTCGGATGGCGCATGCTGGTCGACACCTTTCTCGAGGACGGAACCCTGGTGCGCGCTGGGGAAAGCGAACTTGCCGCGGAAGGGCATTACAACGTGATCGTGCCGGTCAAAGCCAAGCGGAGCAATGCCCGCGACCTTGCTGCCGCCTGGCTGACGGCATCCCTGCAGGGGTGATCGCAGAAACCGAAATTACAAACCCAACCCGGGCGTTGCCGTCCGGTGCACGCCTTTGGGAATGAAGGCGAAGCGATCTGCCAGGCCGAGGAAATCGGCCGCCAGGTGAATGACCGAAAGCCACATTTCCGTCCCCTGCAGGCTGGGTCCGCTACCATCGGCGAAAGGAAATCCCTCGCCGTCCCGCCATTTGTCCTGCGCCCTTGAGATAAGATTGCGCGCAATCGTCTCTCCATCGCCCCGCCGGTAGTCGGTCTGGCGGGCAATCAGCAGCAGAGGGTGGATCGTATCGAGCAGGTTGCAGGCATTGTATTTCTCGGCAGCGAAGCCCTTGTGATTGCGATAGTTCAAGTGAACCGTTTCGAGCGAGGCATGCGGGTGGGGAAGCGCAACGCCGAACTGAGCGTAGGTGCCGCGCGTCAGGCGATAAAAGCCGTTCACCGGCTGCAGCCATCCTTCCCGAGCGGTCGGTTCGCCCCAGAGGCCGGAGACGCTGTCGGCGTGCCGTCTCAGCCACTCGAAAAGCGCCTGCCGCGGATGCCGAATGCCAAAATACTTCGCATTGAAGTACATAGCGGTTCCGATGGCATCGACCACGCTGCCGGCATGCCAGGCCCTGCTTTGCCAAGGCAGGGCGCTGAGCCATAGGTCGAGATCCCGAGCATCGAGCAGGGCGGCCCGGACAGGTTGGCGCGGGCTGGAACCGAGCAGCTCAAGCGCATATCCAACCGAAAGGACGTTGTAGAGCGCCTTCGGATCATCCCTCAGGGGCTTGTCCGGCATTCGTGCATGCGCGTCCGGGAAAAGGCCGGTCTCCGGTTCCTGGAGATTTTGGAGACGCTCGATGGTCTCCGACCGGTCGATGCCTGGCGGCAGGTGGCCGAAGCCGGCGGCAATTTCGATCGCGTCGCACAGATGCCGGATCGCCGGCCTCCTGGTGCCGTCCGCTTCCAGCGATTCATAATTTCCGGGGGTTTTCCACCGCGCAAGAATATCCGGCCATTGTTCTTGTGCCCTATGCCCAAGCTTGAGCAATTGATCTTCGGTGTCGCCCATGCCGGATTTCTTCGCCGACGAGCCCCGGCTTCGCAGCACCTTTGCCGGAACGCCGCCGGCAATCGCCATAGCGGGAATATCCCCGGTGACGACCGCCCCGGCGGCGATCACGGCGCCATTTCCTATCGTCGCGCCATCGAGGATCACGCAATTGGCACCGATCCACACATCGTCACCGATCGTGATGCCGATGCTGACCACGCCCTGCCGGTGTATGGGAATATCTGGGTCGTCGAAGCCGTGATTGAAGCCGACGATCGATGCGTGCGAAGCAATGCGCACGCCATTGCCGCAAGTGACCTTGCCGGAAACGCAGGCGTAGGGGTTGATGGAGCAATCGGCACCGAGGATGACATCGCCGCGCACCAGCGCGTGCCCCGCGATCCACGACCGCTCTCCCATCGTCAGGCTTTCGGTGAAGATTGCGGCATTCTCGGCGATGTAGAACGTTTCGGCCAGCGCAGCGCCGCATGACCGCCGAAGGTCCGCCTTGCGAGAGAGGTGCGCGGGATGATGAAGATCCGATGCGATGCGTTCCCAGGAAAGATATCGCAGCCTGCGCGCTTCCCTCTCTTCGCTCACCGATGCCTGCGGGCTGCTGGCGTGATCCATCCTGATCCTCATTCCCGGATTTGACCGCCGAATATTCGTCTGCCTGCAGCGGTCCGTTGGTTCGCGGCATCAGACAGCGGGAGCCGTTCGAAAGCAAGACTCGCCGGTCGGTGGCACGCGGAGAAGCCGGTCGTCAGACGCGTTCGATGTGCACCGGGTATTGGCCCCGCACCAGTAGCGGGGCAAAATTGTTATCAAAGTGACGAGCCGGATCAGTCTGTCCCAGCGGTAATCCGCGTAAAACAGGGCGAGATTGCCCCACGGCTTGATCCGGCTTTGTCCCGCACCACGCGTGATGTGTCGCCCACGGTGGCCGAAGAGCGTCTCGTGGAAAGCATTCAACCCCATTTCGAAAGCATCGCCGCCGGCATCAGCGCCGTCAGTGCGCTGCGTGACAAGCCCTCGGGCGAAATCCGGATCGTGTGCCCCGACGACGCCGTCGAACTGGTCTTTCGTTCGAGGCTGCCGGCCTTTCTGCGTGATTACCCGGATATCGCCGTGGAACTCATCGTCGACAACGGGTTCTCCAATATCGTCGAACGCCAGTTCGACGCCGGGGTACGGCTTGGCGAAGCGATTGCACGCGACATGGTGGCCGCTCGCATCGGCCCCGACGTCTCCTATGCCGTGGTCGGATCACCGGAATATTTTGCGGGTCGCACCGCGCCTTTGACCCCGCACGACCTGACGAACCACAATTGCGTCAACCTGCGGCTTCCAACGTCAGGCGGGCTCTATGCCTGGGAGTTCGAGAAGGACGGTCGCGAATCCAGCGTCCGTGTCGAGGGGCAACTCACCCTGAGCAACATAGGATCAGCGATCCATGCCGCTCTTGATGGTGTCGGGCTGGCCTATGTGCCGAGGGACCTCGTCCGACCATATGTCGACAGCGGCCGGTTGCAGGAAGTACTCGCAGATTGGGCGCCAACATTTCAGGGGTATCATCTCTACTACCCCAGCCGGCGCCATCCATCGCCTGCCTTCTCTACCTTCCTGGAAGCCTTCCGATACCGGCGTTGACAATCTTTTGAGGCGATTGCCACCGTGGTCGCATGCTTGCTGTCGCTTCACACGGATGGCCGCAATAGGGGCCGACAGCCGGCGGCGCGGGCGTTCCCAAGCCCCGTGCAAAGAAGCTTCTCGAATATCCTCGTCGAACCACAGGAGTGGCTTACATGGCAACCGGCTCCAACGTGCCGAACCATGCCACCAGGCCGATGATCGCAAGCGCCAGGACGATTTCGACAGTGGTTCCGATCCTGAGTGCTGCCACAGATCCGTGAGGCCGGGAGAGCTTTGGCACGAGCACATACCTGTTGAAGATCGCCAGTCCGATCATCGACAGGACGAGCAGGATCTTCAGGGAAAGCAGAAGCTGATAGTCAACGGACCAGTCGAGCGGGAAACCGCCGATGATCAGGAACATGTTGGCGATGCCGGAGATCAACACCACACTGACCGCGACGTGGCCCGCCGTGGAGAAACGGATGAGCGCCGTCGTCGCGTTACGACCGGCCTGGCGATCGGACAGCAGCGGCAAAATCAACGCGACCGCGATCAGCGCCCCAAACCAGGCGCCTCCCGCCAGCACGTGGATGATATCGTTGCCCCGATGCAGGGCGCGAAGCCAGCCGGTGTTCATGGCGGCATGGCCGCTCGCGGCAAGACCGGCCAACAGGAATCCCGCGGCGATCGTCATGGTAGCGGCCCGCAATCGCATGGGGGCCGCGACGTATGTGAGAAAAACAAAGGCGGCTCCCGCCGCCTGCCAGATCCAGGCAGTGCCGATCGTCGTGCCGGAAATAATATCCAGCATTGCATTGAAATCAGATGCATACGCCCAGTCTCCATTGAGGATCGCGGACCTGAAGGGGAGGGCAAGGACCGTGGCGGAGAGAATGCAGCCGATTGCAAGGGCTCGAAGCCGATATTGCCGTGCCCAGATATTCCCGGAAAGGGATGCGGGAACGAGCAGCCACAGATATGCGGAACTGCCCCATAGATACAGGGCAGCGATGTCCAGGAAAAAGCGGCAAGCGATATAGGCTGTCTCGGGCGTGATCACGGCTTGACGGTGAAGGTATAGCTGCCGTTGGTCTTGTGACCATCGGTCGAAAGCACATGCCAGTCGACGGTGTAGTCGCCTGGTGCCAGCGTTGTGGAAACGGGGACCGTCAGGACCTTGCCATCGTCCTTCAGCCCGGCTTCGCCAAGCTTGATGTCCTTCTTGCCCGGGTCTGTGACCTTTACGCCGCTGAACTTGAGATCAAGTTCTTCGGTGAAAGTCAGGTCGAGTTCGCCGGGAGAGACGACGGAGGCCTTCTCGGCTGGGCTCGAAGTTTTCAGGTGGGCGTGAGCCAAGGCATGGCCGGTGGCCGCGGCCGTCACGATCAGTGCAATGGATGCGATGCGGGGGAGTTTTGACATGGTCATCTCACGTGTTTCCTTTGAAGTTGCCAGTCGGAGTGGGTGTTTGTCAAAGTTTCGCCAAGGGGCGGGTGCGATCGTCTTCATCGGCACATTCTCAAGCGAAGGCACGCCGAAGCGGCGGGATCGTGCGAATAATGGCCTGGTCGACCGCGATCATCAGCAGGATGGCGAGACCGGTCAGCGGAAACGCCAAGGCGTAGACGGCCGCGATGGTCCATAGGCCGATATAAACCGATCGCCGCGGCGGCATCGGCGGAACCCCCACACGTCCGGACGGCCGCCGCTTCCACCACATGACGACGCCGGTCACGCAGGAAAGAACGATCGCCAGGCAGGTGGCGAGCATCAGGAATTGATTGGCGCGACCGAATTCGCGCCCCTGGTGGACGTTGATGCCCCACTCGATAGCTTTTCCGAAAATCGGATACTGGCCGTAGGAGATGTCGACGAGCGGCTTGCCGGAATATTGGTCGATGTGGATGGTCCGCTCCTTGGCGAGATCATCGGGATAGATCGCCGCCGAATAGACCCCGGCTTCACCGGAAGGCATGGCAAGGTCGAAACCGGGCGTCAGACCGGCAGCCTTTGCGATTTCGACGGCCCTGTTCAGGCCGATCGGCTTGTTCGATCGGGCGGCGGCAAGGTCGGAGAGCGGGACTGGAGCCTGTTCGACGCTCCAGCCGACCACAGGCAGGATGTCCTGGGTAACCTTCTCAGATTTCGGTACATCGTCCCAGAGTTGCGTGGGATAGCCCAGGCCATGGCTTCCGAGCCAGGCCTGCACGTTCGAACCCCAGTAGCCCGACCACGGCATGCCGGTGATCGCCAGGAAGAAGATCAGAATGCCAGCGAAGGCACCGGTAACGGCATGCAGGTCACGCCAGAAGACACGTCGGGCCGGCGTGCCGCGGACGGTAACGACGCCGCCCGTCTGGCGGCGCGGCCACCAGAGATAGATGCCGGTCACGACAAGCACCATGGCGAATCCGCCGGCAATCTCGATCAGCTTGTTTGGAAAGCCCCCAAACAAAGCAAGACTATGGATACGCTTGACGACGTAGTTGAACTCTTCGGTCGAGCCGACCGTATCGAGAATCTTGCCGCTATAGGGATCGATGAAGACGAGCGTGGAACCGCCATTGCCTGACACCGTGACGATGGCCGAGCGCTCAGGCGTTGCCGGGTCCTTGTAGGAGGTGACAGCTGAGCCAGGGACGGCGGCCGTCGCGATCTCCGTCAGCTTTTCCGGCGCCAGCGGTTGACCTGAAGCGACGACGTCATAGCGATAGGCGAAGACGCTTTCGTTGATCTCGTTCTTGAAGAGATAGAGCGAGCCGGTGATTGCGAGGTTCAGCAGGAAGGGGACGACGAGAAGTCCGGCGAAGAAGTGCCAGCGCCATATGGCGCGATAAAGCGAGACGCCGGATGCGGCGTTTTCCGCCGGAGCGGCGGAGGTGATTGTCGACATGATGAAATTCCGGATCCGTGGCCGCTGGCAAAGGCGCGGCCGAATACAAAGGGCGCGCCTCAGCGGGGCTTATGCGCGGGTTCAGGTCAGGATCGGATCGGAAGGAGGGGCTCTGGGACCGGTGTTGGGCGGGTAAATTTGCCGACGGAAGGCTTCGATGCGGATCGGAAGATCCACCCGAACGGAAAATGCGACGGCTTTCCCGGCGATGTCTGCAGGAGGCGGCAGGAGGACGGAAGCGCTGATCCGGCAGGCTTCGCAGCCATGATTGTGCAGCTTGTGATCGGTGCCCGTGTTGCCTTCGTCGTCGGTGACCGTGACGCATAGCGTGGGTAGCGTCCCGTCCGGAAGCACATATTCGGCAAGGTTAACGGGGTCGGCCGCGATCGCCGGGGCCTGGTGCGCAAATCCGACAGACACGAGTGCGATGGCGCACAGAATGCGCACCAGCCATTTTCCGGTCATGTCCAAACGACTTTGCATGGTTCCCCCGCCATCCGGCGTGAAAACGTTGATAATGCTGCCGAGCCGAAAGCTCAATGCGGCAATGTAGCCGCAGGGTCAATGATCACGAAAGGCTTGAACCGAACTTGTCCCAGCCTTCCTTGATCGTCTCCATCGCGACGTTGGTCGAGGTGTTGGCAACGTGGGGCAGCGTCGAGATGCGCTCGCCGAGAACGCGGCGGTAGCGGCCGATGTCGCGGGTGCGGATCTTCAGGAGGTAGTCGAACCTGCCGGCGATCATGTGGCATTCCTCGACTTCCCTGATCTTCTTGATGGCGTCGTTGAAGCTTTTCAGCGCCGCCTCACGGGTGTCGGAGAGCTTCACCTCGACGAAAGCGATGTGGTCGAGCTGCATTTTCGCTGGATTGAGGACCGCCTTGAAGCCTTCGATATAGCCATCGTTGATCAGCCGTTTGAAGCGCAACTGGCAGGGCGTCTTCGAGAGGCCGACCCGTGCCGCCAGATCGGTGATCGACAGCCTGCCGTCCTCGGCGAGCGCCGCGAGGATCTTTCTGTCGAATTGGTCCAATTCACTAAAGACGTCAGGTTCTGTGGTCATTTGAACTTTCCGTGGTCTGTTTATAAGTTCATACAGCTTGAAAACTGGCAAAATCAAGTGAGATCGCGATTTGCGGCTGTGGTAGATTATGCGTCGGCAATGGGAGGAAGGCGTAAGCGCCTCGCGCATTGTCGGGATCGGCAGCGGCGCCGCACCAAAAGGGGGATCACGGATGTACGAGAAACAAGCGGGTGACGATCTGAAACCCGATTTGCTGGTTCACTACAGGCCGGTGGCGATAAGAGCGGTTGCCGCGGCATTCACCCTCAAGCGCGACAAGCCGGATGCGCGCCCGCTTCGCGAGACGGAATATTCCGGCCCCGCTTTTATGGACGATGCGCTCTGGGACGACGAGCCCAGTGTTCCATTTATCCGTTAGACGAAACATTCATTGATCAGGGACTCCCATGGTGAACGCAGCGATCGACCCCGCATCCTCCAATGATCCCGCCGGCAGTGCGCCGTTTGCCGCCTTTGCCCCGCCGATCCGGCCGCAATCCGAACTTCGCCAGGCGATCACGGCCGCTTATCGCCGCCCGGAAACCGAATGCTTGCCGCCGCTGGTTGCGGCCGCGCGCGTCTCCGAGGCGAAGCGCTATGACATTCGCAGCACCGCCCGGACGCTGATCGAAGCGTTGAGAGCCAAGCACAAGGGCACCGGCGTCGAAGGGCTGGTGCAGGAATATTCGCTTTCCAGCCAGGAAGGTGTCGCGCTGATGTGCCTTGCCGAAGCGCTGCTGCGCATTCCCGATACGGACACCCGTGATGCGCTGATCCGCGATAAGATCTCCGAGGGCAACTGGACCTCTCATATCGGCGGCGGTAAATCCATGTTCGTCAACGCCGCCACCTGGGGCCTCGTCGTCACCGGTAAGTTGACTTCGACGGTCAACGACCGCAGCCTGTCGGCGGCGCTGACGCGGCTGATCGCGCGCGCCGGCGAGCCGGTCATCCGTCGCGGCGTCGATATGGCGATGCGCATGATGGGCGAGCAGTTCGTCACCGGCGAAACGATCGAGGAGGCGCTGAAGCGCGCCCGGCCGCTCGAAGCGCGCGGTTTCCGCTATTCCTACGACATGCTGGGCGAGGCCGCGACAACGGCCGCCGACGCTGAACGTTATTTCAAGGATTACGAAAAGGCGATCCACGCCATCGGCAAGGCGTCGGATGGGCGCGGCATCTATGACGGACCTGGCATTTCGATCAAGCTTTCGGCCCTGCATCCTCGCTACGCGAGGGCGCAGGCCGGCCGGGTGATGGGCGAGCTGCTGCCGAAGGTCAAGGCGCTCGCCATTCTCGCCAAGTCCTATGACATCGGTCTCAACATCGACGCCGAAGAGGCCGACCGGCTGGAGCTTTCGCTCGATCTGCTCGAAGAGCTCTGCTTTGCCCCCGATCTCGCCGGATGGAACGGGCTGGGCTTCGTCGTCCAGGCCTATGGCAAGCGCTGCCCCTTCGTGCTTGATTATGTCATCGATCTTGCGCGTCGCTCAGGGCGCCGGGTCATGCTGCGTCTGGTCAAGGGCGCTTATTGGGATGCGGAAATTAAGCGCGCCCAGCTCGACGGTCTCGACGACTATCCGGTCTATACCCGCAAGATCTATACCGACGTCGCCTATATCGCCTGCGCCCGCAAGCTGCTTGCCGCCCCCGATGCCGTCTTCCCGCAGTTTGCCAGCCACAATGCCCAGACGCTGGCTGCGATCTATCATCTCGCCGGTCCCGATTTCACCGTCGGCAAATACGAGTTCCAGTGCCTGCACGGCATGGGCGAACCGCTCTATGATGAGGTCGTCGGCAAGGAAAAGCTCGATCGGCCCTGCCGCATCTATGCGCCGGTGGGAACACATGAGACGCTGCTCGCCTATCTGGTCCGGCGTCTCCTGGAAAACGGCGCCAATTCCTCCTTCGTGCACCGTATCTCCGATCCGAACGTCTCGGTCGAGGCGCTGATCGCCGATCCCGCTGAGACCGTCGCTGCCATGCCGGTCGTCGGCGCCCCGCACGCGCAGATCGCCGCGCCGAAGGCGCTTTACGGCAGTGCGCGCGCCAATTCGGACGGCCTCGATCTGTCGAACGAGGCGACCCTTTCCGATCTGGCGCAGGTGCTCGCCGCCTCTGCCGTAAGTCCATGGCATGCGCTGCCGATTCTCGCCGATGGCTCGACGGACGGGGTGACGCGTGACGTCCTCAATCCCGCCGATCACCGCGACGTCGTCGGCACGGTCACCGAGCTGAGGGTCGAAGACGCCGCCCGGATCGTTGCGATGGCTGCCGAGCATGCGCCGCAATGGGCGGCCGTACCACCGGGCGAGCGTGCGGCGTGCCTGGAGCGTGCCGCCGACATCATGCAGGCCCGCATCAAGACGCTGATGGGCATCATCATGCGCGAGGCCGGCAAATCTGCGGCCAATGCCGTCGGCGAAGTGCGTGAGGCGATCGACTTCCTGCGTTATTACGCCGAACAGGCGCGCAAGACCCTCGGGCCATCTCATGCGCCCCTCGGTCCCATCGTCTGCATCAGCCCGTGGAATTTTCCGCTGGCGATTTTCACCGGGCAGGTTGCCGCCGCTCTGGTGGCCGGCAATCCCGTGCTTGCCAAGCCTGCCGGTGTTACGCCGATCATCGCCTCGGAGAGTGTCAAGATCCTCCACGAGGCGGGCGTGCCTGTGGGCGCCCTGCAGTTCGTGCCCGGCAGCGGCCGCCTCGGTGCCGGCATGGTTGGCGCTGCCGAAACGGCAGGCGTCATGTTTACCGGCTCGACCGAAGTTGCCCGCATGATCCAGGCGCAGTTGGCCGAGCGGCTGTCTTCGACCGGAAAGCCGATCCCGCTGATTGCCGAAACCGGCGGGCAGAACGGGATGATCGTCGACTCCTCGGCCTTGGCCGAACAGGTGGTGGCCGACGTCATTGCCTCGGCTTTCGACAGCGCCGGCCAGCGCTGCTCGGCGCTCCGTGTTCTCTGCCTGCAGGACGATGTGGCCGACCGGACCCTCAACATGCTGAAGGGCGCCTTCCGCGAGCTGACCATCGGCCGCACCGACCGGCTGAGCATCGATGTCGGCCCCGTCATCAACGATGGCGCAAAGGCCGAGATCGACCAGCATATCGAGCAGATGCGCGGCCTCGGCCGCAAGGTGGATCAGCTGCCATTGCCCGAAAGTGCCGGGGCGGGGACGTTCGTTCCGCCGACGATCATCGAGATCAAGTCCCTGTCGGATCTGACGCGGGAAATCTTCGGGCCGGTCCTGCATGTCGTCCGCTTCAAGCGAAACGGCCTCGACCGGCTGATCGACGATATCAACGCATCGGGCTACGGCCTCACATTCGGGCTTCACACCCGGCTTGACGAAACAATCGCGCATGTGACGAGCCGCATCAAGGCCGGCAACCTCTACGTCAACCGCAACATCATCGGTGCTGTCGTCGGCGTGCAGCCTTTCGGTGGCCGCGGCCTGTCGGGCACCGGTCCGAAGGCCGGCGGTCCGCTCTATATCGGCCGGCTGGTGCAGCGGGCTCCGGTGCCGCCGCAGCAGGATTCCATTCATACCGACCTCGCCCTTCGCGATTATATCGTCTGGCTCGACAAGAAGGGCTTGCCGGCCGAAGGGGAAGCGGCGCGCGGATATGCGAGCCGCTCGGCGCTTGGGCTTGAGCGCGAGCTCACCGGTCCGGTCGGCGAACGCAATCTTTACGCGCTCCATCCCCGCGGCCGCATTCTTGTCGTGCCGCAGACCGAAACCGGGCTCTATCGCCAGATCGCAGCAGCGTTGTCCACGGGCAACCACATCGTCGTGGACGCCGGCTCCCTTCCGAAATCGACCTTGGCGGATCTGCCGGCGGCCGTCGCCAGCCGGGTCTCCTGGACGTCGGATTGGGAAAAGGACGGGCCGTTCTCCGGCGCACTCGTCGAGGGAGATCGCGACAGGGTTCAGGCGGTCAATAAAAGGATCGCGGCTCTGCCCGGTCCGCTTCTACTGGTGCAGGCGGCATCGAGCGAGGAATTGGCGAGCGATCCCGAGGCCTATTGCCTGAACTGGCTGCTGGAGGAGGTGTCGACGTCGATCAACACCGCAGCAGCCGGCGGCAATGCAAGCCTGATGGCGATCGGCTGAGTGACGGGACAAAAGGCCTCCAAATGGGCCCTCGTCGGCACATATGCGGCTTGATGTGCGAAAGCGTTGGCCAGCAGCAGGCCGGCACAACGAGGTTGCCCTGGTCTGAGCAAAGGGCGGTCTTTCCTATGCGGTATGGCCGTCGGTATTCACCTGACAGCTTGGCCCCGTCTGCGCTCTCCCCTGCGGGCAGTCTGCGGGATTTGGACGAGGTGGGCCAGTTGATGGTAATGCCGCTGCGCGCCATCCGTCGCGGATAAGGCGGTAGCCTTCGCGATAGACCGATTCAGGTGTCTCGGAGAAGTCGCGCCAGACCTTTGTCGCGGCGGCAAGATCCTTGAGGGCGCGACCGAACGCCTCGATTGTCAACCATCCATCGTAACCGCTTGCGCGCAGCGCCCCGAATGTTTCCGCCCATGGAATGTTGCCACGCCCTGGTACGCCGCGGTCGTTCTCCGAAATATGGACATGCACGATGCGTTCACTGTTTCGCGTGAAGGCGCCGATCGGATCGGCTTCTTCGATATTGCTGTGGAAGGTGTCGTACATGGCGCGGATATTCGGATGTCCTATTGAGTCGATATGGCTCGCAAGGTCGTCCATCGTGTTGAACAGATAACATTCGAAGCGGTTGAGCGCCTCAAGTCCGATGGTCACGCCATGTTTTGCTGCATGATCGCCGATCGCACGTTGCGAGGAAATTGAACGCTTGAGTTCAGCCGCGGTCGGCCCACTGCCAGAAAATTTTCCGAGCGTCGAATGTAGCGGCCCGCTCAGCATCGTTGCGCCCAGGGCATCGCTGCAGTCGATTGCCCATTTCACGTAGTCGATGCCACGCCTGCGGGTTGCGGCGTCGGGAGCGATCAGGTTCATCTCGGAGTCGCCAATGGCGGAGACGGCGGTTCGTTCCAGGCCGAGCCGGTCCAGCAAGGTTCCCAGCCGCCGGTAGTCGTCCAGTGTGCCCGAAAAGACGGGGATTTCGACGCCATCGAACCCCGTCGCCTTAATATCGCGTAACAGTGCCTCGTGACTGCGGTCGACGCTTGTCGTCCAGAGGAACATGCACATGCCGATCTTCATTTCTCTCCCCTCGGCTTGCGGCCACTGCGTCGGCGACATCAGCGGCGTTCCCAAATCTGGTCATACCAAAAATGCGAAACTAGTCAAGCCGCCGCGCGGCCACGCGGAAGGTCAGATTTCGAATTAACCTGCAAAATTCGGCGAAAAATCTGGTCATAGCAAGGGAATTCCAGGGTTATGAGGCCGCCTTGCAGAGGCTGGGAATTTGCGTTAGACCTTTCAGATAATAACAATTGGCCAAACCAGATTGCCAGAGATAGGGTGGCGTTTTGACGCCAAATGACGCAACCGTCTAGGAGGACCCCATGCATCTTTCGACGCACAACTGGATGCGGGCTGAACCGCTCGCTGTGACGCTGAGGCGTATCAAGAAATACGGCTACGAGAGCATCGAGATTTCCGGCGAGCCGACACAATACGACGTAAAGGACACCCGTGCCCTGCTGAAGGAGCACGGCATCCGCTGTTGGGGCGCTGTTACGCTGACGCTCGGCGAGCGAAATCTTGCTGCCCGGGATGAAGGGCAGCGCGCCAAGTCGGTCGACTATGTCAAGAGCGTTATCACCATGGTCAGCGAGCTCGAGGGCGAGATCCTCACGCTTGTGCCGGCGACCGTCGGCAAGGTGGTGCCGGATGGAACAGAGGAGGAGGAGTGGGCATGGGTGGTGGATGCCACGAGGGAGTGTTTTGCCCATGCCCAAAAGAGGGGCGTGCGCATTGCCGTCGAGCCGCTCAACCGTTTCGAGACCTATTTCTTCAACCGTGCCGCCCAAGCGCTGGCGCTCGCCGATGCCGTCAGCCCCGAATGCGGGGTCTGCCTGGATGCCTTCCACCTGAACATCGAAGAAGAAGACATGTATGAGGCGATCCGGCTCGCCGGAAAGCGCCTGTTCGACTTCCACGTCGCCGATAACAATCGTTTCGCCGCCGGCCTCGGCCACCTCGACTGGCCGAAGATCATCGGCACGCTGAAGGAGATCGGTTACGACGGTGCCGTCACCAACGAATTCGTCGCTCCGGTTGACCGGACGCCTGCCACCAAATATCCCGACATGGTCGAGCGCAACCCCGTCGACATCCCCCCGGAACAGCTGAAATTTATCCAGGATCACGGCTCGAGCCTGCTCACCGAGAAATTCTACGACGATCAGATGCGGATCACCGCCGAGACGATCCTGCCACTGATCAAGCAATGAACGGGCAGACATATGCGGGCGGCCGGGAGGAACGGGGATCCGAGACATGCGTATCAAGACCGTAGAGGCATGGTGGGTTAAGATTCCCATCGAGGCGAGCCGCCAGCACCGCAGCGACTTCGGCCGGCTGACGACCTTCGATAGTGCGATCCTGCGGATCGAAACGAGCGATGGCATCGTGGGTTGGGGAGAGGGCAAGAATGCCGCGGGCAGTGCGGGCAGCTATGGCACGCTGGTGCACATGATCAATCACGAGGTAGGGCCGAAACTCATCGGCCGCGATCCTGCCGACATCTCCAGCATATGGGAGATGCTCTATAACGGCGTACGCCACGAGACGGCGGCGACTTCGGGTCACGCGATGCCGGAGATGGCGCGGCGCGGCCTTTCCGTCGCGGCAATTAGCGCGGTTGATATCGCACTCTGGGACATTCTCGGCAAGTCGCTCGGCGTCCCGGTCTGGAAGCTGCTGGGTGGCCGCAAGGCCGACAGGTTGCCCGCCTATGCCTCGGGTGGTTGGGAGAGCGCGGAGAGGATCGGCGAGCAGCTCCGGTCCTATATTGCGGCCGGCGGTTTCAAGTCAGTCAAGATGCGCGTTGGCGCGATGGATCGTGCGCCGCATGTCTCGGCAGCGCGCGTGCGTGCGGCTCGCAAAGCGGTCGGCCCCGACGTCGACTTGATGGTCGATGCGCACGGCACCTATACTGTTGCCGAAGCGAAGCGCTTCATCCAGATGGTTGCGGACTGCGATCTCGCCTGGTTCGAGGAGCCGGTGATCGCCGATGACAAGCCCGGCATGGCGGAGGTTCGCGCGGCTGGGAACGTGCCGATCGCTGCCGGCGAGAGCGAGGCGACGCGTTTTGCCTTCCGAGATCTTGCGATGCTCCGGGCCGCCGACATATTCCAGCCCGATCCGGCCTTCTGCGGTGGCATTACGGAAGCGATGCGCATCAGTTCGCTCGCAAGCGCCTTCAACCTGCGTTTCGCACCGCATCTTTGGGCCGGGGCGCCCTGCTTCTTTTCTGGTCTGCACTTGTGCGCGGCCTCTCCGGCAAGTTTTATCATTGAATATTCCCTTGGCGCAAATCCGATGATCCATGATCTCGTCGAGGACACTGTGTCCGTAAAGGACGGTATGATAGAGATCCCGGACAGACCTGGCCTGGGCTTCACGATCAATCAGCGGGTCCTGGAGACTCACGCGCAAAGACAGTGACGATGAAAGAAAATTCCCTCCTCTCCGATCTCGCGGCCTATCTTTTCTCGAACTCGAGCGACAACGGTCGCACGCCATCGGAGCGCGAGCTTGCGGAGCATTTCACCGTCAGCCGGGGACAGATTCGCGAGGCACTGGCGATCCTGGAGGCAATGCGCATCGTCGAGCGCCGAGCCAAGTCGGGCATCTATCTGACGACCACGGAGGCGAGCGTGGAGGCAATGGCGCTTTTTGCCCGCGCCGGCGTTCCGCTTGATCCCATCCTGATCTACGAGACCGTGGAGCTTCGCAAGATCCATGAGATCAAGGCCGCGGAACTTGCCTGCAATCGGGCGACGGAGGAGAATTACAGGCGCTTGCGCGATATACTCGCCGCGTCCGAGGCGAAGCTTGCCGGGGGCGAGGGGCTGGCGCGCGAGGACCGCGATTTCCATCTGGAGATCGTCCGAGCCACCAAGAACAGCGTCTTTTATCGGGTGTGCAGCGTCTATTACGTCATGGGCGAGCACCGGCTGCCGATTTATTTTGCCGATTCCGCCCGAAGCCGGCGCTCGCACGAGGAGCATATTCGCATCTACGAGGCGCTGCTTGCCCGAGACGGCAATCTCGCCCAGGCGCTGATGAGCGCGCATCTTCAAGGTGCGGAAAGCTATTGGAAGGGGCTTATCGGCGGGCCAGCGACAGCGGCTGGATAGGCGCAACCGGCGGGGAGGTCGATGAGCTTCATCTTTTCCACACATCCCCTGCACCCCGCGGCCAAGGCCATGCTTGAGGGGGCGGGTGATCTGCGGGTGGCTTCGGCGCCCGAACCCGAAACCTTGCTGCGAGAAGGGCGCGGCGCCGGTATCGTCGTAGTGCGGGCGCCGATCCCGCCGGCCTTCTTCGAGGATGCGCCGGCGCTTCGCGCGGCGATCCGCCATGGTGCAGGCCTCGACATGGTGCCAATGGAGGCGGCGACCCGCGCCGGCGTGCTTGTCGCCAACGTCCCGGGCGCCAATGCCTCGACTGTCGCCGAGCACGTCTTCCTCGTGACACTGGCCCTGCTTCGGCGCTTCCGCCTGATGGACCGCGAACTGCGTCAGAACGGCTGGGTGGCGGGCCGCGCCCAATCGGACGCGGCCGTCGACCTCGCCGGCCGCACCATGGGCATCGTCGGCATGGGCAATGTCGGCAAGGCGATCTTCCAGATCGCGAAATTCGGTTTCGGCCTGGAGGTGGTCGCCACCAGCCGGTCGCCGGAAAGCGTGCCGGACGGCGTGCGTTTCCTGACGATAGATGAGCTTGTTGCGACGGCCGACATCGTGGTGCTCTGCTGCCCGTTGACGCCGGAGACGACCGGCTTGCTCAATGCCGGTCGCATCGGGCGCATGAAGCCCGCGGCCATTCTGGTCAACGTCTCGCGCGGCCCCGTGATCGATGATGCGGCGTTGATCGAGGCGCTGCGCGATGGCCGCATCGGCGGAGCAGCGCTCGACGTCTTCGCAACGCAGCCGCTGCCGCTCGACCATCCCTATTTCGGCTTTGACAACGTCATCGTCACGCCGCATCTCGCCGGTCTGACGGAAGAGAGCATGATGCGCATGGGAACAGGTGCGGCGAGCGAAGCCCTGCGCGTCATCAAGGGCGACTTGCCCGTTAATTTGCGCAATCCCGAAGTGGTAGAACATTACCGCCGGCGCTTTCCCGCATAGCGCCTCGTCGCGACAACTCGAAACGCTCGCTGCCCCTGCCGTGCCGCCGAGACCGCTGGCATCCTTCGGACCGATCAGGTCAGCCCGCGTGCCGCAGGCTGACGCCGCTTCCGGCGTCAAACAGCACGACCCTTTCCGGATTCCACGAAAAGCGAACCTCATCCTCGATCCGCAGCACCGTCTGTGTCGGCACGGTCGCGTGGATGAACTTCTCGCCGGTGCGCAACGTCACGATCTTTTCGACGCCATGGTTTTCCACGTCGTGCACCCGTGCTTCCCCTGGCGCGCCGCTGTCGAGAAAAATGTCCTCCGGGCGGATGCCGAAGGTGAGCGGACGACCGTCCGTCGCGCTTGCGTGGCCGTTGCCGAACGGCAGCCGATAGCCCTCGCTGGCCACTGCCTCGCCGCCGGCGAGCGTGCCGGTGATCAGGTTCATCGGCGGTGAACCGACGGCGCGCGCGACGAAGGTGTTGACCGGATTCCGGTAGATCTCCTGCGGTGTTCCGGTCTGCACCAGCTGACCGTTGTTCAGGACGCCGATCTTGTCGCCCATCGACATGGCCTCGATCTGGTCGTGGGTGACGAAGAGGAAGGTGGCGCCGAGGTTCATCTGCAGGTTCTTCAACTCCGTGCGGAGTGCTTCGCGAAGCTTCGCGTCGAGCGCCGAAAGCGGCTCGTCCATCAGGAACACGCGCGGCTTGCGCACGATGGCACGGCCGATCGATACGCGCTGCATCTCGCCCCCCGACAGCCGGTCAGTCTTGCGGTCGAGCAGATGCTCGATGCGCAGGGTCTTCGCAACCCGAGCGACGCGTTCCTTGATTTCCTCTGGCTCAATGCGGCGGATACGGGATTTTAATGGAAATTCCAGGTTCTCCCGCACCGTATAGCGCGGGTAAAGCGAGTATTGCTGGAGCACCAGGGCCACGTCGCGCTCGGCGGCACCCCAGTCGGCGACATCGTGCCCGTCGATGAAGATCTGGCCTGCGGTCGGCTTCTCGAGACCGGCGATCAGGCGCAGCGTCGTCGTCTTGCCGGCGCCGGTCTGCCCGAGCAGCACGAAGAACTCGCCGTCAGCAATGTCGATGTTCAAGTTTTTCAGCGCCGTGTGGCTGCCGAAGGTCTTGGTGATGCCCTTGAGTTCGATATGCGCCATCAGAGTCTGATCCCCAGCGACGAGCCGGTCGCCGTGTTGAAGAAATGTGCCTGGGCGGGGTCGATGCGTGCCCAGACGGCTTCGCCGGGACCAGGCACGAAACCGCTCTTGGTCCGCGCCCTGATCATCTGCTGGCCGACCTTCAGGTCCACGATGTCGTGGGAGCCGAGTGGCTCGATAATATGCGCCTCGACCGGCACGAAGCCCTCACGTGCCTCCCGTGAAACGATCACGCCCTCAGGCCGCACCCCGAGTGTCAGCTTGCCGTTCTCGGCCCTTGCGTCGGAGAGGCGGTTAGCCAGCACGGCGGGGAACTCGAAGCCGGTCGTCCCGTCGCCGACCTGCACGCTGGTATGGCTGCCCGTTTCGCTGACGGTTGCCGGCGCCATGTTCATGACCGGGCTTCCGACGAACTGGGCGACGAACGTGTTGGCGGGTTGCGCGTAAACCTCTTCCGGCGTGCCGACTTGCTGAAGGATGCCCTCGTGCATGATGACGATGCGGTCGGCGAGCGACATGGCCTCCACCTGATCATGCGTTACGTAGATCGTGGTTGAACCCTGCTTGATGTGCAGACGCTTGATTTCCGCCCGCATCTCCTCGCGCAGCTTCGCGTCCAGCGCACCGATCGGCTCGTCCATCAGCATGGCCTTTGGCCGTCGCACCAGCGCACGGCCGATCGCGACACGTTGCATATCGCCGCCTGACAGCGCCGAAGGCTTGCGGGACAGCAACTCGGTGATGCGCAGAACCGCGGCGATTTCCCGGACCGCCTTATCGACATCGGCGCGGCTCATCCGGGTGGCCCGGAGCGGGAAGGCGATGTTCTCGTAGACCGTCATGTGCGGATAGAGCGAGAAGGATTGGAACACCATGGCGATGTCCCTGCCGGATGCTTTGATATGCTTGACCGGCTGCCCGTCGATCAGAATGTCGCCTTCGTCGATCGTCTCCAGGCCCGCGACGGCGCGCAATGTCGTCGTCTTGCCGCAGCCCGATTGCCCGAGCAGCACGATGAACTCGTTATCGGCAATGGCGAGATTAAGGTCTTTGATGACCTGGACGGCACCGAAATATTTCTGGATAGCGCGAAGCTCGATCTGCGTCATGACTGGCTGCCTTCGTCTGGACGTGCGTCCCGGGGGATTTTGGTCGTCACCATGAAGGCGATCAGTCCGACGAGCGTCATCGTCATGCCGTAGCGGTGCAGAAACAGGTTCCAGGGCTGGCAGAGCGCGACGATCCCCAAGATCATCAGATACTGCGAACCGGGTTCGAGATATTTCTGGTTAAGGGCGCGCAAGGTCATTTGCGGATCGCTCCGAAGCTCATGCCGCGCAGGAGATGGTTCCTGAGCAGGAAGGTGAAGATCGCGACCGGTAGCAGGAACAGGAACGTACCGGCCGCAATGACCGTCCAATCCGGCAGGCCGGAGCCGACCTGGCTCGGAATGAAGGGTGGAGCGGTTTGCGCCCGCCGGTTCGTCATGATCAGCGCAAATGCATATTCGTTCCAGGCCGTGATGAAGCAGAAGACCGCGGTCGCGGCGATCCCCGTCGCCGCTTCCGGGATGACGATCTTGAAAAACGCCTCCATTCGCGTGTAGCCGTCGACCAGCGCGGCCTCCTCGTATTCCTTTGGAATTTCGTCGATGAAACCCTTCATCAGCCAAACGGAGAAGGAAAGATTGAAGGCCGTGTAGAGGATGATGAGGCCCCAATGCGTGTCGTTGAGGCCAACGGCGCGGTACATCAGGAACATCGGGATTGCCACGACGACGGGCGGCAGCATGCGCGTCGACAAGATGAAGAAGAGAAGGTCAGCCTCCCCTTTTACTCGGAAGCGTGAGAAACCATAGGCGGTGAAGGTTCCCATGCCGACTGCCAGGACCGTTGAGGTGATGGCGACGATCAGCGAGTTCATGAAGCGGTTCGGATAGCCGGATGGCTGCACCTCGCCGCGGCCGGAGCGGACGATCTTCTCACCACCGTCGAACACCATCCGCTCCCACCAGGGGGCGGCGGCATATTCTTCGGGGGTCGGCACGCCACGCAGCTGCGAGCGCTTGGTGAAGAGCTTCACGAAAGGCGAGAGCTCCGGCTCGAAGAGCACCGTCGGCGGAATGGTTGTGGCGAGGTTGCGCGGCTTGAAGGCTGTCGAGGTGATCCAGTAGATCGGCGCCAGGAAAATCAGCGTAATGACAAGTACGGCGGCGATTGCGACCCGGTTCAGCGCGCGTTCGGAGCGGGTTTGGACGGCGGCCATCTCAGCGCTCCTTCACTTTGTTGAGGTACTTGACGTAGATATTGGTGATGGCGAGAACCATGATGAGAACGATGTAGGCGAGTGCGCAGGAGCGCCCCGTCTGCCACTCCTGGAAGGCCATTTTGTAGAGCCGGATGGAGATCACCTCGGTCGTCGGCTGGCTGGTCAGGATGTAGGCGAGGTCGAAAGTCTTGAAGGCTTCCATCGTACGGAAGATGATTGCGATCATCAGGATCGGCGCCACAAGAGGGAGCGTGATGCGGAAGAAGGTATAGAACGGTCCTGCCCGGTCGATCGCCGCTGCCTCGTAGAGATGCTTTGGCACGGCCGAAAGGCCGGCGAGCGACAGCAGCATCACGAAGGGCGACCACATCCAGATGTCAGTGATGGCGACCGCATAAAGCGCGACATTCGGATTCGACAGCCACTCGAAGGAGCCGAGGCCGAGTGTGTAGTTGATGATGCCGAAGGACGGATCGTAGAGCAGCTTCCAGAAAAGACCGACCACTGCCATCGATAGCATCATCGGCAGCAGCAGCAATGTCGTCAGAAGACCCTTCAGCGGGATATCGCGGTTAAGGAGCATCGCCGTGCCGAAGCCAACGATCACCTGCCCCGTAACAGAGACGATCACATATTTTGCGGTGATGGCGAAATTCGACCAGATGAACGGGTCGTTCAGCAACTCGCGGTAGTTCTGCAGGCCGACGAAGTTGGCTGGTGCGTTCGACGAGGCGCGGAAGTCGGTGAAGGAATAGCCGAGCGAATAGATCAGCGGAAAGATGTTGAAGACGATCAGAAACAGGATCGTCGGGATGATGAAGAGATTACGAATCCGGATGTCGCTCATGCCGCGGGATGCGGCGCGCGTTTTCGTGTCCAGCGATGTCATGACTACGGTGGCCAATCCTCTCCTCCTTCGAGAGTTCGGCGCTGGATGCCGGAAGGCATCACGATGCGCGAAGTTGATGCCGGGCGCCGCGCCCTCTCGAACCGCGCACTTCGGCGCGGAGATGCAGAATGATGTTGGAGGGGCGGCGAGGCCCCTCCACTGGCGCTTGCTATTTGTTGCGTTTGTACTTCTCGAACGTCGCGTTCCAGTCCGCTGCCAGAGAATCCAGCACTTGCTTCGCCGTGCCTTGGCCGGCGGTGACGAAGGGGTAAACGCGCTGGTTCATCTGGATTAGCAATTCGGCATATTCAGGCGTTGCCCAGAAGTCCTTGACCTTGAACATGGTCTCGTAGAAGGCCTTGTTATACGGTGTCGCATTCTGAAATTCGGGAGATTCAAGCACCTTGGCGCTTGCTGTGTAGCCGCCGAGTTCGGCCCAGCGCTTCTGGGTCGCGTCCTTGATGAACCATTCGAGGAATTTCATCGCCTCTTCCTGGTTTTTTGAGTAGGAGATGACCGATATGCCTTGTCCGCCGAGTGCTGCGAACTGCTCGCCATTGGGGCCTGCCGGATTGGCGAAGAAGCCGGTAACCTTGGCATTCGGGTTCGAGGCCTCATTCACCAGAGCAGGGAAGAAGGCGAAATAATTCATGCTCATCGCGGCCAGGTTTTCGGTAATCGCCTGGTTGTTCTCGACGAAGAAGGACTTGGCCCAGCCTGGAGGCGTAAAACCGTAGAGCTCGCGATACAACTCAAGCGCTTTGACGTTCTTCTCCGAGTTGATGATACCGTCAACCTTGTAGTTCTGGTAATCGCCGAGTTCGCCTCCAAACGAGAAGATCGCGTTCTCGACACCCATGACGAGCCCGTCGTAAGAATTATCGGTGTAGATGGCGATGCCGTAGCGCTTCTGGTCTGGACGGTGGAAGAACTCGGCGATGTCGCGCATCTGGGCCCAGGTCTTCGGCGGGGCGAGATCGTAACCGTATTTCGCCTTGAACGCCTCCATCTCCTTGGGATCTTCGAACCAGTCCTTGCGATAGGACCAGCCGACGGCGTCACCCTCTGCAGGAATTGACCAGTACTTCTTCGAGTTGGCCGGATACTCGGAGTAGTATTTCACAGTTGCCGGAGCCATCACCTGCGTCAGATTGTGCTTGGTGAAAAAATCGGTCAGATCGACGTAATGTCCTGCTTCCGACGCCGCCCCGATCCACTGGCTGTCGCCGACGACCAGGTCATAGGCTGAGCCCTTTGCATTGAATTCGGTGAAGGCCTTGGTCTGAAAGTCGGCCCATGGGGTGGTCTCGACAGTGACCTTGACGCCGGTTTCAGCCTCGTATTCGTTTGCAAGTTCCTGAAGGTAATTTGCCGGGTCCCACTCTGCCCAGAAAATCGTCAGTTCCTGGCCCTGTGCGGACGTTCCGCAGGCCCACATCAATCCGACACCGGCAACGAGACCGGTCATAGTTTTGCGCATAACGTTTCCTCCCATTTATGCACGCTTCCCGCGCCGTCGCGGGCCTCCCGATCTGGCTTCTTGATCCTCCTGGGTGGTTTTCGTGCCGAGGTCCTCCCAGACCCGTGGCGCGTTTCAGATCTCAAGCCTGAATATTGTTTCCTGATCTGGTAGTACCAAATGCCATTATCGTCAAGGGCGACACTTGCAGAGCTTTATCAACTGCAAATCTTCCAGACTTCCGGATATCTGCCTGTAACTGCGGATTCGCTGCTTTAGTCATGTCACGCGCTCTCACATATTTCATCGCCACAACGACCACAATACTAGCGACATCGCTGCATCTGGTCGAACCAGTTAGCGACCATCGTGTCATGCTTTGCTCTCCGCCTGCCGTAACGCGCTATCAACGAGCGCCTTGGCGGCCCACTCGGCAACAGACTGCGCGCTTTCGGAGGTCAGGCCCCAGATATCCTTCAACACGATCAGCACCTCGACGCCGAAAACAAGCGAAAGCGCCTGCGCAAGGCGTTCCCGGGATTCGGGCGGCACGGTGCCCTGCAGAGGGGCCGTCACGCATTTCAGAAGGTCGACCCGGTGGCCGCGCTTGAACAGCGGTTCGTTGCCGAGCGTTCCCGCCTGGCGCTGCGCCCATTGGTCCAGTGAGAGTTTCAACGCAGCCTTGAAGGTGGCCTCGAATTCGTCGATGCGCGGCATCGCGGTCGCCAATAGGTCGGCAACGCGGGTACGAGCATCAGGACTGTCGGACGACCAGCCGAGTATCGGTCCCAGAGCCTCATCGACCACGGCATGCACGAGCGCGGCCTGGCTCGGAAAGTAACGATAGGCCGTCGCGCGCGAGACTTCGGCGGCCTCGGCTACTTCGCTTACGGACGGAGTGATGCCGGACTGCATGAGCCGCGTAGCTGTTTCGAGCATTAGTTTTCGCGTGCGAGCACGCGGCCCTCGCTCGGTCCTCGCTGTTTCGTTCTGTTGACGTGAGACATCCATATCTTTATGATACGCGCGTCTCACGAATTTGCAAGGGCACTCGCGCCCCCCGACGTGAGATATGCCTGGAGGAGCCCAACCGGTCTCGGAGGGGAAATGAAGCAGATCTACGTGGTCGGCACTGCTGACACGAAGGGCGAGGAGCTTGCCTATCTCGCCGCCTGCATCGAGGCAGCGGGCGGGGCGGTTACGCGCGTGGACGTCGGCATCCGTGAGCCTCGGACCGCCGTCGATGTGGCGGCTGACAAGGTTGCCGCTTGCCATCCCGACGGTGCTGGAGCCGTCCTTGCCTGTGAGGACCGCGGAAGGGCGGTCGAAGCGATGGGCGTTGCCTTCGCGCGCTTCCTCGTGGAGCGCCAGGACATCGCCGGCATCATCGGTATCGGCGGAGGCGGGGGCACCTCGATCATCACTGCAGGCATGCGCCAATTGCGGCTCGGCCTGCCAAAGATCATGGTTTCGACGCTCGCCTCCGGCGATGTTGCTCCCTATGTCGATGTTGCCGACATCGTGATGATGCCGTCGGTCACGGACATGGCGGGCCTGAACCGGCTCAGCCGGGTGATCCTTCACAACGCCGCCCAGGCGATCACCGCCATGTCACGCCGGCCGGCTGAGGTGACTGCATCCAAACCGGCGCTCGGGCTTACCATGTTCGGCGTGACCACATCTGCCGTATCGGCCATGGTTGAGCGCCTGCGGGCAGACTATGACTGCTTGGTCTTCCACGCGACCGGAACGGGCGGCCGTGCGATGGAGAAGCTTGCCGACAGCGGTCTGATCTCTGGCGTGCTTGACATCACGACGACCGAGGTCTGCGACCTGCTCTTCGGAGGCGTCTTGCCGGCCACCTCAAACCGTTTCGATGCGATTGCCCGCGCGGGCTTGCCCTATGTCGGTTCGGTCGGCGCCCTCGACATGGTGAACTTCTGGGCTCCGGAGACCGTCCCGGAACGCTATGCTGGCCGGCTGTTTTACAGCCACAACCCGAACGTCACCTTGATGCGCACGACCTCGGGCGAATGCGCACAGATTGGCCGCTGGATCGGCGACAAGCTCAATCTCTGTAACGGCCCCGTGCGCTTCCTCATTCCCGAGAAGGGTGTTTCAGCCCTCGACATCGAAGGCGGTCCGTTCTTCGATCCGCAAGCCGACGCCGCGCTTTTTGCCGCGCTCGAGGCGACGGTGAAGCCGACGGCATCGCGACGTATTATTCGCCTGCCGCTCCATATCAACGACCCGCACTTCGCCGAGGCCGCCGTCGCGGCTTATCGCGACATCGCCAACCCCTGAGAGACAAATCGATGCCAGCCATACCGCGCAAGACCATCCTCGAAAAATTTCACGGCATGACCGCAGCCGGCGTGCCGATCGTCGGCGGCGGCGCCGGCACCGGCATCTCCGCCAAGGCCGAGGAGGCAGGCGGCATCGACCTCATCATTATCTACAATTCCGGGCGCTACCGCATGGCGGGGCGCGGTTCGGCGGCCGGGCTGTTGGCCTATGGCAATGCCAACGAGATTGTGAAGGACATGGCGCTCGAAGTGTTGCCGGTCGTAAAAAAGACGCCGGTTCTCGCCGGCGTCAACGGCACGGACCCCTTCGTCCTGATGCCGCGCTTCCTCGCCGACCTCAAGGCAATGGGCTTTTCAGGTGTACAGAATTTCCCCACGATCGGCCTCTTCGACGGCCGGATGCGGCAGAGTTTCGAGGAGACGGGTATGAGCTACGATCTGGAGGTCGAGATGATAGCCACCGCGCATGGGCTCGACCTGCTGACGACGCCCTATGTCTTCAACGAGAGTGAGGCTATCGCCATGACCGTCGCAGGCGCCGACATTGTCGTTGCGCATATGGGGGTGACGACAGGCGGCACGATCGGCGCCACATCCGGCAAGTCGCTCGATGACTGCATCGATGAGATCGCTGCGATCGCCAAGGCGGCGCGGTCCGTGCGCGACGACGTCATCGTGCTCTGTCACGGCGGCCCCATCTCCATGCCGGAGGATGCGCGTTATGTCCTCGAGCGCTGTGCTGGCTGCCACGGTTTTTACGGTGCAAGCTCGATGGAGCGACTGCCGGCAGAGGCGGCAATCCGCAAGCAGACGGAAGATTTCAAGGCGCTCGCGATCGGTGCGGTCGTCTGAGGAAGGTCATGGAAGGGCCGATTCATGGTAAAGGACAAATACTTTAACTATCCGCAGGATGTAAGCGTCTTCGGTTTCGACTGGGGCAAGCTGTCGCTAACCGTGGCGCCCGAGGTCAATGGCGCCAGGCGCTTTTCCGGCGGGGTCGTCGAACTGCCAAGTGGCGAGGGCCATTCGCGCCACAACCATCCGGGCGCTGAGGAAATCATCTTTGTGATTTCCGGCGAGGGCGAGCAGATGGTCGAGGACGAGAACGGCAATCCGATGACGCGAAAGGTCGCCAGCGGCTGCACGATCTATGTTCCTGAAAGTCGCTTTCATTCGACGAAGAACACTGGCGAAGGGCCGATGCTCCTGTTCGTCGTCTACTCACCGGCGGGGCCGGAGCTTGCGCTTCGCGATTTGCCGGACTTCCGCCTGCTGCCGCAGGACATTTGAGGCAGGCATCCATTTTGTGGGAGGAAAGACAATGAACGACAATGCAGGGCAGACAATGCAGGCCGCCGTGGCGCCGTTCGATACGTCCGAGCTCGACCGCCTCATGGAGGAGGCCGGTATCGACGTCCTGATCGCCACTTCCAAACACAACACGCAATATCTGCTGGGCGGATACAAGTTCATCTTCTTCGCCGCCATGGATGCCATCGGGCATAGCCGGTACCTGCCGATGGTGATTTATGAGAAAGGCGCACCTGATCACTCGGCCTATGTGGGGAACCGCATGGAGGGTGCAGAGCACCAGAACAATCCATTCTGGACACCAGCCGTGCATACGGCGACATGGGGCACGCAGGATGCAGCCGGACTGGCCGCCGAGCACCTGAAGAAAATCGGCAAGGCCGGTGGGAGCATCGGCATCGAGCCGGCCTTCCTACCGTCCGATGCCCGTGATGTCCTTACCTCTCGGCTGGATGGCGCGCGGTTTGCCGATGCCACACATGTGTTGGAGCGGCTGAGGGCCGTCAAGACGCCGGATGAACTGGCAAAGCTCAGACGCGCCTCCGAACTGATCACCGACTCGATGCTGGCGACGATCGCCGCGGCCTGCGCCGGCTCGACTAAGCTGGAGATCATCGAGCAACTGCGACGGGAGGAAACGAACCGAGAGCTGCACTTCGAATATTGCCTGCTGACGCTCGGCGCCAGCCACAATCGCGCCGGCTCGCCGCAGGCCTGGGCCGAGGGCGAGATTCTGTCGATCGATTCCGGCGGCAACTATCACGGATATATCGGCGACCTCTGCCGCATGGGCGTGCTCGGCGAGCCGGATGCGGAACTGGAGGATCTTCTGGCCGAAGTAGAATGCATCCAGCAAGCGGCCTTCGCCAAGGTCAGGGCAGGGGTTGCGGGCCGAGAAATGATCGTGGCGGCGGAAGCTGAGCTCAAGGCCTCGCCGTCGGCGGCCTTCACCGACTTCTTCTGCCATGGCATGGGCCTCATCAGCCACGAAGCGCCGTTCCTCATGACGAACCACCCCGTCGCCTATGAGGGCATTGATGCCGACAAGCCGCTGCAAGCCGGCAGTGTGATCTCGGTCGAGACGACGATGCTTCACCCGAAGCGCGGTTTCATCAAGCTGGAGGATACGCTCGCGATCACCGACAGGGGCTATGAAATGTTCGGCGACCGTGGCCGCGGCTGGAACCGCGGCGGAGTCTGATTGCAGGCCAGCGTAATCAAATGCCCGGCCGACTTCAATGCCGGGCATTGTTTCTGGGCGCCGTCGTCTCAGGTGTGGCGGATCTCCGTTCCCAGCACCTTCAGGCATTCGCGCATGAAGGCGGCGAGCGCTGTCCAACCCTTGGCCGAGACCATCGTCCCGTCGACATAGGCTTCTGTCGGCGAGAGGTCGATGTAGGTTCCGCCCGCCAGCGTCACCTCGGGTTCGCAGGCCCCAAGCGCACCCACCTTCCTTCCGCGGACGACACCATCGACTGCGATCAGGATCTGAACCCCGTGGCAGATGGTGAAAATCGGCTTCCGCTGCTCATGGAAGTGACGCACCATTGCCTGCACCCGTTTGTCAGTGCGGATATATTCAGGTCCGCGTCCGCCAGCGCAGTAGACGGCATGATACTGATCGAGCTGGTCCTCGGCTTCAGAAAAGGTCTTGTTTATGGTGACGTTGTGTCCGAGTTTTTCGGTGTAGGTCTGATCTCCCTCGAAGTCGTGCAGCGACGTCCTGAGGATGTCGCCCGCCCTCTTGTCCGGGCATACGACGTGCACCGTGTGCCCGACCGCCTCCATCGCCTGCTGAAATACGAAGATTTCGTACTCCTCGGTGAAATCGCCGGTGAGCATCAGGATTTTCTTGCCTGCCATGGATTCTCCTCCTCGTTGTCAGATCGGGCAGGCACTCTCTTGCCTGCGGGTTGAATCAGATGTCGTCGAACGCCGGTAACAGCCGGTCGCGCGAATGTTCGATGTGGATGCGCATTGCGTTGCTAGCAGCGCGGGAGTCGCGCGCCACGAAGGCGTCGAGTAGCGTCTGATGCTCGCCGAGTGCCTCCTCCGTGACGCGGCGATGAAACATTAGGCGGAAGATGTGGAAATGTGTGTGCTGGAATGCCAGCGTCTCTCGGATCAACTCGTTACCAGCAAACTCCATGATGCGGTCGTGGAAAATAGCGTCCATGCGGGCGAAGGCCGAATAGTTCGCCCGCTCGTCCCTATCGTCGCTGCGTGTCATCACACCTGCGGCTTCCGTGAGCATGGCCAGCTTTTCGTCGGTCATCGCCTGTGCCGCCTTCGCAGCACCGGCAGGTTCCAGCAGCAGACGAAGTTCATAGAGTTCATCGAAGCGACGACGCGTAATCTGGTGCGCTGCACGGAAGCCGACGAGATGCTGCTTGACGACGAGGCCTTCGCCCTCAAGCCGGCCGAGAGCTTCGCGGATCGGGGTATGGGAGACGTTGAACTCCCTGACCAGGTTGTCGACCGTGATGCGCTCGCCCGGCGCGATCTTCAACGACATGAGCTGGTTGAAGATTGCCTCGTAGACGTCGACGGCCAGGCTATTGGCACGCTGGATCTGGGCCGTTCCCGTTGAAGGTTCTCTAAGTCGCGTCGAAATCATCTGATGCCTTGCCTCTTGACAGGTTCAATCGCTAGCACGATGCTGCGTTCAAGACAATCCTATATCCTATACGATTTAATATAGGGAGGAAAAACCATGCGACTTTCCGAAGCGGCAGCCCTTGCGCTTGCCACCCGCCTGCTGGAAGAGCATGGCGCCACGCGTGACCATGCGGCGCTGCAGGCTCGCGTCCTGGTAACGGCCGAGATGAAGGGGCACCCCTCCCATGGCCTGTGCCGGCTTCCGCGCCTCGTCGAAAGGATGGAGCGCGGTCTCATCGACCCACAGACGAAGGGAACGCAGCGCTGGCGGGCGGATGCGGTGCTGGAGGTCGAGGGATCGGCGGGGCTTGGCCCCATCGTCGCCATGGCCGCGATCGAGCGGTTGGCGCCTCACATTCCTGATCTTGGCATCGGCCTGGTCGCCGTGCGCAATGCGAACCATCTCGGCATGCTCGCGCATTATGTCGAGGCCATCGCTGCGATGGGTTTGGTCGGCATCGCGCTCTCATCGAGCGAGGCGTTGGTTCATCCTTTTGGCGGTACACAGGCTATGCTTGGCACCAATCCCATCGCCATTGGCGTTCCGACCGCCGAGGACCCTCTCGTGCTCGACCTTGCCACCAGCATCGTGCCGATGGGCAGGATCCATCATCACGCGGCGACCGGCAGGCCCATTCCAGATGGATGGGCGCTTGATGCGGCCGGCAAGCCGACGACAGATCCGAAGCGTGCCAAGGCCGGCGCGATTGCACCCTTCGGCGATGCGAAGGGGTATGGCCTCGGCATTGCCATCGAGCTGCTGGTGGCGGCTCTTGCAGGCTCTGCGCTCGCAACGGAGGTGCACGGCACGCTCGACAGCCAGTCGCCATGCAACAAGGGCGACGTCTTCATCTTGATCGAGCCTAGCCTAGCGCCCGGCCTTCCGACGCGGCTGTCAGCCTATCTCGCTGCGGTGCGTGCCTCGCCATCCAAGGTGGCCGGAGAACCGGTGCTCGTCCCCGGGGATCGTGCCCGTCAGCGGCGTGCGGCCGCCAGCCGCAATGGTTTTGAGATCAACCAGAGCCTTTGGGAAGACCTCAACGCGCTTTCCCCCTCCCGCATTCTGGTCTTCGAGGGACAAAGATCATGAGCCTGTTTGCCGCCTTGAGGCTGCCGCGGGAAATCCTGTTTGGTATCGGCCAGCGCCATGCGCTAGCGAGCGTCGCGAGCAGGACCGGCCGGCGCGCTCTCGTCTGCACGGACGCGCGTTTTGCCGCAACGCCCGTCTTCGCGGAAATGATCGCTGCCGTCAAAGCAGCCGGCATTGGCGTCGTAGTGCATGACCAGACGCTGCCGGACGTGCCACGCGATACTGTCGCCATTTGCGTAGACGCCGCGCGTGGCTTCGAGCCAGATATGGTGATGGGGATTGGCGGTGGCAGTTGCCTCGACATGGCGAAATGCGCCTCGCTCCTGCTCGCTCATGGCGGCGCGCTCGCTGATTATTATGGTGAGTTCAAGGTGCCTGCACCGGTTCTGCCGGTCATCGCTGTGCCGACCACGGCAGGCACCGGTTCCGAGGTAACGCCGGTTGCGGTTGTTTCTGATCCCGACCGTATCCTGAAGGTTGGAATTTCCAGCCCGTATCTCATCGCCGCAGCGGCGATCTGTGACCCCGAACTCACCTTGTCCTGCCCGCCTGGGCTCACGGCGGTTGCCGGTGCAGATGCGTTGACGCATGCCATCGAGGCGTTCACGGCGAAACGCCGCCCCGGCGATCCGGAGCTTGCGCAGCAGCATGTCTTTATCGGCAAGAGCGACCTCACCGATCAGTTCGCGCTGTATGCTATCCGGCTCCTCAGCCGGAGCTTGGAAAAGGCTTTCACCGACGGTTCGGATGTCGATGCGCGCGCTGATGTGATGATGGGCGCGCTCGCAGCCGGCTGCGCCTTCGGAACCGCGGGCACCGCCGCAGCCCATGCGGTGCAATATCCGGTCGGCGCCCTGACGCATACGCCGCATGGGCTCGGGGTGGCGACCATGCTTCCCTATGTGATGACATTTAATCGCCGCGTCGCAGCCGCGGAAATCGCCGCCGTCGGTCGGGCGCTCGGTCTCGATCCCGAGGGAGTAGAGAACGACGAGATACTTGCGGATGCCGCAATCGCCGAGGTGAGCCGCCTGTTTGCCGCGATCGGCATTGCGCCAACGCTCGCCAGGCTCGGCCTTCCCGAAGACCGGATCGATTGGGCGGCCGGGGAGGCCCTCGGCATCAGCCGGCTGATCAAGAACAACCCACGCCCCCTCGATTCGGCCGCCATGCGCGGCCTGGTTCGGGCCGCCTATGACGGCGACCCGGCCGCTTCTGCTCTCTAACCTGGGAAATCATCATGAACGTCAATCAGCATTCTCTCCACCCAGACGATGATACCTTCGGGCTCAGCTCGTTTTCCCACGGCCTCTATATTGGCGGCGCCTGGCGGCCCGCAGAAGGCGAAGGTCGGATCCAGGTGATCGATCCGTCGACCGAGGCGGTCATTGCCGCCGTGCCGGATGCGACGCTTGCGGATGCGGCAGCGGCCGTGGAGGCTGCCGCAGGCGCCGCGGAAAGCTGGCGCGAGACTCCGCCGAGAAAGCGCTCCGAGATCCTGCGCCGCTGCTTCGAACTTATGGTGGAGCGTTCCGAAACGATTGCGAGACTCATTTCGCTCGAGAACGGAAAGGCGTTGCGCGACGCGCGCGGCGAGGTGGCCTATGCGGCGGAGTTCTTCCGGTGGAACGCCGAGGAGGCGGTGCGGATCTCTGGTGAGTTCGGCATCGCTCCGGCCGGTGGGAACCGGATCGTCGTCGGTTACCAGCCTATCGGCATCTGCGTACTCGTCACACCCTGGAATTTCCCTGCCGCAATGGCCACCCGCAAAATCGCGCCCGCCCTTGCCGCAGGCTGCACCGTCGTCCTCAAACCGGCGAGTGAGACGCCGTTGACGGCCTATGCGCTTTCGGCTCTCTACGAGGAGGCTGGCGTGCCGCCGGGCGTGGTGAACGTGGTGACAACATCAACGCCTGGCCCCGTCATCGCCGCGATGCTGGCTGACCCGCGCGTGCGAAAACTCTCCTTCACAGGCTCGACGGGTGTCGGCCGCACGCTTCTGGCGGAAGCGGCAAAGAATGTCATCTCCTGCTCTATGGAGCTCGGCGGCAACGCGCCATTCATCATTTTTGACGACGCGGACGTTGATGGTGCGATCGAGGGGCTGATGGTCGCGAAAATGCGAAATGCGGGTGAGGCGTGCACCGCTGCGAACCGGATCTATGTCCAGTCCGGTATCCACGATACCTTCGCGGAAAAATTCGCCCGACGCATGGCCGCCCTCGGGATCGGTCCGGGTGTAGATCCGGATACGCAGTGCGGTCCGATGATCACGCGCAAGGCAGTGGAGAAGATTGACCGCCTGGTTACGGACGCCCTTTCCAGGGGCGCGCGCGCGCTCTGCGGCGGACGAAAATTGCCAGGACCGGGCTTTTTCTATCCGCCGACGGTGCTCGTCGATGTCTCCCCGGCCTCAGACATGAGGGGCGAAGAGATTTTCGGTCCCGTCGCGCCGCTCTATCGTTTCGAGAGCGAGGAAGAGGTCATAGCTGCGGCCAATGATACGGAGTACGGCCTTGCCGCCTACATCTATACCCGCGACATCAGCCGTGGCATGCGCGTTGCCTCGAAGGTCGAGGCGGGCATGATCGCGCTCAATCGCGGATTGGTCTCCGATCCCGCTGCCCCCTTTGGCGGTGTAAAGCAGAGCGGCCTCGGACGTGAAGGAGGGCAGCATCACGGTATCGCAGAGTTCATGGAAGCCAAGTACATTGCAACTAGCCTCTGAGGAGGAGCTTGTGGCCGCCGACCCGTTCCGTATTCGTGACCATGTCTCAGATTTCGACGAGATCGTCGCCGATATCCGTGCCCGCAGCCTAGCAACGCGGCGCACTGTGACCATGGAAGCCAACATCGCTTATGGGACGGGGCCAGGCGAGACGCTCGATATCTTCCTGCCTAATGAAGCGCGCTGCGACATGCCGATCCACATGTTCATCCATGGTGGCTATTGGCGGATGTTTTCCAAGGAAGACTATTCCTGCGTCGCTGAGACCATCACAGGCGCTGGCGCGGTCGCAGCCATCGTCGACTATTCGTTGATGCCCGGCGCGAGAATGGATGTTCTGGTTGGTCAAATCCTGAAAGCCAAGGCTTTCCTGCTGGCCCATGCCGATCGTTTTGGCGCCACACCGAACCAATTCTCCGTCAGCGGTCACTCCGCCGGTGCACATCTTGCAACCTTTCTCTTCCATGTCTCGCGGGTGCCTTCGGGCGTAGTTGCCGCTTTCCTGCTCGGCGGACTCTACGACCTCAAGCCCCTGCAGACCTCCTTCCTGCGTGACGAGATCGCCTTGAGCGACGAGGAGGTGCGACGGTTTACGCCCATGCGTCACGAGCACGATCCTGCAACGCGTGTCGCTATCATGACTGGCGAACAGGAAACTGATCCGTTCAAAGTCCAGGCAAATGCATTCAGGGACGTTCTTGCCGCCCAAGGGCTTGAAGTGCGTGCGTCTCACGCCCCAGACGGCAATCACATGAGCACGGTACGCGATCTCGCCGTCGCTGGCACACCTGTGGCAGCAGCATTGCGCGCCGCAATCGCCAATAATGCCGGTGAGAAACTGAGGGGATCAACGATCCCCTGGCCTTTGGCGATCAGTGGCAGTTGAACAGTCGTGCATTCGCAATCGACATCAATTATTACCGACCGGCGGCGGTGAAGGCAAAATGTCGGTCCGACAGGCAGTGGCCCTGCGGCTTGAAGAATGTAGACGGCGCTCTTCGCCGTTTCCTATGCGCCCGACAACTCGACACCATTGACCATTTTTTTAAGAGTTATGCCTATCGTGATGTCCTCGGAAGCGGCCGCCGCCAATTGCGACAATGGTCAGTTTGGTGGAGCCGGAGAAAGAGCCGAATTTCCTGGGCGGGGGCCAACATTTCATGTCACTGATTGATCGACTGTTGCAGCGCATGCGGATTGTGACAAAGGTCCTTTTTTTCTTGGTGCCTCTGATCGTCCTTATCGCCGGCATCGGCCTTTTCGGCTATTTCACTGCCGGAACCCTCAAGGGCCAGATGACGCTGACGCGGCAGACGATCGATGCCCTTTCCAGTTTCCAGCAACTGCGGTCCTCGCTGGCGGCCTTTACCGATCTTCCGGCGCCCGCCACGCGCAATCGGCTGGTTGCCGGCATCTCCGACCAGGAAAAGGGTGCTGCGACGCTCGACGCCATGCTGGTCGATCCCGCCCAAAAGCAGCAGATCGCCGTGGTGCGCGAACTCGGGGCCAAGATGCAGAGCGGCGCCGATGCGCTTTGGGCTGTGTCGCAGGAGCACACCAATACCGAAACGGCGATCGACGGTGCCGTGACCCAGCTGTTCAAGGAAAGCCAGACCGCCCGCAAGCAGCTCGACGTTCTCCAGGATCAGGCGAACGGCAAAGAGGCCTTCGTCCGGGCACTGCTCCTCGATGCCTCTGTTTACAAGAATCTCGCACAGCGCATTGCAAAGTTGCGCAAGGCGACCGCGCAGGCAACTGCCCCCGCCGATATCGCCGGCGCTCTCGGCAGCCTGCTGCCGCCACTCGTCAAGGAGGTCGGCGGGAGCGCTGCACTCGCCTCCGACAAGGCGCAAAGCCAGATTGCTGCACTGAAGCCGGTATTGGACAAGCTTGCCGCGATGGCCAAAGACAGCGCTAATCTTACGCTCGAGAGTTATGCTCTTGTCGACCAGGATCTGCAGGACTTCGAGGAGAAGTTTGGAAAGCTTGCGTCGGGGAATGCGGATACTGCGATCGAGCGTTTTGTCGGCATGGATGCAAGCATATCAACGCTTCGCTCGATGGTGGCGATCGTCAATACCGCGTTCAAATCGATCGACGATCTCCGCCTGCACTTAAGCGAACTGAACAGGCGGGTCGACGCCGAGGCGCGGGATGCCGTTCTCGCCGATCTCAAGGGGCTGCGCGAAAGCGCCGCCCAGCTCGTGCCCTTGAGCGGAAAAAATGCCGCCCTGCAGGATCTTGCAAAGAAGATCGAGCCGTCCCTCGCCTCGATCGAGAAGGATAGCTCGCTTCTGATATCGATCGCCGACCGGTGGCGGGCGAACAAGGAGGCGGCGACCGCGCTGGTGGCCGACGCGAGTCACACGCTCGAACAGTTCGTCAGTACGGCGCAGGAGAGCGGCAAGGAAATCAGCCAGCGCTCGGCGACAATGTCGCTTGCGGCAATGATTGCCGGCACGGTGCTCGCGATGATCGGCGGTCTCATGCTGATCGAAGCTCTGCGCGGACCGCTGAAGCGGATCACCCAGACGATTATGAGACTGGCCGACGGCGATCTCAACATTTCGATCGGCGACGGCAAGCGCGGCGACGAGATCGGCGACATGATCCGATCGGTGACCGTCTTCCGCGACCAGGCGCTGGAGAAGACCAGGCTGGAAGAGCTTGCCGAAGCAAACAGGGCGCGGGACGAACGGGAGCAGGCCCGCCGCGCGGCCGAGCAGGCGCGCATCGAAACGGAGCAGAGTGAGGCTTTGAACGCCTTGTCCGACATGCTCGGCAAGCTGGCCAATGGCAACCTTGCTGCAGAGATGAGCGAGGATCTGGCCGCAGATTATGTCGCCATGGCCCGGACCTACAATCACGCCATCGACGCGTTGCGGCTGACGCTCGCCGAGGTTCGCAACACGACCTACGAGATCGCCGAGGGCAGCACCAATCTTTCGGGCGCGGCCGACGACCTTGCCCGCCGAACGGAGCAGCAAGCCGCAGCCCTGGAAGACAGTTCGCGCGTGCTCGGCGAACTCACGGCTAGCGTGCGGACGACGGCCGAAAATGCGAACCAGACGTCGCGTTCGGTCGCCGAGGCACACCGCCAGGCCGAGCATTCCGCAGCCGTCGTCGCCAAGGCTGTCGACGCCATGGGCGCCATCAACCGGTCTTCCGAAAAGGTCAGCAGCATCATCGGCGTGATCGACGAGATCGCCTTCCAGACCAATCTTCTCGCGCTGAATGCGGGTGTGGAAGCCGCCCGTGCGGGTGAGGCCGGCAGAGGTTTTGCCGTTGTCGCACAAGAGGTTCGCGAGCTTGCCCAGCGTTGCGCCAAGGCTGCCCGCGAGATCAAGGAGCTGATCTCCAGCAGCGCATCGCAAGTCGGCACGGGCGTCAAGCTCGTCGAGGAGACCGGTGAGGCTCTTTCGGCGATCATGGAGCACTTCACCTCGATCAATGGGCTGGTGCAGGTCATCTCGTCGGCCACGACAACGCAGTACAAGGGCATCGACGAGGTCAACAACGCCGTTCGCGACGTCGAGCACATCACCCAGCACAATGCCGCCATGGTGGAGGAAAACACCGCGGAAATTCATAGGCTTCGGCAGCAGGTGGAAGTCTTGAACGAAAGAATTTCCCACTTTCAAACTGCCGACGGCCGCAGGACTTCGCCTGCCAGCACCCTGCGGATGGCCGTGGCCTCCTGACAAGTGTTATGCCTAAGTACTTTTGCGGGGAATTGCGTAAAACAATTGAGCGGTTCTGCGCTTCCGTGGAAAGCTGAACCGCTCCAAATCTGATCCGAGCCGTATTTAAAAATCGGCCACCTTGCCCCAGGCGGATTTTCCGAAGCGGTCTGGATGATAGGGCCGGGGATCGACGATCATCTCATCGCCCGTGACGATATCGGCAATCAGATGACCGGCGCCCGGGCCGATGCCGAAACCATGGCCGCTGAAGCCCGCCGCCAGGATGAAACCAGGGAGGGTCGCGATCTCGCCGATCCCTGGCACGCCGTCGGGCGTGCTGTCGATATAGCCCGCCCAGGCCGCGCTGATGGCGGTTTTCTTCAAGGCGGGTAGAAGCTCGATCGCTCGCGAATGCGTGAGGCGGATGGTGGCCTGATTGATCGTGGGATCGAGGATGCGCATGCGCTCCATCGGCGTTGGCCTGTCGAGCCGCCAGCGTGCAAGAGACTCGTGACCGGAACGAAATCCCTCCAATCCACCGGGCGCGAGACTGCGCCAGCGCCGGGCGAACATCGGCAGAAACTGCGCGGCGAAGCGGATCTGCTGCGCGGTCGGATCGACGCGGCCGCGGCCGCTGATCGCCAGCGTGTAGCCGCCATCGCTGCGACGCGTAACAGAGACCGCAGAGGTGTGGAGCGCGTCCGGCAGGCCGCTTGCTCCGGGGGAAACGGAAAGGATCGATGAGCGGATCGACGCCTGCGGAAATCGGATGCCGAGCTGGCGGCAGAAGGAGGATGCCCAGGCGCCGCCGGCGAGGATCGCGATTTTTGTCCGGATCGTACCGTGCTCGGTGACGACGCCGGCGAGCCTGCCGCCTTCGATGTCGATGCCGCGGGCCGCACAGGATTGATGTACCGTGCCGCCAAGCTTGAGGATCGCCCGCGCGACGGCGGGTGCGGCCCGCGCCGGATCGGCGGTACCGTCGGTCGGCGAAAACACCCCGCCTTTCCACGAGGCGCCGGTGGCGCGACCGCGTTCGGTGGCCTCCGTGCTGCTCAACATATGCGTCGTGACGCCGACCGAACGCGCGAAGTCCCGCCAGCGTGCCCAGCCGGCCAGTTCCTCGTCGCTATTGCTGAGATAGAAGAGGCCGCAGCGGCGAAAACCGGTATCCTGCCCGGTCTCGGCGGCGAAGCGCTCCCACAAATCGAGGCTCCTCGTCGACATCGGCAGTTCACGCGCGTCGCGGTTCTGCTGGCGGCACCAGCCCCAGTTGCGGCTCGATTGTTCCGCGCCGATAAGGCCTTTCTCGACAAGGGCAACCTTCAATCCGCGCCGAGCCAGATAATAGGCCGCGAAAACGCCAACGATGCCGCCGCCGATCACCACCGCATCGGCGGCAGCGGGTGGTTCCGGCGTGGTGTCGACGCGATCGAGCGGTGCAGGCATGTCAGGGTCTCCGTTTCAGACTCTAGAGCGGTTCAGCTCACAGAAAGCGGAAAACCGCTCTAATCTTATGTTTTTACGAAACTCCCGGCAAAAGCGCTTTGCGTTCCGGCTGGGAGAAGCGCTTCGCATTTTTCCTAAAATTGCTTTAGATGGCCGGATCGCGAAGGTGGAACGTTGCCGGACAAAATGATCGCCACACCGGAGCCTCATTGCCGGCAATAGGCCCGCACAAGCTCAGGATCCTGCTGGAGACCGTCGAGCCAGGCCGGATCAAGCGTCGGTACCGAGGAGAAGAGCAGCTGCGAATAGGGGTGCGTCGGCGCCTTCACCGTCGAGGGGGTGATTTCCTCGACCTTCCGGCCGCCATACATCACGACGATCTCGTCGCAGATCGCCTCCACCACCGAGAGGTCGTGGCTGATGAAGATGTAGGAGAGGCCGAGTTCGCGCTGCAATTCCTTGAGCAGGTCGATGACCGCGGCGGCAACCACCGTATCGAGCGCCGAGGTGATCTCGTCGCAGAGGATCAGCTTCGGATCGGCGGCGAGCGCCCGGGCGAAATTGACGCGCTGCTTCTGCCCGCCCGAGAGCTCTCCCGGCCGGCGATGGCGCAGGCTGCGGGGCAGGCGCACCATGTCAAGCAGTTGATCGATCCGGGCGTTTCGCGACTGTCGATCCATGCGGTGGTAAAACACCAGGGGCCTGGCGAGGATCTCCTCCACCGATTTTGCCGGGTTGAGGGCGGTATCGGCATATTGAAAGACGATTTGCATCTCGCGCAACTGGTCGCGCGACCGCTCGTGAGCGCTGCGGCGCAGCTCCTTGCCGTCGAAGACGATCTTGCCGATTGCGGCTGGCAGGATCCCTGCGATGGTGCGGGCGAGCGTTGACTTGCCGCATCCAGATTCGCCGATGATGCCAAGATTTCGGCCTTTTTCCACCTTCAGGCTGACGTTTTCGACCGCGCGCACGAGGGGAAGGCCATCGGCCTGGCGCTGTCCATAGCCCGCAACGAGATCTTCGATTGTCAGAAGCGGCGCCGTCGCGCGCTCGGCAGCGCATGCTATGCCACGCGCTTTCGGCTCGAAGGCTGCCAGTAGCTCTCTGGTGTAGGGATGCTTGGCGTTGTTGAGGATTTCATTGGTGGTGCCGGTTTCCTGGGTTTCCCCGCCTTTCAACACGATGATGCGGTCGGCGATCTGCGCGACGACGGCAAGGTCGTGCGAGACATAGACGCCAGCGATGCCGCCTTTCTTCATGACGGACTTGAAAGCGCGCAGCACTTCGATCTGGGTCGTCACGTCGAGCGCCGTCGTCGGCTCGTCGAAGATGACCAGGGTCGGGTCGCCGATCAGCGCCATGGCTGCCGCTAAGCGCTGCAACTGGCCGCCGGAAACCTGGTGCGGGTAACGGCTGCCGATCGTCTCGGGTTCCGGCAGCGACATCGCCCGGAAGAGCTCGACTGCCCGGGCGCGTGCATCGTCCGGCGACATCAGCTGATGAATGCGGGTGACCTCGATCACCTGTTCCATGATCGTTGTGGCCGGGTTGAAGGCGGCGGCGGCCGATTGCGGGACATAGGCGACTTCGGTGCCGCGCACCTTGGCGCGCTGCTTCTCGCTGAGCGTGACCATGTCCTTGCCGCCAACTGAAACGCTGCCGCCGGTGATGCGGCAGCCCGCACGTGTATGGCCCATCAGGGTCAGGGCGATGGTTGTCTTGCCCGAACCGCTCTCGCCGATCAGCGCGACGATCTCGCCCTCGGCAACGTCGAGGCTGACACCCTTGATGATCTCGACACGCCGGCCGGAATCGGTGGAGGCTTCGATCTTCAGGTCGCGGATTTCAATGAAATTGCTCATGACACGCTCCGGTCGCGAATCTTCTGCGGCAGGTTGTCTATCAGCAGGTTGACGCTGATCGTCAGGCTGGCAATCGCAAGTGAGGGAAACATCACCGCCGGCGCACCGAACGGCAGCCCGCCGATATTCTCGCGCACCAGCGCACCCCAGTCGGCATAGGGCGGCTGAACGCCAAGGCCCAGGAAGGAAAGGCCGGAAAGGAGCAGAACGATGAAGACGAAGCGGATTCCGAGGTCCGCAAGCACCGGCCCGACAATGTTGGGCAGGATCTCCGAGCGAATGAGATAGAGGGTGCTTTCGCCGCGGATGCGCGCGACCGTGATGAAATCCATCGCATTGATGTTGACGGCGAGCGCCCGGGCGAAGCGGTAGGCGCCGGGTATGTAGATCACCGACAGCGTCAGGACCAGGACCGGGACCGAGGAACCGACGGCAGCGACAACCACCAGGCCGAACAGCTTGCTCGGGATCGAATTGAGGGCGTCGAGGAAGCGGCTGAGGATCGTGTCCAGCCAGCCGCCGGCGACGGCTGCGATCATACCGAGCACGACGCCGCTGAAGCAGGCAATCGTCACGGCCGCCAGAGAGATGCCGACCGTGTAGCGTGCACCCATCAAAATCCGCGAGAGCATGTCGCGGCCGAGATAATCGGAACCGAGCCAGAGTGCCCGGCTCATCGGGCCGAAATAGTCGACATCGACGATCTCGCCGACAGGGTAGGGGATGATCAGCGGCGCGATGATCGCGATGAGCGCCCAGGAGAGTATGACGGCAAGGCCGATCGCGCCGACGATATTGAAGCGATAGCCAAACCGGGGTCCGGATAACCGGCCGGAGGTGGTTTCGGAACTGGTCATGGTCATCGGAGCCTCGGATTGGAAAGGATGGCGATGATATCGGCGATGGTGATCAAGAGCAGATAGCCAAGGCAGAAGATCATCGCGCAGCTCTGGATCAGCGGCAGGTCGCGGGTGGCGACGGCATCCAGCATCAGCTTGGCGATACCGGGATAGTTGAAAATGGTCTCGACGATGATGACGCCTCCGAGCAGATAGGAAAGCGAAAGCGCAACGGCATTGACGATCGGGCCGAGCGCATTCGGCAGGGCATGGCGAAAGACGATGCGCGGCCGGGAGGCGCCCTTGAGCAATGCCATCTCGACATAGGGCGTGTTGAGCGTCTCGATAACCGCCGCGCGGGTCATGCGGATCATCTGGGCCGAGACGACGAAGGTCAGCGTGATCACCGGCATGGCATAGACGCGCAACAGATCGGTCAGACTGTGGACCTCATTGGCGAGAGAAAGTGCCGGCAGCCATTTCAGATAGACGGCAAAGATGAGCGCGGCGGAGGTCGCGACCATGAACTCCGGCACGGAGATGACGCCGATGGTGATCACGGTGACGATCCGGTCGTAAAGGGTGCCACGCAGCATCGCTGCGGTGATCCCAAGCGTCAGTGCAATCGGCACGGAGAAAAGCGCGGTGACGCCGGCGAGTTTCAACGTATTGACGAAACGGCCGGCAATAAGATCGGCGATCGGCATATCGTTGGCGTAGGACGTGCCGAGGTCGCCCTGCAGCAGTCCGACCGACCAGCGCAGGAAACGAAAGAGCGCCGGCTCGTCGAGATGCATGGCCTTGCGAAGACCTTCGACGGCTTCCGGCGTGGCCGCCTGGCCAAGCAGGATCGTCGCTGTGTCTCCCGGCAAGAGCGTTGTCGCGAAAAACACGGCGAAGGAGACGATCACCAGGGTGATCAGGGCGATGAGCAATCTGCTCAGCACAAGGGATAAGACCTGGTTGTTCAACGCGCGGCTCCCTTTTGGTGTTTCGAGTTGAATTCCGGAAGAACCGGGGCTTGGCTGCAGCCCCGGCTCCCTTCAATTTATCAGGCTTCGAGCCAGACGTATTCGGCAAAGGCGTATCCCATCTGACCGCCCAGCGGATTGGGCTCCAGACCCTTGAGCTTGGCGGCGGTGGCATCGACGTTCGAGAGATAGGCCGGGATGATGGTGCCGGCTTCGTTGGCAATCATCGCCTGCATCTCGTCGTAGATCGCCCTGCGCTTCTCCTGGTCGAGCGAGCCTCGCGCTTCGATCAGCATCTTGTCGAATTTCTCCGACTTGTATTGGCTCTCGTTCCAGGGAGCCTGAGAGGAGTAGAGCAGCGAGAACAGGATGTCCGGTGTCGGACGAGGATTGATATTGCCGAAGTGGATCGGCGCCTTGAGCCAGTAATTGTCCCAGTAGCCGTCGGAGGGAACGCGCTGGACATCGAGCTTCAGCCCGATCTCGGCGCCTGAAGCCTGGATGATCATCGCCATGTCGATCGAGGAGTTCGCCGCCTCGGAGGCGATCACCGGTATGGACTGACCGAGGACGCCCGCCTTGTCGAAATGGAACTTCGCCTTGTCGGGATCGAAGGCCCGCGGCTTCAGGTCGGCATTGCGGTAGACGTTGGCGGGGGAAACCGGCTGGTCATTGCCGATTTCACCGAGGCCGCGCAGGACCGACTTGACGATCTGCTCGCGGTTGACGAGGTACTTCATGCCCTCGACGAAGTCGCGCTTGCTGCCGGGATCCGTGTCCAGCCGCATGTTGAGGTTGGTGTAGTTGCCCGAGGTGGTCTTCGACAGGAAGAAGCCGTCCCCCTGGGCCTCGACGAGGCGCATGGAGCGCGGATTGATCGAGGCCGCAAGATGGATGTCGCCCGACAGCAGCGCGTTGACGCGGGCATTGTCGTCGCTGATTGCGAAATATTCGAAGGAATCGACGTTCGGGCCGGATTTCCAATAGTTCTTGTTCTTGATTCCGACCGAACGAACGCCCGGCTCGAACACTTCCTTGACGAATGCGCCGGTGCCGTTGGCCTTGGTGAAATCGGTGGTGCCGTCCGAGACGATCATGAAGTGGTGCATCGACAGGATGGTGGGCAGGTCGGCATTGGGATCGGCAAGCGTTATCTCGACGGTCTGCTTGTCGACGGCCTTGAAGCCGGTCATCTGGGCGGCGATCTTGGCGACCTTCGAACCGACGGACGGGTCGAGATGGCGCTTCAGCGAGAAGACTACGTCGTCGGCGGTCAGCGGCTTGCCGTCGTGGAAGGTGACGCCTTTCTTCAGCTTGACCGTCCAGGTCTTTGCATCCTTGGATTCGATCGCTTCGGCAAGCTCCATCTGCGGCGTGCCTGATTTGTCGAGGAAGGTGAGGCGGTTATAGAAGGAGCAGCACCGGACATAGTCGGTGGAGAGCGACGCCTTGGCCGGGTCGAGCGTATCGGCTGTGGAGGACGACCAGCCGGCCGCCTTGAGCGCGCCGCCGGAAACCGGCTTTGCGGCAAGCGCCTTGCCGGCACGGCCGAGCACGAGCCCGCCGGCAGACAGCGCCACACCGCCGGCCAGCATCATGTGCAGCAGCTCACGGCGGGTCGCGCCACGACGGATGGCGGTTTCGATCATGGCCTCGTCGGATGTGGTCCAATTGGTGATCTTGTCGTTCATCTCATTCCCCTTTTTTTCTGTGGCGGGCTGCCTGTTCCGGGCAGGCCCGATCCGGTTTTAAAATCAGGCGCGCGCGGCAGCCACAGCATCAGCCAAGCCTGCCATCGAGGTGAAGTGGTAATCGGGTTTGGTGAATTCGGCCGGCTCGATCGTACCGCCATAACCCTTCTGGGCATGGCGTCGCTCGATCCAGCAGTTGGCGAGCCCCAGTTGCCTGGAAATCCCGATATCGTGGTACTGGCTCTGGGCGACATGCAGGATGTCCTCCTTCGAATGGCCTTCCGCGGCAATGTAGGCGAAGACTTTCTCGAAGAATGCGGGATCGGGTTTTTCGGTGCCAGTATCGTCGGCCGTGAAGGCGGCATGAAAGGGATTGCCGAGTTCCTTCACGAACAAATCGAATGCCCAGCGGCGGGCATTGGTCATCGCAACAAGGCGGTAATCCTTCGCAAGTCTGGCCAGCGCTGCGGCGCTGTCTGCAAAACCTTTCCAGCTCTTCGCCGAGTCCCGCAGCCGTTCGCCATATTTTTGATCGGCGGGCAGGCCGAGCTTCGGCGCGATCGTGAGGTAGACGCGCACGAGGTCGTCGGGAAAGAGATCGGCATCCTCGGCGTAGCGGGCTGCGCGGTAGAGGGTAAGCGCCTGCTCGCCGTCGACGGTCACTCCCGCCTCGGCGGCGATCTCGGCGAGGCAGGTCTTGAGGCCGCTCTCGAAGTCGATGAGCGTGCCGACCACATCGAATGTCATGTATTTGAATTCCGGAAGGCTCTTGCTCACGTGAATTCCCCAGTGTTCGGCTCCGGTGGGAGCGCGGTTTCTCGAAGAAGAATATTCTGTTCCCGCAGGCGAGATCATTGTCCCGCTCTTCTGTGGAAGGCCTCGCATTTGCAGGGGATCCAAGCCCTTCAGTGATTGTAGTGTGTCACCTGCACTGCGCCGGATTCTCCTGAAAGGCGTCATATGGCGGCACAAAATACTGAATCTGACCGTTTCGCGATATTCTGAGCCTTGCTTCGCCCACGCGCTGGTCCGTATTGTTCATCTTTTGTTCGGCGCAAGCCCTCCGCGCAGACATCATGTATGCCGTCTCGGGGCGGCACGCGGCGGCGGATGGCAGAGACACAATTGCCGAATGCGGGGGATGACGAGGCTGAAGGCGGCGCGTTCAAGCCCCATGCCGACAGGGGAGATCGGCGGTGGCGGCGGGTTCCGTTTCCGGCGGCGCTTCTGCCAAGCTGGAGATAGGTCAGTGCATCATCGCCAGCGCTGCCGCAAAGAAATCCTCGCCTCCGAAGTTTCCTGACTTCAAAGCCAAAAGCATGTCGCCCTGGGCATTGCCGACCGTGCGCAGCACCGGCACGCCCGGCGCAATCTCCGGGCCGATCAGAAATGCCGGTATGGAAAGCTTGTCGACCGCCGCCCCCGAAGTTTCGCCGCCTGCGACCACGAGGCGACGCACACCTCTTGCCACCAGTTCGGCGGCGATGATCGACGTCGCGGTCTCGATTGCGTGGCCGGAGGCTTCCCGGCCGTAAAGGGATTGCAGCCGGGACACGGTTTGGTGTGCGGCGCTCGCGGCGACCACGACCGGGCCGGCGGCGATGCGGTCTCCGGCCCAGGAAATCGCCGCGGCGATCTCATCCGGACCTGCAAGCAGTTTTTGCGGGTCGAGCCGCCGGACGGGCATCGACCGTTCGGCGACGTCGAGCTGGCGCAGCGTTGCTGCGGAACAACTGCCGGCCACGATCGCGGAAAACCCTCCCACCGGGCGGATAACATCCGCCGGCACTGCGCCGCCGGACGATACCCGGCCGGAGCGGACGAGTGCGCGGGCAAGGCCGAGGCCGAGGCCGGACGCCCCTGTGGAGACCGGCGTTGCGAGGGCGATCTCGCCGAGCGTTTCCAGATGTCTCTCGAAAATCGCATCGGCGATAGCAGCAGTGACGCCTGCCGTCCGCAGGGCCTCGAGCCTTGCCTTGACGGCGCCCGGTCCGGCCGCGATGGCATTGAGATCGATAAGCCCGACGGCGCCATGCGATTGCCGGGCGAGAACCCGCACGAGATTGGCGTCGTGCATCGGATTGAGAGGGTGGTCCTTGAGCGGGCTTTCGTTCAACGGCTGTCCGCCGACGAAGAGATGGCCGAGATAGACCGTCCGTCCCGTTTCCGGAAATGCGGGTGTGACCAGCACGATGCCGCCGCCCGCGGCATCGCGCAATGCCTCGGTAACCGGTCCGATATTGCCGCCATCGGTGGAATCGAAGGTCGAGCAGATCTTATAAAATACGTGGCTCGCGCCGCGCTGGCGCAACCATTGCTCGGCGCTGGTGGCGGCGGCCACGGCGTCCGGCGCCGGGACGGAACGGATCTTCAGGGAGACGACCACGGCGTCGACGTCCGGTAGTGCCAGCGACGGATCAGGGATGCCGACCGTCTGCACCGTGCGCAGACCATTCTTCGTCAGCGTATTGGCGAGGTCCGACGCGCCCGTATAGTCGTCAGCGATTGATCCGAGCAAAATAGCCATCGCCTAGCTCCGTGCAAATGGTTTGAACCAGCCAAGGCCGTCCAGCGTCTTGCCGCGAGGCACATATTCGCAGCCGATGAAACCGTCGTAACCCATGCAGTCGATTTCGCCGAACAGATAGGGATAATTCAGTTCCTCCCCATCCGGCTCGTTGCGTGACGGCACGCTGGCGATCTGGATATGGCCGGTGATCGGCAGCAGGCGCCGCAACGCCATGACGACGTCGCCATGGATGATCTGACGGTGATAGATGTCGAACTGCAGCTTCAGGTTCGGCAGACCGCATTCGGCGATCAACCGCTCGGCCGCGCCGAAATCGTTGAGGAAATATCCCGGCATGTTCCGCCCGTTGATCGGCTCGAGCAGGAGGTCGATTCCCTTTTCCGCAAGCCGCTGGGCCGTATAGGTGACGGAGCGCCGATAATGGGAGGAGGCGTCTTCGTCGTGACGGTCGGCGATGCCTGCCATCAGGTGCAATCGCCTGACGCCCGTCGCCGCCGCATAGTCCAGTGCCTTCTCGACATAAGTCTTCAGCGCATCGAACCGCCCGGGAAGAGCCGCGATGCCGCGCTCGCCTGCCGCCCAGTCGCCCGGCGGCAGGTTGAACAAGGCCTGCTGCAGATTGTTGCGGGCAAGCCGTTCGGCGATTGCCTCCGGCGTGGCTTCATAGGGAAAGAGGTATTCGACGGCGGCAAAGCCGGCATCGGCTGCGGCGTCGAAACGGTCGAGGAATGCCCATTCATTGAACATCATCGTCAGGTTGGCGGCGAAAACCGGCATGTCTAGCAATTCCTTTTACAGGCTGTGCGGTTCTTTGGCTGAACCGGGTAATTCAGCGCCGGAAAGCTTTGCATAGAGTCGCGCGAGCGAGGAATCGTCGTCCCGGCCCATGCCGGCGCCGGCGGCGGCCAGATACATTTGCAGCGCCGCTGCTGCCACGGGCACAGGATAGCGCTCGGAGCGGGCCATGTCCTGGACGATGCCGAGATCCTTGACGAAAATCTCGATGCTGCTGAGTGGCGTATAATCTCCGGCCAGCACATGCGGCACGCGGTTTTCGAACATCCACGAATTGCCGGCCGAAGCGGTGATCACCTCAAAGACCTTGTCGAGATCGAGGCCCTGCTTGGCGGCAAAGGTGATCGCCTCGCAGGCTGCCGCGATGTGCACGCCGGCGAGAAGCTGGTTGATCATTTTGAAGGCCGCGCCCGTTCCGGCAGCGTCACCGAGTTCGTAAACTTTGCCGGCCATGGCGTCGAGACCCGGGCGCGCCCTGTCGAAGGCCTGGGTGGAGCCGGACGCCATGATCGTCAATTCGCCCAGCGCCGCCTTGGCCGCGCCGCCCGAAATCGGCGCGTCGAGATAATGCAGGCCGTGAGCATCCACCCTCTGCGCCAGATCCCGAGCGACGGCGGGGTCCATGGTTGCGGACGAGATGAAGACTGCGCCAGGTTTCATCGTGCTCGCAACACCTTCAGGCCCGAACAACACGGCCTCGGTCTGCGCGCCGTTGACGACGACGGAGACGACGATGTCGGCGTCCTTGGCGGCGTCGGCCGGGGTTGCAGCACCCCGTCCGCCGTCGGCGATGAAGCGGTCCACCGCCGCCGGCGTTATGTCATATCCAACGACATCGAGCCCTGCGCGCTTCATCGACCGGGCCATTCCGAGCCCCATTGAACCAAGACCTATGACGGCCGCGACGACAGCGCCCGGGTTTTCAGCAAATGGTGACATGAGGATGGGCTCCACTCTTGAAGTAAGGTGCCGTGCCGCTTCGCGACCCGGCGGCGCGCGACGCGGCACTATTTGGCAGCGCTGCCATTTTACTAATATATTTTGGCGGCGCTGCCAACAGCGGATTGGTAGCGCTGCCAAAAAGTCATTGCTTCTTAATGGCAGCAGTGAAAATAGTGACAGCGGAGCGGCGCACATACAGGTACGCACCCTGGAATTCTGGATCTCAAACGTGACTATGGAATTGAAACAGCAGGTGACAGTAACCCTTGCCGAGGTCGCGGAAGCGGCCGGCGTCGGTGAGAGCACGGTGTCGCGCGTGCTGCGCAATCACGGCTCGTTTTCCGGCAAGACGCGGGAGCGGGTAATGGCCGCCGTCGAGCGGCTGGGCTATGTGCCGAACCGGATCGCGGGGACGCTGGCCTCCACCGGATCGCGTCTCGTTGCCTTCGTCATTCCATCGCTGTCCAACATCGTCTTTCCCGATGTGCTGCGCGGCGCCAGCGCCGTTCTGGAGGAAAACCGGTATCAGGCGGTGTTCTCCGTCACCGACTATGATCCGGGCAAGGAGGAAGCGCTCGCCGCCGCGATGCTCGCCTGGCGGCCGGCGGCGGTCATGCTGGCCGGATACGAACATACCGACGGGACCGTGAAGATGCTGCGCGCCAGCGGATGCCGGGTCGTGGAACTGCTCGATCTGGACGGAGATGCACTCGATATCGCGGTCGGGTTCTCCAACCGCGCGGCCGGGCGGGAGAGCGCCGCCTTCCTGCTCAAACGGGGGTATCGCCGGATCGGCTATGTCGGTCACGACCTCAGCCGCGATACTCGCGCAGGCAAACGGTTTTCAAGCTTTTGCGAAACGCTCCAAGCCCATGGCGCGCCCCTCGTCGCCCGCGAAATTCTCGCCGGCGCTTCGTCCGTGGAAAACGGCAGGCTAGGACTGGAGCGACTGCTTGCCCAGACGCCGGATCTCGATGCGGTCTATTTCTCCAACGACGATATGGCGCTGGGCGGCTATTTTCACTGTCTGGCTGAGGGGATCTCTATCCCCTCGAAGCTCGCCATTTTCGGTTATAACGGCCTCGATATCGGCCGGGCAATGCCGCAGCCCTTATCGACCATCCGAACGCCGCGCGTGGCAACCGGACAAATCGCCGCGCAGTTGGTCGTCGCCAACGCGCCGCCCCAGGCCGTCGATCTCGGTTTCGAACTGATCGACGGCGCAACCGCGTAATTTTGGAGGAAATGTCATGTCCGACGCGCGCCAGCGTGAAGAAATCTGCCGATACGGCCGCTCGCTGTTCGAGCGCGGGCTGACGCCCGGTTCGTCGGGCAACATATCGTTGCGGCTTGACGACGGCGGCTGGCTGGTGACGCCGACCAACGCCTCGCTTGGTTTTCTCGATCCGGCACGGATCTCCAGGCTCGATGCCGAAGGCCGGCTGTTGTCCGGCGACAAGCCGACCAAGGAAATTCCGCTACATACCGCCCTCTACGACACACGCGGCGGCGCCCGCGCCATCGTCCATCTTCATTCTACCCACGCGGTGGCGCTGACCATGCTGCCGGAGATCGATCCGCGCGCCGCCCTGCCGCCGATGACGCCCTATTATCTCATGCGCGCCGGCGAAACCGCCTTGGTGCCGTATTACCGGCCCGGCGATCCGGCGGTGGCCGACGCCATCCGCGGGCTGGCAGGCAAGTATTCGTCGGTGCTTCTGGCCAACCATGGACCTGTCGTTGCCGGCGACAGCCTGGAGGCGGCGGTCTTTGCCACCGAGGAGCTGGAGGAAACGGCAAAACTCTATCTGCTGCTGCGCAACCTAAACCCGCGTTTCCTCAGCCCGGAGCAGGTGGCTGATCTCGTCGATACGTTCGGCCTCGACCTTCCATCCCATCACGAACACGACGACCATTGAACGGCCAGGGGTTCGGATTTAGTTCGGTGCCCGAACGGGCTCCGGCTTGTCGCCATCACGCTTTAATCGAGCGCCGAAAGCACCGATGCCGTGATGGCGTCTGTCTTATCCCTGCCGGGAATTGAGCCGATGCCGCGTGCCGTCGTCGCCTCGATTGCGGTCATCACCTTGCCGGCGGCAGCCGTTTCTCCCAGGTGCGCCAGCATCATTGCGCCCGACCAGATAGCGGCGATCGGGTTGGCGACGCCGAGGTGGGCGATATCCGGCGCCGAGCCGTGGACGGGCTCGAACATCGACGGCGCCGAGCGATCGGGATTGATGTTGGCGGAGGCCGCAAAGCCGAGCCCGCCCTGGATGGCGGCGCCGAGATCGGTCAGGATGTCGCCGAACAGGTTGGAGGCGACGACGACATCGAGGCTCTCCGGCGCCATGACCATCCGGGCGGCCATGGCGTCGATATGGTAGCTGGTCACCTCGACATCAGGATATTCTGCCGAAAGCCTCTCCGTGATCTCGTCCCAGAAAACCATCGAGTATTTCTGCGCATTGGACTTTGTCACCGAGGCAAGCTTGCCGCGTCGCGCCCGTGCTTGTTCGAAACCGAAACGCAGGATGCGTTCGACCCCCTTGCGGGTAAAGATCGAGGTCTCCACAGCCACCTCGCTGTCGGTGCCCTGGTGGACGCGGCCGCCGGCGCCGGAATATTCGCCTTCGGTATTTTCACGAATGCAGAGGATGTCGAAATTCTCCGAGCGCAACGGTCCCTGCACACCCGGCAGCAACCGGTGCGGGCGGATATTGGCATATTGCACGAAAGCTTTGCGAATCGGCAGCAGAAGTCCGTGCAGCGACACGGAATCGGGCACTTTGCGAGGCCACCCGACGGCGCCGAGCAGAATGGCGTCGAAGGAACGCAGCGTTTCGATGCCATTGCCGGGCATCATGCTGCCGTTCTCCAGAAAGTAGTCGCACGACCAGGGATAGCTTGTTGTCGCAAGCGAAAATCCGTTTCGAGCAGCCGCCTTTTCGAGCACGGACTTGGCTGCCTCCGTGACATCGCGGCCAATGCCGTCACCGGGCAGAAGGGCGATCTTATAGGTCTTCATGGCAGGTCCTCTCAAGGCTGATCAGTACACGCTTGCTTTGCGGGTAGGCGGGATAGGCTTCGCAATCGGGATCCTTGCTGATCCCGGACTGCGTGTTGCGCCGCGCGGCCATGACTTTAGAGGACGGGTCAGGCTTTATTTGCCGAAAGCGGCGGGGATTTGGTCGATTGTTGCGTTTGGGCCGGCATCACCAGTGAATTCTATCGTGCGATCTGTCGTGGCCGGGGCTGATCGCAACCTGGCAGAAATGCGCAGGCGGGCGAAGGTTTCGGCAGGGGAGCGCCGGATCGATGGAATTGATTGAGCGGAATCCTTGAATTGCTGCGAGGTTCAAGCGTCGGGATAGACGGGCGTGGAGACCAGAGCCTGTCGGCGTTCGGATTCGGGCCGGAACAAGCGGTATTGCCAGAAGCCGTCCGGGGATTGCCGCCGGTATACGGTCTCAAGCCAGAATAAGGTGTCATCGATCGGCAAGACCGGATGTCAGGCATATCATTCGGACCACTTTGCCGCCTGTTTGCTCGCCATGACCATCGCTCATCGGTGTGTTCCTCAATAGAGAATAACAATGAAATTGCAGTCTTCAATGGAGATTGGTTTCCCGCGTCGCGTGAAAAATTCCTAGGCTGCGTCGTTAGCGTCTGGGCTTCCGAGCGGATGAGGGGTCGTTGTGTCGGCCTCCCTAAAGGAGCTCGGCAACATCTCTTGAAAATATATCGTACTACGATATATTAAAACGATATCGATCGTTGAGGAGTGGGCTTCATGGAAAGCCGATTGCATCCCGCATTGGACCGGCCCTCGCCTTATCCCGCTGATGAGGCGTTCGAAAAATTCAGGCAAAGGGTTCGAACCCTGCTTGATAGTGGAGAAGCTGGCCGCTGGGAGCTTTTGCGAGCGGAGTGGCTGTATGATGTGGCCTTGCTCACCAATGATTTTCGTCTTTGGATGCAGCATCTCGACAGGGGCTTCGATACCGCCAAATAGCTTGTGTTCGATTTGGCTCAGGTGATCGAGCGCAGGCCAAGATAGGCCGCAAGGCTGATGGCGGACAGAGCGATCGTCAGCTTGGGTCTGCCATCGTCGAACATCGCCGCCAGCAACAGGCCGAGCAGCAGGATGGCGGATTTCGCCCAGAGCTCCTGATCGGAGACGGTGAAGGCGAGCGCTGCCAGAAAGACGGCGCTTGCGACGACCGTCACGGGCGCAGACTTTTCGGCGAGGTCGCCGCCCGGGAAATAGGGGAGAAGAAAGCGCCGCATGCTCAGGCCGGAAGCGATACTGAGAAGAAGACAGGTCAAGACAAGATGCAACATGGGTCGGCGCCGATCGATCTGCAGATGGAATTGTTGATGCAAACCCCGTGCCAGGCTCAAACGCTTGAAATGCCATGCGATGGAGACGATGCCGCGGCCTGCCTGGCTATTTCCGCGGCGTCGCGATCCTTTTTTCGGCAACCGCTCGGTTCGGTCAAGCAAACCGAAACACATCGCGATACGGACGTAAAACACGGCAAAAGCTGGAGGCGACATGGCGATGAAGCAGCAGGAGCATCTTCATGACGGAGATTACGAAGCATTGGCCAACTTGCGCTATCGCATTCGCCGGTTCCGGCAATTCAGCGCCAAAGAGGCACACAGGCTCGGCCTTACGCCGCCACAGCATCAGGCGCTGCTTGCGATAAAGGGGCAGCCGGCCGGCAAGAAGATGAGCGCGCGGACGTTGGCCGAGCGCCTGCTTATGGACAGGAAGGCGGCGGATGGCCTCGTTCAAGAGCTCATCGACAAGGCTTATATCGAGGTAGGCCCGGCGGCAGCAGAGCCCGGCAAGCAGTTCATTCGTCTGACGCACAAGGCTGAGGGTGTGCTCGACCGGCTGGCGAGCGCCCATCTGTTCGAGATCCGCAAGATGGCGCCTGAACTGATGCAGGCGCTTCGCGTCCTGCAGGATCGCCAGAACATGCAACGTATCGCCTGGATGCAATGACATGCGATTTCGATGCTGAAACCGGCTTGAGCTGCAGCGATGATTTTTATATAGAGAATTATCTTTCGCCATAATTCCGGAAACGAGATCTTTTATTGGACCTTTCGTCGATCGAAATATTCCTCGCTGTTGCCAGTGACCGCAGCGTTACCAAAGCTGCCAAGGCGGTCGGACGGGTGCCGTCGAATGTGACGACGCGCGTCCAGCAGCTGGAGGAGGATCTCGGCGTTTCCCTCTTCAGCCGTGACGGCAAGAAGATGACATTGACCCGGGAGGGCGAGACGTTCCTTGCCTACGCCAACCGGCTGACGGCGCTTGCGCTCGAAGCGCGCCAGGCCGTGCGGCCTCTGGCCCCATCGGGAACGTTGCGCGTCGGCACGATGGAAAGTACGGCCGCCAGCAGGCTGCCGGCGGCACTGACGCAATTCAACCGGATGTGGCCTCATGTGTCCCTTCATCTGACGATGGGCGCATCCCGCGATCTCGCCCGCGCCGTCGTGAGCGATACGCTGGATTGTGCGCTGATTGCCCGTCCGCCGAAAACGATGCGCGGGGAAGACGCGGGGTTCGAGGCCGAGCTCAAGGTGCTGGAGATGGAGCCGGTCTTTGTCGAAGACCTGTTGATCGTGTTGCCGGCTGGGCATCCCGCGATCAAATCCGCTGCCGACCTTCGTGTCGGGTCGATCGCCGCGTTGGAACCCGGCTGCACCTATCGAAGGATCGCCGAAAACTGGGCGCGCGCATCGAGCGCTTTGCCGACGAGCGAGCATGGCTCTTATCATGCGATTCTGGCGAGTGTCGCGACCGGCAATACCGCCGGCGTCATGCCGAGATCCGTGCTCGACCTCATGCCCTGGCCGGCATCCGTCCAGACCCATCAACTGGGACCTGTCGAAACGCTGCTGGTCTACCGCAAGAACGATCGCCCCAGCGCATTCAACGCCTTCCACGAGGTCCTCAGCGCGACAAGAGGCAGAGATATCAGGCTTGCCGCAAACTAGTCCGCAGCTCTTCCCCCAGTCCGCCAGATAATCCTCGTTCAAAATTGGTCTTGTCATGCAGTATCCTGTTTCCCCGAAGGTGGGGCCGAGCCGCTTCCGCCGCTTCCGTCTGTTTTCACCGATTCTGGCCGGCGCGACCTTGCGGGAGCGGTTGATCGCGTGTCTCGGCGCCTTGGTGGCCATCGGCCTCACCGGCGTCATCAGCGGTTATCTTTTCGGGCAGGGACCGCATCTTCCCTTGATCGTCGCGCCGATGGGCGCCTCTGCGGTGCTTCTTTTCGCGGTGCCGGCCAGCCCGCTTGCGCAGCCGTGGTCGATCATCGGCGGCAATACGATTTCCGCGCTAATGGGTATCATTGCCGCCTATTTCATCCGCGACCCGATCATCGCGACCGGTGTCGGCGTGTCGCTTGCCATCGGCGCGATGTCTTTCACGCGCTGTCTTCATCCGCCGGGAGGCGCCGCAGCACTGACCGCCGTCCTCGGCGGTCCTGTCGTCGCCGGCTGGGGCTTCCTTTTTCCCTTCGTGCCGGTTGCCTTGAACTCCTGCATTCTCGTCGGCCTCGGCCTGCTGTTCCACAAGCTTTCCAGGCGGAACTATCCGCACGTGGTTCCGAAAGCGGCCGAGAACACCCATCGCACGATCGACCTGCCGTCCGCGGTGCGGGTGGGTTTCCGCGAGGAGGATGTCGATGCCGCCCTTGCAGCGCTCGACGAAACCTTCGATATCGATCGCGCCGATCTCGGCCGGCTGCTGCAGCAGGTCGAGCTGCAGGCGGCCATCCGCTCGAACGGCAAGATCAACTGCGCCGATATCATGTCGCGCGACGTGATTGCCGTTAGCGAGGCCGCAGAACCGGAGGCTGCACGGCAGCTGCTGTTGAAGCACAATATCCGGACGCTGCCGGTCAAGGATCCGGAAGGCCGCCTCATCGGCAGCATCGGCTTGCGGGAATTGTCGACCAGCATCGATACGATCGCAGGCGCAATTTCAAAACCGGCAGTGGCAAGGCCTTCGGATGCGGCTCTGTCGCTGCTGCCTGTTCTGACGGACGGGCGCACGCATGCCGTCATCATTGTCGATGATGACTACCGGATCCTCGGCCTCATCTCGCAGACCGATCTTCTGAGCGCCGTGGCGCGGCTGCTGCCGAACGACAGCGCCCCGATCTCGGCCGCTGCTTGAGCGGTGGTGGTGGATTGTCAAGCAGAGGGAGAATGAGCCGGTGTTGATCGAACGCGATCCGAATGGGGACTTTATCCTCGACTCAGCCGAACTGGCGGAACGGTTCGGGTTGTCGCTGGCCGACCTGCGCCGTCACATGCGGCATGGCTCCCTCGTCAGCAGCGTGGAAATCGGCACTGCTGAACACGAGGGTACCAAGCGGGTGTCGCTTCGGCTCGGCAACAGGCTTTGGCGCGCGGTGCTGAATGATGACAATGAGGTGCAGCACGAGCAGATGACCGTACTTCGGGGAAAATCAGCCTGACGGCACTCGGCTGAGATCATCGTCATCGAGTTGTCGTGAGCGCTTCGCGCTGAGCAACTCCGTACTCTGCGAGGTGCGGAAACGCCCCTATTGCGGGACGGCCGGCTTTTCAACAATGATCCGATCGATGACCTGAAACGGATGTGGAATGCGCTTGCCGTCGATTTCCTTTACCTGGGAGCGACAGGAATATCCTGTTGCCATGAGGACATCGCCGTCGCTGGCCGCATCGAGGTCAGGTTTCCAGCTCATCGCATAGAGGCGCTCGGAAATCGGCCGGTTGCGGGTCTCGTGACCGAAAGTGCCGGCCATCCCGCAGCAGCCGGTTTGCGCCGTCTGAAGATCGATGCCGAGGCTCTCAAACACTTTTTGCCATTGTGCGACGGAGGCCGGCGCATTGGTGCGTTCGGTGCAATGGGCCATCAAGCGGAAGCTTTTGCCTTCGGCAGTTGAAGACGAGGCGGCGAGCCGGTCGAGGTTGGCGGCCAGCCATTCCTGAGGGAGCAGGACAGTCGCCTTCGATATCCCCTTATATTCACTGCGAAAAGCGAGCGTCATCGACGGATCGAGCCCGACGAGCGTCACGCCGGTCTTATCCAGTCGCTCGAGATAGCGCGCTGTCCGCTTGGCCGCTGCCTCGAAACGTCCGAGATAACCATGAACATGCAGGGCTTTGCCATTGGTATGGGAGGCTGCAAGGAAGGGCGTGAGCCCGATTTTCCTGGCGAGCTCAATGGCGGCGAGCGCAACGTCCGGATCGAAATAGGCGGTGAAGGCGTCGGCGACGAAGACGACGCTGCGCTGCCGTTCTGGCGGCGACAAAGCTTCGATCGTTTGAGCGGTCGCAAGCGGCACGCCGAGGCGGGCGGCTTCCTTCGCGAGCGATATCCGCGGCAGATGCGGCAGGGAGGTCAGTCCGGCGATACCCATCATCGTCCTGCCAGCGCGCGTGCCCACGACGAGATTATAGGCAGGCCGGATGCGCCGGACCAGCGGCAGGGTGGTTTCGATCGCCGCGACCAGCGGATCCTTCAGCGGGCGGAGGTAGCGTCCGTAGTAGAGTTCGAGGAATTTCGAGCGGAAGGCCGGCACGCTGACCTTCACCGGACACTGCCCCGCGCAGGCCTTGCAGGCCAGGCACGTGTCCATCGCCGCATGCACCTCGTGGGAAAAATCGTCCCGATTTGCCGGGTTCAGCGAGTTGAAGGCGCGCCGCGCGAGGCTTGCGAGCGGAATGCTCCGCCGCAGGCGTGTCGCCTCGTCGCGGGGATCGATGCCTTTCTCGGCAAGCAACCTCAGCCATTCCCGCATCAGCGCGGCGCGGCCCTTGGGCGAAAAACGCCGGTCGCGTGTCGCCTTGAAGGACGGACACATCGGGCTCGTTTCGTCGAAGTCGAAACAGGCGCCGTTGCCGTTGCAATAGGCGGCATTGTCGAAGGCGGAGCGGATCTCGTTGCCGATGATGCGGTCGGTCGCCCCGCGCAACGGAACATCGTCGATCTTCGTCAGCACTTCCGCGGCAGGGGTTGCGATCTTGCCCGGATTGAGCCGGTTCTCCGGATCGAAGGCCCGCTTGATCTCCTGCAGGCTGGGATAAAGATCGCCGAAAAACTCCGGCACATATTCCGAACGCACGCCCTTGCCGTGCTCTCCCCAGAGCACGCCGCCATATTTGCGGGTGAGCGCCACGACGGCGTCACTGACCTCCCGAACCAGCCTGATGTGGTCGTCGAGAGTGAGGTCGAGCGCCGGCCGCACATGCAGGACGCCGGCATCGACATGGCCGAACATGCCGTAGGAAAGCCCCGCGCCGTCGAGAAGCGCGCGGAATTCGCTTATATAGGCCGCCAGGTTTTCCGGCGGCACGGCCGTATCCTCGACGAAAGCAACCGGCCTGACCGGCCCTTCCACATTTCCGAGCAGGCCGACCGCCCGCTTGCGCATCGACCAGATCGCTTCGACATCGGCATGACCCCGGGCGATCGTATAACCGGCATGGCGCGCATTCGCGCCCATATCGAGGGCGGCGGTCACGTCCGCGAGCTTGCGTTCGAGCTCCTCTTCATTATCGGCGAGCACTTCGGCGATATTGATGCCGTTGGTCGCTCCACTCGCATCGTCCGGAAAGAAGCGAGCAATGCCGGTCCAGACGATATCGCCTCTGGCGAGGCCGAGAACTTTCTCATCGACCGTTTCCACCGAGGCGACGTTCAGCGCCACGAGGTTGCGGGCGTCCTCCAGGGCGGTGTTGAAGTCGCCGTAGCGAATGTTGATCAGCGCCGCATGGGCGGGGATCGGCAGAAGGTTGAGTTCGGCTTCGGCGATCATCGCCAGCGTTCCCTCCGAGCCGCAGAGAACGGCGTTGAGGTCGAAGCGTCCGTCGGCGCGCCTGATATGGGCGAGGTCGTAACCAGTCATGTAGCGGTTGAGCTTCGGGAAGATTTCGGCGATCCGCTCGTGGTTTTCCCGGACGATGCGTTCGACCGTTCTGTGGATTTCGCCAATGCGGCTCTCTCGTGCGGCGATCTCCTCGAACGCCTCAGCGTCGAGCGGGCGCGACCAGAAGTCGGACCCGTCCAGAATCACGATGCGCAATCCGAGGACGTGGTTGCTGGTCTTGCCGTAAAGGCAGGAACCCTGGCCGCAGGCGTCGGTAGAGATCATGCCGCCGATGGTAGCGCGGTTGGAGGTCGAGAGTTCGGGGGCGAAAAACAGACCGTAGGGCTTCAGCGCCCGGTTCAGCTGATCCTTGACGACGCCCGCCTGGACGCGCGCGACCCTCCGGACGGGGTCGATTTCGAGAATGGACGTCATATGCCGCGAACAGTCCACCACCACGCCCGATGTCAGGGATTGGCCGTTGGTGCCGGTGCCGCCGCCCCGCGGCGCAATGCTGATTCCCCGAAAGGCCGGTTCCGACAGTACGGCTGCCACCATCTGTAGGTCTTCGATGCCACGCGGAAAAACGACGCCGGCCGGCTCGACCTGGTAGATGGAATTGTCGGTCGAAAACACGGTCCGGCTTGCCGCGCCAGTCTCGATGTCACCGTCGAAACCCGCCTCGATCAGCCGCAGGAAGAAATCCGCGGGGGGAAGGGGGATAGCGGCGTTCGGCTGGAGGCGTGGAATCATTCTCCAGGAATGGGCCAAAGATCAGACCCTTGTCAATTCTGTGGCATCCGCCGGACCCGCGAGGGATCGCGCAAGGGAGTTCGAATTCCTGCCTGAGCCAACGCGCGGCCGAGCCGGTCGAAATGGCGATATGAAATGTCTGACGGACGATATGGGGCGCGCGGCTGCCGAGGCGCCGTCTCGCCCTTGAGGGAACAGAAGATCGGCTCCCGCGTTCGAAACAAGACGACGCTTAACGAAAGGCGAATTCAAGCTGCATTCCCAGCTCTGGCCCGACGTCTTTTGGCCCCACGTGTTTTGGCCCCACGTGTTTTGGCCCACGTGTTTTGGAGTGAGTGATATGGAAGAGATGACCCATATGATCAAAGACCTCAGCATCGAGGAGCGCGAGGAAATCTTTGTCGACATCGCCCGTACGCTGGAGGACACGGCGCGGGAAGCCCTTTTCGAGGGCAATATGCAGTTTGCAGAAATTTCCAACAACATGGCCGAAGCGATCCGTGTCAACGCCGACGAACTCGCCCGTGACGATCCTGAAAATGCCGAGCGCGTGCTGCTGCAGGCAGCGGCAATGATCTCGCAGTTCGAGGCCGTGCACCCCTATCGCATGGTGAGCATGGCCGTTCATTGATGGCCGGGATGGCTCCGGCTCGACCCTCACCCACTCCTCCGCTCAAATCATTGCCACAAGCGGGAACTCTCGCTACCCGCGAGGGTTATTGGATTGCAACATCCTTTGCATCAATGGAAGGAGGACCGCTATGACATCCAGATCCGTTGAACCTCCGGAAAGCGGTACCGACGACGCGCGCTCCGCCGACACGCAGCAGGCCGAGAAGGATCGTCGCAGGACATTGGAAAATGCCCGTAACAACGTAAGCGCGGTCATCGGCGGCGACAGCGACACCGAAACTCCGAGCCTGAAGCTTGCGAAGGAATATCTCAGGCTCGGTGGGCGCCGCCGGTCCAAAATAGACGACAACATCACCACTGTCCGCCAATGGGAAGAGGATCCGCCTGAGGCCGAACGGTTCTGGAAGGAACGGGTGGAGACGCTTTCAAAGGATCAGCGTAAATGGGTGGAAGATTTTCTTCCAACCATCAACTCTCCCTGAATGGCTCATTTAAATGTGCTTGGAGGAGATCATGGCCATAGACAAGCACGAACAGATACGCCGCCGTGCCTACGAGATCTGGGAGGCTGAGGGCCGCCCGGATGGTGCGGATCAGCGCCATTGGCTGCAGGCCTGCGACGAACTGGCTGGCGAGGACGAGCATGAGACGCTGCAGGACCTGCTCGATGAAGACGATCGGGATGATGCGGCATTGCTTCAAGGCGCCGGTGAGAGCGGCGATCTCGATCCGAGGCCACCAAAGCTTGGCCGGGTCGTCATGGCTTCCGTGCCCGATATCGAGATGACGACGGGCGAAAAACCGTCCCAGCGCAAGATCAGGAAGACCGAGGGGCCGTAATCCGATGCAGCATCTCGACCACGCCATCCAAATCGCTCTCGAGGCGCATGAAGGGCAGGCCGACAAGACCGGCCGGCCGTTCTTCGAGCACTGTCAGCGGGTAGCACTTCTCGTTTCCGGCGACGAGACACGAACGGTCGCCTATCTTCATGACGTCGCCGAGAAGGGAAACGGCTGGACTCTCGACAGGCTGAGGGAGGAAGGCTTTCCGCTGGCGATCATTTCCGCGGTGGATGCTTTGACACGGTGGCCGGACGAGGCGGACGATGAATTCGTCCGACGTGCGGCTTCTAACCCGCTGGCGCTGCCGGTCAAACAGGCCGATCTCGAAGACAATCTCCGGCAGGCCGAACAAGCCGGCAAGAACACGGAAAGATACCAGCGTGGCCTGGATCTCCTGCGCGATTTGAGGAGCGGGCAATAACAGCGCTCGGCAGAGAGCGCACTGCCGCCGTCATCTCATGCGCCGAGAGCGGCTGCAAACCAGCCTCCACCGCCCGGCAGTCGTAGTCATGGTCTATTTCACGTTTTATTGGCAAACCAAACGGTCGGAGTGCCGAGCACGCCTCCCTTAAGCATGGCCGCCTTCAGATCTTCCAACTTGCTGAAGGTTTGAGCCGCCTCCAGGGTGGCAAATTCGTGCGTAACAGTAATGTCGTTCGGATTGTCGGTGGCACGGTAGACGGCTTCCGCCGTAACCCCATTGGCCTTTTGCACCTGATGAAACGCATCATATATCTTGCGCCACGTGGCGTAGTCGGAGACCTCGTGCCTCACGAATAGGGTCGTCATGTCATTCTCCCGCGTTGCATTGCCAAGTTCCGTTGGAGATGCGTGTTACGATTGAACCAGGAACCTGAGGGTCTCGGGCAAGACGCCGTCACTCGCCATGGCATCAGCCGCGGCCTTGGTCTGCATGAAGGCCATCAACTTATCCATGTCTGCCACGTCCATGACCAAACCAACGCGGTTAGACGTTTGAGGGTAAAGGTGCGAATATTCGTGACGCCAACGGGTTCCAATACCTGTTTGCGAACAGGTGAGGCGAGCCAGTGTTTCGTGTCTTTGACATCGTGACAGATCATAATGGTCGGCATTGAATCTTCCTCATATGTCCTCGAAATGAAGGCGGAGTATACCATCATGTTTGGCTGGATTTCAGTCGTCAATATTGCGTTAAGGGTGCTATTCCGATCTGTTGTTGGAGGAAATAAATATAATTATTAAGTAACCCGAAGCTATTATGGGTTTTTGGTTGCGCATTTCGCGAATGCCCTCTGGGGGCGAATTCACTTCTCGATTTCGGTTGACGCGCTGATTTATAATCGCATACGCGCGCTGTGCATGAAATGGCAGAGGTTCAGGAATGATTGAGCGCCAACCATTTGATCTCAAGGCCTATGTGCGCGACATTGGCACAAGGCCATGCTTTATCTGCGGCTTGGTCAAGAACGACCCCGCTTTCTTTCACCATCGCGTTTTTGAAGACGATGAGACACTCATTTTCCTGAGCAAATATCCCACTCTACCCGGCTATTGCCTCGTCTGCCCTCGGGAGCACCGTGAGGATCTGGCGCGAGACATGTCGACTGATGAATATCTGCGGCTACAGGAGAAGGTGCATATTTTGTCTCGCGCCCTCACAAGCGTGTTCGACGCTGAACGAATCTATGTGCTTGCGCTCGGCAGTCAGCTAGCCAATAGCCACCTACATTTTCATGTCGTTCCCTTGCCTCCAGGTGTGCCTCTTGAGGAGCAGCAATATCATGCACTGATGGCGGAACACGGGGTCTTGCAAATACCTGACGATCACATGGCCCAGTTGGCGCAGCGTATTGCTGAAGCATACCGTTCCGCGCTGACCACACGATAATCACCTCCCGACCCGGTTGCTGCGGTGGTCTGCGCCTCAATCACTCCTCCAGCGCCGAGCTACAGCTGGAGGGCAAATGCCGGCACCCGAACGCCTTTCTCACGAAAGCGCTGCTGCAGCTCCTCCAGGCCAGGACAGGCTGGTGGGTTATCGAGTGCCTCGGCCCAGTTCTCGCGGTTCGGCAGAGCCATCGCCGCGGTGACGAGCACCGTGTTCCCCGGGCCGATTTCGCCGCGCAGTTGCGGCAGCAGGGTCTTGGCGTGAATCAGGTTGGTGTTCGGGATTGGGCTCGTCGCATGGCCGGTTCTCGGATTGGGCGACAAGTCGATGATCGCGCTGACGTCGGTCTGGCCGTACCAGACGGCCCGGCCTTCGCCCTGTTCGGATCGGTCGGCGTTGAAATCGGCGCGCTCGATCGCAAAACCGCCCTCGATGGCACTCAGCGCGCGCGGCGTGGCGATGCGGTGGATGCGGATGTGCCAGGGGTTTGCGGGAAGCAGCCAGGTCTCGATGGTGACGTCGTTCCATGGGCGCCAGCGCGAATAGAGTTGGTCGCCTGATATCAGCGCCTCTTCGAGGCTTTCGCGCATGCGGAAGTGCACGCCGTCGTCGGAGAGGCCGAGCATGCCGTCGAGGCTTGCGGCGGCAAAATTCCGGTCGTCGGCCTCGATGTTGAAGGCGTAGCGGGTGGAATAGACGAATTTCGAATATTTCTCGTTGGCGCCGCGCATCTTGTCGTGCTGCTGGCCGGAGGAGAGCACGACGACGTTTCCCGGCGTGTGCATGGCGACCATGCCTGCCGGCTTCAGCGCCACCGGCTCCGGGAAATCCGGCTGCGGCGCTTCTGCGGCGGTCCAGAAGGGATGACCCTCCGGAAGCGCCAGCGGCAGGAAGAATTTCAGTGCCCAATAGGGCGAACCCGGAGAGTTGTAACTCTCGCTCATCAAGAGGTTGGGATAACCGTAGCCGGTCGAGAGAACGCCATCACGGTCGGCAATCGGCATCACCGACCACCAACGGAGATGCCGCATGTAATAACCCTTGATCTCAGCCCAGGGCAGCGCTTCGACGCCGGCAAAGGCAAGCGCGCCCCAGAAGCCGCCGGCCGCAAAGCGGTAGGTCTGGCTGCGGCCGAAGGCGAGGGCGGCGCCATCGGAGCCGAACCAATGGCGGATATCCCTAGCGAAGGTCCGGGCGCGCTCGCGGAAGCGGTCCTTGCGCGCCTCGTCGCCGCGCGCCAGCACGGTATGGATCAGGCCGTAGAAATGCATGGCGAAGGGAATGTAATGATCGACCCGCCGCACCGGCCCGTCCCGATACCAGCCTCCGCCGAGATCGAAGGCTTCCAATTCGTCGAGATAGGCGAGGTTTTTCCCGTGGTCGAACGCCATGCCGACGCGCTCCAGCCCGAGATCGATCAGGACGCGGAAGAATTTCCAGTTGTTGTCGATGAATTCGAGGTCTCGCGCTGTGACAAGATAGGCGGCCACCGTCTTCTTGTCGCTGTCGCTCAAAGGTTCCCAGATGTGCTCGGGCGCCAGCGTCAGTGCGAAGCCGACGGCGGCAAGCTCGACGAGCCGCTGGTTGCGGTCGGCGAGATCGCCCCAATATTCGGGATGAGCGGGATTGGTGCCATTTGCGAGCCCCCGCCGGTAGAGATCCCAATGCGGGAAATGGCCGCCGCCGGCGGCAAGCGGAACAATGCCCCACAGCGGTCGCGCAAATCCCTCCAGGTCCGCCGCCGCCCGATCGAAGATCGCGCCGGTGGCACCGAGCCGCACGCGGGCGCCGCCCTCGGAAAAATACGGCAGGAGCGGCTCGAAGAGGTCGATGACAGCCTTGGCGAGGTCGTCGCGTGTCTTCAGGGGATTGCCGAAAAGCGGGTTGGCCCTGGCGGGATCATAAATCATCGTGAGCTCAATACTTAAAAACAGTGTCGGCCGCGGGCCTGACCCGCGGCCGTCGATATCGCGTAAGCCTTACTTGATGGCCTTCACGCCTTCGGTCATTTCCTTCAATCCGTCGTCGATGGAGGTATTGTCGGTCATCATCGCGTCATGCACGCGGTTGAGCACGACCTCGATCTTGGCGGCGTTCGGATTGACCGCCATTTCCAGATAGGCTTTCGACGGTATCAGCGCCTCCTTGCTGGCCGCGTCCTCAGGGAAGCCGGGTGTTGCCGCGATCTTGGCGCTGACGTCAGCGGTCTTGAGCGCCGGGAAGGTGCCAGTCGATGCGATGACCTCAGCGCCCTCCGGACCGGTGACGAACTTGATGAAGTCGAGGGCTGCATCCTTGTGTTCGGAATTGGCGTTGACCGCGAGGCCCGAAATCTGTGCAGCCGTCGTGCCGGCTGCAACGCCGTCCGGATGCGGAAACTTCACGATGCCCCAGTTCTTGCTTTTCGATTCACCCGATTTGACCTTGGCGATCTGGGTGCCGACGAACCAGGTGCCCATCGGCAGCATGCCGATCGTGCCGTTGAAGAAGAGCGCCGAATAATGCGTGTTCGACGTCTTCAGGAAGGCATAGGAGGGAATGGCGCCGTCCTTCTGCAGGGTCAACGCCCGCTCGTACCAGGGTTTCAGGAAGGCGTAATCGCCATCGACGAGCGTGTGTTTTCCGTCAAGGATGCCGGGAAGCTGGACGGTGGAGCGCCAGGTATGCAGAAGCGCGCCATAGGTCTTGTTCGTGCCCATGCCGCCGGCCAGCTTCTCGGCGGTTGCGTCGAACTGCGCCCAGGTCATCTCATTCGTCGGATAGGGCACGCCGGCCTTATCGAAAATGTCCTTGTTGTAATAGACCACCCAGAAGTCGGAGCGGAACGGTATCGAATAGATCTTGCCGTCGATGGTCAGTTCTTCGATCAGGCCGCCATAGGGGACCGGATCGATCTTCTGATCTTTTACGAAGCCGCTGAGATCGGCGATATTGCCGGCGCGCACCAGGTTGGTGTAGCCCGGCACGTCCTTGACGGTGACGATGTCTATATCCTTGGAGCCGCCGGTCAGCTGCGTCGAGATCATCTGCTGATAGTCTTGCGAGCCGAGGTCCATCGGCTCGAACTTCACGTTCGGATGCTTGGCCTGATAGGCCTCGATCAGCGGCTTGTAATAGGCTGTTTTGTCCCAGTCCCACAAAGCCCATTTGAGCGTCACGGCGTCCTGGGCAAGCGCTGCCCCCGCCGTCATCGCCGCCAAGGTGAAACCTGCCATTGCAAGTTTCACCGTCCTCCCGAATTTATCCAAATACATACCTGTTCTCCTTCCCTGGATCATCTCTGAATCAGTTATTTTATGAAGCGCCGGTGCGGCTGCATTGCCTCCGGCAGGTCCAGAACCAACACCGCTGCCCGATGGACGCCGAATGCGACGGCGAACATTCCGAGTGAAAAAATGAAGGTTGCCGGCATGAACACCGAAACCGGATAGAAGAGAATATGCGCCAGCCACAGCCCGGCGTTGAAGCCAAGCGCTGCAAGGGCCGGGAACGGACGGGCCACCGAGGCGAGGGCGGCGAGGCGCAGCAGCCGCAAAGCCGGCAGATCGCGCATCGCCATCAGGACGACGAGATGGCAGGCGAGCACGGCGACGAAAGCGGTCCCGACAAGGGCGATCGCCAGTGGTGCGGCGAACATCAAATTCTCCCGCGCGCCGGCGGCATAGGTAAGGATCGCCTGGATGCAAATGGCGAGCGCACCCGCCAGCGCCAGGCCCCAGGCCGTGGCGCGCCAGAAGTGCCGCAGAAATGCGTCCATGAAATCGCGCAGGAGATAGGTGTTGCGATCTTCCACCAATGCCACCGAGACGCCGGCCATGGCGATGAACGCCGCCGGCAGCGTTACGACGAAGAGCGAGGCGAGGATGAACAGTATGTTGAGCTTGACCATCTCCCACCATTCGCGGGCGAGGATTTCGGCGAACAGTGCAAGGCCGGTCCTCTTCGGCGCATCCTTTGGAATGCCCGGCCCCTCCCTCGTCCACATATCCCGCAACCACTGCATGACGTCTCCCCAGGCGCTCAGTAGAGAATCGAGCGTTCCGTTTCCTTGTCGAACAGCTGCGCATTGCTCATGTCGGCGGTGAGCGTCGCCTCCTCGCCGATCGCAGGCCGGAAGCGTGGCGACACGCGGGCGATGAGATTGCGCCCACCGGCCACCATGTTCAGGTGCACTTCCGAGCCCATTGGTTCGGCAAGTTCCACCACCGCCTGGAGCGGCGCCAGGTTCTCGGGCGGGATGTCGGCCGGCGGCAGTTCGTGGAAATTCTCCGGGCGGATGCCGAGCATCAGCTCGCGGCCCTCGTAGGGCGCGATCCTGCTCTTGTCGAAATGATCGGGCAGCGGCAGCTCCCTTCCATCGAAGACGGCGACATAACCGTCGCCGCGGCGCTGAATGGCCGAGGGCAGCATGTTCATCTGCGGTGCGCCGATGAAGCCGGCGACGAACATGTTGACGGGACGATCGTAGAGGTTCTGCGGCGTGTCGACCTGCTGGATGTGGCCGTCCTTCATGACGACGATGCGGTCGGCCATGGTCATGGCCTCCACCTGGTCGTGGGTGACGTAGATGAAGGTGGCGTTGAGGCGCTTGTGCAGCTTGGTGATTTCGGAGCGCATCGTGCCGCGCAGCTTGGCGTCGAGATTGGAAAGCGGTTCGTCGAGGAGGAAGACGGCCGGATTTCGCACCATGGCGCGGCCGAGCGCGACGCGCTGGCGCTGGCCGCCCGAAAGCGCCTTCGGCTTGCGGTTCAAGAGATGGGTGATGTCGAGAATCTTGGCGGCATCCTGCACCTGGGCATCGATGAAGTCGCGCGACACCTTTCTGAGTTGCAGGCCGAAGGCCATGTTCTTGTAGACGGTCATATGCGGGTAGAGCGCATAGTTCTGGAACACCATGGCGATATCCCGATCCTTGGAGGGGACGTCGTTCATGACGTCGCCGCCGATCTTGAGTTCGCCGCCGGAGATCTCCTCGAGGCCGGCGATCATCCTGAGCGTCGTCGATTTACCGCAGCCGGAGGGGCCGACCAGAATGATGAATTCCTTATCGGCGATCTCCAGATCGATATCGTGGACGACGGTGAGCGCGCCGTAGGATTTGTTCAGCTCTTTAAGCGAAATGCTGGCCATCGGGTTCTCCTGAGGTCACCAATAGGAAGACCAGCGACGCGAAAGGCGCGTCAAAGCTTCCATGTAATAATAGTCTCCCCAGGAGACGCATTCATCGACGCCCTCGCCGCGGCAGGTGTTGAAGGGCGATTTCTTCGAATAGGTGGCGTGCAGCACCAGGCCGTTGGAGATGGCCGGGTCCTTGACCGCGTAGTGGTCGGCCAGGCTCTTGATCATGCGGCGTGCCAGCGTGCGATAGCGCTCGGCTTGTTCGGATTCGACGAGTTCGGCCATTTCAAGCAGGCCGCAGGCGGTGATCGAGGCCGACGAGCTGTCGCGCGGCTCGCCGTCGCCGTCGGAAAAGACCAGATCCCAATAGGGCACCATGTCTGCCGGCAGCCGGTTGAGATAGAAGGCGAGCAGTCGATCGAAGGACTGGCGATATTCCTCGATCCGCTCGTAGCGGTAGGAGATCGCCATGCCTGAGATTGCCCAGGCCTGCCCGCGCGCCCAGGCGCTGTCGTCCCGGTAGCCCTGTTTGGTCGCGCCGCGCACCGGCGCTCCGGTGACCGGATCCATGTAGAAGGTGTGATAGGTGGAATCATCCGGCCGCACCGAGTTGGCGAGCGTGGTGCGGGCGTGCGTGAGCGCGATCTCGCGGTATTTCGGATCGCCGGTCTCGCGGCTTGCCCAGTAGAGCAGCGGCAGGTTCAAGAGGCAGTCGATGATATAGCGATATTCTTGCGCCTTGCCCTTGTGGCCCCAGGCCTGGATGAACTGGCCGATCGGCTGGAAGCGCTCGATCAGCTGGTCGGCCGCCAGGATCGCGGCTCGGCGGCCATCCTCGTCGCCGACGAGTTTCCAGGCGGCGATGCAGGAAGGCGAATAGAGAAAGCCCATATCGTGATGATCGGTCTCGATGCGATTGACGATCCGATGCAGGAACGATTGGACCTGGATCTGTGCGGCATCCCGAAAAGGCGCGTCGCCTGTGTGTTCGAATGCGAGCCAGAGCTCGCCTGGCCAGAAGCCCGCGGTCCACTGATCGTTCGCGACCGGAGGATAGAAATTCTTGACGCTCGAATGGTTCTGCGCGGCGTGGGTGAATTCTGGAAGGTTGCGTCTGATCTGCTCGACGGCGATATCGAGCGCGGCGTTCACTTCCTCGTCGGTAATCGGCTGCGGGGCGACGGATGAAACGGCGTTCATGGCTTAACCCTTCAATCCGGTCGAGGCGATGCCCTCGACGAAGAAGCGCTGGAGAACAAGGAAGACGATGAGGACCGGAATGAGCGCGACGACGGAAGCCGCCATGATCAGCCCGTACTCGGCCGAATATTGCGAAATGAACATGCGCAGACCGATCTGCACGGTCTTCAGTTCGGTCTTGGTCAGATAGATCATCGGCCCGAGAAAATCGTTCCACGTGGTGACGAAGGTGAAGATCGTCAGCGTCGAGAGCGCGGGCTTCGACAGCGGCAGCATGATGCGCGCCCAGATCTGGTACTCGTTCATGCCGTCGATGCGGGCCGCCTCGCAAAGCTCGGTCGGGATCGACATGTAGAACTGCCGCATCAGGAAGACGCCGAAGGCGGTGAAGGCTTGGAGGCAGATCAACGCCAGATGCGTGTTGTTGAGACCGAATTCGCGCATCAGCAGGAACTGCGGCACCATATAGACCTGCCAGGGCATGGCGATAGTGGCGATATAGCCGAGGAACAGCGTGTTTTTGTAGGGGAAGTTCAGCTTGGCGAAGGCGTAGGCAGCAAAGCTGGAGGTGAGTAGCTGCAGCAGCGTGACGATGATCGTCAGTTTCGACGTATTGTAGATGAAGAGGGCGAGCGGGATCTTCGTCCAGATATCCACGTAGTTCTGCCATTGCGGCTCAGACGGTATCCACTCGATCGGGAAGGCGAAGACGTCGCGGCTGAGCTTCAGGGATGCCGAAAGCATCCAGGCGAAGGGCATCAGCATGATCAGCGTGACGGCGATGACGATGGCATAGATCGCGATCGTCCCAATGGTCACCTTGCGTCCGGCGATCCTCATGCCTCGTCCTCCCTCTGGCGGCGGAACTGGAAGACCGTGACCGCGAGCACGAGGAAGAACAGCACCAGTGAAATCATGCTGGAATAGCCGAGATCCCAGGAAATGAAGGCCTCGTTGTAGATGTGGTAGACGAGGACGAGCGTCGAGGTGCCGGGACCGCCCTGGGTGATCATGAAGATCTGGTCGAACACCTTGAAAGACTGGATCGTCAGCATGACGGTGACGAAGAAAGTCGTCGGCCCGAGCTGCGGGACGGTGACATGGATGAATTTCTGCCAGGAATTGGCGCCGTCGAGATCGGCGGCCTCATAGAGTTCCGCATTGATGCCCTGCAGGCCGGCCAGATAGATGACCATGTAATAGCCCATGTTCTTCCAGATGCCGAAGAGGATCACCGTCACCATCGCCCAGTGGCGATCGGCTGCCCATCCCGGCATGTTTTTGGGGTCGAGACCGAGCGTGTAGAGGACCATGTTCACCGGTCCCATCTCGGGATTGAAGATCATGTTCCAGACGACCGCGACGGCGACCAGCGAGGCGACATAGGGAAAGAACATCGCAGTGCGGAAGAAATTCCGCCCCATGATCTTCTGGTTGAGGAGAACGGCGAGGCCGAGCGCGCAGAGCAGCGTCGCGGGCACCGAGGCGACGGTATAGATGACCGTGTTCCAGAAAGCGGCGATGAAGGCTTTGTCGTCGAAGAGCCGCCAGAAATTGTCGAGACCTGCGAATGTAATCGCATTCGAGCCGTCCCAATGCATGAAGGCAAGCGCGAAGGCAAAGAGGATCGGGCCGAGCGTGAAGACGGCGAAACCGAGAAAGTTCGGCGCGATGAAGGAATAGGCGACGAGCGCATTACGCAACTTGCGCTGGCGCTTGGAAACGACGGCGACCTTCCGGCGGGAAATTGCCGGAGCGCCATCCCTGGCGATGACCGAATTCGATATGGACACCGATGCTTCCTCCTGGACGGGCATTTCTGCGGCTGGCGGCTTTCGGGATTCTCTCACTTAAATCCAGGGCCGTTTGGGCGGATGGGCGCCGCCTGTTCTTCCTCCTGGCAACGACATAGCACATCTCCGTTATTGGTCAAACAAATTCTGAATAGATCATACAAATTTCATGGCAAGCGCCAAAAACATATGATAGGTGAGCATCAGACCGATGCGCCGGAGAGGCATTTTGCAATGCGGGGAGGGACATGTTCAGCGAGATTTCAGGGGAGCTGCCGGACGTCCTCAGCGATTTCATGCCGGGATCTGCCTACTCCGATCGCGAGAGATGGAATGCGGTGCCGCATGCGGTGCGGGATGTGGTCGTGCGCGATGCCGAAGCCACAATAGCGGGTGCTTGGCCCCTCATCACGGCCTCCGATTACCGGGACTACACGGAGACCGGCAACCGCTCGCGGTTCGAGGCGCTATATTTCACGCGCCGGCGGATGCTTAACGATCTGGTGCTAGGAGAACTGGTTGAAGCCGGTGGGCGATTCCTGCCTGGAATTGTCGACGGCATCGTCCTGATCGCCGAGGAGAGCGGCTGGCAGCTTCCTGCGCATAATGCCTATGGGCGCGGCGGCCCGCGCCTGCCGCTTCCCGACACATCGCAGCCGGTTGTCGATCTCTTCGCCGCGGAAACAGCGGCCCTTCTGGCGACGATCGTCGCCCTGCTCGGCGACGAGCTCGACGGCATCAGCCCGGAGATTACGGCGCGTGTAAAACGCGAGATCGAGGCCCGCATCCTGACGCCCTATCTCGGCCGGCATTTCTGGTGGATGGGCAGCGGTGACGAGCGGATGAACAACTGGACGGCCTGGATCAGTCAGAACGTCTTGCTGACCGCCTTCTCGCTGAAGACCGACCAATCGACGCGCCGCGCCGTCGTCGAAAAGGCGCTCGACAGCCTCGATGCCTTCCTGAAGGATTATGCCGAGGACGGCGCCTGTGAGGAGGGCGTGCTCTATTACCGCCACGCCGCACTCTGCCTTCACGGCGCGCTGACCGTTCTCAATAGCGCAGCACCCGGGCTGTTCGACAAGATCTGGCTGCAGCCGAAGGTCCGCAACATGGCCGAATATATCGCCAACATGCATGTGGCTGGCTGTTATTATTTCAACTTTGCGGATTCCTCCGCCGTGGTCGAGCCCTGCAGCGCCCGGGAATATCTGTTCGGAAAGGCGGTCGGTTCTGAGATGCTGGCGGATTTCGCCGCAGCCGACAGGGCAACGGCCGACAACCCGCATCTGCCCGGAGAATGGAACCTCTGGTACCGCGTGCAGGAATTGCTGGTGGGTACGCTGACGGCAGCCGAACCGCATCCGGCCCCCCTGCGCGATATCTTCTATCCCGGTATCGGCCTGTTCCTCGCCCGTGACGGCCAGTTTTCCCTCGCGGTCAAGGGTGGCAACAATGGCGAGGGCCACAATCACAACGATGTCGGCAGCGTGACGCTCTATAAGAACGGCCGTCCGCTGCTGATCGATGTCGGCGTCGAGACCTATACCGCCAAGACCTTCTCGCCACGGCGTTACGAAATATGGACGATGCAGTCGGCCTATCACAACCTGCCGACATTTTCAGGCGTGATGCAGTCGGCCGGCGAAGCCTTCGGCGCGCGCGACGTCGAGGTCGAATTCGGCGCGGAGAGTGCGCGCATATCGCTCGACATATCAGGCGCCTATCCCCCGGAAGCGGAGGTGCACCGCTATCGGCGTACCGTTACCCTGCTGCGCGGCCGCCACGTCGAGATTGTCGACGCTCATGACGGAGATAAGCCGGCGGTTTTGTCGCTGATGACCTGCGTCGCGCCGACCGTCACCTCGGAGAAAATCGATCTTGCCGATCTCGGCAGCATTGTCATCGACGGCGCCGGCCCGATCGAGATCGATGAGATCGAGGTCGATGACACCAGGCTGAGATCGGCCTGGCCCGAAAAACTCTTTCGTCTGCGCGTGCCGCTTGTCGGCAAGCGCCTGACGTTGCGGATCGTCTGAGGAGAGCGAGCATGGAATTGACGCTGAAGATCGTGGATGCCGATGGGTTCTTGCTGGCGAATTCGACAGGGCAGGACGAGACGTTTCTGGTCTATCGACAGAGCTATAGCGAGGGCGACTGCGTCATCGTCGAGGCTTCCGAGGCGGGGCACGTCTTCCTCGCGCTGGACAACGCGGTCCATCCCGCCCTGGTCTACATGAGGGAAGGCGCCTATTCGCTTGCCGTGCCCTTCGGCGACAAGCGAAAGTCCTATTCCCCGTACGCCTTCAAGGGCGATATCCACCGGCTTTCAGCAAGAGGTGCTCGGCCCGGGGAGATCGCTCAAAGGCGCAATCTCGCTCTGAACCCTTGGGACGATCATGCCAACTGCACGCTCTTTCCGCATGCGCGGGCCAATGTGGAAACCCGCGGCGAGGCGGCTTTCGCGGCGCGCAACGCCATCGACGGTGAAAAGGCCAACGACAATCACGGTTTCTGGCCCTATACGAGCTGGGGCATCAACCGCGATCCTCAAGCCGCGCTGACGGTGGAATTCGGCCGACCGGTCCGGATCGATGAGATCGTCTTTTATCTCCGGGCGGATTTCCCGCATGATTCCTGGTGGGAAAAGGCAAGCGTCACCTTCTCGGATGGCAGGAGCTTTCCATTCCCGCTGGTGAAATCGGGTGCTGCGCAGAGCTTTGCGATAGAGCCCTGCATCATCCAATGGGTGCAACTGCACGGCCTTGTAAAGGCCGGGGATGCCTCGCCCTTTCCGGCGTTGACGCAGCTCGAAATCTGGGGGACGGAAGTGCCTGGCGCCGTGGCCGTCGCTGTCGAAGACGAGGTCGGGCGCACCGCCTTTCCTCCTATTCTATGAGCCCAGGGCCAGTTTGGGCCGTGCCGCGCTCGGTGGGCTGTCATGCAGTCGGTTCCAGGCGCGGCGCAACTGCCGGGCCGAGCCGAAGCCGGCGCGCATTGCCACCGCCTCCATATCCAGCCTCGAGCCGGCGAGCATTTCGCGGGCGAGCGCCACGCGCATGCGGTTGACGAAGTCCGTTGCGCTCATGCCGGTATGTTCGTTGAACAGCCGCGAGAGATTTCGCGGGCTGGCGCCGCTGAGGCGCGCGAGCGAGGCGACCGACCAGTCGCGGGAGGGATCGGCGGCGACTGCATCCTGGGCGCGATGAATGGCCGGGTGGATATGGTTGCGGCCTTCCAGCCAGGGCGAAAGCTGCGGATCCGAGCCGCCGCGCCTGAGATAGACGACGAGATATCGCGCCACCGCAAGCGCGCAGGCATGTCCGGCCGCTTCGGCGACGATATGGAGCATGAGGTCGATGCCGGCAGTGATACCGGCGCTCGTCAGGCGCTCTCCATCCTCGACATAAAGCCGGTTGTCCCGGATGCGCGCGGTGGGCGCAAGCCGCGCCAGATCCTCCATGCAACCGTGATGGGTGGTGCATTCGCGGCCGTCGAGCATGCCGGCCTCGGCGGCGAGCAAGGCGCCCGAGCAGATCGATGCCAGCCGAACCCCTGGACGAATAGCCCGCTTTAGCCAAGCCACGATCGCAGCCTGGTCGGCACGCTCCTCTTCGTCCCACGGACGGTTATTCTCCATCGGCGCGTCGGCGCTGCCGGCGATGACGACAAGCGCCTGATCGGGCAATCGCTCGGGCAAGGCGGCGACACCAGTCACGGCAAGGCCGATCGAACTGCCGACTGTTGCCGATGGACCGATATAGGTAACGCTGAAGCGCACCGCGCGCTGTTCGAGGTTCGCCTTGCGCAGCACTTCGATCGGGCCGGCAACGTCGAGCAGCAGCACGCGCGGCGGCACGACGACGTAGACGCGAATATCGAAGGGCTGCGCTGCGTCCATCATGCTGCGAGTTGCTCTCCGCGGCCCGCCAGCGCCTGTTCGACGGTCGTGATCCGGGCGAAGCGGCCAGACAGGACCAGTTCCGTGCGGCCCCGGATTTCTCCGGCGCTCCAGGTGCGCCCCGCCGCGTCGGTCATCGGGAAGGTCAGGGTTGCTTCACCGACATAGTCGACCTGATAGCCGAGATCCGAGGCGTGGCGGGTCGTGGTCTCGCAGCACTGTTCGGTGCGGATGCCGGAGACGAGGATGCGGCGAACCCCATTCTCGGTCAGCCATACGTCGAGCCCGGAACCGACGAGCGCGCTGTGGCGGCTCTTCCTGAAGATTGCTTCGGGAGCGATCCTGAGCGGGGCGAGCGTCCTGACGAAGCCGGAGGCCTCCGCAAACGGGCCGCTTCCATCGACATGAAAGATCTGGATGACGGGCATCCCGCTGGCCTCGGCGCCGTCGATCAGTGCCTGCTGGCGGCCGATATAGGCGGAGGCGAGGCCCTCATCCCAATAATCGCGCTGCCGAAAGGATTCCTGGGCGTCTATGACGAGGAGAATGGTTTCATGGCCGGACATTTTCTGCTCCATGGCGGTTGATCATGAAGCCATATTCGGCGACATGAAGACAGAGGAAAATGCACGCGCCGGACAAATAACGGACAATTCGCGCCAATAGGGCGCCGAGGACGGCCTCGTGCCGGCAGCGCAGACGAGAGACAACGCCATAGGCATGCTTCCGCCAAACCCTCTGCACGTGCTAAGGGGGACGGATGAGACTGCTTGTGGTGGAGGACAACAAGGATCTGGCAGGCTGGCTGGGCAAAGCCCTGCGACAGGCGCAATACGCTATCGACATGGCCTATGACGGCGAGGACGCCGAGCATCTGCTCAAGGTGGCGGAATATTCGGCGATGATCCTCGACCTCTCGCTGCCCAAGCTTGACGGGTTGACGCTTTTGAAGCGGCTGAGGCAGTCCGGCAGCAAGCTGCCGGTGATCATCCTGACCGCCAATGCGAGCCTGGATGGCCGCGTGGCGGGGCTCGACAGCGGCGCCGACGACTATCTCGCCAAGCCCTTCGAAATCGCCGAACTCGAGGCGAGAATCCGCGCGGTGGTGCGGCGCGGCCAGGATCGGGCATCCTCCGAGATCACCGTTGGCAACCTGCGTTTCTCCGGTGGCACGCGGCAGTTTTTCGTCGCAGGCGAACCGCTGCAGCTGACGCCGCGGGAATATGCCGTTCTCGAACAGCTAATGATGAAGCTTGGCAACACGGTTTCCAAAGCCGCCCTGTCCGAAAGCGTCTTCGGTTTCGACGACGAGGCCGATCCGAGCGCCATCGAAATCTACGTCCACAGGCTCCGCAAGAAGCTCGAGAGCAGTTCGGTTCAGATCGCGACGCTGCGCGGGCTTGGTTATCTCCTCAGACATGTCGAATAGCGTCGTGACAAAGGCTAGCGGAACGATCGCGCGGCTCAGCCAGAGCCTGAGGGTGCAACTGCTCTGCTGGGTGCTGCTGACGCTCTTCGGGGCGATCGCCTTCAATCTTTACGACAGCTTCTGGTCGGCCGACGCGACGGCAAAGCTGGTGACGGATCGAACGCTTCTGGCCTCCGCCCGCGTCATCGCCGAGGCTGTCCGCGTCGACGAGGGCGGCAATGTTCAGCTCGACGTGCCGCCGGCTGCGCTCGAGATGTTCGATACGGGCTTTGGCGACCGTGTATCCTACCAGGTCATCACTGCCTGGGGCAGCCTGGTGAGCGGCTTTCCCGACCTGCCGCGGCCGACCGTCCAGCGGGCAGGCGAAGATCGCGCCTTCCATGGCGCCGACGTGCGCGTCATCATGCTCGATCATCCTGTCGTCGGCCTTCCCGATGACGGCACGATTTCGGTGACCGTCGCTGTAACCCATAACAGCCAGTATGCGATGCGACGGCAACTGTGGCTTTCGGATTTCTCGAAGCAGTTCGTACTCGTCTTCCTCGCAAGCCTGGTGACGATCCTCGGGCTTCAGCGCGGCCTCGCGCCAGCACTGAGGCTGCGGGACGCCGTGCGCCGGCGCGGGCGCAATCGTCTTGATCCGCTACCACCCGAGATGGTGCAGAGCGAACTGCGTCCGCTCGTCCATGCCCTGAACGACTATATGGAGCGCGTCCAGAACCAGATGGCCGCACAGCGGCGGTTTGTGTCGAATGCTGCCCATCAACTCAGAACCCCGCTCGCGCTGATTTCGACACAGGCGAGCGTGGCGGCCCGTGAAGGCGATGCCGCCCGCCGCGACGAGGCGCTTGTCGCCCTTCGCACCAGCACGCGGCAGATTTCGCGTCTCGCCAGCCAGTTGCTGACCTTGTCGCGGGCCGAACCAGGCAGCCGGCGCCCGCGTAGCGATGCGACCGATCTCAGCAAGGCGGCCCGTGAGATACTGGAGGCCTATGCCGAAGAGGCGCTCAAGCGCAACATCGACGTTGGTTTGGAAGCGGATCGGTCGATTGTCGTCGAGGGCGACGGGACGATGCTGCGCGAAATGCTGGTCAACCTCATCGACAATGCGATCCGCTATAGCAAAGCCAATGGACGGGTGACCGTCGCCGTCGCGCAGGAGAACGGCCACGCCGTCGTCACCGTCGAGGATAATGGGCCGGGTATTCCCGAAGGGGAGCGCGAACAGGTTTTCGAACGGTTCTACCGGATCATGGGAACCGAAAGCGAAGGGAGCGGTCTCGGGCTTGCGATTGTCCGCGAGGTCGTCGAAGGGGCCGGAGGTTTGGTTTCGCTGAGCGATGCCGAGGGTGGCGGTCTCGTCGTGACCGTGCGGCTTCCGCTTGCTTGAACGGTCATGCTTGGGCTTATTCATTCTGTCCGCCGGTTCGCGGGGATGGCTTGCCCTCACCCCTAGCCCTTGCCGGGGTCGAGCCACTGGTCTCGACCCGTCTTGCGGACCCCGTAAATGGGGCGAGAGGAGGGGAACGGAGACGGTGCGGCATGGTCCCTTTGCCCCGCAGGCAAGAAGGTGGCGGCAGCCGAATGAGGGCAAGCGCCGGATGACACGGTCAATAAAAAGAAGGCCGGGCGTTGCGCCCGGCCTTCGCTTCGATCTGCCTTGGGAGGAGGCGGATTATTGCGTATCGAGGTGCTGCTGCGGGCGCCATTTCGCCAGGCGGTTCTCGACCAGTGTCATGATGTATTCGGCAACAAGCGTGACGACCATGACGAGGAGGATGGCCGCGAACATGCCGGCCGCGTCGAACGTGCCCTTCGCGATTGAGATCAACTGGCCGATGCCGAAGCGGGCGCCGACGAATTCGCCGACGATGGCGCCGATGATTGCAAAGCCGAAGGAGACGTGCAGGCTGGCGAAGATCCAGCTCATGGCCGAGGGAATGACCACCGTGCGCGTCACCTGCCAGTCCGAGGCACCGAGGATGCGGGCATTGGCGATCATGTTGCGGTCGGCTTCGCGCACGCCTTGGAAGGCGTTGGCGAAGACGACGAAGAACACCATGATGAAGGCGAGAGCCACCTTGGACGGCAGGCCGAGACCCATGATCATGATGAAGATCGGAGCAAGAACCACGCGCGGGATCGAGTTGATCGCCTTGATGTAGACGGAGAAAATGTCCGACAGGAAGCGGTTGCGGCCGAGGCCGATGCCGACGAAGACGCCGGTAATCGAGCCTGCGAAGAAGCCGATCAGCGCCTCCTCCATCGTCACCCACAGATTATACCAGAGCGACCCTTCGGTGGTGCCCTCGGTCGCCCATTCGTAAAGACGCTCAAGCACGCCGCTCGGGCTCGAGTAGAAGAACGGATCGATCCACTGCATGTTGGAGGAGAGTTCCCACATGCCGATGACGAAGACCAGGATGGCAATCTGCCAGAAGCGCACGAGCGTGTTGCGCCGGCGTACCGCCTTCAGCGCGGAGGCTTCGATTTCGGCATCAGATGTGCCCGGACGAAACAGCGTGGCCGAACCGGCCTCGAATGTGGTGTTTGCCATGATATCCTCCTCTCAAGCCGCTTCGCTTGCGCGGCGGTAGCTGGTCTCAACCTCCTCGCGCAGGTCCTCCCAGATCGTCTTACAATAGTCGATGAAGCTCTGCTCGTAGCGGATCTCCGACACCACGCGCGGACGGGGAAGATCGATCGGGTAGACCGACTTGACCGTGGCCGGGCCGGCGGTGAGTACATAGACCTTGTCGGCAAGGGCTACGGCCTCTTCGAGATCGTGGGTGACGAACACCACCGAGGCCTTGCGCTCCGCCCAGAGCTTCAGGAGTTCTTCGTGCATGACCGTGCGGGTCTGCACGTCGAGCGCCGAGAAGGGCTCGTCCATCAGCAGGATTTCAGGTTCGTTGATGAAGGTCTGCGCCAGCGAGACACGTTTGCGCATGCCGCCGGAAAGCTGATGGGGATAATGATGGAGGAACTTCGACAGGCCGACACGGGCCAGCCAATCGCGGGCGCTCTTTTCCGCCTCGGCACGGGACTTGCCGCGAAACAGCGGGCCGGCCATGACATTATCTATTACGTTCTTCCAGGGAAAGAGTGCGTCGGTCTGGAATGCGAAGCCGACACGCGGGTCGATGCCGGTGATCGGGCCGCCCATCAGCCGCACTTCGCCGGCGCTCGGGCGTGCGAGGCCGGTGACCAGGTTGAGGGTCGTCGACTTGCCGCAGCCGGTCGGGCCGACGAGGGCGACAAACTCGCCGCGCGCGACCGTCATGTTGAAATCGCGCAGCGCAGTCAGGGATTTGCCGGTCGGCGAGACGAAACGCCGGCTGACATTGATCAGCTCGATCGCCGGGATCTGCTTACTATCCTGTTGCATGATGATACCTGAGGCGTGCCTTAGGGCGCGTGCACGCAATGCCCGTGGACCAATCGAAGGCCGCTTCCGATTGCAGTCGGAAGCGGCGCATGGGTTACTTGACGTTCTTGACGAATTCCGTCGTGTAAGTCTTTGAAAGATCGATCTGCTTGCCCTTAACGTTCTTGGAGAACTCCGAGAGCACAGCAAGCACGGTCTTGGGGCCGTCTTCCGGCATGACGCCGTCGGGCGTGAACATGCCCTTGCCGGCGTCGAGAGCCTTGACGTAGCCGTCCTTGTCGCCGACGTAGAAATCCTTTGGCATCTTGTCCGCGATCTCGGCGGCAGAATGCGCGTTGATGTACTTCAGCGTCTTGACGAAGGCATTGGCGAGCTTCTGCGCCTCTTCCTTGTGAGCGTCGACCCAGGAGGCTTCCATATAAAGCGAAGCGGCCGGATAGGTGCCGCCGAGCGCCTGACGGGTCGACTCGACCGTGCGCATGTCGACGAGCACGCTGGCTTCGCCTGTCTTGATCAGGCGCGAGATCGTCGGCTCGGTCGTCATGCCGGCCTGGATCTGATCTTGCTGCATGGCGGCGATGAAGGTGCCGCCGGCGCCGACCGGAACGGTGACGACGTCGCCGGGCTTCAGTCCGGCCTTCGACGCCATGAAGAGGGTCAGGAAGTTCGTGGACGAGCCGAGACCGGTGACACCGAGGGTCTTGCCCTTGAAATCGGCCGGCGACTTGATCTCGGGATGTTTGCTCGAGACCATCTCGACCTCGCCCGGCGCCTGGCTGAACTGGACGATGGATTCGACGAATTTGCCCTTGGCCTGCAGGTCCACACAGTGGTCATAGAAGCCGACCACGCCCTGGACGGCGCCAGCCAGCAGCTGGTTTTCAGCGTCGACACCGGCAGCTTCGTTCAGGAGTTCGACGTCGAGACCCTCATCTTTGAAGTAGCCGAGGGATTCGGCGAGCTTGGCGGGCAGATAGATCTGCTTCTCATAGCCGCCGACCATGATGGTGATCTTGTCGGCTGCATGGGCAGCGCCTGACGTAAATGAGGCTGCGGCGAGAAGCGCGGAAAAAGCGACGGTGTGAAAAAGGCTGCGTGAAGAACGCATGGATATCTCCTCCTGGTGGTTTACCTGCATCGTCGTCTCGTCACCTTGACCGTGTCTCCTCCACGATGCAGCCCTTTCCTAAGACGTCGAAGCTTTCAACTAGCTTTCAGCGCAGACCGGACAACGACCAGTCCAACATCCAGCCGATGCGGGGTGCGCATGGGTTTGCAATAAACGCGGCTGTGCAATCGGCCAGCAGATTTGCGCGCAGCGCCGGAATGGCGGTTGGATTGGTGATGTCGGAAAAGCTGCAGCGTTTTGCGCCGGCCTTCAGCTGGTAAAGCTTCGCAGATCCTTGAGCAGATTGCGATATCTCGCCTGGCTGCCGACGAGATGCTCGCGCATGGCATTGCGTGCGGCCTGATCGTCCCTGTCGGAGATCGCCACGATGATCGCTTCATGTTCCCGGTGAATGAGCTTGCGGTAGGCGGTCTGTTCGGCCGTCCTCGTTTCCGGTACAACCCTCGACTGTGGGATGATCGCGGCGCCCTGGGATTCCAGGAAGTGCTTGAACAGCGGATTGTTCGTCGCCTCGGCGATCGCGACATGGAGTTCGAGATCCGCCTCACGGATGGACTGATCGGTCTCGATACACTGGAGGATTTTTCGGTGACATTCGAAGATCGCCTCCTCCTGCGCCGGCGAACGGCGGAGCGCGGCAAGCCCTGCCGCCTCGATTTCGACGGGTGTGCGGATCTCCAGCACTTCCAGATCTGAGGCCACGCGGGCCTTGTCGACCTTGCGGCCCGACAGCGCCGGGTCGGGGCTGATCACGAAGATGCCTGCTCCTTGGCGAACTTCGACCAGCCCGTCGGAGCGGAGCGCGGCGACGGCTTCGCGTACCACCGTTCGGCTGACGCTGTGCGTCTCGGTCAGCTCATGCTCGCTGGGAAGCTTGTCACCGGCGGCGTACTGGCCACTGAGGATCGCTTGGCGCAGGCTTTCGCCGACCTGTGAGACCAGCGACCCCGAACCTCGGCTGCGATCCTTCCCCTGCATAGCCACGCCTCGCCCCCCGCATCGGCTTCGATTCGGACGCCGTTCGAACCAGCGGCATCCTGAAATTTACAATTCATCACACATGTATGATAAATCCTGCAGTCTTTCAATGGATGAAGGGGCACGCTTTTGCTTTGGCTGCTTCGCCGATGAAAATCCGACATTGAGTTTCACAACTCTCGAAGCTGTGTCACCTTTCTGGAAGGTCTCAGTCGGGCTTCATGACGTATAGGTGCTGGATGTAATCAAAAATAATCGCTATGATTAGGATTGATTGGTGTTGAGGAGTTCTTCGATGGAGACCAAAGTTCTCACGGCTCATGTTCCACTGCCGCTTGCACAGAAAGTCGATCAGCTCGCGTCGAGGCTTGAGCGTTCGCGCGGCTGGATCGTCAAGCAAGCCCTGTCTGCATGGATCGACCAGGAAGAGGAGCGCCGGCGTTTGACCCTTGAGGCGTTGGCCGACGTGGAGAGCGGCAACGTTGTCGATCACCAGTCTGTTCAAGCCTGGGCCGATAGCCTTGACAGTGATGAGCCGATTTCGTTGCCCCGGTGATGGACGTCAAGTGGACGAACAAAGCGATCTCGGACATTGCCCGATTATACGACTTTCTCTCCCCGGTCGACCGGGGGGCTGCGGTCCGAACCGTGCAGACGCTGACGGCAGCCCCTGCTCGGCTAATTGAGCAGCCACGTCTCGGCGAGCGGCTCGAGGAGTTCGATCCTCAGGAGGTCCGCCGCATTCTCGTTGGCCGTTATGAGATGCGATATGAAATCCAGCAGTCGACAATCTATGTATTGCGGATTTGGCATACGCGTGAGGATCGGTAGCGCCCTTACAGCCGCCTGGTTGACTCCCCGCGCACGAATCTCGGCGTCAGGATGAAATCCTGCGGCGGCTCGGCGGCGGCTTCCGGGCTTGCGATCCTGGCCAGCAGACGCTGTGCCGCCAATTCGCCGAGCTTCTGTGCATCCTGCACGACCATAGTGATGCGTGGCGTGATGACGTTGCTCCAGGGCACGTCGTCAACCATTGCCAGCGAGACGTCGTCGGGACAGCGGAAACCCATCTCCTGCATCACCTGCAGGGTTGCCAGCCCGGTCATATTGTTGGCGCCGATGATCGCAGTCGGGCGGTCGCGGCGGGTGAGCAGCCGCATCGCCTGCGCATGGCCGCCGGTCCTGGTATAGCCGCCCTCGACCACCAGCGAGGGGTCGACGTCGACGCTGGCTCCCGCCATCGTGTCCATGAAGCCCTTCAGGCGCTCGTCGGCTGTGTGGAGGCCGCTCGGGCCGGAGATGAAGGCGATGCGCCGGTGGCCGAGCTGCAGCAGGTGCTCGGTCAGGATGGTCGTCGTCAGCGGGTTGTCGGAGCCGACGAAATCACGCTCGGCACCCTCCACCTTCTGGTCGAACATCACGATCGGCGTCTTGAAGTCGCGCAGGAAGGTTGCGTATTCCTCGCCGCGCCCGTTTGCCGCCAAAGCGATGCCGGCGATTTTCTGCGCCTGCAGCCGCTCCAGCAGCGCCCGTTCGAGATCGGCCCTGCCGGAGGAGTCGGCGATCAGCACGAAATATCCATGGTCGAGCGCTTGATGCTCGATCTCGCGGCGGATGTCGCCGAAGAACATGTTGCCCAGGTTTGCCGACACGAAGCCGATCAGCGAGCTGCGCCCTCGCGCCAGCGTCTGGGCCACCGGATCAATGCGGTAGCCGGTCGATTGTATTGCTTGCCGGATGCGCTCGAGCGTCTCGGCGCCGACCCGCTTTGGGCTGTTGAGCGCGAGCGAGACGGTCGAGATCGAAACCCCCGCCAGGCGCGCGACATCTCGTATCGTCGTCATGTCTATCGAACCGGTTCTAGATCTTTCTTCTGTCAGACTTTATCCGTTTTTGCAACATGTCCTGCATTGCTAGCCATTTGGAACTGCCTAGTCGGCAGTTTTGCGATTTGCGAATTTCGGCTTGACAGTGGGCGGGTCGAGGACGATGTTCGCTTACCGAACCGGTTCGACATGACGTGGAGCCGGGAAACAGGGAGGAAATACCTGTGACGAGTTCGGAACGCCCGCTGGAAAATCCGGCATCGGGAGGGGCGGGTAAGCACGCCTGGTTCAGCCATGATCGCCTCGGCATGTTCATCCATTGGGGACTTTATGCTCTCGGAGCACGGCATGAGTGGTTGAAGAACCGCGAAGAGCTGACGGACGACCACTACCAGCGTTATTTCGACAATTTCGATCCCGATCTCTACGATCCCAAGGAGTGGGCGCGCCGGGCGCGTCTCGCCGGCATGAAATATGTCGTGGTAACCACCAAACATCACGAGGGCTTCTGCCTCTGGGACAGCAAGGTGACCGATTACAAGGCGCCGAACACGCCCTGCGGCAAGGATCTGCTGACGCCGCTGGTTGAGGCGTTTCGTGCCGAAGGGCTGAAGATCGGCTTCTATTATTCGCTGCTCGACTGGCACCACCCGGACTTTCCGATCGACGTTCACCATCCCCTGCGTAATCATCCGGAAGCCGAGGCGCTGAATGGCCGCCGCAACATCGCCAATTACGCCGCCTATATGCGCGAACAGGTGCGCGAGCTTTTGACCGGCTTCGGCCGCATTGACATCATCTGGTTCGATTTCAGCTATCCCGGCCGCGAATATCGCCGCCTGCCCGGCAAGGGACGTGCCGACTGGGAGAGCGAGCGGCTGCTTGAGCTGGTGCGCGAGCTGCAGCCCGAAATCATGGTCAACAATCGCCTCGATCTGCCGCCTGGCAAGCTGCCCGACGTGACGACGCCGGAGCAATATACGCCGCGTGTGGCGCCTGCTATCGCCACCCAGGGGGTGCTCTGGGAAGCTTGCCATACCTTCAGCGGCTCCTGGGGCTATCACCGCGACGAGGATAGCTGGAAGAGCCCGGAGCAGATCATCCAGTTGCTGATCGATGCCGTTGCGCTCGGCGGCAACCTCCTGATGAATGTCGGCCCGACCGGCCGCGGCACGTTCGATGCGCGCGCCATCGATGCGCTTGCGGTTTACCAGAACTGGATGGCCGTCAACGCACGCTCCATCTACGGGGCCGGCCCGTCCGATTTTCCGGTCCCGGCCGGCTGCCGCTACACCCAGCGCGGCAACCGTCTCTATCTGCATGTCTATAACTGGCCCTACCGCCATATCCATATCGACGGCCTCGCCGACAGGATTGCCTATGCGCAGTTCCTGCATGACGCCAGCGAGGTGCGCTGGCTCAGCCCCACCAGAGATGTGGATTCCAATATCGGCGTGATGGTGCCGGAAGGCCTGATCATGCTCGAACTGCCGGTCCGGCGCCCGGACGTTACCGTGCCGGTGATCGAGATCGTCCTCAAGGCGTGAACTCGACCCCACTTGCGTATGCATTGCATTCATGGAGGGAGGAGAAACCCATGAAGGTTCTGAAGAAGGCGCTTTTTCTAGCCGCGATCGGCGGCAGTCTCGTTACCACGGCCGCCTCGGCCGAGCAGGTCAATCTGACCTGGCAGATGTGGACCGGCTCCGAAGCCGACACCAAGAGCTGGCAGCATCTGGCCGATATGGTGACCACCAAGTACCCCGACATCAACGTGACGCTGACGACGACGGGCTGGGTCGACTACTGGACGAGGCTTCCGGTGCTGGCAGCATCGGGACAGCTCGCCGACATCGTGTCCATGCAATCGTTGCGCATGCCGAATTTCTATTCGCTGCTCGAGCCTTTGAATGACCGGATCGCGGCCGACAAGTTCGATGTCAGCGCTTTCACCCCTTCGATCATCGGCGGCATGTCCGTCGACAAGCAGCTTTACGGTCTGCCCTACGACGTCGGTCCGTGGCTCATCTATTATAACCAGGACGCCCTCGAAGCCGCCGGCGTTCCGCTGCCGAAGCCGGGCTGGACGCTTTCCGAGTTCACTGATGCCGCCAAGAAGCTGACCAAGGACGGCAAGTATGGCTTCGGCATCACTCCGACCAATTATTCGGTCCTGGCTGCGGCTTGGGGCGATAAATATGTCAATGACGCCGGCGAGCTTGACTTGACGAGTGCGGGCGCCGTTGCCGCCGCCGACAGGCTGATCGGTTTTGCCGCCAAGGATAAGATCGCGCCGCTGGTTCCGTCGGGTGGCGCGGACCCCGGCGATGTCGTCCAGGGCCGGTTCAATTCCGGCAATATCGCCATGTATATCGACGGTCCCTGGTCGATTATCGGCATGAAGGACCAGGCCAAGTTCAAGATCGGCCTCACTACTCTGCCGCGCGACGAAGGCGACCTTTCGGCCGTCACCGCAGGTTCCGGTTTCGGTATTTCCACGTCAAGCAAGAACAAGGATGCGGCCTGGAAGGCCATTCAGGTGCTGACAAGCCCCGAAGCGCTGGCCTATCTTGCCGAAGGAGGGCGCGCCTTGCCGGCGCGCACGGCGGCGCAATCGTCCTGGTATCAAGTGGCGGCCAAGGACATCACCAATGGTGGCGCGGCCATCGATTATTCCCTGGCGCATTCCGTGCCTTATGTGATCACCAACAACTGGGCGGCGGTGGAAAACCTCTTCAACCAGTATTTCCCACCGGCCTTCGCCGGTAGCGCGGACGCCAAGCAGACGATGGAGTCGATCCAGAGCCTCGCGCAACAATAGAGCGCCGCCGCCCATACCCCCAAAGATCGATTTAAAGGGTATGGGCCAGTTCTCGTCGCGGCACGACCTGCTGCGCATGGAGGAAGAGATGACGCAAAGCGCCGTCGCCGAAATTCCGTTGCAGCCCAGACAGCTACGGCGCTTTTTTAAGCCTGAGACGCAGACGGCGATGCTGTTCTTGCTGCCAAGCTTCCTCGGTTTCATGATCTTCATGGCGCTGCCGATCCTGGCGTCGCTGGCTCTGAGCTTCACCAACTGGCAGCTGATCTCGACGCCATCCTTCGTCGGCTTTCAGAATTATATCAAACTCTTCACCGTCGATCCGGCCTTCTATACCATTTTGGGCAACACGCTGTTCTTCGCGGTCGAATATCTGGCTGCGAATATCATCATCTCATTGGTGCTGGCGGTCTGGATATCGAGCCTGAAGCGCGGCAAGGCGATCTTCCGGGTGATCTTCTTCCTGCCGACCTTCACCCCGACGATCGCCGCTTCGGTAGTATGGCTGTTGATCTTCACGCCGGATGGGCTGGCCGACAGCGTCATTCGTTCTCTCGGCCTGGGGCTGCCGAATTTCCTGCTGAGCTCGACCTGGGCCATGCAGGCGGTCGTGCTTGTCACGCTCTGGGCGAATGTCGGCTATAACGTGGTGATGTTCAACGCAGCGCTCGACCTGGTGCCGAAGCACTATCTCGAGGCGGCGACGATCGACGGCGCCAATGTGTGGCAGCGCTTCTGGCGTATCCGGTTGCCGCTGATCTCGCCGACCATTTTCTTTGCCACCGTAATGACGGCGATCACCTCGCTGCAGGTCTTCGACGAGATCTTTGCGATGACGCGTGGCGGGCCGGGCTCGGCGACCGCGACGCTCGGCTTCGCCATCTACCAGAAAGGCTTCACCAATTTCCAGATGGGCTATGCCTCGGCTCTCGCCTGGGTGATGTTCGTCATGATCATGGCGCTCACCATCCTGCAGTTCCACATGCAGCGCAAATGGGTGCATTATGACGATTGACCCGATCTCCCGGCATCCGCATTCCGTCTCTGCGGATCGGCACCGCCTCCTGCGGCGCGTCGGCACCTTCATCAGTTTTGCGGGACTTTCGCTGATCGCGCTGCTCTTCCTCTTTCCCTTTTTCTGGATGGTCTCGAACGCCGTGCGCTCCAATGCCGAGGTGATGGCCGTTCCGGTCCGCATCTTGCCCGAAGAATATCAATGGGGAACATTCGTCGACGCTTTCATTTCACTGCCGTTCGGAACCTTCCTGCTGAATTCCATCATCGTCGCCTGCGGCGTCACGGCAATCGTGATTTTGGTATCGTGCCTTTCCGCCTACGCCTTCGCCCGGCTGCGGTTTCCCGGCCGGGAAGGGCTGCTGGTCACCTATCTCAGCACGCTGATGATCCCGCAGGTGATGCTGGTCATTCCGCTCTTCCTCGTCGTCAGCAAGTTCGGCTGGATCAACACCTACCACGGCATGATCCTGCCGGTCGCCTTCTCTTCCTTCGGCACTTTCCTGCTGCGGCAGTTCATCCTTGGCATTCCCAAGGATCTTGACGAAGCGGCAATGATGGACGGGGCTTCGCGACTGCGCATCCTGGTGACGGTGATCGTTCCGCTCGCCATGCCGGCCATCGGCCTGCTGTCGCTCTTCACCTTCATCGCCCAGTGGAAAAGCTTCCTATGGCCGCTGATTGCCACCAGCGGCGTCGAAAAGGCCACGCTGCCGCTCGGACTCACCTTGTTCCAGACACAGCAGGGCACCGCCTGGAATTACATCATGGCGGGTGCGACGATCTCCATGGTGCCCGGCGTCATCCTGGCCATCGTGCTGCAGCGGGTGATCTACAGGGGCATCACCGTCAGCTCGGGCTTCGGTGGTCGTTAATCCATATCAAACAAAGACGTAAACCTGTTTAATCAAGTCGAATGTGATATTCTTCAAGTCCGGCCGCGGTCTTCGACCAGGCGCTCGCGCTGCTGCGAGATCATATCCTCGCGCTTAATTTTTGTTTCCGACCGAAAAGCAAAATTTAACCAAGTTTTGGAATAACGCGTTCATATCCGAATTGCGCAGGGGAATTCATGAAAACGGCCACGCTTGCATCCATCGCCCTGGCGATATCGATCTCTGCCGCCAACGCCCAGACGATCGGGGTTTCGATGTCCGATCTGGACAAATTCAGGACGGCGCTGTTGAACGGCGTCATCTCGCACGGGCAGACGATTTCGGGCCTCAAGCTCGTCACCGAGAACGCCAAGGGTGATAATGAGCTTCAGAAGAAGCAGGTCCAGAAGCTCATCGCCGACAAGGTCGACGCCATTATCCTTGCAGTCTCCGACGGCGATCTCGGCCCGCAGATGACCAAGATGGCGGCGGATGCGGGCATTCCCCTTGTTTACATCAACAACGTTCCTTCCAACTTGCTCGATCTGCCCGACAATCAGGTTGTGGTTGCCTCCAATGAGAAGGATTCCGGAACACTGGAGACGAAGCAGGTCTGCGCGCTCCTCAAAGGCAAGGGCCGCGTCGTCGTGCTGATGGGGGAAACCTTCCACGCGGCCGCCCGGACCCGTACCCAGGACATATCAGACGTCATCGCCACGCCTGAGTGCAAGGGGCTCGAGATCGTCGAACGGCAGGCGGCCTATTGGTCCAGCGATTATGCCGACCAGCAGGTGAAGGAATGGATCGCGGCCGGCGTCAAGTTCGACGCAGTCATCGCCAACAATGACGAAATGGCGCTCGGGGCGATCCGCGCCATGAAGAAAGCCAATATCCCGATGAAGGACGTCGTCGTCGCCGGCGTCGATGCGACCGACGATGCACTCGCCGCGATGGTGGCCGGCGATCTCGACGTGACCATTCTCCAGAGCGCCGTCGGCCAGGGAGCGGCCGCAATCGACGCTGCCGTCAAGCTCGTCAACAAGGAGAAGGTGCCGCGCGAAAATAACGTCCCCTTCGAACTCGTCACACCTGAAAACATTGCCCAATACCTGCCGAAGAGCCAGTGAGCATAAGAGGCCTATGATGTTGCATTTCTGGAATAAATTCGGCATTCGCGCGCAGATCACCTCCGGCTTCGTGCCGTTGATCCTGTTGATGAGCCTGCTCACCGTCAGCGCGATCTCGGGCATGAATACGCTTGCCGCGATTTTCGCCTCCTATCGCGCCACGGCCGGTCAAAGTCTCGCTATCTCCGATTACAGCGATCAGCTGCACGCGATCCAGATGTCGGCGGAAGCCTTCCGCTCGACACCGACGCAGGCCGTGGTCGACAGCTTCCGCGCCGGCGTGAAGGCCTTCGAGGCGGATGACCCGCGTTTTGCCGGCAACAAGGACCTGCAATCCGGCCTTGCGACGATTCGCCAGGATATTGCCGGATACGGCAAGGCGTTCGAACAGATCGTCTCGCTGCAGGCCAGGCGTGATGCGCTGATCTCCAAGGTCACCGAATTCGGGCCATGGACCAGCATTGCACTCAACGACGTCATGCGCAGCGCCTGGCGCCAGAACGATGTGCCGCTGCTGCATATGACGGCTGCAACGCTCGAAGCCTTGAACCGCAGCCTCTACTTCTCTGAACGCTTCGTGCATTCCGACGATTTTGCGGCCTACGATACGGCCCAGGCAGCACTCGCCGAAGCAGTGTCGCTCAATGATGCCGCCGCCAAGGCCGCAAAAGACGAGCTGCAGAAAAAGCGCCTGATGGGCGCCGGTCAGCTCATGCAGAACTATACCGGCCGTCTCGGCGACATGAAGGACGTCTTGCAGGCGAGCGGCAATATCCGCAAGACACAGCTTAACGTGCTGGCACCGAAAATTGCAGGCGAGTTCAAGGATCTGCAGGCCGGCGTCACTGGCGCGCAGAAGACCCTGGACGGTTCGGTCGAAGCAACGGTTGCCTCCGCGACCAGCATGACGCTTGTTATCAGCGGCCTGCTGATCGTCATTGGCCTCGTGCTCTCCTATTTCGTCGGTCGCCTGATTTCCTCGGCAGTGCGCAAGATGGCGCAGTCGATGGAGCAGCTTGCCCGCGGCGAGGACAAGATCGTGATCACCGGCGTCGAACACCGCCACGAGCTGGGCGCCATGGCACGTTCGCTGAAGGTCTTCCAGGAGACCGGACGCGCCAAGCTGATTGCCGAAGCCAATGCCGAACGCGCCCGCCTCGCCGCCGAAGAAGAACGGCTGCGCCAAGAGGCCGATCGTCTCTCCGACGCGCAGGTGATGGAGCATGCATTCCGTCAGATTTCCGTCGGGCTGGACGCACTCTCGAAGGGCGATCTCACCGTCCGCGTCGGCGAAGTCGATCATCGCTACGTCAGGATCCGCGATCATTTCAACAATTCGGTCGCAAGCCTTGAAGGGGCCGTCGCCTCCGTCATTCGCGCGGTCGCCACCATCCGGTCGGGCCTTTCGGAAATCTCCACGGCCTCCAACGATCTTGCCCGCCGAACCGAGCAGCAGGCAGCTTCGCTGGAGGAAACCGTCGCAGCGCTCGGAGATGTGACGCGCGGCGTCAATGGAACGGCCGAGGGTGCAAGCCGCGCCCAGTCTGTCGTGGCGACGGCCCGCACCAATGCCGAAAAGGGTGGCGAGATCGTTGCCCGTGCCATTGCCGCTATGACGGAAATCCAAAATTCCTCGTCGAAGATCGGCAACATCATCAGCGTTATCGACGAGATCGCCTTCCAGACCAACCTTCTGGCGCTGAACGCCGGCGTTGAAGCGGCGCGCGCCGGCGAAGCCGGCAAGGGCTTTGCGGTCGTGGCCCAGGAAGTCCGCGAGCTCGCCCAGCGCTCGGCCAATGCGGCGAGGGAGATCAAGCAACTGATCTCGACCTCCTCGACACAGGTCAAGACAGGTGTCCAGCTGGTAGGCGAATCCGGCCTCTCCCTCGAACAGATCGTCGAACAGGTCACGGCGATGAATGCGACCGTGACGGAGATCGCCGTGGCCGCCCGCGAGCAGGCGACAAGCCTGCGCGAGGTGTCGGCTGCCGGCGACCAGATGGACAAGGTGACACAGCAGAACGCCGCAATGGTCGAAGAAACCACGGCGGCGGCGCAGAGCCTGACACAGGAAACGGAAATCCTTGCCGAGCTGCTGCGGCGGTTCAAGACGAGCAGCGGCCGGGCATCGGAACATCGCCATTACGCAATCGCGTCCTGATGTCCAACCGGTGCTAACGAACGCCGCTGCCTCGGAAGGCGGCGGCGTCTCTGCACCTGGAGACGCGCCCGCTCCTCCATCGAGGTCAAGAGTGAGGCGTTCTGATCTTCGAGCTGGACCTGCACGGTGGTTCTGAGCAGGTCGCCGGCGAGGCTGACGCGTTCGGCCAGTTCGTCGAGACGCCGCTCCGCCGCATAGACCGAACGGACGGCCTTGAACGCGTCTGTCGATGAATGCTCCGGTTCGTTGCCTTTGCTCGACGCGTTCCTCACGAAGTTCCGACAGCCTGCTTGCCACGATCTCGGCATAGGCTTTTGTCGCGCCGAAAAGGTGACGAGCAACCGCGGAGAAGTTGAGGACGTCGGAGGAGAGCCTGGTTACCTCGGACAGCAGCGCCTTGTCGACTTTGACGGCACTCTGCACATGCGCGATAGGTCGAGGCGCGTCGTCGAATTTTGAAAGCTTCGATACCGTCTCGCGCGCCATCTGCGCCGCCGCAAACCTGGGATGCGACATAGTCCAGCTTCGGTTTTTCGGGACGATTTCCGCCCGTTTCGTCACACACCAATACCCGGACCGCGGCTATGACCTTGCCGTCGATCTGGCGGCAGCAGGCCTGAAAGGTTTCCGGTGGATTGCTGCCTGGTTCGGCCGGTGCGCCTGTGCCGGCGCGATCGGCGGTCACGGTCGACACCGCGCTGGCTTCCTTCGGAAAGACCTAGCGTGGTTCAGTCCATCGATAATTCGAAACCAATCGAGCTGTTCGAGACTGGAATATGTGAGGGGAAAAAAACGATCAGCCACGGCCCCTTGCAAGGTCGTGGCTGATGCAGCGCGCAATCTGTGGGGGACAGGCGCGGCCGGCTATTTGTTGGCGGCGAGCGCCACGTTGATCTTATCGACGTCTGCGCTCATCGCCTTGAAGGCGTCTTCGAGGGAAAGCTCGCCGACGATCAGCTGGCTCATCCTTTGCACGATCAGCTGATACATGGCCCCAGATCCCTTGAGGCGTTCCAGGTCGCGGGCGGCCTGCGGCGCGCTGTCGCGGGCTGCGAGGAAGACGGCCATGGCGTCCTTGGCATTCTTGCTGGTCAGCTTGTACTGCGGATCCTTGATGTTGGCGCCGGTCAGGATGACGTAGTTTTCGGCGATTTCACGCTGGACCTTTTCAGAGCCGAGGAACTCGATGAACGAGGCGACGGCCTGCGGATACTTGGTGCGCTTGAAGCCGACGATCGCCGTACCGCCCGGCATCGCGTAGCAACCGGCATCGCCGCAGGGCGCGCTGATTGCCGTCCAATCGAAGCCGTCGCCGATTTTCTGCTGGAACGGATTGACCATCCAGTTGCCGGCAATATAGGTCACGACATTGCCGTTGACGAACTCGTCACCCATGTTCTTGTACTGGGTTCCGCCGGCAGCACCCCACATTTCCTTGGGGAAGGAGCCGTCCTTCGTCCAGTTGTAGAGATCGGTGATGTAGTGCTTGGCGGCATCGTCGGGGAATGAGAACTTGCCGTCCTTGACGTAATTCGAACCGTAGGAGAAGGCCGCTCCAGAGAAGCGGTGGCCCGAGCGGTCCATCGTGAACGGGATCTGGGCGCCGGTCGCCTTGGCGACGCGGGCGGAGGCTTCGACGATCTCCTTCAGCGTGGCGGTCGGCTTCGGAAGCGGCTCCTTGGCCTGGTCGAAGAGCGTCTTGTTGACGAATGGCAGGTTGAAGGTCTGCGAGGCGACATAGCCGTTGATAGAGTTCTGATCGTTGACACCGGGGAAGCGAAGCGTGTTCAGGCTGTCGCCGTGCAACTTGGCGAACCCGTCCGGATCCTTCATCAGCGGCCGCATGTCGAGGTAGTAGGGCGCCAGCTGCCAGTCGGTGATCTTGGCAACGTCAGGGCCTTCGCCGATGGCAAGCTGCACCGGCAACTGCTTGGCGACGGCATCATAGCCCGACGAGACGAAATTTACCTTGATGTCGGGATGCGCCGTCTCGAATTCCTTGCTCAGCGCTTCCATCCGCTCGACGTAGGCCTGATCGTCGTCGGTGAAGAGAAAGGTGATCGTCTGGGTTTCCGCCATGGCGACGCTCGACCATGCGAAAGAAACCGTGGCCAGCGCCAGTGCGAAAGCCCCTGAAAGATACGTTTTCATTCTCATCCTCCCATGAAAACATTTTCATCAATCGCGGCATCAGCCATCGATAGGCGAATTTCATATACTTGACATTCGTTCCGTCAAGTTATTTTCTGGGCGAATGGCGATGTATTTGAGCAATTCTCAAAAGTCACGCGCACAAATGACCTAATGAAAATATTTTCATTAGATTGCGGAGGAGGCGATCTGTGAAAACGGAAAACATCAAGCGGCCGGGCGACATGGCGCCAGCATACAGCGTGGCTGAGGGGCAGACGGTAACGGCATGGGCCGTTTCCGGCCTCATCGCCAGCTATTTTCCCGGCACGCCGGCCCCTGCCGAAGATCGCGTGGACTATCGTTTCATCAACGGTTTCGTCGACGTCGGCGATCTGCCCTGCCGCAAGGCCTTCTGGTCGACCATGGTGGGGCGGCCGCTTCTGCCCGATACGTCCTGGCCGACGACAAGCCTCTATCTCCCCGGCTCGAACCGCCGCGTCGAGTTCACCAGCTTCTGGCATGCGCCGACGCATGTCAGGCGATGGTTGAAGGGCACGTTCAGGGTGGACGCTCCGCGCCAGCTCAAGCTTGCGCTCAAGACCTGCGGCGGCGTTCGCATTTGGGTCAACGGGCAGGAGGCGGTGCGCTTCGAGCCCTTCAAGCGCAACGTCGAAAGCGCAACTGAGATAACGCTGTCGCTCGACGCCGGCGACAACGAGATTCTCGTCCATACCGAAGACCTTGCCGAGCGCGACACGACCTGGTTTTTCGAGCTCGAAATGCTGGACACTGAGCCACTCTCTGTGCTGCTCCCGGTATCGCTGGATCAGGATGAAATCCGTGAGCTCGAGGCCCTTTCGCGCGGCATGCGCCCGGCCCATGACGTGTTCGTCAATCAGCCGCTGGAAATCATCTTCGACACGGCGCCCGAGCGCGACCTGCCCGTGGAGCTCAAGGTCGTCGGCCATGGCCATGAGCGGCCCGTTCTCGCCCATGCGAAACTGACCCTGCACGCCGGCCAGAGTCGGCTGACGGCCGATGATGTCTGCGGTATTGCGGATGGTTATCATGGCATCAACATGACGATCGGCTCCGGCCCTGGCTCGGTCACCCGCGTCATCGATGCCGCCTTCATGAGCAGCCTTTCGCCATCGCCGACCGAGACGGCGCTTTCCGCCCGCAAACGGCAGGCGCTGGAATACAGCGCCCGCTTCGGCGCCAACCGCGCCGGCCGCCTTATCGCAATGATGGAAACCGGCTACGACGATCGGGAGAGCTTCGAGCGCATCGTCGATGCGACGCTCGCCTCGATCGATGCGCGTGAGGATTGCTCGGATTTCATCATGGTGCCGCTGCTCTGGCTGCTCGGCGCCTATGGCGACCGGATGCCCACGGCCACGGTCGAACGCATCCGCCGTTCCGTTTTATCCTACCGCTACTGGGTCGACGAGCCGGGCAATGATGCCATGTGGTTCTGGAGCGAGAACCATGTGCTCTGCTTTCATACGAGCCAGCTGCTGGCCGGGCTTTTCCTGCCCGACGAGGTCTTTTCCGCCTCAGGGCGGACGGGACGGCAGCAGGCCGAACTCGCCGTCGAGCGCCTCGGGCGCTGGTTCGACAGCGTCGAAGCCCACGGCCTGGCGGAGTGGAACTCGGCCGCCTATTACCCGATCGATTTCATCGGCCTGCTTGCGCTGGAGCGCTGGGCCGAAAGCGGGATTGCCAATCGCGCCCGCGGCCAGATCGATCTGATCTTCCGGATGATCGCCCTTCATACGCTCGCGGGCGTTCCGGCCGGCTCGCAGGGGCGCGCTTATGACAAGGAACTGCGCGCCGGGCCGCTGACCGAGCTGGCGCCCTTCGCCCAGGTCGCCTTTGGAACGGGCTGGCTGAACAACGGCGTCGCGGCATTGACCATGTTCTGCGCCGGCAGTTACGAGCCGCCGGCCGATCTCGCCGAGCTTGCAGCGCTTCCGCGAGGACGAAGCGTCGAGGCGCGTTACAGCCAGGGGCTCGAGAGTGGCAGACTCGTGCTGTTCAAGAACGAGGCGGCGCAGCTTTCGACGGTTGTCGATCACAAGACCGGTCAAAAGGGCCATCAGCAGCATGTCCTCGACATCAGGCTCTCCGGCCATCCGATGGCAAGGCTCTGGATCAATCATCCCGGCGAAGACGATCCCTGGGGCAATCAAAGGCCGTCCTATTGGGCCGGCAACGGCATCCTGCCGCGCGTTGCCCAGCATCGCGACGTCGCTCTGTTGATCGAGGATACGGGCGGCGCGCGGCATGCATGGACGCACGCCTATATCGGCCGCGACGGTCTGGACGATCTGATCGTCGAGGGCAATTGGCTGATCGCGCGGTCGGGCCGTGGATTTTCCGCCCTCTGGGCGTCGAACGGCCTGGAACTGGTAACCGACGGGCCGACGGCCGGCCGCGAGGCGCGCTCCTACGGATCGCTCAGTGGCTGGGCGGCCATTGTCGGATGCGGCAATGGCGAGGCCTTCAAGGCCTTCATCGAGCGCTTGTACCAGACGACGGTTTCCTTCGACGGCGCGCTTCGGCGCCTTTCCCTGACACCACCGGGCGGCCCGGCGATCTTGCTTTCTTATGCCGACGGTCTTTCGATCGCCGGCAAGCCCCGGCCGTTCACGCATGACCAGCCGCAGCCGTTTCTCACCCACGACAGTGCGGCCGCCGGTGCCGGCACTGACGGACCGTTCTACTCCTGAAACATAGGTCTCCAGCATGAACACAACATCCGTCGATAACGCCGCCCTCCTGACGACGATCGATCGCGTGGCGACGGCTTTCAGCCGGCTCAGGGGCATCAAGGAAGGTCTGGTGACGGATAATGCCGCTTCCGGTATCCAGTTCGACGAATGGGACTGGGAAGTCGGCGTCGGCCTTTACGGATTTCTCAGGCGCGCAATTTCCACCAATGACCAGAAGGCGCTGCAGGAGCTCGTTGCCTGGTATAGCGGCCAGATCGAACGCGGCCTTCCGCCGCGTCAGATCAACAGCACGGCACCGATGCTGCCGCTGGCAATCCTCGTCCAGCATGTCGACCGTCCGGATTTTCGCGCTCTCGTCGAGGACTGGGCCCAATGGCTCATCAACGAATTGCCGAAGACCGAAGAGGGTGGCTTCCAGCACGTCGTCAAGGAGCGACTCAACGACGGCGAATTGTGGGACGACACCCTGTTCATGGCCTGCCTCTTCCTTGCCCAAGCCGGCGTGCTCTGCGAGCGCAAGGACTGGATCGACGAGGCCGTCTATCAGTTCATGCTACACACCCGCTATCTCGCCGATCCGGTCAGCGGCCTCTGGTATCACGGCTGGACCTTCAACGGCCGGCACAATTTCGCCAATGCCTTCTGGGCGCGTGGCAATGCCTGGATTACGGTCGCGATCCCCGAGCTCTTCGACCTCGTGCCGACGCTTAGCGAGAAGGACCAGCGTTTCCTCTCCAACGTTCTCGCCAGCCAGGTGCGCTCGCTGAAGGCATATCAGCGGCCGGATGGCATGTTCACGACGCTTCTGGACGATCCGTCCTCGCCGCTCGAAACCTCGGCAACGGCGGGCATCGCCTATGGCATGTTGCGCGCCATAGATGCCGGCATTCTGGACGAGAGCGACAGGGATCACGCGGAGCGTGCGCTCAGGGCCGTGATGGCGCGAATCGACGACGAAGGCGTCGTCCACGGCGTCTCGGACGGCACGCCGATGGGCCATGATCTCGATTTCTACCGGCGCATCCCGAACCTGCCGACACCTTACGGCCAGGCGTTGACCATGCTGCTTCTGACCGAAGTCCTGATCGAGAGTGGCCGTCGCCAATGAGCGCTCCCTCCCTCTTCGCGATCGAGGCGCCCGACAGCGACAATACTGATCGCCTGCAGGCGGCAATCGACAGTCTTTCAGCTTCCGGCGGCGGACGCCTGGAGCTCATGGCGGGTATCCACATCTGCCGGGGGCTGCGGTTGCGCTCCGGTGTCGACCTGCATCTGGCCGCCGGCGCGATCCTGCGTCCGGTTCCCGATTATGCGGCTTACGCACGCACGACGGTTTCGGTGATCGCCGAGAAGTCGGACCGCGGCATGATCGTCGCCAGTGGTGCGCGGCGGATCAGCCTGACGGGGGAAGGGCGCATCGAAGCCAGCTGCGAAAGCTTCATCACAGGAGACGACGAGACGGTCGGAACCTTCATCCCGGCCGAATTCCGTCCCCGTGTCGTCGTCTTCGAACACTGCGACGAGGTCGAGATCGGTTCCCTCACCATCAGCGGTTCGCCGATGTGGACTCTGCATTTCGTCGACTGCACCAATGTCGCTGTCCGCAACGTCACGATCGAAAACGACCGCCGCCTTCCCAATACGGACGGCATCGTGCTCGACGCCTGCCGCGGCGCCTTCATCGAGGACTGCACTATATCGACGGCCGACGACGGCATATGCCTGAAGACGAGCATCGGTCCTGAAGGCGTCGCCATCGGCCGGTGCGAGAACATTCTCGTGCGCCGCTGCTCCGTTCAGAGCTTGAGCTGTGCGCTGAAGATCGGCACGGAAACGCATGGCGACATCACCAATGTCCTGTTCGAAGATTGCAGTGTCTCGTCTTCCAATCGGGCGCTCGGCATATTTTCCCGCGATGGCGGCCGGATATCGAATGTGAGGTTTTCCAGAATTTCGGTTGATTGCCGCGAAACGCCCGATGGCTTCTGGGGTTCGGGGGAGGCGCTGACCGTCAATGTTGTCGACCGCATCGCCGAACGCCCCGCAGGCGCTGTCGAAAACCTCATTGTCGAAGATGTGACCGGCCGTATGGAAGGGGCGATTACCGTCATTGCTGCCGCGCCGTCAGGCATCCGGAACGTGTCGCTGGCCCGTATTGCCGTCTGCCAGCAGCCCGGAGAACTCGGCACCGGGCGGACCTATGATCTTCGCCCGACCAATGCCGATCTCGTTCCGAGGGCCGATGGCGGCGGGCGCGCCAATGCCTGGACCCGCGGCGCGGACGGCCGGGTGATCGGCCTGCAGGATTATCCCGGTGGAATGCCGGCCGTTTATGCAGCCGATGTCGACGGGATCTTGATGAACGAGGTGCGGATCACGAGGCCGGCACCGTTGCCGCAAGGCTGGAACGAAAACGACGTCGTCTTCGAAACGGCGGCATCTGATGGGAGTGAGGCATGGCAGAACTGAAACTTTCCACCGTCAACAAGGCGTACGGCACGGTCAAGGTCCTGCATGACGTCGAACTCGATATCAAGGACGGCGAATTCGTTGTCTTCGTCGGTCCGTCCGGATGCGGCAAGTCGACCCTGCTGCGCGTTATCGCCGGCCTCGAGGAGGTGACGGAGGGTAAGATCGCGATCGGCGGGCGCGATGTCAGTGCGCTCTCGCCGGCCGAGCGCAAGATCGCCATGGTCTTCCAGTCTTATGCGCTTTATCCGCATATGAGCGTGCGCAAGAACCTCGCCTTCGGCCTGGAAAACCTGAAGTTCAAGCGCGCCGAGATCGAGGCCCGCATTGCTGAGGCCGCCAGGATGCTGGCGATCGAACCCTATCTCGACCGGCGTCCGAAGCAGCTTTCGGGCGGCCAGCGCCAGCGGGTGGCAATCGGCCGGGCGATCGTGCGCGAACCTGATATTTTCCTGTTCGATGAGCCGCTTTCCAATCTCGATGCGGCGCTTCGCGTCCAGACCCGCGCCGAGATCACCAAGCTCCACCGCGAGATCAAGACGACGATGATCTATGTCACCCACGACCAGGTCGAGGCGATGACGATGGCCGACAAGATCGTCGTGCTGCGCGCCGGACGGGTCGAGCAGGTCGGCGCGCCGCTCGAACTCTTCGACCACCCGCTCAATCTCTTCGTCGCCGGCTTCCTCGGCTCGCCACGCATGAACATCATCAAGGGCAAGGTCGCCGCCATCACGGAAAGCGGCATCGCCATCGATGTCGCCAACGGCGGCAGGATCGTCAGCGATGTCGATCTCGCCGGCATTGCGGTGGGGCAGGAGGTTCTCGCCGGCATAAGGCCCGCGCATTTTTCGCGCTCCAGCGGTCAGGGCCTGCCGTTCGTCGTCCAGTATCACGAGGGCCTGGGCACCGAGACCTACGTCTACGGCAATCTCGACGGGCAGGGCGAGCAGATCATCATCCATGAGGCCGGCCACTTTGCGCCTCATCAGGGCGATCGGCTCGTGATCGATGCCGATCCGGCGCGTGTTCATCTGTTCGATCCCGAAAGCGAACTTGCTTTTGCCCGTCGATCAGGACGGGGGAGGCGCTGACCATGGCTGCTGCTGGTGTAATGCTCTCCCAGACAGGCGAAACGGCGATGAGGGTGGTCGAGGCTCCGATGAATGCGGTGGAGCGCGTCCTCGGCCGCAAGCGCATGCCCTGGCTATTCCTGGCGCCGAACCTCGTTTTGTTCGCCATCTTCACATTCCTGCCGATTGCGATTGCAGTCGGTTACGCCTTCACCGGCGGCACCAATCTTTTCGTCTCGGAGCGGCCCTTCGTCGGTTTCGACAACTTCCGCGCCCTGCTGTCCTGCGGCAACTACCTGCAGCCCGGAACCTGCCAGGAATCGTTGTTCTGGACGGCGGTGTGGAACACGCTGTGGTTCGTGGCGTTGAACGTCACCGCCACGTTGCTGGTGGCGTTGATCACGGCGCTTATCCTCAACCGGGCGATCTTTGCGCGCGGCTTCTTTCGGGCGATGTTCTTCTATCCCGTCCTGCTGTCGCCCGTCGTCATCGGCCTGATCTGGAAATGGTTCCTCGATCGCAACGGGCTGCTGAACGCGTTCTTTCAGATGATCGGCGTGCCGCCGGAGATTTTCCTGCTCGATGTCGGCTGGTCGCGCTTCTTCGTCGTCGTAGTGTCGGTCTGGTTCCATATGGGTTTTTACACGCTCATCCTGCTCGCCGGCCTCCAGGCGATCCCGAAGGAGCTCTATGAGGCCGCCTCGATCGACGCAGCTTCGCCGCGCCGCACCCTCTTTAGAATAACGCTGCCTCTTCTTGCGCCGAACCTGCTCGTCGTATTCATCCTGTTGATGATCAAGTCCGTGCAGATCTTTGACGAGGCTTGGGTTCTGACGAACGGCGGTGGCCCCGGCACGGCCAACAGCTTCATCGTCCAATATATCTACCAGATGGCATTCAGCAGCGATCTGCGCCTCTTCGGGTTGGCCTCGGCCGCCTCAGTTCTCATGGGACTGGTGCTCCTGGTACTCACCCTCATACAACTGCGCCTCGGCAAGCGAATGGAGTCCTGAATGAACAGCTCTATGAACCCGATCCGCTTCATGACGCGCACGCGCCGTGCCGGACGCATCGACATCACCGATATTTTGTCATGGGTCTGGCTGATCGGCGGAACGCTGGCGGTGCTTGTTCCGGTCGCCTGGGCAGGCCTTTCCTCGCTGAAGCCGGCGGCCGAAATCACCCGCTTTCCGCCGACGCTGCTTCCCCGCGCCGCCGTGGAGCAGAGCGTGCCCGGCTTCGACAAACCGCTCAGCCTCTGGCAGGTCACCATTGACGGCCAGCCACGCGAAATGGCGATGATCAGGCGCGTCGGCCTCAAGGCGCAGATGGTCGATCCCGCAAACCCGGGACAGCCGGTCAGCGTCGACGTGAAGGGGATCACGCCGGTGCAGCACCTAACTGTCGCCACGGAGAATTACACCGATCCGCTGACGCGCTTCAACTTCCTGACCTTCCTGAAAAATTCGGTGTTCGTCACCGTCGTTGCGACGCTTCTGACGCTTGTTGTCAACGCCATGGCGGCATTTGCGCTGTCGAAATATAAATTTCGCGGCGACACGACGGTTTTCGTCATCATCATTTCGACCCTGATGATCCCGCTTGCCGTCGTCATGGTGCCTGCCTATCTCGTCATCGTCGGGGTCGGGCTTGCCGACAATCTCTGGGGCGTCATCCTGCCGACGATTGCCTCTCCGACCGCCGTCTTCCTGCTTCGGCAATATATGTTGACGATCCCCGATGAGCTGATCGAGGCGGCGCGGGTCGACGCGGCAAGCGAATTCTGCATCTTCTGGCGGATCATCCTGCCCCTGACAGCGCCTGCTCTCGCAGTGCTGGCGATCTTTTCAGTGCTCTGGCGCTGGAACGACTTTCTTTGGCCGCTCATCGTCCTCAACAGCCGCGAGAATTTCACGCTGCAGGTCGGCCTCAACGCATTCCAGGGAGAATTCTCGGTGCAATGGCACTATATCCTGGCGATGACCTTCCTCAGCCTGCTGCCCGTCACCGTTGTCTTCCTGTTCCTGCAGAAATACATCACCACCGGCATTGCTGGAACGGGCATGAAGTAAACGAGGCGTGGAGAAGTTCTCCTCCCAGGCGTGAAATCGCATACCCCGTCTCATAGCGCCGGCCGAAGCGCGCCGCATCGAAGCTGGTCGGCGCGGCGCTCTTCAGGCTTTTGTCTCGCGCATGGCTTCCGGGGACTTTACCCAATTCTCAGTCCTCGGGCAGACTATACGATTATCCAATGCGCAGAATACCTGAGTGCAGGTTGCCAGAATGCGGCGACAACGGCGCCCCTCAGGCCGCAGCGCCCAGCAAGGCTGCCCCGGCATGGAATCGGCGCAACGCAATGTCAGCGCCAACCGCCCGCCTCGAGTGGCAATGCAGTTCTGAAGCAGGAAGAATGGGCAGAATTCAGATGGAAGGGAGGCTACGGCACCCACCGCTTTTGGACAGAATCGGCAAAGGCCTGATCGCCTGGGCCGTTCCGAATTCGTTTTAAGCAATGCCTCAGAATTCCGCATAATCAGGAGCGGTGCTGCCGGTACAGATATCACAATACGGTTTCGAACAGCGGGATCAAGGCCGCGCCGATTGCACCCGGCGCATCGATGATCTCAGCCACGGCAAGGCGGGGAACGTCGCGCAGTACGCCGTGCCGAGGCAGATTGTTGAATTCGGTCCGTTCGATAAGCATTCTCGCAAGTGAATGCGGAAGCTCGCCGCCAAGGACGATGAGGGCGGGGTCGAAAATTGCGCAGATCGCATTGATGGCGCGATTGTGGGCCGGCAAGACGCGGTCGACCCATTCGCCAACGCCGTCCCAATTTACCAGCTCCTCATTCTTCAGATCCTTGAGGGCCAGGTCCGAGCGTCCCTTGCTGCGAAGATATTCGAGCAATTGGCCAAGTGCGGGGCGATCGTCATAGTCCTGACGCGCGAAGAGAACGGAAAATTCACCGGCGTTGCCGAAACTGCCACGAAACGGCATGCCTCCCGAAACCAGGCCGCCGCCGTAGCCGTGAAGATGGGCAATATAGGCGAAGTCCGCGACGTCGCGGCCAACTCCGAAAATCGCTTCCGCCAAAGCTGCGGTCCTGGCAACATTGTCTGCCCAGATCGGCAGGCCAAGCCGCTCTCCAAGCAAAGGCGCCAAGTCGATCAGTGACCAATGCGCAAGTGGCAGAGGACAGTTGAAGGCCGTGTCCAGCATGCGGTGGCCCGCGACCGCCAGGCCGACGCCGAGGACGTCGCGCCGTTTGGCGCCTTGGCGGGCCAGAATGTCCTCGACCGCGGCTTCAATCCGTTCCAGTTCCATCGACAGCGAGTCGCCTGCCTGCGGGATTTCCATATTTTCCAAAGGCTCGCCGAAGCCCATGAGACAAAGGCCGATCGAGCCGACGTTCACGGAAATGCCAAGTGTCAGACACCAGTTCCTTCGAAGGGTCAACTTTGGGCTGGGCGGACCCGGCCGCCGGCCCTCCGAATGCGAAAAGACGATCATTCCCCGCTCATGAAGCCGGGCGACGATCCGGTGCAAGGATTGCTGGGTGAGATCGAGCGGCTCGGTCAGGTCGGAACGCTCGATCCCGGGAGACTTCCAGATCAACCGCAAGAGGTCCCGTTCGTTGCGGGAGGCGACCCGCGCCGGTTGTACGTCTCGCAAAAAATGTGCGTCGACATGGTTTAAAGCAACGTACTTCATTTTCTGATCGTTTTGATTTACACTGTAGGTGTGAAGATAAAGGAGGGGACGCTTTATTTCCATCAGAGGCAAGTAAATTCATCCATGGTGTCGGCGCTCCTGCTTACCTCATCGAGATTGGTCAGGCCAGTCGGGATGACGTCTGGGGTGCCTAGGGAAAAGAATCGAGTTGCATGATCTCATTGGGACACGAAAATACAGCCCGAGTTCTTGAGCCCGAGGGTTATGGGTTTGTGCCGACACATGAAGGCAGCACCTTCGAATCGATGGTTCATGCCTTTTCGAAAGGATACGGCGCTTTCGGGGCACAGCCGTTGACGAATGACCGGACCTTCGCCTGGGCAGCGGACTTGCGTAGGACCGAGGCATTCACGGTAATCCATTCGGTTTACCGGACCTCCTGGACAATCCGTACGCTCGACGAAACTCCGCAACACCTCGCGTTTTACCTGCCGCACATGGGATCGTTTCGTTTATCCATTGGAAAAAGGATGGTCGAAAGCGGAGCAGGTCATCTTCTTATGGCCAACAATCATGAGGCTGGTGATCGCGTCGTCCTAGGCCCGCATCGCTCGGACGCTCTCTTCCTGGACTGGCAAGTCGTGAGGAGAATGCTCGTCTCCCTGGTGGAAGCGCCACTTTCCGAATCGCTCGACTTTGAACCCATCCTGGATCTCGCGACACAATCGGGCCAGCTTATCGGCAACCTGGTGCAGACGATCGTGCAGGGCATGCGCGACGGTGGTCCGCTTTTGTCTTCCCCTCTCGCCATGGCAACGATGAGTGAAACGCTTGCTCATCTTGTAATCCGATTTGGCCATCACCGCCTGTCCGGTCACTTGGAAAAGAAGAAAGTGTCGTTGGTTGCTCCCTGGCATGTCCGGCGTGCCATCGACTATATGCATGCCAATATCGCAGAGCCTCTCACCATGACGATGATTGCCGACGATGTCGGCGTTTCACTTCGCGCGCTGCAGACGGGATTCAAGGCCTTCAGGGGAACGTCGCCGGCGGGTTACCTCCGCACGATCCGGCTGCAAGCGGCGCGTGAGCAACTGCGGGATCCAACAAACCAGCGATCTGTCCGCGAAATCTGCATGATATGGGGGTTCGCTCATGCGGGCAGATTCTCGATCATCTATCGCAGCACCTTCGGTGAAAGTCCGCGAGATACGCGCCTGCGTGCGGAGCGCTTGCGTTAGAGCCTTTCGGGATTCTGCCGGCGTCCGACGGGTTTTCAGCGCGGCGGCGCGATGCTGCCGCGCAGGACGAGGTGGCATCCAAGTTCCAGGCGATGGGCCGGCCGCTGCGGGTCGTTGGCAATCAGCCTCTGTTCGATCAGCGCCAAGGCGGCAGCGCCGAGCTTGTCGGTGGGAACGCTGACCGTTGAAAGCGGCGGACGGCTGAATTCGCCGGGGACGATATCGTCAAAGCCCAGCACCGAGATTGCTTCGGGCACGCTTATGTCGCGATCGGCCAATGCCTTCAAGCAGCCGAGCGCCAGATTGTCGGCGGCGCAGAAGACTGCGGTAGCGCCTTTCATCGTCGGATCGCGATCGAGCAAGGCGTTGATGGCGGCCTCGCCGTGACGAGGCTCATATCCTTCGGCTTCCACGATCATGTCTTGGGGCACGGGAAGCTGCGCGGCGAAATAGGCGTCGGAAAAGCCGTCATATCTGCGTTGGATCGTCGTGCGGCCCTTCCAGGTCAGGTGCAGGATGCGGCGATGTCCGAGCGCCAGCAGGTGCTCGATGCCAAGCCGAGCCCCGAAGCGGTTTTCCGGCGTCACCGTATCGACCAGCATGGCCGGATCTTCACCGTTGACGATGACAACAGGCACATCAGGGGAGGAGAGGCTTCGGATCAGTTCCGGCTGATCATCGTTGAGGACCACGATGCCGTCTGCGCGCTCGGAGAGCGCGATCTGTCTGACCTCGGCGCCGTCGATGCGCCGGCCGGTGCTGACGAAAGGCACGATCCGGATGCCGCGACGCTCGCACTCCTTCCTGAGGCCGTTGAGGATCGTCCAGCTCACTAGGTTGAGGTCGCTCTCCGGCGCCGCATCGCCCGGAATGGCGAGAAGCAGGACACGTAGCGCCGCGATCGTCGCCTTCTTCCTGCGGCGGTCGAGATAACCCAGTCGTTTGGCCGAATCCAGCACCCTTTCGCGCACTTCGACCGTTAGCGGCGCGGTCCCGTTCAGCGCGTGCGAGGCCGTGCTCAGCGATACATCAGCGTCGCGCGCGACATCCTTGAGATTGACTTTGCGTTCCACTTTATTCCGTCGCGAATTGAGGTCGTGCGTTCGAAGGCACAGCTAACTCGATGTTTTCACATAAAGACTTCAGAAAAGCTACTTGCACCGTAACCAATTTTTTCGCGTTCGGCGAAAACCGGCCACCGCGCTGCCGCAAACGAGCGATGAACGCGGGCGCTCAGAGCCATTGGCGATCAGTGAGGCTTGGCGAGCAGGCCGTTGAACAGCAGATCGAAATAGGTCCGCAGGAAGGCCTCCTTGTTGGGGGTAGGCACCCGGCGGTCGTCGAATATCAGCCGCAGAACCGTCGTCGTCAGAATGGGCGCGACCACGATCTCGGAGAATTCCACCGGGATTTCGCGAAACTCCCCCGACGCCATTCCCTCCAGGAGAAGGGCGTCGATCTTGGCGATGATCGGCGCGATGAACTCATCGTGGTGGCGGTCGATCAGCTCGGGGAAGCGCTGTCCTTCCGCAATGACGAGCCGAACCAGCTCGCGGGTTGTGCGATCCTCGGCGATTTGCTCGTAGAGCAGGCTCAAAATGGCCATCAGCCTGTCGGCGGCCTTGCCGCTAAAAGCGCCAACGATCCCCAGCAACTCCTGGAACGGTACGGAGAAGTGGTTGATCATCGCTTCGAAAAGTTGTTCCTTCGTTTCGAAGTAGACATAGACCGTGCCTTTGGTGACACCGACCCTGTCGGCAATATCTTCGATACGTGTTCCGGCAAAGCCGCATTTGACGAACTCCTCGAAGGCGGCATCCAGAATTTGGATGGGCCGTAGCGCCTTCTGTTCCGCACGTGTGACCTTCTTTTGATCTGCCATTTCCTGCCTCCCTTTGTTGTACGCGCCCTCGTGCCTGCGACGCAAAGTTTCATTGACTAATACGTCAGTCAATTATATAGCAGCTGCCGTTGAGAGCAAGAGGTCAACTATGAGAACCATTCTGATCGCCACCGCGATCGTATGCGCCGTCGGTCTCGGATCATGCAGCGATCCGAGCGGGCCGACTGAGCCGACCCCGCGGCAGGTCGGCGTTGTCGTGGCTAAATCTGAGCCGCTGGCTGAGGGCGGCGCGCTCACCGGAGAAGTCCGGGCTCGGATCCAGACCGATTTGTCCTTCCGTGTCAGCGGCAAGATTGTCGAGCGGCTGGTGGAGGTCGGGCAGTCCGTGAAAGCGGGGCAGGTCCTGGCGCGCATCGATCCGGAAGAGCAGAAAGCCGACCTGGATGTGGCGGCGGCCAATCTTCAGTCCGCTGAGGCGCAGCAAACCCAGGCGCAGCTCGCATTCGACCGACAGCAGAGCCTGTTTAAAACCCAGGTGACGACGCGTGCCGCGCTCGACCAGGCGCAGGAGGCGCTTCTGACGGCGCAGGCATCGACGAAGTCGGCGCAGGCGCTCTTTGAAACCGCGCAGGACACCCTGTCCTATACCGAGCTGAAGGCGGATGCCGACGGGGTGATCACCGCCCGCAATGCCGAGGTCGGGCAGGTGGCGCAGGCAGCCCAGGTCGTCTTCACCCTTGCCCATGACGGTGACCGGGATGCCGTCTTCGAAGTGGTCGAGAGCGCCTTCCTGCGCCCGATCGACGGCGACGGCACCGTGGCCCTTCTGTCGGACCCCTCGCAGAAGATCACGGCGAAGGTGCGCGAGATTTCGCCGACGATCGATTCTTCCACCGGCACTATCAGGGTCAAAGTGGCGTTATCGAGCGACGCGCCCATTCCTCTCGGCGCACCGGTCGTCGGAAAATTCAATTACGTCCCGCAGGACGTCATCCAGCTGCCCTGGTCGGCAATGACCTCCAAGGGCGGCAAGCCGGCCGTCTGGATCGTCGATCCCGCATCCTCTGCGGTTGCGGCGACAGCGATCGACGTAGCCAGCTACGAGACCGGCAGCTTCATCGTCAAGTCGGGCGTCTCGGCAGGGGACGTCGTGGTGACCGACGGCACCAAATTCCTCAGGCCCGGTGAAATCGTGTCTTATATCAAGGAAGCATCAAAGTGAGTATTCGTCCCAAGATAATCGCACTGATGATGGGTACGGCCCTGATCGCCTCCTGCACCAAGCAGGAGGAAAGCACTGGTGAAGCCCCCCGCCCGGTGCTTTCGATCACAGTCAGGCAGACGCCCGCGACGAGCCTCGGCCTGACCGGCACGATCCAGCCGACGATCGAGACCGATCTCGGCTTCCGGATCCTCGGACGGATGATTGCCCGCAACGTCAATGTCGGTGATGTCGTCAAGAAGGGTGACGTCGTGGCGGCCATTGATCCGCTGGCGCTGGAACTTGCCGTGCGTAGCGCCCAGTCCGACGTCGAGAATAGCGATGCCCAGCTTCGAAACGCGGTGACGACGGAACAGCGCCAGCGCGCGCTGGTGGAATCGCGCTCAGGCACCGAAGCCTCGCTCGAAGAAGCCGAGCAAGCGAAAAGGACGGCCGCGGCCACCGTCGCCAAGGCGCAGGCCAATCTCGACAAGGCGAGGGAGCAACTCGGCTACGCGCAGCTTCAGGCGGAATTCGATGGTGTCGTGACTGCAAGCTCGGCCGAGGTCGGCCAAGTCGTCTCGGCCGGCCAGACGGTTGTCACGATAGCGCGGCCGGACAAGCGCGACGCGGTGGTCGACGTGCCTCAGGCCGCGGCCCAGAAACTGAAGGTCGGCGCGCCATTCGAGGTGACGCTGCAGCTAGAACCTTCCATCCGCACGACGGGCGTCGTGCGCGAGATCGCACCGGAGGCGGAAGCCGCCACCCGCACCAGCAGAACCAAGATCGCGCTCGCCGATCCGCCTGCAGCCTTCAGGCTCGGCGCAGTCATCACAGCCTCCGCAGCCATCGCCGCCGATCCCGAGATCGTGCTGCCTTCGTCCGCGATCCTTGCCGGCACGAACGGCGCCAGCGTCTGGATTGTCGACGTGCCGGCCAAGAAGGTGGCACTGCGCCGCGTGAAGATCGACGGCGACGTCGTCGACGGCGGCACCGTCCGCGTCACCGAGGGGCTCGCTCCAGGAGAGCGGGTGGTCGTGGCAGGCGTGCATAAACTTGAAGATGGCCAGGCCATCAGGATCGACCAGGAGATCAGCCAGTGAAGTCTTTCAATCTTTCCGACTGGGCGCTCGAGCACCGTTCCCTCGTCTGGTACTTCATGATCGTCTTCATTCTTGCAGGCACTTTCTCCTATCTGAACCTCGGCCGCGAGGAAGACCCGAACTTTACCATCAAGACGATGGTCATCACCGCCCAGTGGCCCGGTGCTTCCGCAGAGGAGGTGACGCGGCAGGTGACCGACAGGATCGAGAAGAAGCTCCAGGAACTGGAATCGCTCGACTACACCAAGAGCCAGACCGTCGCCGGCCAGACGACCGTCTTCGTCGAACTGCTGCCGACGACCAAGGCAAGGGACGTCGCGCCGACCTGGCTGCGCATCCGCAACATGATCGCTGACATCAAGGGCGATTTCCCGAGCGGGGTCGTCGGTCCCTTCTTCAACGACCGCTTCGGCGACGTGTTCGGCAACATCTACGCCTTCACCAGCGACGGGCTGACCCAGCGCCAGCTTCGCGATCTCGTGGAAAATGCCCGCTCCGAAGTTCTGACGGTGCCGAATGTCGGCAAGGTCGATGTGATCGGCGCTCAGGACGAGGCGATCTATCTCGAATTCTCCACGCGCCAGATCGCAGCACTCGGCATCGACCAGCAGTCGGTCATCCAGACCCTGCAGGCCCAGAATGCTGTCACCCAGTCCGGCTTCGTCGATGCCGGTCCGGAGCGGATTGCCTTGCGGGTGAGCGGGCAGTTCACCTCCGAGGAAAGCCTGCGGTCGATCAACCTTCGCATCAACGACCGCTTCTTCCCGCTGACCGACGTCGCCACGATCAAGCGCGGTTACGTCGATCCGCCCTCGGCGCTGTTCCGCTTCAACGGCGAACCCGCAATCGGGCTTGCCATCGGCATGAAGCAGGGCGCCAACCTGCTGGAGTTCGGCGAAGGACTCGACGCGCGGATGAAACAGGTCGTTGCCGATCTTCCGATCGGCGTGGACGTCCACCGCGTTTCCGATCAGCCGGCCGTTGTAGACGAAGCGGTTTCGGGCTTTACCCGCGCGCTCTTCGAAGCAATCGTCATCGTGCTTGTCATCAGTTTCATTAGCCTCGGTGCTCGCGCCGGCATGGTGGTGGCGATTTCCATTCCTCTCGTGCTCGCCATCACCTTCGTGGTGATGGAATACTCCGGCATTTCGCTTCAGCGCATCTCGCTCGGCGCACTCATCATTGCGCTCGGACTGCTCGTCGACGATGCCATGATCGCCGTCGAAATGATGGTGGCTCGCCTGGAGGCGGGCGACGATCTGAGGAAGGCCGCTACCTACGTCTATACCTCGACGGCTTTTCCGATGTTGACGGGGACGCTGGTGACCGTCGCGGGCTTCATCCCGGTCGGTCTCAACAGCAGTGCGGCCGGCGAATTCACCTTCACGCTTTTCGTGGTCATCGCGGTTTCGCTTGTGGTGTCCTGGATCGTCGCCGTGCTGTTCACGCCGCTTCTCGGGGTCACCATCCTGCCGAAGACGATGAAATCGCATCACGAGAAGAAGGGCCGATTCGCCGCCGTCTTCTCGTGGCTTTTGAAGCTGGCGATGCGCTGGCGCTGGATCACCATCGTCCTGACGGTCGGGGTCTTCGCACTTTCGGTTGGCGGCATGGGGCTGGTGCAGCAGCAGTTCTTCCCGAATTCCGACAGAACAGAACTCGTGATCGATTGGAACCTGCCCCACAACAGTTCGATCGCCGAGACCAACAGGCAGATGGCCAAATTCGAAAAGGAGATGCTGGCCAATAACAAGGATATCGACCACTGGACGACCTATGTCGGCCAGGGCGCGCCGCGCTTCATCCTGTCCTTCGACGTGCAGACACCCGATGTCACCTTCGGACAGACCATCATCGTCACCAAGGGCCTCGACGTACGCGACAAGGTGCGGGCGGAGCTGCAGGACTATCTGACGAAGACCTTCCCCGGCACCGACGCCTTCGTGAAGCTTCTCGACATCGGCCCGCCGGTGGGCAAGCCGGTCCAGTATCGGATCAGCGGCCCCGACATTCAAAAGGTGCGCGACATTTCCCAGCAATTTGCAGGCGTTGTCGGTTCGCATCCACTGCTGTCGAACATGGTGTTGGACTGGAATGAGCCATCTCGCGTCGTGAAGGTCGATGTACTGCAGGACAAGGCGCGTCAGCTCGGCGTCTCCTCCGAGGACATCGCAACCGCCCTCAACGGCATTGTTGAAGGCTCGACAGCGACACAGATCCGCGACGACATCTATCTGGTCAATGTCATCGGGCGGGCCAAGGCCTCCGAGCGCGATTCCGTCCAGACACTTGAGAACCTGCAGCTCTCCACTTCCAACGGCAAGGTTGTGCCTCTCTCGGCCGTGGCGAATTTCCGCTACGAACTCGAGCAGCCGACGATCTGGCGTCGTGACCGGCAGCCCACCATCACGCTCAAGGCGGCCGTCATCGGCTCGACGCAGCCGGCCACGATCGTCGATCAGCTAAAGCCCAAGGTCGAGGAATTCCAGAAGAACCTTCCCGTCGGATACAAGGTGGAAGTCGGCGGTGCGGTCGAATCCAGCGCCGAGGCGCAAGGGCCAATTGCGGCGGTAGCTCCGCTGATGCTGTTTACGATGGCGACGATCCTGATGATCCAGTTGCAGAGCTTCAGCCGCCTCTTCCTGGTCTTCGCGGTCGCGCCGACGGCCCTGATCGGCGTGGTCGCGGCGCTCTTGCTGAGCAATGCGCCCATGGGCTTCGTTGCCATCCTCGGCATTCTGGCGCTGATCGGCATCCTGATCCGCAACTCCGTCATCCTGGTCGTGCAGATCGAGCATCTGCGCAGCGAGGGAATGGCGCCATGGCAGGCGGTCATAGAAGCAACTGAGCACCGCATGCGGCCGATCATGCTGACGGCGGCGGCAGCAACCCTCGCGCTGATCCCGATCTCGCGCGAGATCTTCTGGGGGCCGATGGCCTACGCCATGATGGGCGGCATCGTTATCGGGACGGCGCTCACTCTGCTGTTCCTGCCGGCGCTCTACGTGGCGTGGTTCAGGATCCCAAGGGATGAGGGTGCGCGGGGCGAAGCCACGGCAGAGGCGTGATGCAGTCTCCGACGGCCATCCCCCACGGCCACCGCGGCGGCCGCTGCAACACAGGCCGCGACGAATGGGTGGGATGGCGCAGGTGATGCCGTCTCACACCGGCGCGGGAACGGCATGGCGAATGATGACGTGGACAGAAGCGCACGCCGGAGAGCGTCTGGCCTTGAGGGAAACGGATCGATGATGGAACGACCTCTCCGAGGCCTGCCGAAGACAGCACTGGCGATCATTGTGACCATTGGTTTGGCGATGCTGCGGGCTGCGCCACGAGGCCATCGCCTGAAGTCTTGACGCCTGTTCATCTGAGCGAGCCGGCTCGTTCGGAAACGGCTCCGGATAAGGTGAGCGTGCTCGTCGCGACCAACAGAGCCCCCGATAGCGTGCGGGGTGGGTTCAGCAATGCATGGGCCGAGAAACTGACCTATGAGCAGTACGCGTTTTCGGTTCCTCCCGGCAGGAAGGATACCGCGATCACCTATCCCAAGGCGAAGCCGGATCCGCAACGGCAGTTTGCCGTCGTCGAGCGCAAGCAACTGCCTAGGGATGCTTTCGTGCAGCAGGCGCTCGCCTCCGTGCAACCCGACGGCACCATCGGCATCTTCGTCCACGGCTACAACTACAGTTACCAGGAGGCGCTTTACCGCACCGCCCAGATCGCCGCGGACGCGAAAATCCCCGGCGCTCCGATCCTGTTTTCCTGGCCTTCGGCGGCGTCCGTCGCCGGATATGTTGCCGACCGCGATGCCGCGCTTTCCTCGCGAAGCGAACTTGTTTCTCTCGTCACGTCGCTCTCGGCATCGGCCAAGGTGAAACGCATCATTCTGTTCGGACACAGCATGGGCGGGTTCCTGGTGATGGAAACGGTGCGAGAGCTCAAGCTGCAGCATCGCGACGCCGTCATCGGCAAGCTGGCGGTGGTGCTGGCCGCCCCAGACATCGATGTCGATGTCTTCCGGTCCCAGTTAAATGACATTGGTCCAATGCCTATCCCGATCTCCCTTCTGGTTTCCAAGGACGACCAGGCGCTCGTGGCCTCGAGCTTCATCGCCGGGGAGCGGCCGCGCGTCGGACGGCTCGATATCGACGATCCCGTCATCGAGGAGACCGCCTTGAAGGCACGGCTTCGGGTCATCGACATCACGTCGATCAAGACCTCCGACGGATTGGGCCACGACCGCTACGCATCACTCGCCAAGTTCGGCGCCCAGCTTGCCTCCTTCGAGAGCGGCCGGCGATCGACCCCCGGCGATGTCGGCGCCTTCGTCTTCGATGCCGCCGGCGCCGCAGTCGCAAGCCCGTTTCGCTTGGCCGGACGTGTCGTTCGTTCGCAATAGCTCGGAGCCTTTTTACATCGCCGCCATCAACATTGTGTACAATGTGACTATTAAATTGTCAGATGCATAAATGAAGAGCAGACTTCCGTCCGTGGCCGAGTCGGCCTCAGGGGATATGGGAGGGCATTCATGAGCATACGAAATCCGTCTCCCTCGTTATATAACGAGGACCTTGCACCCGCGGAGGAGCGCAAGTGGGGTGCATTCAGCATTTTCAACGTCTGGACATCGGACGTCCATAGCCTGTGGGGCTATTATCTCGCCGCAAGCCTGTTTCTGCTCTGCGGCAGTTTCGTCAACTTCGTTATCGCCATCGGCATCGGCTCTCTCGTCATCTTCCTTCTAATGAGCATGGTCGGCAATGCCGGCGTGCGCACCGGCGTACCATTTCCGGTTCTGGCGCGCGCCTCGTTCGGCACGTTCGGGGCCAATGTTCCAGCACTCGTCCGGGCGGTGGTCGCCTGCTTCTGGTACGGCGCACAGACCGCCGCCGCATCCGGCGCGATCGTTGCCCTGCTGATCCGCAACGAGAGCCTGCTCGCCTTCCACCAGAACAGCCACATACTCGGCCATTCGACCCTCGAACTCATCTGCTACGTCATCGTCTGGGCGCTGCAACTGCTGATCATCCAGCGGGGCATGGAAACTGTCCGCAAGTTCCAGGATTGGGCCGGCCCTGCCGTCTGGATCATGATGCTGATCCTGGCCGTCTATCTGGTCGTCAAGTCGGGCACCTTCTCATTCGGTTCCGAAATCCCGCGCGACGTGCTGATCGAAAAGACCAAGGATGCCGGCGTGCCGGGCGAGCCCGGTTCGATCGCCGCGCTTGCCGCGGTGGCCGCCACCTGGATCACTTATTTCGCGGCGCTTTACCTGAACTTCTGCGACTTCTCGCGTTACGCGACGAGCGAAAAGGCGTTGCGCAAGGGCAATCTTTGGGGCCTGCCGATCAACCTTTTGGCGTTCTGCCTTGTCGCAGGTGTCACGACCACGGCGGCCTTCACCGTCTATGGAGAGGTCCTGCTGCATCCGGAAATGATATCGGCGAAATTCGACAGCTGGTTCCTGGCGCTGCTTGCCGCGCTGACATTCGCCATCGCCACGCTCGGCATCAACGTCGTGGCGAACTTCGTCTCGCCCGCCTTCGATTTCGCCAATGTCTTCCCGCGCCAGATCAACTTCAAACGCGGCGGATATATCGCCGCGCTGATCGCGCTGGTGCTTTATCCGTTTGCTCCCTGGGAAACGGGTGCGGCGCATTTCGTCAACTTCATCGGGTCGACGATGGGTCCGATCTTCGGCATCATGATGGTGGACTACTATCTCATCCGGAAGAGCCAGCTGAACGTCGAGGCCCTTTATCACGAGAATGGCGAGTTCCGCTTCCAGAACGGCTGGCACGGCAACGCCTTCATCGCGTTTGCGGTCGGCGCGCTGTTCTCCTCGATCCTGCCGACCTTCACCAGCATCCTGCCGGATTGGTGGGGCACTTATGGCTGGTTCTTCGGCGTCGGAATCGGCGGGGCGATCTATTTCGTGTTGAGAATGGGCGCCCGGCGTAATCCGGCCTTCGCGGCATGATGAAACGAAAGCGCCCGGCATTGCCGGGCGCCTTCATCTCTGGTCTGTCCAAGCGGTCAGGGCAGGGGATCGGCCATCCGCACCCGTCCTAGCGGCGTGCGGCAATCGCATGGATGGCGGTGTGGGCTGAAGGCTGCGCCATCGTTCTCACTGTCGAGCGAAGGGCTGACGACTGGTTGGACGCCGCATCGTCGAGCCTGAACTGGGCGATAAGTTCGCGAAGTGTCTGGGCTTGCTGCGCGAGTGAATTGGATGCCGCCGTCGACTGTTGCACCATGGTCGCATTCTGTTGCGTGGTCTGGTCCATCCGGTTGACCGCAACATTGACTTCGCTCAGTCCGACGGACTGCTCTTTCGCAGAGGTGGCGATCGAGTCCATATGGTGATTGATCTGTGTGATGAAGCCGCCGATGGTCTTCAGGGCTTGGCCGGTGTCGCGCACCAACTTGACGCCGCTTTCAACTTCCTTCGAAGAGTTCTGGATCAGGCCCTTGATTTCCTTGGCGGCACTTGCCGAGCGCTGGGCGAGTTCGCGGACTTCCTGGGCGACGACGGCAAAGCCCTTGCCGGCCTCGCCTGCACGTGCGGCTTCCACGCCCGCATTGAGCGCGAGAAGATTGGTCTGGAACGCGATTTCGTCAATGACGCTGATGATGTTGGAAATCTGCTGAGAAGAGGTCTCGATGCGCTCCATCGCTTCTTCGGCGTGGGAAACGACTTCCGCGGAGATGCCGGCGCTGCGATTTGCCTCGGTGGCCACCGTGCGCGTCTCCTCAGTCCGCTTGCTGGAGTTCGCAACGTTTGCGGTGATCTCTTCCAACGCGGCTGCCGTCTCTTCGAGCGAGGCCGCCTGCTGCTCCGTGCGCTTCGACAAATCGCTCGCACCGGAGGAGATTTCCCGCGTGCCTTCGTCGATCGTCCCGATGCTGTCGGAGATCGCTCGGAGCGTCGCGCCAAGCTGGGTGACGGACTGGTTGAAGTCGTGGCGCAGCGCCTCGAAGTCGGGCGCGAAGGTCTCGTTGATCTGAAAGGCGAGGTCGCCTGCGGCCAGCCGCTTCAGTCCGGCGGCGAGACCCGAAGTGGCAATGCGCAACCGCTCCGAGGCGTCGGCTTCCGCTTGCTTCTGAGCTGCAACACGATCGGCCTCTGCCCTGTTGCGGTTTTCTTCGGCGTCGAGTGCCATCCGCTTATTCGTGATCGCGGCTTGACGGAAGATCTCGACGGCTCCAGTCATCGATCCGATTTCGTCAGCGCGGTGGGCAAACGGAATCTCCGCCTCGGTGTCGCCGTCGGCCAGCCGGCGCATCGCGGCGGTGATGCCGGTAATCGGATTGGCAATGCCGGTCAGCACGAAGGCGACGGCGCCGAGAACGAGCAACCCGGCCACACTGATTGCGGCGAGCAGATAGAATTCTATGGAGTCGAAGGTTTCCCTGCTGAGGGCGGCAGCTTTGTTACTGCCGCTGACGTCCAATTCGACCAGGGCGGCCGTGGCTTCCTTGAGCTTGTCCGAATAGGAGCGCATCTCACCGCCCAGATATTTGCCGGCTTCTTCCGTCTTGTTGGCGCGGGAAAGGGCGAGCAGCTGCGAACTGCTGGCGATGTAGCCTCCAACGCTCTCCTTGATCGTCTTGATCAGGTCGCGCTCGTGGTCCGATGACGCCAGCGGAAGGTAGGCTTCCACCGATTTACCAACCGTATCCTCGGCGGCTTTGATGGCCTCTTCGCGTGTTTTCTTTTCAGCCTCGGACTGCGCAATGATGTGGTCACGGTAGGCGAGGCGCAAATTCGTCATGGCGAGATTGATCGATTGCGAAGCCTGGACGCTCGGCAGCCAATGGGTTGCGATTTCTTCGGTGGAGCCGTTCGTGTTTCGAAGACCATCGACCGCGAGATAGGCGACGAGACCGAAAAGAAGGGCTATACCGCTGAAAATCAACAGCAAACTCGATTTAATGTTTGGACGACGCATTGTAAGTCCTCGATCGAACGGTCCGGCCTCATACCGGCTTGGCCAGGGACTTTTGTATCGGAAAAAATTTAACGATTTGCTCAATCTGTAAAATGCCGTTTACCACCCTTGCGGAAACCGACGTCGCTTTTGCCCAAAACACATCCCGATAGCGTTGGAAATGTTTATCGATCCGTCAAAGAGATGAGAGGAGCCATACACGGTGAAGCGCCTATTTTCTGTCCTTCTTGCACTGATCCTTCCGGTACAGACAGCCGTCTCGCAACCCGCCGATGAGGCAGGGGCGCGCAAAGCCCGGTCTATCGCCCAGCTTCAATCGGAAGGCGTGCCGACGATTGATCACCTGCCGACCGTCGAGCCCGAGAACGAGAGTACCCGCCGAAATACCAAGCAAGTCGTGGAGCGCACGATCGCGCTTGCGATCGTTGCCGTGAAAGGAGAGACCGGCGACCACGAAATGGGGCAGGCTCTCATCCGGCAGTTCGACGCAGCAAGTTTTTTCACTCCGAAAGAGCAGGCGTTCATGGACGATCCCAATCCCTCTGACCAGGACCGGGCAAACTTTGCCTGGCGTTACGAGGGCGTGCACGTGATGTTGTGGGCGCTCGGGATTTCGCCTGAGCTCGAACGTCCCGACCATATTTGCGATGTACCGTTCATCGCGAAAACACTTCGCGAATTGGGAACGGATGGTCTGATACGCCGTGCCAGGCTGCGCCCGCAGAAAGAGCTGCTCGACGCCGCCGACCTGATCTACCGCTATGACTGGGCGGCGGTGAACGCAAGACTGAAAGGCGAGGAGCCGCCCGCCAGGTTGGACAAGGGCGTGGTCTACGAATGGCACTACGCCCTCAACTGGCTGATCGGCTACATGGACCAGGACTGGGACGATATTTCCACGGATACGTGATGTCGGCCGCTCATTCTGCAATGATGGGGCCAAATAGATATCTCCCACCCAGCCCGCGCGCTGAGGCAGATGAATGTTTTACGAAATGGCATTATGATTGACGCAGCGCGTGATCGGCGTTGGCCGGACGTGCTGCATGTGCGCGGACGGGAGGATGACAGTTTGGAACGGTTGAGGGATCTGGACAGTGTTTCCGCGCGGCAAGCCAGCGGTTCGCCGTCACCGCGGCACGAACAACGGCCGGGTGTTGTGGCTGCCGCCGTTTACCAGCATGGGCAACGCATCCGCGACATCAAGATAGAGGAAGCCGGTGAATGGCGCGGGCAGGAAAACGCTGTCGTCTGGATCGGCCTGCACGAGCCGGACGAGGTGCTACTGCATCAGGTCCAGGCCGAGTTCAATCTCCACGCTTTGGCGATCGAGGACGCGGCGCAGCCCCACCAGCGCCCGAAGCTGGAGATTTATGGGGACGCAATGTTCATCGTCGCCCGCACCGCCCATATGAAGGATGACGAAATCATCTTTGGCGAAACGCATTTGTTCGTCGGCCGCGGTTACGTCGTCTCGGTTCGCCACGGGGATTCGTCCTCTTATCTGGCGGTACGGCAGCGATGCGAGGCGACGCCGGCAGCGCTGGCCCACGGCGAGAACTACATTCTCTATTCCATCCTCGATTTCATCGTCGACAATTACATGCCGGTCATCGAGGTCGTGCAGGAGGAGGTCGAAAAGCTCGAAGACCTTGTGTTGCGCGAACAGCTGGCCAAGGGCGACATCGAGCGGCTTTACCTCTTACGCCGCAAGCTTCTGCGGCTGCGCAATGCCGTGGTACCGCTCGTCGACGTCTGCCGGCGATATGAGCATATCGATCTCCCCGGCATGGATCCGACGCTGCAATCGCTGTTTCGCGATGTGACCGATCACGTGCGCCGGGTTCAGGAAGATATCGATGCTCTGCGCGAGGTTCTGGCCTTTGCCTTCGAGGCCAGCGTGATGATCGGCCAGACGGAGCAGACCGCGATTGCGCGCAAGCTCGCTGCCTGGGCGGCGATCCTCGCCGTTCCCACGGCGATCGCCGGCATTTACGGGATGAATTTCAGCGACATGCCGGAACTGAAAACCCAGTACGGCTATTTCGTCGTGCTCGGCGTCATCGCCGTCCTGTGTCTCGGCCTATTCGGCTTTTTCCGCCGCAGGAAGTGGCTCTAGCTGTAGCAGCGCTTTCAAAAGTCGGTCTCGATGCTTCTGCACATAGCCGATATCGCTGAGATACAGCTGAGCATCTCCTGCAGCCACGTCCTCCACGAAGGTCTCGTCTCCGGCCGAGGCCCTTGCCTGCATGAAATTGACAAGCGCTTGGAGCCGCCTGCAGATCATCTCCGGGAGCTGTTGCCGTTCTTCTGCCGTTGTCTCATAGGCCGTGCAGAAGAGTTCCGCTCGCCGCAGCTGTTCGTCGAGGCCTGAAATCACGCCGGGATGGGAGGCACCGGACAAGGGCGCCCAGCGGTAAACCGCATAGGCCAGATCCCACAGTCGCGGTGCGGGATGCGCGGTGTCGAAATCGATGATCCCGACAGCCTCACACTCTGCCGTGGTGACGTTGTAAGGCGCGTAATCGCCATGGCAGACGATTTCGCGCGGTTCCTGCGGCGGCAGCATCCATGTCTGGATCGCGTCATCCGTAGCCAGAAACCCTTGAGATGCCGAATGAAAATGCCGCAGAAGCCTGGCTGCGGACAGCAGCATACGCTCCGATCCGATAGATCGGTCGCCCAAGTTTTCGCAGGCGCGCCCGGCGACGTAGCCGACGATCTCCTGGTTTTCCCCCTGAGATGCCGATGGGCTCCGGCGCCGCCAGAAAGCCACGGCTCCTGAGATGGCGCAAAAACCGATGCACCGTCGGCGTCCATGCGCCTGATGGTCTGATGACGGTATTGCCATCGCGCCAGATCTGCTTGGTCCGTCCGCCGTCCAAAGGTTTCACCTCATCTCCTCCAGCCTATCGTTCCTTTATGCGGATTTCCGTTTTTCAATATGGGCCTGAACCGTGGCGCCAAGGTTGGTCTCATGGCAGTTCCGATAGAACGTCACGGTCTCCGCAGGCATCCCATGGGGGATGGCGATGAAGTCTTCAAGCCGGAAGCCGCTTGAACGGCTGAGCTGCCCATCCGCCAGCTGGCTTTCGCTCAGCCCGTCGACACGTTCGGCCAGGGATTGGAAATAAGCAAGGTTCGCCTTCACCGTCGAAGGCGAAGATGTCTGTCCATGCGCGGGGATGACCAGCCTCGCATTGAGATCACGGATCCGCTCCAGCGATGAACGGATCAGGCGAAGGTCTTCGGCGCTTTTGCTCCAGACTTCGGGGATAGGATATTCCACCGCATCGACGGCCAGGCAGATGCGAAGTTCGGGAATCCAAATGGCGATATGGTCGGGGGTGTGCCCGGGCGTATGGATGAGTTCGAGCGTCAGATCGCCGCCGTTGAGAACCATTGAGCCGGAGAAGATGAGATCGGGGCCGATGAGTTCGACATTGTGAAACCGCGATTCCTGGCTGGCTTTATCCTGCAAAACCTGCCGCGCGGAGGGGTCGCGCAAACGGTCGAGTGCCGCGTCATGCGCGATAATCGGTGCGCGGCCGGCAACGGCACCATTTCCCCAGAAGTGATCCCAATCCATATGCGAATTGATAACGATCAGCGGGCGAGCCGCCTTTTCGTCAAGCAGGTCCAACGCCGTCCGGCATAGCTCAGGCGTTCCAAGCGTATCGATCAGGACGTTGAATCTCTCCGTCCTGACAAACATGGCATCGACTTCGTCCCCCGCCCGAACGATCACGATCCGATCGTCAAGTTCGGGATAGGTGCACAATTCTACCGATACATCCACGTTTGGTTGCCTCTATTGCAATCGGAATGATCTCGTCGAGATGTTTGAATTGTTCGGGTGATGAAGCACCATAAGCGCTTCATGGCTGCTCGTCCCGCGGCGTGAAGGAGAGCTTCCTCCGGTTGTTTTCCGCAATGATCGCAGCTTTGATCTGATTGAAGAACGGCTCAGGGATGAATCCGTAATCCACGCGGCTGGGGTCATCCAGTCGTGGGCGCAGATCATAACCAGGCCAGATAAAGCGGTTCAGTTGAGTCAGTCGCAGCCAATGTCGCCCGCCATCTAGGCCAAGTGATTTTGCGATTGCAGCAGGTATCTCAAGCGATGCCGAGCCATCGGCCTGGTGGGGCTGCGAGTGCGTGATGGGTACGACAACGACCTGAATAGCCGTTGTGTCTTTTACCTTCGTTGCAAGAACGATCGCACAAGGCCTGTCCTTGGATGCTTCGTATTTTCCTTTATCGTAGTCCTCTTTCCAAAGAAACGAATATCTGATCACCAAGCCCGGTGCGGGTTCGGGAAACTTCACTTCGGGGCAACGCCGTATTGAGCGTTTTCAATGTCCGAAATCGTGTCCTCGTCCAACTCTCCGACGATGAGAACTTCACGCTCCCTACGCTTCAGGTTCTTATAGTGTTCAAGCTCGCTTGCAGAAAGATAGCCGCCGATGACCCGCCCATGGCTTGTGACTTCAATAATCTTTTCAATCAGCGCCTCGTCCTGATATCGTGCGAAGCCGCGAGCGAACGTGGTCGCCGGCACTCTCAATATCTGGGCCATTATCCCTTCTCCGATTATATGTGTAAAATACGTAAATTACACAATTTGTCAATGTTGCGTGTCGACCTGGCGCTCAATTCGATTTCTGCTGCACCGGCACGGCGACATCCCAATCGCTCATCACGGCGTTCGGCACGGCGGCTGCGCATATCACCGTCACGCTCGGTTTCGAGCGGCCGAGGCTCTTCGGCGTCCACTGGGTCCGGAGCGGGACCGCGCATGGAGGAACCAGCACCTTGGCGTTGGGTTCAAGCACCTTCCACTGCTGTTGCCCTTTGGCGTTCTCCCGCTCGATGAAGTGTCTCGCCTCCTCACGGATTTCAAGCAGGCCGTGTTTGTACTCTGTGGAGCGATCGGTCTCGATGCTCCAGGAGGTGAGGCACAGGGCGCAAGCCAACAGGCCTGCAGTGACGAGGATCGATCGAAGCATGGACGGGCTCTTAACAGCGAACTGACTCACCTTCGCTTACGACGCAAGACTACTCGGATGCGGCTGGGATTCTCAAGGTCTCTTCGTCTCGCGGCAGGGCTTTGATGCTCGGGCGAAAGCCCCCCTCGATCTGGCGCCGATGCGACTGATGATTTCGTACAGCTGCGAATTGGCTGTGCCGGTGGAACAACAACCGCCGAAGGAAGTTTGCCTGAAAAGCAACTCGAGGCGGCGGCCGATGTCATTTTCTGCGAACGGGGGTGTGTTGAGCACCCCGCCCCGGATTTATTATGTCAATCCGCTCCTTCTTCAGGGCATCGATGCATGGCGCGAGATTTTCGACCATGCCGCGGATATCGGTTTCGATCATGTGCTGACGGCGCCTCTTTTCGATCGCGGCGGGGAAGGCAGCATCTTTATCTCCCAGGATTTCGATCGTCTCGATTCTGAACAGCAACTCGGAAGCGCGGTCGAGGATGGGGTGGCGCGCCTGGCGGAGGCTGGCCGCAAAAGCGGCGTTGCCTTGATGATGGACGTGGTGGTCGACGGCAGGGCGCGGGATCCTCACGCAGGCTTTCGCCCTGTCGATCCGAGGCGTTCGCCACTGGACCCGGCGGAACCGATGACGGCGATGGCGGCGGAACGGCAATCGCAGCTATTGGCGGAATGGACCGAACGGCTGCGGCGGCTGAGCGGTCTTGGTCTCTCCGGTTACCGGATGCTCGGGATTGATCGCGCCGCACCGGCCCTATTCAAATCGCTGATTTCGGCAGTGCGCGAAAAGACCGAGGCGCAATTCCTGGCCTGGACGCCCGGCACCGATTTTGCGGTGAGGGGCGGGATCAGGGGGGCAGGTTTCAACGGCTGTTTTTCGTCGATGGCCTGGTGGGATTTCGACGAGAGATGGTTCATTGACGAGCATCGCGTGCAACAGCCGCTCGGATGGCAGGTCGCGTTTCCGGAGCCGCCCTTCGCCCGGCGCATCGCGCATGGAACCGAGAGCCGCGAGATCCTCGAACGGCGCGCCGTGAGAGCCTTGCGCCTTGCCGCTTCGCTCGGCGGCGGCCTGCTGGTTCCGATGGGTTTCGAATATGGCGCAGCCACGCCGCTCGATCCGACCCATGGCGATGGATCGGGTTTGCGCCGGCTGCGCCATGACCTGTCTTTCGACATCTCCTCCGAAATTCGCCTTGCCAATACCGAGATCGGCAAGAACGGCCATGTGCCAGCCCCATCGCTGCGCCTGATCCGCAACGCCAATGGACCGGTCTCGGCCCTTCTGCAATCCGAGGGGGAAGATCTGCGCAGCGCTGACAATGTGCGGTTCATCCTGCTGAACAGGGACCTTCGGCGAAGTGCGCCTGCGCCGGTGACCGCACTTCGCGAAGCAGCCTCCGGTTTTCTTCCCTCTGCAGCCGATGGCGCGGCTCTGCGTCTGCGGGCAGGGGAAACGCTGATTATCGAAGGCAAGGCGCCGGTGCCGATCACCTCCAGGCCCGCTATGGAGATCGCGCAGGCGACGGCATCGCCGCGGCTTGCTATCGAAAACATCATGCCGCGGGTCGATGACGGGCGTTTTCCGGTCAAACGGGTGGTCGGCGACATCGTCACCGTCGAGGCAGACATATTCGCCGACGGCCACGACCCGATCGCCGCCGTCCTGCTCTGGCGGCCGCTCGATGCCATGACGGACTGGAACGAGACGGAAATGCACCCGGTCGAAAACGATCGCTGGCGCGCCGAATTCCTGCTGGAGCGCATCGGGCGCTACGAGTTTGCAGTCGAGGCATGGAAGAATCCGTTTGCGATCTTCCGATACGAGCTGACCAAGAAGCACGACGCCAGGTTGGACCTGAAGCTGGAGCTGCAGGAGGGATTGACCCTCGTTCGCGCCGCCAAGGCAGAAGCGTCGGCGGCGCTCGGCGCCGATTTGCAGGCTCTGATCAACAGTCTCGAAAACGCTTCGGATGCCGAGCGCACGGCGATCCTGCTCGATCCCAAAACATCCGAGCTGATGAACAAAGCCGACAGGCGGCCGTTTCGACTGCGTTCGGCGGCAAGCGCCGTCGATGCAGAGCGCAAGGCGGCAGCCTTTGCCAGCTGGTACCAGATTTTTCCGCGCTCGCAGAGCGGCGATCCCAACCGGCACGGCACCTTCGACGACGTCATTCCACGATTGGCCGATATCCGCGACATGGGCTTCGACGTGCTCTACTTTCCGCCCATTCACCCAATCGGCTCGACCAACCGGAAGGGCCGCAACAACAGCCTGAAGGCAGCACCCGGCGATCCGGGTAGCCCTTATGCCATCGGCTCCGAGGATGGCGGCCACGATGCCATTCATCCCGAACTCGGGGATTTCGAGGATTTCGGCCGGCTGGTCGATGAGGCGGGCCGGCATGGGCTGGAGATCGCTCTCGATCTCGCGATCCAGGCCTCGCCCGATCATCCCTGGCTGAAGGAGCATCCCGGCTGGTTCGACTGGCGTCCCGACGGCACGATCAAATATGCCGAAAACCCGCCGAAGAAATATGAGGATATCGTCAACGTCGATTTCTACACGAAAGACGCGCTGCCCTCGCTCTGGGTGGAGCTGAGAGATATCGTCCAGCTTTGGGTGGACCAGGGCGTCAAGCTGTTTCGCGTCGATAATCCGCACACCAAGCCTTTTCCCTTCTGGGAGTGGCTGATTGGCGATATCAGGGCGCGGCATCCCGATGTCGTCTTCCTGTCGGAAGCCTTCACCAAGCCGAAGGTCATGTACCGGCTGGCAAAGATCGGTTTCTCCCAATCCTACACCTATTTCACCTGGCGCAACGCCAAATGGGAGCTCGAGCAATATATGCGGGAGCTGACGCAGACAGCGCCGAAGGAATTCTTCCGTCCGCATTTCTTCGTCAACACCCATGACATCAATCCGGACTTTCTGCAGAACGCACCGCGCCCGGCGTTCCTGATCCGCGCAGCACTGGCCGCCACGCTTTCGGGATTATGGGGCGTCTATAATGGTTTCGAACTTTGCGAAGGGCGTCCCGATGCCAAACGCAAGGAATACGCCGACAGCGAGAAATACGAGATTCGCGCCTGGGACTACGACCGGCCGGGCAATATCGTCGCCGAAATCAGGATGCTCAACCGTATCCGGAACGAAAATACCGCCTTGCATTCGCATCTCGGGCTGACGCTGCTGACCGCCTGGAATGACAATATTCTGTTCTTCGAAAAGGCAAGCAGGGCCCGCGACAATGTCCTGCTGATCGCCATCAGCCTTGATCCCCACAATTTCCAGCAAAGCGAGGTCGAGCTGCCGCTCTGGCACTGGTCGCTCGGCGATGACGGCGCGCTGGATGCCGAGGATCTGGTCGGCGGACATCGCTTCAAATGGACCGGCAAACGGCAGAGCGTCAGCCTGAACCCTGCGATCCTGCCCTTTGCGATCTGGCGCGTACGAGCAGCGGAGGCATGAATGGACACGATGAACCCCGATGGCGCTGAGCAGCCCCTCTGGTACAAGGATGCAATCATCTATCAGCTGCATATCAAGTCGTTCTACGACGCCAATGGAGATGGCGTCGGCGATTTTGCCGGCCTGCACGCCAAGCTCGACCATATCGCAGCACTTGGCGTCAATGCTATCTGGCTCCTGCCTTTCTTTCCATCGCCGCGCCGCGACGACGGTTACGACATCGCCGATTACGGCAGTGTCAGCCCCGACTACGGGACGGTGGAGGACTTCCGCGCTTTCGTCGACGCCGCCCATGAGCGCAATATCCGCGTCATCATCGAGCTCGTCATCAACCACACCTCCGATCAGCATCCCTGGTTCCAGCGCGCCCGTCAGGCGCCTGCGGGATCGCCGGAACGCGACTTCTACGTCTGGTCTGATAGCGATCAGAAATTCCCGGAAACGCGCATCATTTTCATCGATACGGAAAAGTCCAACTGGACATGGGATGCGGTGGCCGGCGCTTATTACTGGCACCGCTTTTACTCCCACCAGCCTGACCTCAACTTTGACAGTCCCCTGGTCATGGAGGAACTGCTGAAGGTGATGCGATTCTGGCTGGAAACCGGCATCGACGGTTTCCGGCTCGACGCAATCCCCTACCTCGTCGAGCGCGAGGGCACGATCAACGAAAACCTGCCGGAGACCCATGCGATTCTCAAACGAATCCGCGCAGCCCTCGATGCCACCCATCCCGGCGTGATGTTGTTGGCCGAGGCGAATCAGTGGCCCGAGGACACGCGCGAATATTTTGGCGAGGGTGACGAGTGCCACATGGCCTTCCACTTCCCGCTGATGCCACGCATGTATATGGCGATCGCCAAGGAGGACCGGTTTCCGATCACCGATATTCTGCGGCAGACGCCGGAGATCCCGGAGAATTGCCAATGGGCGATCTTCCTTCGCAATCACGACGAACTGACACTCGAAATGGTGACCGACGCCGAGCGCGACTATCTCTGGGAAACCTATGCATCCGACAAACGCGCCCGCATCAATCTCGGCATCAGGCGGCGCCTGGCGCCGCTGATGGAGCGGGACCGCCGGCGCATCGAGTTGATGAACGCGCTGCTGCTTTCTATGCCGGGAACGCCTGTCATCTATTACGGCGACGAGATCGGCATGGGCGACAATATCTATCTCGGCGACCGGGATGGGGTGAGGACGCCGATGCAATGGTCGCCGGACCGCAATGGCGGCTTCTCCCGAGTAGACCCGGCGCGCCTCGTCCTGCCGCCGGTCGCCGACCCGCTCTACGGTTTCGAGGCCGTCAACGTCGAGGCGCAGAGCACGGACGCGCATTCGCTGCTCAACTGGACGCGAAAGATGCTGGCGTTGCGCGGCAGGCATCCGGCCTTCGGGCGCGGTTCGCTGCGTTTCCTCTCGCCCGAGAACCGTAAGATCCTCGCCTATCTCAGGGAATATGACTGCGAGACCCTGATGTGCGTCACAAACCTCTCGCGGCTGCCTCAAGCGGTCGAACTCGACCTCTCGGCCTTCGAGGGGCGCGTGCCGATCGAACTGACCGGCATGTCGCCCTTTCCACCGATCGGACAACTGACCTATCTCCTGACGTTGCCGCCCTACGGCTTCTTCTGGTTTCAGCTTGAGGCCGATGCCGACCCGCCGGCATGGCGCACCGCGCCGCCCGAACAGTTGCCCGATCTCGTGACGATGGTCCTTCGCCGCGGCCTGCTCGACCTCGTCGACGAGCCGAGGCTCGGACGCGTGCTCAGCGCCGAAATTCTGCCCGCTTATCTCGCCAGGCGGCGGTGGTTCGGCGCAAAGGACCAGCCGCTTCGGGCGGCCCGGCTTATCTCGGCGACGCCGATCCCCTATGCCGATGGGATCGTTCTCGGCGAACTGGAGGTGGAGCTCCCGGATCACAACGAATCCTATCAGTTACCGCTGGCGGTTGCCTGGGATGATGCGCAACCCTCCGCCTTGACCCAGCAGCTTGCGCTCGGGCGGGTTCGGCAGGGCAGGCGGGTCGGTTTCCTGACGGACGGGTTTGCAGTCGAGCCGATGGCGCGCGGTATCCTTCGCGGGCTGGCCGACCGCTCGCGCATCACCGGACGCACCGGCACCCTTGAGTTTCTCGGCACCGAGCGGCTCGACCGTCTGAATGTGACCGACCAGATGCCGGTTCATTGGCTCTCGGCCGAACAGTCCAACAGTTCGCTGATCGTCGGTGACGTCGCCATGATCAAGCTGATCCGGCACATTTTCCCGGGTGTCCATCCGGAGGTCGAGATGACACGGTTTCTGACCTGCGCGGGTTACGATCACACCGCTCCGCTGCTCGGCGAGGTCGCACACACCGATTCCAGCGGGCGCCGCTCCACCTTGGTCATTGTCCAGGGCGCGATCCGCAACCAGGGCGACGCCTGGAACTGGATGTTGAACAATCTTCGTCGCGGCGCCGACGAGCTCGTGCTGAACGACCCTGCGGTCGAGCCCGGCGACGATGTCTTTCGGCCGTTGATCAGCTTCGTCGCCATGGTCGGCATGAGACTCGGGGAATTGCATGTCGTCCTCTCCGGAGAAAACGCGGACGAGGCTTTCAGCCCTGTCGTTGCCGGTGACGATGAGGTGGAGGCGATCAGGAAGGCGGTTGCGGGCGAAGTCGCTTATGCCATGTCGAAGCTGGCGGAACGTGAGGAGAACGTCCATCCCGCGGTCGATCTGCTCGCCCGCCCGCTTCTGGAGCGCCGTTCTGAACTCGTCGAACTTGGCGCCAGCCTTGCGGAGAGCGTCCGCGGCACGCTGATGACGCGCACGCATGGTGACTTCCATCTCGGCCAGATCCTGGTCAGCGAGGGCGATGCCGTCATCATCGACTTCGAAGGCGAGCCCGCCAAAAATCTCGCCGAGCGCCGGGCGAAGACGGTTCCGCTGCGTGACGTCGCCGGGCTTCTGAGGTCGCTCAGCTATCTCGTCGCCACCGCCCAGCTCGACAATGACGCGGTCACCGAACACGAAAACGAGGTGCGCCGTGGCGCCATCGCCCGTTTCGGGCGCCATGCCGAGGCGGCTTTTCTCGATGCCTATTGGCAGGCGGTCTCCGCATCGAAGGTGCTCGCCATGCCGACGGAACAACGACGGAGGGTGCTCGATGCCTTTCTTCTCGAAAAGGCCGCCTATGAAATCGCCTATGAAGCCCGCATCAGGCCAAAGTGGCTGCCGATCCCGCTTGCCGGCCTTACCGAAATCGTATCGCGCTTGGCGGGGGTCAAGGCATGAATGTTGAGCGCTCGGAACTTCTCGCAGGCATCGGGCACGATGCGCTCTGGGCCTTGATCGAGGGCCGTCACGGCGATCCGTTCTCGATCCTTGGTCCGCATGAAAGCGGCGGCATGACGATCGTGCGCGTTTATTTGCCGGGCGCCGAAGGCGTCGATCTCATCGAAGCGGCGAGCGGCAGGGTGATTGCCCCTTTCAGCATCGCTCACCCCTCCGGCCTGTTTGCGGCGGCAACAGGTTCGCGGACATCCTACCGCTTGCGGATCACATGGCCGGATGGCGAGCAAGTCACCGAGGACCCTTATAGCTTCGGGCTTCTGCTCGGAGAGCTCGATCTCCACCTGATATCCGAGGGCACCCATTACAGCCTGAGCCGGACGCTCGGCGCGGTTGCGATGTCGGTCGACGGTGTTGCCGGCGTTCGTTTCGCTGTCTGGGCTCCGAATGCGCGCCGCGTCTCGGTCGTCGGTGACTTCAATGCGTGGGATGGCCGGCGAAACCCGATGCGGTTGAGACAATCGGCGGGCGTCTGGGAGCTGTTCGTTCCCCGGCTGGCTCCCGGCGAGAGATATAAATTCGAGATCGTCGATGCACAGGGAACCTGCCTGCCGCAGAAGGCTGATCCGGTGGCAAGAGCCAGCGAGGCCGCTCCGTCCACCGCATCCATCGTCGCGTCGTCGACGCCGTTTCGATGGAGCGATGATGGCTGGATGAAGGGCCGGTCCCGGCAGGCTAGACTGGAGGGCGCGATGTCCGTCTACGAGGTCCATGCCGGCTCCTGGCTGCGCGACCAGAAGGACGGCAACAGATATCTCGACTGGGTCGAGCTCAGCCAGCGGCTCGTTCCCTATGCAAGGGACATGGGATTTACCCATATCGAGCTCTTGCCGATCATGGAGCATCCATTCGGCGGGTCCTGGGGCTATCAGCCGCTCGGACTGTTCGCCCCGACCGGCCGATATGGGACGCCCGAGGATTTCGCCTATTTCGTCGACCGCTGCCACGGCGCGGGGCTGGGTGTCATTCTCGACTGGGTGCCGGCGCATTTTCCGACCGATGTCTGGGGCTTGGCCCGTTTCGACGGCAGCGCGCTCTACGAGCACGAGGATCCGCGTGAGGGCTTTCACCGTGACTGGAACACGCTGATCTACAATCTCGGCCGCAACGAAGTAAAAGGCTTTTTGATCGCCAGCGCGCTCGAGTGGCTCGAGCGTTACCACGTCGACGGCTTGCGGGTCGATGCCGTCGCCTCGATGCTCTACCGCGACTACAGCCGCAATGAGGGCGAATGGCTACCAAATCAATATGGCGGCCGCGAGAACCTGGAGGCGGTGGAGTTCTTCAAGCACCTGAACAGCATCATTCACGAGCGTTGCCCGCATGCGATGACGATTGCCGAGGAATCGACGGCTTGGCCTGGCGTCACGAAGCCGCCGGAAGAGGGCGGGCTGGGCTTCGATATCAAATGGAACATGGGCTGGATGCACGACAGCCTGAGTTATATCGAGAAGGATCCGGTCCACCGGAGCTATCACCACGGCACGATGACCTTCGGCATGATCTATGCGTATTCCGAGCGCTTCATGCTGCCAATTTCCCATGACGAGGTCGTCTACGGAAAAGGCTCACTGCTGACGAAGATGCCGGGCGACGAATGGCAGAAATTTGCCAATCTTCGCAGCTATCTCGCTTTCATGTGGGGACATCCCGGCAAGAAGCTATTGTTCATGGGGAGCGAAATCGCCCAGCCGGGCGAGTGGAACCATGATGCCTCGGTAAGCTGGGATATGCTTGACCGGCCGCAGCATGTCGGCGTTCAGCGGCTGGTCAAAGATCTGAATGGTCTCTACGGGGACGAGCCGGCATTGCAATTCGGCGATTTTCATCCCGATGGCTTCGAATGGGCGGCTGCCGACGATGCCGTCAATTCCGTTCTCGGCATGCTGCGCTATGCCAAGGACCGCACTTCAACGGTCCTTGTTGTGTCGAATTTCACGCCGGTGCCGCGTTACGGCTACAGGATCGGCGTGCCGCAGGACGGCGTGTGGGTCGAGCGCATCACGACGGATGCACGCGAATATGGCGGCTCCGGCCTCGTCAACGGCGCAGTGTCGAGCGAACCGATACCCGCGCATGGCAGGCCCGTCTCCCTGTCGCTGACACTGCCGCCGCTGGCGACGGTTTTTCTCAAAGGGCAGTGATCGTGTAAAGGCGACAGGCCCTTGCGGTCATTCGGCGTGCGGAGCCGGATGGATAAAAGGCCAAGGGCTTGTCTCGGATCCCTTTTCCACGGGAACCTCGATGAGAACAGGCTCCTCGAGGGAAAGCGCTTTCTCGATCGTGTCTTTCAATTCACCCGGGCTGGCCACCTTGAATGCTCGAATACCAAAGCTCTTGGCAAGTGCCACAAAGTCTGGATTGGTGAGGTCCGAGCCAAGGTAGCGGCCTTGATACGCCTGCTTCTGGTCGCGCAGAACGTTGCCATAGGCCGAATTGTTGAAGACAATGGCGACGACGTTGATCTTGTGCTGAACGGCGGTGGCCAGTTCCTGAACGCCGAACATGAAACCGCCATCGCCGGAAATGGAAACAACCGCTTTGTCGGGATTAGCGACCTTCACGCCCAAGGCCGTATTGAAGCCAAAACCCAGATTGTCCTGATAGCCGCATGTCACGTATTGGCGTGCGCCGTAGACCGGAAAGGCAAAACGGGCGGTAAAGCCCATCTGGCTGACCTCCTCGACCAAGAAGCCATCTCTTGGAAGAGCCTGGCGAATGGCATCGAGATAGGCAAGCTGCGGCTGCACTTCCGAGAAACGAGATCTGGCGTCCTTGTTGAGGTCGGCGAATTCGCCCGTGCGATCCTCGCGGCGGAAACCTGCCAATGCATCGATCAGCGCCTGCGTTCCGGCCTTGGCATCTGCGACAATGCCGACACCAGGCTTGAGGCGGACCATTTCGGTCGGATCGATGTCGATGCGGATGATCTTGAGATCCTTGGGGAGCCACTTCCAGCGCATGAACTGCAATTCGAGCCGGCTGCCGATGCCGATCAGAACGTCAGTCTTCTTCCAGTATTCATAAGCGGCGACGAAGTTCAGATAGTTCGGATGATCGTCGGGTACGATGCCCTTGCCGGAACGATGGGAGGTGACGGGCGACTGCAGCAGTTTCGCAAGAGTCGCGATATCGGCCCCGGCATCCACCGCACCGCCGCCGACCATGATCATCGGATTCTCAGCACCCGATATCAGCGCCGCTGCAGCAGCGATCTGATCGGCGTTGACGGCCGGATGAGGCGCTCTCGTGCCCAAGGGAAGATCGACTTCGGGACCGGATTGGCCAAACACATCCCATGGGGCTTCGACCGCTCCCGGACCCTGGCGGCCGGACAGCATTTTGCCGACGACCTCGGCCATGACGGGACCGGCCTCGGACGGATGATTGATCCGCTCCGCCGTCTTGGTAATGCCGCGCATCGTCGCCAGTTGATCCGGCAGTTCGTGCAACTGTCCTCTGCCTTGGCCGATAAGGTGGGACATGATGTTGCCGGTTATGCAAAGCACCGGCGCGTTGGCGCCGTAAGCCGTGCAGAGCGCTGCGCCGGAATTGAGGACGCCAGGACCGGGGACGACGGTATAGGCGCCGATCAGGCCAGTGGATTTGGCATAGCCATAGGCCATATATCCGGCGCCCTGTTCGTGGCGGGTATGAATGAACCGAACCTTGTCACGGGCGCCGTAGAGGGCGTCGTTGAAATCATACATGTGCGCGCCTGGGATGCCGAATACCGTATCGACCCCATGGGCGACGAGAGAACGGGTCAGCGCCTGGCCGGTCGTTTCTTTCTTGCTCATTTCAAACAACCTTCAGCGCGGAGTGCGGTGACGATGGGGCCGGCATCGGCCGGCTGCATGCCCGCGAGGTTCATACGTCCGGAATCGGCCATGTAGATGCCGTGTTTGGCGCGGAGCGCCCCGGCCGTTTCTTTGGACATGGAGAGATTGGAGAACAGACCGCGTTGCCGTCTGATAAAGGCCAGATCGGGGGCTGCAGCGGCGAGCGAGGCGCGGTTGCCATTGACACGCTGGCACATCTCTTCGAGCTCGGTGCGCCACATTGCCGACATTTCGGAACTCTCGAGAATGGTCCTGACGATCGCGGCGCCATGATCGGGCGGCATGGACCAGTTCACACGGGCAAGTGCTGCCATGTTGCTTTCGGCCTTGCCGATATCGTCGACATTCCGGGTCATGGCATAGAGCGCGCCGACACGCTCGCGATAGAGACCGAAATTCTTGTCGCAGGAATAGGCGATCAACGCCTCGTCGACGGCGTCGAGGATCATGCGTGTCGGCGCGGCGTCCTGTTCGAGGCCGTCGCCAAGCCCCTGATAGGCAAGGTCGATGAACGGCACCAGTCTGTGCGCAACGAGGAGCTCGGCAATCTCTCGCCATTGCTCCATGGTGAAATCGATGCCGGTCGGATTGTGGCAGCAACCGTGGAGCAGCACGACATCGCCTTCCCCCGCGGAAGACAAAGCGTCGATGACGCTTTCGAATTTCACTTGCTGTAACGTCAGATCGACGAAGGCATATTCCTTTACGGCCAGGCCTGCCGAGCGGAAGATCGGCGCATGGTTCGGCCAGCTCGGTGTCCCCAGCAGCACCTTCGCCGATGGATTTGCCGTCTGGATGAGTTCGGCGCCGAGACGTAGCGCGCCGCTTCCACCCGGTGTCTGAATGCCGACAAGGCGGTGATCGAACTTCGGTGATTTGCCGAAAACAATCGGCTGCAGCAGCCGTACGAATTGCAGATCGCCTTCCGGGCCGAGATATTTCTTGCTGTCCTGGCTTTCGAGTAGAAACTGCTCCGCCGCCTTCACGGCACGCATCACAGGCGTTCGACCCATGGCATCGCGATAAACGCCGACGCCGAGGTCGATCTTTCCTGTGCGCTCGTCGGCCTGGAAAGCCTTGATGAGGGCAAGCAGGCTGTCGGCTGGCCGGTTATTTAGTTTCTCAAACACAAGTCCACCTCCGTTTTATTCCTATGGCTGGAGATTAACTGAACTGGCGTGGCGATTTTATGCGATTATCTGCCTAATTCGGCGAGTTGATGCAGACATTCTGCGCATTCGAATATACTATGCAGAAATTCTCCTTCTTTCGGGTGAGCCATGCTAGACCAGTTCGATATCAAATTGCTCGCCGCCCTCCAGCAAAACAGTGAGGTGACGCAAGGTGAGTTGTCGCAGAAGGTCAATCTGTCCGCGACCCAATGCGCACGCCGTTTGGAAAGACTGCGCAATGAGCAGTACATTCAGACCGTCGTGGCCATTCTCAATCCGGCAAAACTGGGTTTTGCTGTGGTGGCTCATACGCTCGTCAGCCTGCGCGCACATACAGAAGGCGGAAACGAGCGGCTTCATCGTTTCATCGAGACCGCGCCGGAAATTCTGGAATGTTATTCGCAGACGGGAGATGCCGATTTTCTAATGAAGGTCATGACGCGCGACCTCGACCATCTCAGCCAGTTTCTCGAAAGAATGATCCGGGTCACCGACAATCTGGCGTCGGTCAAATCGAGCATCGTGCTCAAGACACTGAAAAAGACGACCGCTTTGCCGCTGCAGATCGTGACGTGAGAGCGGCCGCTCTCACTTGAGATAGTGAATGTGCGGTCGCGAGTGATGAGGCGAAGCTTCGATGCGAGCCTCGACGGAAAAAACGTCTCGCAACAGGTTCTCGCTTAGCACATCCTCAGGCGCGCCCGAGGCGACGATCCTGCCCTGCTGCATGATAACAAGCTCATCGCAGAACATGGCGGCATGGTTGAGATCGTGCAGGGCGACGATGCTGGTGATCGGGAGGCCGGAGACAAGCCGCATTAGTCCGATCTGGTGCTGGATGTCGAGATGATTTGTGGGTTCGTCGAGGATCAGCTCCTGCGGCGACTGGGCGAGCGCCCTGGCGATATGGGTGCGCTGCTTTTCGCCGCCCGACAGGTTCTGCCAGCGCTCGTCGCGCTTCTCCGCCATGCCGGCACGCGCAAGCGCCGCTTCGACCGCCTCTTCGTCGGCCCTCGTCCATCCCGAGAACATCGACCGGTGCGGGAAGCGGCCGAGCTTGACGACGTCGACGACCTTGAGATTGGCGTTCGTCGTCCCATGCTGCTCGACGAAGGCGATGCGCCTTGCGATCGAGCGGCGGCTGATCGCGCCGATATCGCTCCGGTCGAGCGTGACGCGGCCGGAGTGCGGCCGCATCAGGCCGGCGAGAAGCCGCAGCAGCGAGGTCTTGCCCGAGCCGTTCGGGCCGAGCAGGCCGAGCATCCGGCCGGGCTGCGCCTCCAGGGAAACACCGTCGAGAATGGTCTTCCTGCCAATTTTCCAGGTGAGGTTGTCGGCCTTGATGCTCATGACGCGCGCTGGAACCGGTAGAGGATGATCGAGAAGAAGGGGACGCCGACGAGCGCCGTGACGACGCCGATCGGCAGGATCTGGTTTGGGATGAGGGCGCGCGCGGCAATGTCGGCGAACACCATGAAGATCGCGCCTGAAATAGCGCAGGCCGGCAGCAGGCGGATATGCAGCGGCCCGACAACGAAGCGGGCGACATGCGGCACGACGAGGCCGACGAAGCCGATCGATCCGACCATGCTGACGATGGTGGCCGTCATCATTGCCGTCAGCGCGAAGAGCACCATGCGGGCGCGGCCGACGTTGACGCCGAGCGAGGAGGCCGCCTCGTCGCCGAAGGCGAAGGCGTCGAGCACGCGGGCATAAAACAGACAGGCGGCGAGGCCGAAGCCGACGACGATCGAGACCAGCGCGAATTCCGGCCAGCGCACACCGCTGAAGCTGCCGAGCAGCCAGAACATGACGTCGCGGGCCTGCTGCGCATTGGCCGAGGTCGTGACGATATAGGAGGTCGAGGCGTTGAAGAGCTGTGATGCGGCCACACCGGCAAGGATGGTGCGGTCCGCACCGCCGCGAGTGCCGTTCGACAGCAGCGCCACGAAGAAGAAGGCAGCGAAGGCGCCGGCAAAGGCGCCTGCGGAAAGGGATACAGCGCCTGCGCCGACGCCCAAGATGACGACCGCGACGGCGCCGGTAGACGCGCCGGCGGAGATGCCGAGTACATAGGGTTCGGCAAGCGGGTTGCGCAGCAGCGCCTGCATGATGGCGCCCGACAGCGCCAGTCCCGCGCCGCAGAAGGCGGCGACCAGCGCACGGCTCAGGCGATAATCCCAGATGACGGTCTCATGGATGCGGTTCAGTTCGACGGCGGTCCAGCCGAGCCGGTTGGTGACGGCCGAAAACGTAGTCGCAAGCGGGATCGGCAAATCGCCGATCCCGACGCTGACGCCGATGGCGACAGCGATGAGGCAAAGGGAAGCCAGGAGCAGTGAGGCAAACGCTCCCAGTTGCCGGAAGAGACGGCCTGCGTCGGTCACTTCAGGAGACCGAGGGCCTTCAGCTGCTCGGCAACCTGCTCGGCGCCGTAGATCGTGCGAATGGTCGGGTTCATCGCCTGGCCATCCATCACGACGAGCGCCTTGTTCTTGACGGCCGGGATCTGGTTGACGGCCGGATCGGTGTTCAGGAAGTTGATCTTGGCCTCCGGCTTATCGAGTTCCCAGCGGTTGCGGTCGAGGCTGGCGACGACGATGACATCGGGATTGGAGGCGATGATGCCTTCCCAACCGATTGTCGGCCATTCCGCTTCCGCTGCGATCGCGTTGTGGCCGCCGAGCAGGTTGGCGATGAAGCCGGAAGCACCGTTCTTGCCGCCGACATAGGCGTCGGCCGACGGGCTGGGGCTGGAGAACCAGAAGACGTAGGAAAGGTTCTGGCCGTCCTTGGCAACGCTCCCGCGAAGCTTCGCCTCACGCGCCTTGAAGTCGGCGATCAGCGCCTGGCCACGGTCGGTGACGTTAAAGATCTGCGAAAGTTCGTCGATCTCCTTGTAGAGGAGATCCATGTTCCACAACTCGCCGCGGCTGCCATACTGGTCCTTGACGTCCTTGGTGCTGAGGCAGGTGCTGGGCGAGAGATAGGTTGAAACACCGACCTTGTCGAAATCCTCGCGCTTGGCGATCTTGCTGTTCGGACCGACCAGGCTCGGCAATGCCACCGCCACGAAGTCGGGATTTTCGGCGAGCATCGATTCGAAGGTCGGCATCTCGACGGTGAGAAGCTTCACCTTGGCATTGGCTTCGGCGAGCTGCGGCAGCACCTTGCTCGGCCAGAAGGCGGTACCGACCATCTTGTCCTGAAGGCCGAGCAGCAGCAGGATTTCCGCGCTATTCTGGCCAAGGCCGATCGCCCGCTCGGGCGCCTTTTTGAAGGTCACCTCAGCGCCGCAGTTTTCGAGGGTCAGCGGGTAGGTCGTCGAACCGGCCAATGATGGGGTTGCGGCAGTGCCGATCAGAGCGGAGAGGCCGCAGGCGGCCAGAAGCGATTTGAGGCTGGTCACGTAGAGATCCCGGTGCGTGAATGTGTTCGGCCGCGGTATAGCCATAGGACACTTCGAGAAACAAGACCGAAATCATCAACTTATCGTAAAAATTGACAGCGCTGGATATTGTTGCCGAGCCGACCCAGCCCCAAGCTCAGGTGCTATCCATTTTCGAGAAACTCCCGGATCGCCTGCGAGAGGGCCTGCGGGTTCTCCTCGGCCACGTGATGGCCGCTGTCGATGCCGAACCCGCGCACGTCCGTCGCCCAGTTTCGCCAGATGGCGACAGGATCGCCGTAGATCTGTTCCATATCGTCGCGCAGCGACCACAGGCACAGCATCGGGCAGATAAGTCTCCGGCCGGCATCGCGGTCCTCGCGGTCATGAAGGTGATCGACGCTTAGCCCGGCGCGGTAATCCTCGACCATGCCGTGGATGACAGCAGGATCGTGGATGAGGTCGACCAGCTCGTCATAGGCCTGCCTTCCCATCAGTTCAGGCGAGAGCTTGTCGTACCACGCCCGCGGATCGGCCAAGATTGCGCGTTCCGGCTTTTCCGGCTGCGCGAAGAAGAACCAGTGATACCAGTCCCTGGCAAATTTCCAGTCGGTGCGTTCGAGATGCTCGATGACGGGGATGCCGTCGGCGATGACGAGCCTTTGTACGCGGTCGGGATGATCCATTGCCATGCGGAAGGCCGTCAGGCTTCCGCGGTCGTGGCCGACCACGGCGAAGTATTCGTGCCCCAGTCGCCGCATCAGCTCGACGAGGGCTTCAGCCTTGGCGCGCTTCGAAGAATTGCTGCTGTCGGAGGCATCGGCAGGCCGGTAGGATCGGCCGAAACCGGGAAGATCGGGGCAGACGACCGCGTAACCGGACGACAGCAGATCTGCCACTTTTCCCCAGGTCATATGCGTCCTGGGATGGCCGTGGAGCAGAAGAAGGGCTGGACCCGATCCGCCGCGACGGACGCGAAGGGAACCCGGCCCGACGTCGACGTTATCGAGAGAAAAACCCTCGAACATGGTCAGCCGAGCTTTCCCACAAGCTTGGCGTAGTCTGAAAATGTCGCCTCTTCGCCTTTCCTGCCAGCCTCGCCGGCAAGCTGCAGCACACGGATCGGAAACAGGATCGCCGCCCTGTTGGCCCCGGAGAGCTCGTGATCGTCATCCTGCTCGATTGCCTTTTGAGCTTTCGAGAGCGCGGCGGCGATTTCCTCGCGCGTGAGCAGTTCCTTGTCGACGATCGCGTCGCATATCGAGGCCATCGCCATGAGAAGGCCTTTGAGCTGCAGATTAGCGGTATTCATGAGAACTCCCAGGTGAAAACAGGATTTCAGTCCGGCTCTACAGGCCGGATTGTGTCGACCGAGACAGTACCGTCGAGGATACCGCGCTTTATATCATATCTATCCCTATCGATCTCGATGACGGTGTAGAGCTTGTCGTCGCGGAAGGCGCTGGCATTGACCGTGGTGACGTCCTCGGCGGGAGCTGCATCCACTTCCATGAAGTCGAGCTCGCGCGCGGCTGCCACGATCCTGGCGTCGCCCGGCGTCCTGGCGGCCACGACGACCACGCCGTGGCCGGGGGCATTGTCCCATCTCGGGTCGTCAGGGGCCGCGATTGGTTCCAGCCGGTAGATGTTGAGAATTTCGCCGCCCGTTTCGGGCGAGGCTTCCGCAGCCGCATCCTGCATTTGCGCCTGGCTTTCGACCGACCTTCCGAAGGTGGTCGGGCTGGTCGCGTTGTTGATCTCTTCGTTGCCTGTCCTTGAGACGTTCGACATGTCGCTCTCCATTGTCAGGACGGAAACGACGGCTGGCGCGCAACTGTTCCCGGCTGCTCGAAAAACCGCAAATCGCTCCGACAGGGTTTCACGCGGGCGCTTGGGATTTATGCAGCTACCAAGTTCATTTTGCATCAGAAATGATGATAAGCTGTATGCGGGATCGCCCCATACCATTTTCTGCGCCGAGCACTAAATTACCAATCGTCGAAGAGGGGGATTTTCGTGAGCAACCAAACCAGTGAACGCGCGCGCGATAGCGTTGCGGCAGAAAGCCTCAACGGCCACGACCACAAAACCATGGCATTCGACGATGCCAGCGCGCTTTTGGAAGTCCTTGTTGCTGTCAGGCGCGGCGATTTTTCCGTGCGGATGCGGTCGGATCTGACCGGGGTTACCGGCAAGATCGCCGATGCCCTCAACGACATCATTGCCGGCAATCAACGCATGGCCCAGCAGCTCGAGCATGTCGGCCAGGTCGTCGGCCGGGATGGGCGGACGAGCACCCGGGTACGCTTCGGCCTGTCGGATGGTTCCTGGTCTGAGATGGAAGGATCGATCAACGGCCTGATCGACGATCTCTTGTGGCCGACGACAGCCGTCACTCGCACGATCACCGCGGTCGCCAAGGGAGATCTCCTGCAGACGGTGCCGCTCGATGTCGATGGCCGGGCGCTCAAAGGCGAGTTCCTGCGCTCTGCCGATATCGTCAATACGATGATCAAGCAGCTGAGCGTCTTCACCTCCGAGGTGACGCGCGTTGCCCGCGAGGTCGGCACGGACGGAAAACTCGGCGGGCAGGCGCAGGTGCCTGAAGTGACCGGCGTCTGGAAGGACTTGACCGAAAGTGTGAACTCGATGGCGTCTAACCTGACGGCGCAGGTGCGCAACATCGCTGAAGTGACGATCGCGGTCGCAAATGGCGACCTCTCCAAAAAGATCACCGTCGACGTGCGCGGCGAAATCCTGCAGCTCAAGGAAGCCATCAACACCATGGTCGACCAACTCCGCTCCTTCGCCTCGGAAGTGACGCGTGTGGCCCGCGAAGTCGGCACTGAGGGCAAGCTCGGCGGCCAGGCGTTGGTGCCGGGCGTCGCCGGTACCTGGAAGGACCTGACCGACAGCGTCAACGCCATGTGCGGCAATCTGACGGCCCAGGTTCGCAACATTGCGCAGGTGACGACGGCGGTGGCGCGCGGCGACCTGTCGCGCAAGATCACCGTCGATGTTTCGGGCGAAATCTTGGAACTGAAGGAAACCATCAACACCATGGTCGACCAGCTCAACGGCTTTGCCGGCGAGGTGACGCGCGTGGCGCGTGAAGTCGGCACCGAGGGCCGGCTCGGCGGCCAGGCGCAGGTGCCGGGTGTCGCCGGCACCTGGAAGGACCTCACCGACAACGTCAATTCGATGGCCTCCAACCTCACCGCGCAGGTGCGCAACATCGCCGAGGTTTCCACGGCCATCGCCAATGGCGACCTGTCGAAGAAGATCACCGTGACGGTGTCGGGGGAAATCCTCGAGCTGAAGGAAACCATCAATACGATGGTCGATCAGCTGAACGCCTTTGCCTCGGAAGTCACCCGCGTCGCCCGCGAAGTCGGCACAGAGGGCCGGCTCGGCGGTCAGGCCAATGTGCGCGGCGTCGCCGGCACCTGGAAGGATCTTACCGAAAACGTCAACTCGATGGGCGGCAACCTGACGGCGCAGGTCCGCAACATCGCCGAGGTTTCCACGGCCATTGCCAATGGCGACCTGTCGAAGAAGATCACCGTCGACGTGAAGGGCGAAATCCTGGAGTTGAAGGAAACCATCAATACGATGGTCGATCAGCTGAACGCCTTTGCTTCGGAAGTGACCCGCGTCGCCCGCGAAGTCGGCACGGAAGGCCGCCTCGGCGGTCAGGCCAATGTGCGCGGCGTCGCCGGCACCTGGAAGGATCTGACCGACAGCGTCAATTCCATGGCCTCCAACCTGACGGGGCAGGTGCGCAACATCGCCGAGGTCGCGACCGCCGTCGCCCAGGGAGACCTGTCGAAGAAGATCACCGTCACCGTCTCGGGCGAAATCCTCGAGCTGAAGGAAACCATCAACACGATGGTCGATCAGCTGAACGGCTTTGCCGGCGAGGTGACACGTGTTGCGCGCGAAGTCGGCACCGAAGGCCGGCTCGGCGGCCAGGCGAATGTGCTCGGCGTTGCCGGCACCTGGAAGGACCTGACGGACAGCGTCAATTCCATGGCCGGCAACCTGACGGCGCAGGTGCGCAACATCGCCGAAGTCTCCACGGCAATCGCCAATGGCGACCTGTCGAAGAAGATTACTGTGTCGGTCTCGGGCGAAATCCTTGAGCTCAAAGAAACGCTGAACACCATGGTGGACCAGCTGAACCGCTTTGCCTCGGAAGTGACGCGCGTCGCGCGCGAGGTCGGCACCGAAGGCAAGCTCGGCGGCCAGGCGCAGGTGCCGGGTGTCGCCGGCACCTGGAAGGACTTGACCGAGAACGTCAATTCCATGGCCTCCAACCTGACCGGCCAGGTTCGCAACATCGCTGAAGTCACCACCGCCGTGGCGCGCGGCGACCTGTCGCGCAAAATCACCGTCGACGTGAAGGGTGAAATTCTCGAGCTGAAAAACACCATCAATACCATGGTGGACCAGCTCAACGCCTTCGCCGGTGAAGTGACGCGTGTTGCCCGCGAGGTCGGCACCGAAGGCAAGCTTGGCGGTCAGGCGCAGGTCTCCGGCGTTGCCGGCACCTGGAAGGATTTGACCGACAGCGTCAACTCCATGGCCGGCAATCTGACGGCGCAGGTGCGCAACATCGCAGAGGTGGCGACCGCGATCGCCAATGGCGACCTGTCGCGCAAGATCACTGTCGACGTGCGCGGCGAAATCCTGCTGCTCAAGGATACCTTGAATACCATGGTCGATCAGCTTCGCTCTTTTGCCGGCGAAGTGACACGTGTCGCCCGCGAAGTCGGCACCGACGGCCGGCTCGGCGGCCAGGCCGTGGTTCCCGGCGTCGCCGGCACCTGGAAGGACCTGACCGACAACGTCAACCTGCTCGCCGCCAACCTGACGACCCAGGTTCGAAACATTGCCGAGGTGACGACGGCGGTGGCGCGAGGCGACCTGTCGCGCAAGATCACCGTCGACGTGAAGGGTGAAATCCTCGAACTGAAGAACACCATCAACACCATGGTGGACCAGCTCAACGCCTTCGCCGGTGAAGTGACGCGCGTGGCCCGCGAGGTCGGCACCGAAGGCAAGCTCGGCGGCCAGGCGCAGGTGCCGGGTGTTGCCGGCACCTGGAAGGACCTGACCGATACCGTCAACGTCATGGCCGCCAACCTGACCGAGCAGGTCCGCGGCATCGTCAAGGTGGTGACGGCAGTGGCGAACGGCGACCTCAAGCAGAACCTTACCGTCGCCTCCAAGGGCGAGGTGGCGGCGCTCGCCGAAACCATCAACAACATGACCAACACGCTGGCGACCTTCGCTGATCAGGTGACGACGGTGGCGCGCGAGGTCGGCGTCGAGGGCCGCCTCGGCGGCCAGGCGAATGTGCCCGGCACCGCCGGCACCTGGAAGGACCTGACCGGTAACGTCAATCTGCTTGCCGCCAACCTGACGACGCAGGTGCGCGCCATCGCCGAGGTGGCGACCGCCGTCACCAAGGGCGACCTGACGCGCTCGATCCAGGTCGACGCGCGCGGCGAAGTGGCCGAGCTCAAGGACAACATCAACACGATGATCGACAACCTGCGGCTGACCACCGAGCGCAACACCGAACAGGACTGGCTGAAGACTAACCTGGCCCGCTTCACCAATATGCTGCAGGGCCAGCGCGACCTGACGCTGGTCGGCAAGATGATGCTCTCGGAGTTGGCGCCGCTCGTTGGCGCGCATCAAGGGGTGATCTACCAGGTCGACGCCGATGAGGAGCAGCCGTTCCTGTCGCTGTTGTCGGTCTATGCGCAAGGGGTCGAGGCGGCACATCCGCTGCGGCTCGATTTCGGCCAGGGACTTGTCGGCCAGTGCGCCAGTGACGCCCGCCGCATCCTCGTCACCGACCTTCCAGACAATGTCGTTCCGATCAGTTCGGGCGTGTTCACGACGCTGCCGCGAAGCGCGATCGTGCTGCCGGTGCATTTCGAGGGGCAGGTGAAAGCGGTGATCGAGCTTGCTTCCGCCGGCGAATTCACCGAGCTGCAGCTGTCCTTCCTCGACCAGCTGACGACGTCGATCGGCATCGTCCTCAATTCGATCGAAGCGACCATGCAGACCGAAGGTCTGCTCAAGCAGTCGCAGAAACTCGCCGCGGAGCTGCAGACGCAGCAGCGCGAGCTGCAGCAGACCAACGAGCAGCTCGGGCAGAAGGCGCAGCAGCTCGAAGAACGCAACGTCGAGGTCGAGGCGAAGAACCAGGAGATCGAGCAGGCCCGGCGCGCCCTGGAGGAAAAGGCCACCGAATTGGCGCTGACATCGAAGTACAAATCCGAATTCCTCGCCAACATGTCGCACGAGTTGCGTACGCCTTTGAATTCGATCCTCATCCTCGGCCAGCAGCTCGGCGAAAATCCCGACGGCAACCTGTCGGGCAAACAGGTCGAGTTTGCCAAGACGATCCATGGCGCGGGAACCGACCTCCTGAACCTGATCAGCGATATCCTCGATCTGTCGAAGATCGAATCCGGAACGGTTTCAGTCGATGCCGAGGAGATCTTCGTCAGCAACCTGCTCGAGGTGATGGCCCGGCCCTTCCGGCACGAGGCCGAAAACCGGAACCTGTCGTTCGCGGTCGAGATCGGCGATGTCGCGAAGAGCATCATCACGGATTCCAAACGATTGCAGCAGATTCTCAAGAACCTGCTGTCGAACGCCTTCAAATTCACCGCGCAGGGCGGCGTGACGCTTCGCGTCGCCTTGGCAACGAGCGGCTGGTCGCCGGATCATCCGTCGCTGAAACATGCGCCTTCGGTGCTCGCCTTCGAAGTCGTCGACACCGGCATCGGTATCCCGCCTGAGAAACAACGCATCATTTTCGAGGCGTTTCAGCAGGCGGATGCCTCGACGAGCCGCAAGTATGGCGGCACCGGCCTAGGTCTCGCGATCAGCCGCGAACTGGCAAACCTCCTGGGCGGTGAGATCCAGCTGCGCAGCACGCCGGGGGTCGGCAGCACCTTCGTCCTTTATCTGCCGCTCACCTATGTCGGTGCCGGCGCGATTTCGCCGAAACCCGTTCCCTCGGCAAATGTCGTGGAATTCGCCGAGGCGGCGGCAAGCCGCCGGGCCGAAAAGACCATCGAACATGTGGAAGACGATCGCCACCAGATCGCGGCCGGCGACTCGGTGCTGCTTATCGTCGAGGACGATGCGCACTACGCCCGTGTCCTTGTCGATCTTGCCCGCGATAACGGATTCAAGGTACTGGTGGCGATGCGCGGCAGCGATGCGCTTGTTCTCGCGCAGGACTACCGGCCGGCTGCGATCTCGCTCGACATCTTCCTGCCCGATATGCTCGGCTGGACGGTGCTCAGCCAGCTCAAGCAGAACCCGCAGACGCGGCATATCCCGGTGCAAATCATCAGCCTCGACGAGGATCGCCAGCACGGGCTGACTCGCGGCGCCTTCGCGTTCATGAGCAAGCCGACGACACCTGAGGGCCTAGGCAAGGCGCTGTCGCGCTTGAAGGCCTATGCGCAACCGCGCCGCAAGCATCTGCTGCTCGTCGAAGACAACGAGGCCGAGCGGTTGAGCGTCACAGCGCTTCTCGGACATGACGACATCGACATCACAAGCGTTGGCTCCGGATCGGAAGCGCTGGCCGCCCTCAGGCAGGATCCGCCCGATTGCGTGGTGCTCGACCTTTCGCTGCCTGACATGTCCGGCTTCGAAGTCCTGGAGAGAATACGCGACGACGCCGACATCGGCGAAGTACCGGTTGTGGTGTTCACCGGCCGGGAGCTTTCTCCCGAGGAAGATGCGACGCTGCACAGCATGGCCCGAAGCGTCGTCGTCAAGGGCGTCGAGTCTCCGGAGCGTCTGCTCGATGAGACGGCTCTGTTCCTGCACCGGGTCGTCGCCGACCTGCCGGCGGCAAAACAGGCAACGCTGCAGGAATTGCACAGTTCGGACGAGGATCTCGTCGGCGAGACCGTGCTGCTCGTCGACGACGATGCCCGCAACATCTTTGCGCTCAGCAGCGTGCTGGAGCGCCGGGGAATGAGGGTTCTGACGGCGACGACCGGCAGCGAAGCCATCGACGTCATCAACAACGAACCTTCTGTGGCGATCGTGCTGATGGACATCATGATGCCCGGAATGGACGGCTATGAGACGATGCAGGTCATCCGTTCGGAGCCGAGGTTCCGGCGGCTGCCGATCCTGGCGCTGACGGCCAAGGCCATGAAGGGTGACCGCGAGAAATGCCTGGAAGCCGGCGCATCCGATTACCTGGCGAAGCCGGTCAATACCGAACAGCTTCTGTCGGCGCTTCGCATGTGGCTGCATCGCTGAGGACCCGGCCATGAACCCCGTCAACATCCTTCTCGTCGACGATCAGCCTGCGAAACTCCTGAGCTATGAGGTCATTCTCGAGGAGCTAGAGGAAAACCTTATCAAGGCGCAGTCCGCTCGCGAAGCTTTCGAGCATCTGTTGCGCACCGAAATCGCGGTGATCCTCGTCGATGTCTGCATGCCGGAACAGGACGGTTTCGAGCTCGTCGGCATGATCCGGCAACACCCGCGTTATCAGAACACGCCGATCATCTTCGTTTCCGCGGTGATGCTGGCCGAACCCGACCGGCTGCGCGGCTATGCGGTCGGCGCCGTCGACTATGTCTCCGTGCCGATCGTACCAGAGGTTCTGAGGGCCAAGGTCAGGGTCTTTGCCGATCTCTACAGGAAGACGCGGGAGCTCGAACGCCTGAACGCCGATCTGGAGGCTCGCGTTCACCAGCGAACCGCCGAACTCGAGGCCTCGGCCGCCCAGTTGCGTCAGCTCAACGAGGAGCTCGAGCAGCGGATCGATCAAAGGACGCGCGAGCGCGAAGAGGCGCTCGCGCAGCTGTTCGAGGCGCAGAAGCTCGACACGATCGGCCATCTGACTGGCGGCGTGGCTCACGATTTCAATAATCTTCTGATGGCCGTGCTCGGCAGTCTCAACCTTTTGAAGAAGCGGCTCCCGGTGGATGAACGCAGCGAACGTCTGCTGACCAATGCGATCCAGGCGGCCGAGCGCGGCACGGCGCTGACCCAGCGCCTGCTTGCCTTCGCCCGCCGCCAGGAGCTCAAGCCGCAGGCGGTCGATTTCCTCCGACTGTTCGAAAACGTCGAGGATCTTCTCGCCAAGGCGGTGGGGCCGCGTATCGAAATCCGCAAGCGCATTCCGGCCGATCTGGCGCCGCTTCTGGTGGATAGCAACCAGCTGGAACTGGCGCTGCTCAACCTGTTCGTCAATGCCCGCGACGCGCTGGAAAGCGGCGGCGCCGTGACGGTTGCGGCCACTCACGCCGATGAGCCCCGCCCGGCCGGTCTGGTGGGCGGCAATTACATCAGAATATCGGTGTCGGACGATGGAGAAGGCATGGACGAGGCAACGGTCTCACGTGCCGCCGAGCCGTTTTTTACCACCAAAGGGGTCGGCAAGGGCACCGGCCTCGGCCTTTCGATGGTTCATGGCCTGGCGGCGCAATCGGGCGGCTCGATCCAGATATCGAGCGCGAGGGGCAAGGGCACGACAGTATCCCTGTGGCTGCCCGTCGCTGAGACCTTCGTCAGGACGCAGCCCGTCGTCGAGGCCGCGGCGACGGAGCCTCCGAAACCGGTGTCGAGATCGCTCGACATCCTCGTCGTCGACGACGATGCTCTTGTCCGGACGGGAACCGTGGCGATGCTGGAGGATCTCGGACACTTGCCGCGCGAGGCCTCTTCCGCCTCGCAGGCCTTGGAATTCCTGGCCGACGGACGGGATTGCGATCTCGTCATCACCGATCATGCCATGCCCGGCATGACGGGCGCCGAGCTCGCGCGCCATCTTCGTTCGGCCTTCCCAGGCCTGCCCATCATCCTTGCCTCTGGCTATGCCGAGTTTTCCGAAGACCACGGCCTCGGCCGCATGCTCAGGATGACGAAGCCTTTCACCCAGGAGCAGCTTCAGGCGGCCATGGATAAGGCACTCTCAGGCAAAGTCGCGGCGGCGTGACGGTTGAAACGTCTTGCAATCATGGGTCGGCGGACAGTTGTAGTTGTCGCTTTTATCAAAAACTGATAATATCGCCTCAACGAAAAGGTATCGCTATGCCCTCCAGCTACAATATTGGCCCTCGCTATGAAGGGCTTGTCCGTGAGCTTGTCGAAAGCGGACGCTATGCCAGCGCCAGCGAGGTCGTGCGCGATAGCCTGCGGCTGTTGGAGCAGCGTGAGGAAATGCGCGCGCTTGAGCTGGAAATGCTCAAGCGGGAGTATGCTGAGGGTAAAGCCAGCGGCGAACCCGAAGAGGTTGATCCCGCGCGCTTCCTGCAAGAGTTGAAAGCAGAACGCGCAGCCCGTGGCTAAATATAAGTTATCTCCACGTGCGCAGCGTCAGATGGGAGATATCTGGCGCAATATCGCCGTTCACAACGAACCGGCAGCGGACAGACTCCTGCAAAAGCTTTTCGATAAGTTCGAGCTGGTTGCCACCCATCCCGAAATGGGGCCTGCTCGACCGGATATTAGCCCTGCTGCCCGTTTGGTCATCGAGGGGCGCTACATCGCCATCTATGAGCCCACGATTTATGGCGCTGAAATTGTCGTGATTGTCCACGGGATGCGCGAGCCATCGACCTGGTTCGACTGAGGCGGCCTCTTCTGAGCCAGTGAATATGTTATCCGTGACGGCGGCCGCTTGCGCATGCTCCACGTGCGAACGAAACTTTTTGCGCCCGCAAAAGTTACCCAAATCCATCCTCACTTCACCGAAGGTTTTCCGTTGACCAATATGACGTTCGGCCCGGCATTCACTGAAGACGGTATTTTGTTTCGGCTCTGGGCTCCTCTGCATGAAAGCGTGTCGTTGAAAATCGAAGGTGCCGATCCGCAGCCGATGCAGCTGGGGGAGGGTGGCTGGCATCGGTGCATGGTTCCTATTGCCCGTCCCGGCACGCGCTATCGCTTCCTCCTGCCGGACGGCCTTGAAATTCCCGATCCCGCCTCGCGGTTCCAGCCGCGGGATGTGCATGGTCCGAGCGAAGTGGTCGATCTTTCCTCCTATGGCTGGAAGACGAGCGACTGGACCGGCCGGCCCTGGGAGGAGATGGTCGTCTACGAGATGCATATCGGCTGCTTCACATCGGAGGGCAGTTTCACGGCGGCGATCGAGCGGCTCGATCATCTGCAGACGCTGGGTATTACGGCGTTGCAGATCATGCCGGTCAGTGAATTCCCTGGCCGTTACAGCTGGGGTTATGACGGCGTTCTGCCCTATGCTCCTGACAGCAGCTATGGCCGGCCGGAGGATTTCATGGCGCTGGTGGATGCAGCGCATCAGCGCGGCATCTCGGTGTTCCTCGATGTGGTCTACAACCACTTCGGGCCCGACGGAAATTATATCCCCTCCTATGCGCCGCTCTTTACCGATCACCACAAGACGCCCTGGGGCCACGGCATCAACTATGACGGCGACGGATCGCAGATGATCCGCGAATTCATCATTGAGAATGCCATCTACTGGATCACCGAATTCAGGCTGGACGGCTTCCGCTTCGATGCCGTTCACGCGATCAAGGACGATAGCGACGAGCATCTGCTTCACGAGCTTGCGCGCCGCGTCAGGGCCGCGGCCGGCGACCGGTTTGTTCATCTGATTGTCGAAAACGAGGAAAATGACAGCGATCTGCTGAAGCGTGACGAAGAAGGCGAAGCGAAGCTGTTTACCGCCCAATGGAACGACGACCTCCACCATGTGCTGCATATCACCGCCACCAGTGAAACCTTCGGCTATTATGCCGATTATGCCGGCGACGCCGGCAAACTCGTCCGGGCGCTGGCGGAAGGTTTCGTATTCCAGGGTGAACATATGCCTTATCGGGGGGCAAGCCGTGGCAGGCCGAGCGGCCACCTGCCGCCGACCGCTTTCATCTCCTTCATCCAGAACCATGATCAGGTCGGCAACCGGGCGCTGGGTGACCGGGTTCTGGCGTCGAGCCCGGCCGATGCCGGCAAGGCCGTCACATCAATCTACCTGCTCGCGCCTCAGATACCGATGCTGTTCATGGGCGAGGAGTGGGGCGCCAGAGAGCCTTTTCCCTTTTTCTGCGATTTCGACGAAGATCTGAACGAGAAGGTCAGGAAAGGCCGTCGCGAGGAGCTTTCTCGTCTGCCGGGTTTCGACGCCGACGACCTCCTCGACCCGACGGCGCCATCGACCTTTGCTGCGGCCAAACTGGATTGGTCGAAACGCACTTCCTCTGATTTGCTTGACTATTACAGGACACTTCTCGACCTCCGGCACCGGCGGATCGTGCCTTTGCTGAAGGGGGCCGCCGCCGGAGGCGCGGTCTACCGCGCGGCGGGAAATACGATCGCGGTGGATTGGACCCTTGCGGAGGGCCGACGTCTTCATTTGCGCGCCAACCTTGGCAACGAAGCGGCGGCGGCGCTCCCCTCGCAGCAGGGCGAGACCATATTCCGCCTCGGTGGGAACGATGGCGGGGCTCTGGCGCCCTGGACGGTGATCTGGAGCATCAGCGAGGCGTGACGGACGGAGGAAAGGGTCGAATGATGAAATCGGCTGAACTCGACAAGCTCGCCCGCCTCCACGGCATCAGCCCGACAAGGCCTAGCCCCGAGAACCGGGAGGTGGCGGTTTCCGCCGCGACCAAGCGCAAAATACTCTCGGCGCTCAATATCGAGTTGACGGCGACGGCGGATCCGCTGACTGGCTCGCAGGGGCGGCAAGGCAAGCCGGGCGGCCGGAAGATCCCGGTATCATTTCTGCCGGACTTCCTTTCCGGCACAAAAGTCTGGGGCGTGAGCCTGCAGCTTTACGAGCTCCGGTCTGCACGCAACTGGGGCATAGGAGACTTCAAGGATCTGGCTGATATGACCGATCTGGCGGGATCGCTGGGGGCGGATTTCATTGGCCTCAACCCGCTGCACGCACCGTTCCTCGCCGATCCCAACCGTTGCAGCCCCTATGAACCCTCAAGCCGCCAGCAGCTCAACCCGCTCTATATCGCGGTCGACGAGGTGCCGGGTTTTGCCGGCTGTCCCGAACTCGAAGGGGAATTGGAGCGCCTTCGCCAATCGGATCTCGTCGACTACATCGGCGTCGCGCGAACCAAGCTCGCCGCCCTGCGCGATCTCTGGCCGGCGTGGCGACAAGGCCACGCTGGTGACGAGGACTATAACCCGGCCGATTTCGACGCCTTTGTCGCGCAAGGAGGCGACAGCCTGCGGCTACATGCGCTGTTCGAATGCCTCTCCTCTTCCATGGTCGAGCACGGGGCGGGCGCCGGTTGGCAACGGTGGCCAGCCGAGTTCCGGCGCTTCGACAGTTCCGCTGTCGGCGAATTCGAACGCGAGCACGCAGATGACGTTCGCTTCCATATGTGGCTGCAATGGCTTGCCCATTGCCAGCTGATGCAGGCGGCGGATCGGGCGCGCAAGGCCTGCCTCAGGATAGGGCTTTATCTCGATCTTGCCGTCGGAGAGGCGGTCGACGGTTCGGCAACGTGGAGCGGGCCTGACATCTACGTCTCCAAGGCCACGATCGGCAGCCCTCCCGATCCATTCGCCATAGAGGGGCAGGACTGGCACCTTGCCGGATACCTGCCTTCCAAAATTGCCGGAGGCGGGATGTCGCCTTACCGGCGCATGGTGAGTGCGGCCATGCGCTATGCGGGCGCCATTCGCATCGACCACGCCCCGGCGGTTCGCCGCCTTTTCCTGGTGCCATTAGGGGACAGGCCGGACAGCGGCGCCTATGTCCGCTATCCCGAGGACCGGCTGCTGCAGATCCTTGCGGAGGCTTCGGCCGAACATCGATGCCTGGTCATCGGAGAATCCCTGGGAATGATTCCCAAAGGACTGCAGGAGGATTTGGCGGCTGCCGGAATTCTCTCCTATCGGATCCTTTCCTACGAACAGGACGAGAATGGCTTCCAGCCGGCCGATGCCTATCCCGTCCTCGCGCTCGCCTGCATTTCGACGCATGACCACCAGACGCTTGCCGGCTGGTGGCGTGGCGCCGACATTCAGGATCGCTGTGAACACGGTATCGTACCGCCCGATCTCACCGAAGAACACTTCAAACACCGCAAGCGCGAGCGGAGGCACCTGAAAGCGGCATTCAAGGCCGCCGGCCTCGACGTGCCGCCCCAGCTTATGGCGGCGCGGGCAAGCCAAGAGACGCTGCAAGATCTGACCGTCAGCGCCTACCGTTTCATTGCTCGGACCCCATCGCTCCTGACCGCCGTGCGGCTTGCCGATCTCACCGACGAGAAAAGACCGACCAATATTCCAGGCACCAGCCATAGCTATCCGAACTGGAAGCCGAAGCTCTCGGTTTTGCTGGAGGATCTGCTGTCGGTCCCGCTGCTCAAGCGCGTGACGGCGGCAATGCGGGAGGAGAGGCCGCATGGATGATCGATATCGAAGCAGCCACCAGCTTCCGTCGTACGAACGGAAATCGAGCGGGGAAGGAACGAATACGCAGCCGGCGAATTTTCTACAAATAAGGACAGCGAATGTTGAGATGAGGCCATCCGCTGTCACCGCTTTAAATGCGGCGCGACCAATATGATGGAAACAAGATCATGACGACTGCATTCATCCTTATCGCATTGGCTCTGATCGTCATCTACGCCGGCCCCACGTTGCTGTTCTTCTGCGTCGGTTATGCCGATTATGTGCTGGAGCGGCGAAGGCATATGATCGCGCTCAAGCACGCCGTGAGGCGCCGCAGCGACGAGCTTTAGGGCAATCGCAGGAATCGCCGATCCGTGGCTTTCCCGGAGGGAGCCAGAGGCAGGTCGGAACCCGCCCCCGGCTGAGCGGCCAGCTTAATCGTTCGCGGTGACCTTGACGCCAAGCACCGAAGGAATGGTGTTTGGCGCACCCATGGCCGCGCCGATGATCATCGGAAACGGAACGGGTTTTTCCGGTGCGGCGCTGATCGTCAGGTTTTTCGGCCCGTCGAGATAGGCGTTGACGGCAGCCGACACCTGGTTCTGCAATTCCGGCAGGTTGAGCTGCGCCATCATCATCGGCACAAGACCTTTCAGCGATTGCGTCAGTTGGTCGCCCGTGACCCCCTGCTGCGCGCCGGCATAGTCGAGTGCCTTCTTGGTGATCGAGGCATCGTCGAAACGGATCGAGGCGCTGTTGAACGTCAGTTGCTGCATCAGCCCCAACATCGCAAGGCCGGCGGCCTGGTTGGCCTCTTCCTTGTTCGGATTGGCCTCGGCCGTCTTCACCGCCTCCTGCAACGACTTGACGAAGGCGAGTGTATAGCCGGAGAAGTCGACGGCGATATTCAGCCGGCCGATGTTTTTGAAGTCGAAAGCGTATTCGTCGACGGCAATCTTGCCGCTTTCGACTTCCCAACTGCCCTTCATCGTCACCGCGCCGTCGAGCGTGGCCAGCCCGAGTTTCTCGATTGCCTCCTTCGCGCTTGCATCCTCGACCTGCGACAGGTCGGCTTTCAGGCCGGCGACATTGGCGTCATAGGTAAATCCGCCATCCTGGCGCTCGAGGTTCGACTCGATGCCTTCGATGGCACACACGTCCTTGCCCTTGATGTTGACGGCGATCGGCCCGGTGCTGACGGTCTCATAGAGGAGGATGTCGTTCAGCGTGTCGCCGGTGGCATTGGCCGGAATCGTCAAGCCAGCAATCTCGATGTCCTTTGCGGAAAACCGTCCTTCTTCCTGGCTCATGTCGATATCCGGGAAAGAGACTGATTTAGCGTGGTAGCCGCCGCCTTCGGTTTCCTCGACCCCCTCGAAGGTGAGCTCGCCGATCTTCAGAGTTTCGCCGGGCAGGTTCGCGTATCCCACCTGGACGCCTGTCGCCGTGACCGTATCGCCATCGACATCAGCCTTTTCGAAGGTGATGACCGTGCCGCCGGCACTGGTGGCGGCATTGAGCTTCTTCATCATATCAGCGCCGTCAAGCGCGAAGGAGGGGCCGGCCAGGGCCAGGAAGGCGGTGCTTGCCATCATCAGGCGGAGATTGCGCGTAAGCTTCATGGAGATATCCTTATGGAAGGTAGCTACGGAGATTGCGAAATTCCCGGACATATCCTTGCCGCTCTCAGGCGTGAGAGGCGGCTGGAAAGTCACGGTTGCTGGGCGGCTAATTTGGGGGTGAGGAGATCGGGCTCTTTCGGAACCGTCGGATTAAAGAGACGTGGCCAACCTTCCCTCGGGGATGGATGACAGCATTTTCTCTATCATGGGTAGTTTTACGGCTCATCATCCCACATAAAGTGTATTCCTTCGATTCTTTCAAGCCCACGAATCCGTATACCAACGAAACAATCGCCGGAATTTTTGTGCGGTTTTCAATGACCTACGTGCATCACGTCAATTCGTCTGGCTTCCAGCTTCAACTAATATATTTGTATTTTAGTATGGACGGTGACTAATGGATCGCGATAAGACCACGCTAGAGACAGATCGCGGATGCAGAACGCTGGTCGGCGCGCAGCCGTATCGAGTGGCCGATATGGCGTGGCCTGCATTGGTTCACTCAGGAGAAGCGTGATGCAGCCCGGTCGCACAGGCCTCGCCGTCTGCATGATGGTGGCCGCAGCCTTTTTGAACAGTCTCGACGCGATCATCGTGCGCTTGCTGGCCGGCGACGTGCATCCATTGATGATCGGCTTTTTCCGGTCGTTTTTCGGACTTCTTGCCGTCTCACCGTGGATCGTGTCCAGGGTAAGCCTGAAAGCCTCTCCTTACAGGGTCCTCCATGTCGTGCGTGCGGGTCTGAAGCTCGCCTCATTGGTTGCTGTGTTCATCGCATTTGCGCATGCGCCACTCGCCGATGCCACGGCGATCAATTTCACCATGCCGATGTTTCTCGTTCTCGGTGCGTGGCTTGTGCTCAAGGAACGTGTCGGCGTCGCCAGCGTCGCCGGCATCGTCGCAGGCTTTATCGGCGTCATGATCGTCATTCGCCCCGGAGCGTCCGGTTTCGATCAATGGCTGCTTTTTGCGCTGGCAGGAGCGGTTTTGACGGCGGCGAGCCAGCTGATGCTGCGGCGGATGGCGTTGAGGGATAGTGCGGACCGGCTGGTTGCATGGAATCTGATAGCGACGGTGCCGCTTGGCCTGATCGTCATGCTGCCGATTTGGTCCATGCCGAGCTGGAGCCAGCTCGGGCTGCTTGCCATGCAGGGGGCACTCGGTGCACTGAACATGACGCTGATTACGCGCGCCTTCGGTATGGCGGCGGCAAGCGTTCTGGCACCGCTCGACTTTCTCCGGCTGCCGGTCGTTGCACTGATGGCCTTCGTATTTTTCTCCGAAGTTCCGGCTGCGCAGATGTGGATTGGAGCGGCGGTCATCATCGGCGCGACCATTATCGCGACGAGCGGCATGGCGTGGCGGCGAAAGCCCCCGGTTGGCAAGAGCTGACGATTTTCAGAAAGGGGGTTCACAAAAATTCTAGATGCACTAATATTTCAGTTCGTCGCCGGAGGTGTGTGACGAGCAGGATGCGATGACCAGGCTGACGGTCCCTATGGGTTTCACTCGGGAGGAGTGGCATGAAGAGTTTCATCGGCAAACGTGCGATCGCCAGCGGCGTATCGCTCGTGGTGCTTATCGTCATCGTCTTCTTCCTGTCCCGGCTGACCGGCGATCCGACCAACCTCTACCTGCCGATTGATGCGACCACGGAAGTGCGCCAGCAGTTCCGTGAAATGAACGGGTTCAACGACCCGTTGATTATCCAGTTCGGCCGTTATGTCTTAGATCTCGCACAGGGCAACTTCGGCCAGTCGCTGCGCCAAGCCCGTCCCGCCATGGATGTCGTGCTCGAGGCCTTTGTCTGGACCTTCTGGCTCGCTGTCATGACCATGGCGCTGGTCACGGTCGCTGCGATCGTCATTGGGTCGCTCGCGGCGTTTCGCGTCGGCGGCGTCTTCGACCGTCTTGCCACTTTCTTCTCGCTGATCGGCGCTGCGGCCCCGGATTTCTGGCTTGCCATCGTGGCAATCGTCATTTTCGCCGTCAAACTGCATGTCCTGCCGACATCGGGAACAGGAACGTTCTGGCACTGGGTGCTGCCGGTCAGCGTGCTGTTCATCCGGCCCTTCGGCCTGATCCTGCAGGTGGTGCGCGGTTCGATGATTAGCGTTCTGTCGTCCGCCTATGTGAAGACGGCGCGCGCCAAGGGCGTCCGTTCGAACTCGATCATCTTCGTTCACGGATTGCGCAACGCCATGCTGCCGGTGATCACTGTCATCGGCGACCAGGCGGCCGCCATCCTGAATGGTGCCGTCGTCGTCGAGACGGTGTTTGGTTTTCCTGGAATCGGCAAGCTGATGATCGATTCCATCCTGCTTCGCGATTTCGCCGTGGTGCTGGCCGTCATCATGGTCTCGGCGCTGGCGATCTTCATCATGAACCTGCTGATCGACATCGCTTATGCGCTGCTTGATCCGCGTATCCGGTATTGAGCGATGACGATGACCGACACGCAGATCCTCGTCGACAAAAAACCGAGCGGCCCGATCGGGCGTTGGCTGACCATGCTGTGGGCCGACAAGCTGGCGTTCTTTGCCGCGCTATTCCTCCTGATCGTTCTTCTCTGTGCGCTGTTTGGCCCGCTTCTGCTGGAGAGCATCGCCACCAAGCAGAACCTGCGGGGCCGAAACGCGCCGCCCTTCGATATTACCCGCGGGTTGCTTTACGTCCTTGGAGCCGATGCGTTGGGCCGGCCGCTTCTTGCCCGCCTCATCGTGGCGGCACAGAATACCATCCTGGTTGCCGCGGCGGCGGTGCTTGCATCCTCTGTCGTCGGCACGGGCCTGGGACTGGTAGCTGGTTACAGCCGCTCTTCCGCCGCTCAATGGATCATGCGCCTCGGCGACGTCATCATGTCTTTTCCGTCGCTGCTTCTGGCGGTGATCGTGCTCTATATGCTCGAACCCTCGGTCACCAATATCGTCATCGTCCTGGCGATCACCCGCATTCCCATCTATCTGCGCACCACCCGCGCCGAAGTGCTTGAGGTGCGCGAGCGAATGTTCGTACAGGCTGCGAAGGTCATGGGAGCATCCTATTGGCGCATTGTCTTCCATCACATCCTGCCGGTGATCTTTCCGACGCTGGTGACCATCGCGACGCTTGATTTCGCCTTCGTCATGCTGGCGGAATCCTCGCTGTCCTTCCTTGGGATCGGCATTCAGGCGCCTGAAATCACCTGGGGCCTCATGGTTGCCCAGGGCCGACCCTATCTCACCAATGCCTGGTGGCTGTCCTTCTGGCCGGGCCTTGCGATCATCCTGACGACGCTGTCGCTGAACCTTCTGTCGAACTGGCTGCGCATTGCGCTCGATCCGACGCAACGCTGGCGCCTTGAAATGAGGGGCAGGAAAAATGGCTGAACATCTTCTGGAAGTGCGTGACCTCTCGGTCGAGTTCCACACGATCGGTGGCACCGTCAAGGCGGTGCAGGATGTCAGTTGGCATCTCGATCGCGGCGAGACGCTGGCAATCCTCGGGGAAAGCGGTTCGGGAAAGTCCGTATCCGCCTCGGCGATCATGAACCTGATCGACATGCCACCCGGCAAGATCACCAGCGGCACCATTCTGCTCAAAGGGCGCGACATGCTAAAGATGACGTCCGAGGAGCGGCGTTCGATCAACGGCGCCAAGATCGCCATGATCTTTCAGGACCCGCTGGCCCATCTCAACCCGGTCTACACGGTCGGCTGGCAGATCACCGAAATGATGACCACACATGGTCAGTCCGCCGAGCAAGCCCGTGCCAGGGCGCTGGAACTCCTGCAGCGGGTCGGCATAACCGATCCGCAGGCGGCGATGCGAAAATATCCGTTCCAGTTCTCCGGCGGGCAGCGGCAACGCCTGATGATCGCCATGGCGATCGCGTGCAAGCCCGACATCCTGATTGCCGATGAACCCACCACCGCGCTCGATGTTACGGTGCAGGCGCAGGTGCTCGAACTTCTGCAGGAATTGCAGCAGGAAACCGGAATGGGCCTGCTGCTGATCACCCACGATCTCGGCGTCGTTGCGGAAATCGCCGACCGGGTCGTGGTGATGAATTCCGGCTGCATTGTCGAAACGGGCAATGCGGCCGAAGTCTATCGCAATCCGGAGCACCCCTATACGAAGAAGCTGATTGCCGCCGCACCCGGCAAGGGCGCGATGGCGCACGAGCGTGACCGGCAGGGCGAACCGCTGCTGCGCGCCACCGGCTTGAAGAAGAGTTTTGGCGCATTCCAGGCATTAAAGGGCGTCGACCTCGTCATCATGCCAGGCGAAACCGTTGCCGTTGTCGGCGAGAGCGGTTCAGGCAAGTCGACGCTTGCCCGGGCGATCGTTCGCCTCGATGATCCGCAGGAGGGCCAGGTCCTCTACCGCGGCAACGATCTGCTGGCGATGAGTCCAAGGGAAATATTCGGGCTGCGTCGCGATCTGCAGATGGTCTTTCAGGACCCGACCCAGTCGCTGAATCCGCGAATGAGCGTATTCCGGTTAATTTCCGAGGCCTGGCTCATTCACCCCGATATCCTGCCGAAAGCAAGGTGGAAGGAGAGGGTGGCCGAGTTGCTGGTCAAGGTTGGCCTGAAGCCGGACATGGCAGACCGGTATCCGCATCAATTTTCCGGCGGCCAGCGCCAGCGCATCGCGATTGCCCGCGCGCTGGCGATGGAGCCGAAACTGATCATCTGCGACGAGGCGGTTTCGGCACTCGACGTGTCGATCCAGGCGCAGGTGATCGCCTTGCTCGAGGGCCTGCGCCGCGAATTCGGTCTGTCCTACCTTTTCATCGCACACGACCTGCCGGTGGTCCGCGATTTCGCCGACCGTGTCATCGTCATGAAGGCCGGCGAGATCGTCGAGGAGGGGTCGGTCGCCCAGATCTTCGACGCGCCCGCCCATCCCTATACCCGGGCGCTTCTTGCCGCCAGCCTCGATCCCGATCCGAAGATCCAGGCCAGGCGCCGCGCCGCACGTCATGAACAGGAAGGACTCGTTTCCGCATGAAACCCGATGTCATCGTCGCCTATCCGCTCCGGCCCCGTCAGATGGCTATGCTGGAGGACACCTATACGCTGCACCGGCTCGATCTTGCAGAAGGCGACGAACGGGATGCGCTGCTTCAGAAAGCCGGCCCGATCTGCACGGCCCTGGTCTGCAACGGCCATGTGACGATCGACGAAGCGCTGCTTGCGAAATTGCCGGCACTCAAGCTGGCCGCCTGTTCCTCGGCCGGCTACGATCAGATGGATGTCGAGGCGATGACGCGGCGCGGCATCAAGCTCACCAACACCTCCGAGGTGCTTTGCGACGATGTTGCCGATATGGCGCTGCTTCTGATGCTGGCGGCGCGCCGTCGCCTGCCGGAAGGCGATCGTTATGTGCGTTCCGGCGACTGGGGGCGGAAAGGCATGATGCCGCTGACGACGTCGACCGCGGGCAAAAGGGCCGGCATCGTTGGGCTCGGGCGCATAGGCATGGCGATTGCCAGGCGCAGCGAGGCTGTCGGGCTGACGGTCGGCTATTATGGGCGGACGAAAAAAGCCGATAACGAGTTTGCCTATTTCGCCGACCCGGTAAAACTGGCCGACTGGGCCGATATCCTGATCGTGGCGACGCCGGGCGGGCCCTCGACCAAAGGGTTGATTTCAGCCGAAGTGCTGAATGCGCTCGGGCCGGCTGGCAGCTTCATCAACATTGCCCGCGGCACCGTGGTCGATGAGCCGGCCTTGATCGCGGCCCTGCAGCAAGGGCGGATCGCTTCGGCCGGCATCGATGTCTACCTGAACGAGCCCAATCCCGATCCGCGCCTGGCAGCCCTCGATAACGTCGTGCTCTATCCACATCACGCCAGCGGTACCGAGGAAACGCGCGACAGGATGGCACAATTGACGGTCGACAACCTTGCCGCCTTCTTCGCAGGCAGGCCGCTGCTGACGCCGGTCAATTGAGTCTGGCGCAAACCCGCGGCGCGGCCAGATTATACGAAGTAATCGGGGAACTCCTTCCTGAGTTCTTCGACTTTTGCGACGGTCTGGCTGAGGTGCTCACGGATCGCATCGACGGCACCCTGTTCGTCGCGGGCGGCAATTGCGTCGATGATGGCGTGGTGACCATCGAGGATGCTCATGATCTTGCCCTTCTCGGGCAGATGCAGACGACGAATGCGCTCGAGATGACCGGACCGCTCACGAACCAGCTGATGCAGGCTGCTGCGCTTGGCGCCGGCGAACAATGTCTGGTGAAAGAGCTCGTCGAGCTCCTGAAAAATGGCAATCTGATCGACGTCGTCGGCGACGGCCGACTGCATTTTGATGATCGAGCGGGCTCGGGTGATGACGCTCGGATCGAGATCCGGATCGGTCGCGAGACGGCGGCAGACTTCCGATTCCAATGCGACGCGAAGGAAATGCGCCTCGTAAATTTGCAGGACATCGATCCTGGTCACCACAGTGCGGGATTGCGGATAAATGCGAACCAGGCCTTCCTGTTTGAGGAGTTGCAGCGCGTCACGAATGGGAGTCTGGCTGACTTCATAGGTCTCGGTAAGCTCAGTGCGCGACAACGTGGTGTCCGGCGGCAGCTGAATGGTGATGATGCGTTTTCTGAGATCATCATAGACCCGCTGGACCGTGCTGCCGGCGGCGGCTGGAAAACCGGGTGCGATCAAGCCGAAAGTGGAGGCGAACTGGGAATTCATGTGGGGCATTCCTTTCACACCACTCATAGCTTCGCGTGGCCTAATGCACAAGAATACAAAGTTGCCGTTGATATATATGAAAAACTAAAATATCAGTTAGAACGGCGTCGCGGAGGAGCGCGCAAAATATGGGAGAAAAGCCGTGACCGCTGGAAAAACTTACGAGCAATTGCGGTCGGCCCGATGGATGTTGCCGGATGATCAGCGCTCGTTCGGTCATCGGTCGCGGACCATGCAGATGGGTTATGCGCCGGAGGATTGGCAGGGAAAGCCGATCATTGCCGTAATCAACACCTGGTCCGATGCCCAGCCGTGCCACATGCATTTCCGCGAGCGCGCCGAATGGGTGAAGCGGGGCATTCTTCAGGCGGGCGGGTTTCCCATGGAGTTGCCGGCGCTTTCCCTTTCCGAAAATTTCGTCAAGCCGACCACCATGCTCTATCGCAACATGCTGGCGATGGAGACCGAGGAACTGCTGCGCAGCCATCCTGTCGACGGCGCCGTTCTGATGGGTGGTTGCGACAAGACGACGCCGGGTCTTGTCATGGGCGCCGTCAGCATGGGCATTCCCTTTGTTTATTTGCCTGCCGGGCCCATGCTTCGCGGCAACTATGCCGGCAAGACGCTCGGCTCCGGGACCGACGGTTTCAAGTACTGGGACGAGAGGCGTGCCGGCACGATTACCAAGGAGGAGTGGCAGGGCATCGAAGGCGGGATTGCCCGCAGCTACGGCCATTGCATGACCATGGGCACGGCGTCGACGATGACGGCGATCGCCGAGGCCATGGGATTGACGCTGCCGGGTGCATCCTCCATTCCGGCGGCTGACGCCAACCACCAGCGCATGTCGGCAGCCTGTGGCCGCCGGATCGTCGATATGGTGTGGGAGGACCTGACGCCGGACCAGATCATCACACCCGCGGCGGTGCAAAATGCAGTCACGGTCGCCATGGCGACCGGTTGTTCCACCAATGCGATCATTCATCTGATCGCCATGGCGCGGCGCGCCGGCGTCCCCCTGGAACTCGATGACCTCGATCGCATCGGCCGCACGACACCGGTTCTGGCCAACATCCGGCCTTCGGGGTCGACCTACCTGATGGAGGACTTCTTTTATGCCGGTGGCTTGCGGGCGCTGATGAAGCAGCTTGGCGACAAGCTCGATCCCACCGCGATAACCGTCACTGGGAAAACGCTGGTGGACGGCCTCGACCAGGTGAAAATCTACAATGACGACGTTATCCGGCCATTGTCGAACCCGGTCTATCACGAAGGCTCGCTGGCCGTGCTGAAGGGGAACCTGTGTCCCGATGGCGCGGTCATCAAACCAGCGGCCTGCGACCCGAAATTCCATCGCCATTGCGGCCCGGCGCTGGTCGCCGACAGCTATGCGGAGATGAAAAAGATCATCGACGATCCCGACTATCCACTGACACCGGATACCGTGCTGGTGCTCCGCAATGCCGGCCCCCAGGGCGGGCCCGGCATGCCGGAATGGGGCATGATCCCGATGCCGAAGGCGCTGCTGAAGCTCGGCCTGCGCGACATGGTGCGCATCTCGGATGCCCGCATGTCCGGGACCAGCTTTGGCGCCTGCGTTCTGCATGTTGCACCGGAATCCTACATCGGCGGCCCACTGGCATTGCTGAGAACGGGGGACATGGTCGAGCTTGATATTCCCTCACGCAGCCTCAATATGCTGGTTTCCGAAGAGGAGATCGCGGCGCGGCGTGCGGCCTGGGTGGCGCCGACGCAGCATTATGAGCGCGGTTATGGATTCATGTTCTCCAGTCATATCGAGCAGGCCGATAAGGGCTGCGATTTCGACTTCCTGACGACGGAATTCGGTGGCAAGACGCCTGAGCCGGCTATCAACTGAGGGCACCACGATGCTTGATCCCAATCGACGCACGATCCCCGCACAGCCGCCCAAGGCTGGCTTTGCGGCAGGTCCAGCCAAGCTGGACGCCATCCGATCGGTCACCCTGTCGCTCGCCTATCTGCCCTTGGCGCGGCCGATCAGCGACGCCAAGGTTTTGACCGGCCGGCAGAAGCCACTGACGGAGGTGGCGTTTCTGTTTTGCGAGATCGTCTCCGAAGCAGGCCATAGTGGCCTCGGGTTCAGTTACTCGAAGCGGGCAGGCGGGCCTGCTCTCTATGCTCATGCCTGCGAGATTGCCGACAACCTGATCGGCGAAGACCCCAACGATACCGCGCGGCTATGGGACAAGCTCTGCTGGGCCGGGGCCTCGGTCGGCCGCTCCGGCATTGCGACGCAGGCAATTGCCGCCATCGACATCTGCCTCTGGGATCTGAAGGCGAAACGGGCCGGCCTGCCGCTGGCAAAACTGCTTGGCGCCCATCGCGACAGCGTCGCCTGCTACAACACTTCTGGCGGCTTCCTGTCGTCGAGCGTCGAGGAAATCCGTGATGCCATCGATCACTCGATCGCCGCCGGCATCGGCGGCATCAAGATCAAGGTCGGGCAGCCGGATCCGATGGTCGACCTTCGCCGGCTGGATGCGGTGACCAGCCATATCGATGGCCGTGTACCGCTGATGGTCGATGCGAACCAGCAATGGGACCGCACGACGGCGTTGCGCTTCGGCCGCCTGGTCGAGCCGCTCAATCTCGAATGGATCGAAGAGCCACTCGATGCCTACGACGCCGAGGGTCACGCTGCACTGGCGCGCGAACTCGCCACGCCGATCGCCACCGGCGAGATGCTGGCAAGCGCCGACGAGCACATGGCTCTGATCCGGGCCGATGCGGTCGACTTCATTCAGCCGGATGCGCCGCGGGTCGGCGGCATTACGCCATTTCTGCGCATCTGCACGCAAGCGGAGGCCAAACGTATGCGCCTGGCGCCGCATTTCGCCATGGAGATCCATCTGCACCTGGCGGCCGCCTATGCGCATGAGCCGTGGGTGGAGCATTTCGATTGGCTGGCGCCGTTGTTTAACGAGCAACTTGACATCAAAGACGGCCGGATGATCGTGCCCGCACGTCCGGGACTTGGCTGCAGCCTGACGGGCAAAGCCCGTGACTGGACCGTGGAAACGCGCAGCTTCGGCGGCCTGAATTGGAACGAGGAGAAGGAAATATGAACCCTGCAACCCGTGAAAAGCTGATGGGTGTCTCCGTCGCGACGCTTTGCTCGGCGCTGTTCAAGCGAGGTCTGAGAAACCAGACGGTCCAGGACGTCCGGCCGGTGCAGCCGAAGGGCCGCAATATGGTCGGCCCGGCCTTCACGCTACGTTACATGCCGGCACGCGAGGACCGCAACGCCATGAACGTCTTTCGCAACCCGAAACATCCGCAGCGGCTGGCCATTGAGAGCTGCCCCGAAGGCCATGTTCTGGTCATGGACAGCCGCAAGGATCCGCGCGCCGCCTCCGCTGGCGACATCCTGATTACCCGTCTGATGGTGCGCGGCGGGGCCGGCGTCGTCACCGACGGCGGCTTCCGCGACGCCATGACCATTGGCGGCCTTGAGATTCCCGCTTATCACCATCGCCCCTCCAGTCCGACCAATCTCACGCTGCATGAGGCGATTGACATCAACGTGCCGATCGGCTGCGGCGATGTGGCAGTCTTCCCAGGCGATGTCATGGTTGGCGACGACGACAGCGTGATCGTCATCCCGGCCGAAATCGCCGACGAGATCGCCGACGAAGCGGTCGAGATGACCGCTTACGAGGATTTTGTCACGGAGCGCGTCAAGCAAGGACATACGATCATTGGCCTCTACCCGGCCACCGACGAAAGCAATTTGGCGCTTTTTGCCGAATGGCGGAAGGTGAATGGCCGCTAGAGCGGCGCATCTCGAACATCTGATCATCAGGACGGAGCAAGGCTCCGCCAAGGAGGCTAACAATGAGCTGGACCCCTTCAGGAAGGCATCTCATCGCCGGCGAGTGGATTGCAGGAACGACGACATTTCGCTCCGAGCCTGCGCACGGGCCGGCACACGACTTTGCCGTTGGTACAACGGAACTGGTCGACCGTGCTTGCCGCGCTGCCGAAGCGGCATTCGCTGCCTATGCAGCAAAGACACGTGAGGAGCGCGCGATCTTTCTCGAGACAATTGCCGAGGAGATCGACAGACGCAGCGAGGCCGTTACCCTGATCGGAACCCAGGAAACCGGGCTTCCGGAAGGTCGGCTCAACGGCGAGCGCACCCGCACCACCGGCCAGCTCAAGCTGTTTGCCGAGCATATCCGCAAGGGCGCGCATCTCGACACTCGTATCGATCCAGCGCTTCCCGATCGGCAACCGGCGCCGCGGCCCGAGATCCGTCTGGTGCAGCGGCCGATCGGCCCGGTCGCCGTTTTCGGCGCCTCGAATTTTCCGCTGGCATTCTCGACGGCCGGCGGTGATACGGCAGCAGCACTTGCCGCCGGCTGCCCTGTGGTGGTGAAGGGACATTCAGCCCACCCCGGCACAGGTGAAATCATTGCCGAGGCGGTTGCGGCTGCCATCGAACGCACCGGAATGCCGGCCGGCGTCTTCAGTCTGATTCAGGGAGGGCGCCGTGATGTCGGCACGGCTCTGGTGACGCATCCCGCCATCAAGGCCGTCGGCTTTACCGGATCGCTGGCCGGTGGTCGTGCACTCTTCGACCTTTGCGCCCAGCGCCCTGAGCCGATCCCCTTCTTCGGGGAACTCGGCAGCGTCAATCCCATGTTCCTGCTGCCGGCCGCGACCGCTGCCCGGGCGGAGGCGATCGGTTCAGGCTGGGCCGGCTCGCTGACGCTTGGCGCTGGCCAGTTCTGCACCAATCCCGGTATTGCCGTCGTCGTCGACGGACCGGAGGCGGACCAGTTCACTGGGGCTGCCAAGGCCGCTCTTGAAAAGGTGGCGCCGCAGACCATGCTGACCAAAGGCATCGCTAGCGCCTATCACGAAGGTGTCGAACGCATGCGGGCAAGCAACGCAGTCTCGCCGGTTCTGACGACAGAGAGTGCTGACCGTGCTGCAGGCCCGAACCTGTTCGAGACGAAGGGTTTGGCCTGGCTTGCCGATCATTCGCTCAGCGAGGAGGTGTTCGGTCCGCTCGGGCTCGTCGTGCGCGTCGGCTCGCCTGAAGAGATGGTCGCCCTTGCCGAGAGCTTCCAGGGACAGCTTACCATGACGATCCATATGGACGACGCAGATCTTGGCCTTGCCCGCGACCTGCTGCCGATCCTTGAAAGGAAGGCGGGCAGAGTGCTGGTCAATGGTTTCCCGACCGGCGTCGAGGTCGTCGATGCGATGGTGCATGGCGGACCCTATCCGGCCTCGACCAATTTCGGTGCGACGAGCGTCGGGACCATGTCGATCCGCAGGTTTCTGCGCCCCGTCGCCTACCAAAATTTCCCCGCCGGCCTGTTGCCCCAAGATCTGCGCAACTGAGACTGGGAATGCCAAATGGATCGTCGCGACGAAACTTCGCGACGATCATTTGCCGGCTTCGAGGCAGGACCGATGCGGACGCCGTCGCCAGCCTTGCTCGTGACGAGGTCGAGATGCGCGGACTGACCGCTTCGCCCCACTAAAAATTAAGTGTTCAGCCAGGTGGGAGGTCCGTGCCTCGGGCATCGCGCTTGATCGCACTTCTCAACTAGTATATTAGTGCGCTTATGTATTAGATCGACTCTCGAAGGAGGAAGCGAGGGCCGAGCCACCGAAAGACAAGACCAAGATTTGCTGGAAGGAGCGCCGATGGCGCATGGGAGGAGAACGAAATGAAGCTTCATTTGGCAGCAGCCTGCTTTTCAACCACCGTGATCGGGCTGAGTATGGGCTCGGCTCTTGCTGAGGATGCCAAGAGCAACGTCACTGTTGTGCTTGCCGAAACCGTCGATGTCGTCGAGCCCTGCATGGCAGCGCGCCAGGACGTCGGCCGGGTGATTTCTGAAAACGTCAACGAGATGCTGGTGGAATTCGACTACGTCAATGGCGGCCTCAAACCCCGCCTGGCGACGGAATGGTCGAAGATCGACGATGACACCTGGGAGTTCAAGCTGCGCCCGAATGTCAAATGGCACGATGGCAAGCCGTTCACCGCCAAGGACGTCCAGTTCACGATCGAGCGCAACAAGAACAAGAAGCTCAGCTGTGAGACCGGCGGCAAGTATTTCGGCGGCACGGAATTCAGTTTCGAGACGCCGGATGCCAACACGATCCGCATTACCACGAAACCAGCCCAGCCGATTCTTCCCTTGCTGATGACGGTGATGGCTGTGGAGTCGGCCGAAGCGACGCCAGCAGACGAATTCACCCGCAAGCCGATCGGCACCGGCCCCTATACGTTCGACAAATGGGAGATCGGCCAGTCGATCGTGCTGAAGCGCAATCCGGACTATTGGGGGGAGAAGCCGCAGGTGGAACAGGCGACCTATCTGTTCCGCTCAGATAGCGCTGTCGCGGCCGCCATGGTCGATGCCGGCGAAGCCGATATCGTTCCGGCCGTATCGGTGCAGGATGCCACCAACAAGGAAACCGATTTCGCCTATCCGAATTCGGAGACGACATCGCTGCGCATCGACACTCGCGCGGCACCGCTCAACGACCGACGCATACGCGAAGCGATGAACCTCGCCATCGATCGTCAGGCAATGCTCGGAACCCTGTTCCCTGAACAGGCGAAGATCGCCACACAACTCGTCGTGCCCACAACGATCGGCTACAATGCCGATATCCCCGCATGGCCCTATGATCCCGAAAAAGCAAAGGAATTGGTCAAAGCCGCGAAAGCTGACGGCGTTCCGGTCGATCAGGAGATCCGCATCATCGGCCGCAACGGGCAATATCCCAATGCCACCGAAGCGATGGAAGCAATGATGGCGATGCTTCAGGATGTCGGCTTGAACGTCAAGCTCGACATGTACGACGTTTCCGTGTGGAACGGCTATTTCGTTGCACCTTTCGTCGCCGATTCCGGTCCGACTTTGACCCAGTCGCAGCACGATAATGCGACCGGCGATCCGGTCTTCACCGCCTTCGTGAAATATGCGAGCGACGGCTCGCACTCGATGGTCCGGGATCCCGCAGTCGACGCCCTGATTGCCAAGGCGACCTCGGCCACCGGCGACGAGCGCACGAAACTCTGGAAGGAGCTGTTCGCCAAGGTGAACACCGAGATCATCGCCGATATCCCGATGTTTCATATGGTCGGTTTCACCCGGGTTTCGTCGCGTCTCGACTTTAAGCCGACGATCGCAACGAATTCCGAACTGCAGCTGTCGCAGATCCGCTTCAAGTAAACTTGCGGACCAGAGCGCGGGCCTCCTTTGGCCCGCGCTTTCCACGCCCTGACGGACGGATGCCCATGCCTTTGATTGACCGCATTACCCTGACCCAATTCGCCGAAGAGATTTTGACCCGCGCCGGGATGGAGCCCGACAAGGCCGAAACGACAGCCGCCGTCCTGGTGGAAGGCGACATGATCGGCCACGAGACGCATGGCGTCAGTCTGCTGAATTGGTATGTCGATGCATTGGAGGATGGTTCGCTGGCGAAGGCGGGCAGCTACGAGGTGGTCAATGACCGCGGCGCAGCCTTTGTCTGGGACGGCAGATCCTTGCCCGGCGCATGGCTGCTGACCAAGGCGATCGATCTGGCCTGCGAACGGGTACGCGATCATGGTGTCGTCACCGCGGCAATCCGAAACTGCCATCATACCTGCGCTCTGTCGGCCTTCATGCGGCAGGTTACCGAGCAGGGCCTGATCGTGCAGCTGTCGGTGTCGCATCCCGCGGCAAGCCGCGTCGCGCCCTATGGCGGCACGAAGCCGCTCCTGACACCGAACCCGATGGCGGCAGGGTTCCCGACATCCGAGGATCCGATCCTGATCGACGTCTCGGCTTCGATCACCACCACGACGATGACGCAAATCCTGGCGAAAACAGGCAAGAAATTCCCCGAGGCCTGGGCTTTCACCGCCGCAGGCGAGCCGACCGATGATCCGCGCGAGGTGACCGAACGTGGCGGGACGATGATGCCCCTTGGCGGCCAGCTGAAGGGACATAAGGGCTTTGGGCTCGGGCTGATCGTCGAATTGCTGGGGCAGGGGCTTTCCGGCAAGGGGCGGGCGAACGCGCCGGCTGGTGTGTTTTCGCAAAGCGCTTTTCTGCAGGTTATCGACCCCGCCTTTTTCGCTGGGCTGGGTGCTTTTACGGCCCAGTCCGACTTTCTCGCCTCCGCATGTCGCAGCAACCCGTCCGCGCCCTGGAACAACGGCCCGGTCCGCATGCCGGGTGATAGCGCGGCACGAAAGCGCCGTCTCGCATTGGAAGAGGGCGTGCCGGTCGGCGAGGTGGCTTGGGAGAAGCTCTGTGGACACGCCGCGATCCTGGGCTTGCCCATTCCTGATGTCGCCGTGTGACGACGTCACTGCAGGCTGGCCGAGAGCCCTGCCCGTCCACTCAAGTCGATCGCCATGACGTTCCGAGGAATTTGTTCCCACGCCTCCTGCCGAATTCTGGAACAATGTCTGCCGTCCCCTGTTACATTGGCGATGAAGTCAGTATTGCGCAGGTAGTTGGAGGTCTCAATGAAGCGGAGCACGGGAGTTGGGCTGGTCTTCGCCCTTGTCCTGACGGGCTGTACGACTGGCGCGGGCTACTACTCGTCGGGGGGATTGGCCCCCATTCCCGGCAGCATCACGTATAGTGGTCAGCCTCGCACGAAGTTGACGAAATCACCCGTGGGTTCGTCCTTCCCGCACAGCTTCACCGATCAATGGGGACGTCAGGTCGAGGAAATTTACATCATCCAGCCTGACCGGAGCTTGCTGATCGCGGCGCGCCACTACCCAGTCTTCTCGTTCGACGACGACTAGGACAGGCATGATGATGTTCGAAAATCGCTCACACTTTCGGCCCCATGCTGCAGCGATTCCAGCGAAAACAACCCGGCGGGTATTGTGTCGGGAATTGCGCAAAACAAAGGATAGATGCTCTGGGAAGGAGAATTGATCATGCCGCGACGCAAGAGCACTGAGACGATGACCCTCGACACCAAAGGGGCCAAGATCGGCGAGCCGGTGCCGAAAGCCGTCATCGATACGAACACGGCCTCCGTCGGCGTTCCCCGACAGGCTGATCACGGTCTGCAGGAGGAGTTGAACACGCTGCGACAACAAATCGACGCGCTCCAGCATCAGATCCTCCATGGCGCTCGATCGGTAAAGGGAGGTGCCCGGAAGGCAATGCGTCAGACAGAAGCGGCGGTGAAGCTCTATCCGGTTTCGACGCTCCTCATCGTTACGGCTGCCGTGGGTGCGCTCGCCTTCGCTGCACGCCGTGCCTCTCCGCCGCGCCGTCGCCATCAACCGGCGCTGCGCGAGCTGAGGGATCTTTACGAGACTATCCGCGAGCGCATCTGACAAGATTTCGGGATTGTCAGCGTCGCGATTATGCCCGACACTTGATTATCCAAGCGGGGGCAACTGCATGCTCGACATCATCATACGACGTGCTCTTGATATTGTCGGGCGCACGGAGCGCCTGATCGAGGCTTGCAGGCGGCTGCTGGACAGTGAAGGGCTTGATGAAGTCGAAGTATACGAACTCGATTGCGAGATCGAGCGGCTCGGGGATGCGGTTTTCGTCGCCGACAAAGCCATTCGGTCGCTCGCAAGCACAGTCGAATGCTGGCCGCAGGCCGCCCAAGCCCACGGGATACTTAGAACATTGCATTGACGGCTGTCCCGGGGACTGACACTTCGCAATAGCTGTTCCGGGCAGGTTTTCGAGCCGTGATCTGCGTGTCACGCCGATGTCACGCGACCATGGAAGCAATATGTGCTTGATCGGCGTCGGTAGGCTGAGGCCAAACTCCTCTGACCTGGAGGTCGCCGGTTGCCGGGCTGACTGCTTGGTCGCTTGGTCTGTTTTTGAGCGCATTGGAGATACTCGATGAGGGATGTGTTGCCGACTATTACACGTGTCCTGAGCCGGGGGCGGCCGGGCCAACACTGCTATTGTTTTGCCGGGTCGTCACGATGAGCTCGAAGCGCTCCGGGCGAAAATCTCAGCCCCACGAATTCATCTTTCCGGTTCACACGCGCACGATCGCACAGATCAGGTACGATAGCCTCAGCCGTGTCATGACGGTGGTTTATCACGACGGCCGCTCTACGACGACCACTGGCATACAGGGCCCGGCGATGCTGAGGATCCTTGCCCAGCGTCCGCTGGAGCGCTCCCCTTTTCTGTTGCAGACGGTCATCTGAGGCCGAAAGCCAATTTCGTATACCGCGCGCGGACTAGGCATCCACGTGTTAAATCGGCGTGGTCGTGCATCCATTTCCCGCGGGCTGCGTTCCTCTCCAACAGCAGATCCATGGAGGGAATGCCGATGACCTTTCCAGCCCCGAAAACCGAAGCTCCCGTACAGCGCTTTGAAGAGGCGACCGATGCCGCGCGCGCGGCTTTGGAAAGCCTGATTGCTGCGGCCAATGAAGCCGGATGGGCAACCGGAGAAATAACCGCGGCGATCCTCAAAGCCGCGCAGTTTCTAAGCGATGCCAACAAGAAGGATCCCGATCCGGCCGACGATCCTGTCATCAGCGACGTATCTGCCAGGCAGGAACAGATTGGACACGGCGAACTCTACGATTAGAGCAATTCAAGGAAATGCTAGGCGGTCCGTTTGTCTCCAGCGTTTTCGGCGCGTCGTGACGAACGGGCAATCGCGGGCGGCGCATGATGCATCCTTCTGAGCCGTCGAGCGTTCTATCGCCAGGGATTAACTGGAGATGCATCATGTTCAAGGACGAGCTCGGGGACATCGGCACAAATAGGGATATGCGCGACGATGCCGGTAGCGCACCGGCTGCCTTCCAGGAGACGAACGCCAATCCTGATCTGATCAGGCGTGAGGGCTTCGCGAGCGAGGCCGATTATCGGGCGTATCTTGCGACGCTCGGCGGTCATGTTCCTGCTGAAGGCCTCAGTGAGGATGCCCTGCGGGTGTCCGATGATTATGCCTTGGAAAGCCGGTTGCGAGATCTAAGAGAAGAACTCGAAAACCTTCGTGCTCGCCTTCACGTGATCCAGCGGCAGGCGGCGACCGTCGTAGCAGAGAACGTCCGGTGGGCAGATGCCAGTGCTCATGCGCAGCTCGGCACCCAGCCGTGGCTCAAGCTGGCAGGCGCGATGGCGGCTACATTCGTAGTCACGAGGGCCATCAGGCAGCTCCCTCTGGGGCTGTGACGACGACGGCGATGCCCTTGGTCGTTGCCGCAATGAACCGGAAGTTCGCCAGAAGTTGATGCCGGACGCATGGCAGCCCAGGGCGAGATGGCGCTTTATTCGTTGATTTTGATCGACCGATCGAAATCGTGATGAGGCGGTCGCCATGTTCTCGCCGAAATATTAGTGACATCTTATATCCGCAACGGAGGCGAACATGCCTGGACATGACGACCGCTACGTCGAGATTACCACCCGTCTTCGCTCGGTACGGTCGTTCTGCGACTTTCTCTCGCAGGGCGGAACCGTCCGCGTCGCCGTGTCGGACGGAGCGCCCTACAAGGACGTAACCGCCGTTCTCCTGGAACGGAACCGCAGGGAGGCTGAAGCACTCGACCGCGTAAGGCGGCAGCTCTACCCGGAGCTTGCGGACGAAGACGTGGTGCCGCCGCTCTACAGTCGTCACTGACCGCGCATCGCAAGCCTGATCAGGCTACGATGCGCGCGGCCGATCTCGTCATGCAGCGGTGACCCAAGCATACGGACGATCAGGCAAAACCGATTTCCGCGACGAGAGGAAGGTGGTCCGAGGCGATCCGCGCCAAGCGGCTTTCCAGAACCGTCGCCTGTTTGACGATGAGATCGCTGGTGACAAAGATGTGGTCGAGGCGCATCAGCGGGTAGCGGGCGGGAAAGGTTGCTCTCGGCCGCGCACTGCCTGCCAGCTGGGCGTCCTTCAACGATCGCGCGGCCAGTCGGTACGTCGCCGACGACGGAATGGCGTTGAAGTCGCCGCAGAGGATGGTGGGAAGCGGTTCTTCTGCCGTCCCGCGCAGCCAGCCCGAGTTCAATAGCGTCGTCATCTGCCCCATGCGCTCGCGGCCGCGGAGGCCGAGATGGGTGTTTACGACCAGCAATTTTCTGTCGCCGACCAGGATTTCGACGGAAAGGGCGCCGCGCTGTTCGCCGATGGATGGCAGCGGTCCGGCCTTGACGGCTCCCGTCGGCAAGGCGGTGATGATGGCATCGCCATACTGCTCTTCGGCAACCGACAGCGCCGGATGGAAATGGGCCTGCATCTTGAGAAGCGAGGCAATCGTATGAGCCTGGTCGATGCCGCCGGTCCTGCGTCTGAGGACGTCGACCTCCTGAAGAGCGATGATGTCGGCTTGCGCCTCGGCGATGACCGAAGCGATGCGCCCGGGATCGAGCTTACGATCGCTGCCGATGCAGCTGTGGACGTTATATGTCAGGAGTTTGATTGGTTTTTCCGCCATGGGCCCGCTGAAATTCGTCCCTGGGGACATCGATCTCGTTCCCGGGGGAACACAAAACTCGTTTGATCGTTCCAGAATATCAGCCCAACGCGCTCGTACTTCTGAGGACAATCGATGAGCTTGAAAAGCATGATCTGGAATGGACTGCTCGTTGCCGCCCTGTGTTTTGCGGTCTTTCTTCTCTATAGCATCTTCGAACAGTACAGCCTCGATCAGATCGTCCAATCGGTTCGCAGCATACCGCTTTCAAACTTCTGTACAGCGCTTCTCTTTGCTACGGCATCCTATCTGTGCCTTGGCTGTTTCGATCTGCTGGCGATCCGTTCGCTCGGCAAATCCTTGCCTTACCCGAAAATTGCATTGGCTTCGTTCATAAGCCTGTCGCTCGGCCACAATATCGGTTTTGCTGGACTGAGCAGCGGTGCCTTCCGCTACCGCTTCTATTCGCGCTGGGGGCTGACGACCGAAGACGTGGCGAAGATCATCCTGTTCTGCGGCGTCACAGTCGGGCTCGGGCTGGTCACGCTCGGCGGTCTTGCCCTGATCGTCAATCCGGGTGATGCCGGGCGCCTGCTGCGGCTTGATCCGGCCAGTGTGCGCATCTTCGGCCTGCTGGCGCTCACAGTCCCAGTCATCTATGCCGGGCTGGCGTTTTTCATCCGCAGCAAGTTGCGGCTTTGGCGCTGGTCGTTTCAGTTGCCGCGATTTTCGATTGCTGTCGCGCAGGTCGGGATCGGGACGATCAATTTCATGCTCGTTTCCGCCTGCCTGCACCAGATGCTCTCGGCCCTCGGCGACGTCGCCTTCTTCAGGTCGGTGACGGCATACGTGCTGGCCAATTCGGCAGTTCTCGCAACCCATGTTCCAGGCGGGCTCGGCGTGCTCGAGGCGACCGTCTCTTATGTCGTGCCGCAGGTAGCCTCGATCGGCGCGTTGATCGCGTTTCGCTGCGCCTATTTCTTCATTCCGTTGGCGCTCGGCACGACGCTTCTGCTTATTAGTGAGATCGTCTTCCGCAGGTCACGCGGGATGGACGAGGAGGCGGACGAGCGCGCCGAGGCCCAGTCGGCGTAGGGGCAGGAAAGGCCGGGCCGGGTCGAAGAGCCCGGTGCCTCTGACCGGTGAGATGCTGCCGGTAAGCTCGACTGCGAATTCTCTCAGGCCCTGGGCACCAACATTCAGCGCGTCGATCGCTTCGATCACCGAGCCACTTTGCGCGTAAGCGGCTGCAAGGCTCTCGGTGGCTGTTCCTAGATATTCCGCCAGCAGGCGATTGCGCAGCTCCGCGACCGCGCGGCGGTGCTCGTCTGTTTCAGGCTGGAATAGTATATCGCATTCTGAATCAACCCCTTCTGAGCGATTGTTGAGATTCGAGGAGCCGATGCGCACCAGCTCATCGTCGGCGATCATCAGTTTGGAATGAATGAGCACCTCGACCTCGTCGACCGTCGCCGGCACGGTCTGTCCGGGCACTGTCGGGTCGGGCACGACTGGCCCGGGCACTATTGGCCCGGGCACGACGGGAAAATAGACGCGCAGCCGGTTCGCGCGATCGGCCCGTTTGAGAAGCCGGATGACGCGGTCGCGATTGCCGCCCATGATAATCTTCTCGATCAGGCCGTGAGAGCTGCGGGTGCAGATGATGACGACCTCGGGACCATTTTCCTCCTGCAGGCGCGCGGCAATGGCATCGGCGACGCGGAAGGAGGCGAGATATTGCGCCTCGATATAAAGCAGGCGCCGTGCTCGGGAAATGATGTCCAATGTCGAGGCGATACCGTCGCTGACGCCGGCGCGCAAGGTTGTCGATGGCTCCGTCAGCACGAAGCCGACTGGGATTTCCCGCAGCGAAACGGCGAGATCGTCGGGCCAGGTAAAGGGTGGGCGCTCGGCGAGCGCCGGGTGCTTTTCGCCGGTGGCTGTTTCCCAGCGCCGCCTGGCGATATCGCCGATCATTCGGGCGGCGTCGCCCGTGACCATCGCCTGAACGTCATGCAGCGGATCGTAGGAAACACCCTCGGGGTCACGCCGGAGCCTGTCTCTGGCACGATGGCGCTTTGTGTCCCATCGCCGCGACGTCAGGTCGATGCCGCCGATGAAGGCGACGGCGTCGTCGATGCAGACGAGTTTCTGGTGGTGGCTGCCGCGAACGGCGCCTTGAAGATCGAAGCGCAGGTCGATCCTGGCATTCCGCGGGAAGGTCTTTTTGCGTAGCACCTGCAGCGACTTTTCCGAATAGACCGGCCCGAGTGCCCAGATGAGAATGCGCATTTCGAGCTCGGGATTGGCCGCTGCGAGCCCATGCAACAGGTCTGCCAAAGTCTCGTCGGATTTTTCCGGTTCCAACGGGATGTCGGGATTGAAATCCCAGCCGACGATCCAGATCGTGCGCCGTGCCTGCCGCAGCGCTCGCGAAACTTCGGCGAAATATCGGTTGCCGTTGATCAGGAACGCCGCCTTCTCGGCTTTGCCGTCAAGGCGCAAAGCGCTGTTATTCTGTTTTTCGCGGCCGTCCGGCCGCTGCGATTTTGCCTGGGGCAGGCTCGTGTTATTGAAGACGGTCTCGATTGCGGTCATGATTGCCTCGGCTTCTAACTGCGAAAACAAACGCCTGGAATATTTTTGGGTTCCGTGCGGTGTTGGAAGAGGCGGCCGGGCTGTCTTGGCCGGGTGATGGAAAGCGTAAGGAAACGAAATGTCACAACGAGCAGGCAGCGCCGATCTTCCCCTTCATGGAGGACGCGTTCCGCATTGGCTCGGCGACCGGATGACGCGGCTGGGCGCCCTGATCACCGAAGCGATCGTGCACCACTACGGCCGCGACGAATTCCTGCGCAGGCTCGCCCACCCTTTCTGGTTCCAGTCCTTCGGCGCGGTCATGGGCATGGACTGGCATTCCTCCGGCATTACAACAAGCGTTCTCGGCGCGTTGAAGCGCGGGCTGAAACCGCGGGCCGGCGAGCTCGGTCTGCATGTCTGCGGCGGACGCGGCGCACATTCACGCAAGACCCCGCAGGAGCTCGTCTCGATCGGCGAACGTGTCGGTCTCGACGGCGAAGGCCTGGCGACGACGAGCCGTCTGATCGCCAAGGTCGACAGCGCTGCCCTCCAGGATGGGTTCGATCTTTATCTGCACGGCTTTATCGTCGCCGATGATGGCCATTGGGTGGTCGTGCAACAGGGCATGAACGGCGACCGGCGGCAGGCGCGGCGTTATCACTGGCTGTCGGAAGGGCTGGAGAGTTTTGTCGACTCGCCGCATGCGGCAATCGAGGGCAGGAGCCAGGGGACGATCGTCAATCTGGCCGACAGGCGGGCCGAGCGATCGCGGCGTGGCCAGCTCGACCTGCTGGCAACGCTCGGCCCCGACCGGATCATCCGCGAGGCGGCCGCGCTGCTGCGGGTCGAGCAACCGGCGCCAGAACCCGCTGAACAGCCGATGCTGCCGCATCTGATCATGCCGGCCCACCACGACGTGCGCGAGAGCGATGTCAACATGCGGCGCCTGCATGGAAATCTTGCCGCCGCGGCCGACCGCGGGCCGGCGGATTTCGAAGAGCTGCTGCTGGTTCCCGGTGTCGGCGCCCGTACGGTGGAGGCGCTGGCCATGGTGGCCGAAGTTGTCCACGGCGCACCCTGCCGTTTTTCCGATCCGGCACGCTTCTCGATCGCCCATGGCGGCAAGGACCGCCATCCTTTCCCGGTGCCGCTCAAGGTCTATGACGAGACGATCGGCGTGATGAAATCGGCGGTGCAGAAGGGCAGGCTCGGACGGGAGGAGGAGTTGCAGGCGCTCAAGCGCCTGGATGACCAATCCCGGCAGATGGAACGCTACGTCACCGGTCCCGACCTCAAGGAGATCATCGCCGGCGAATTTCGCCAATCCGCCGAGTTCGGCGGCCGCAGCGTCTTCGGCTGGGAGCCGCCGCCGGGTGAGAATTAGATGATACCAAAGGATGCGCGGTTTTCGGGCGACATCACGCCATCGATTCCGACTTTCGAGTTCAATCGAGCGGTGAGGGCACACCTTCGCGGATCGCTTTCGAGAAATCCTCGGAGGCGTCGGCACTTTTTGCCCGTGGGGCAATATGCGCCGCCGCCTTCAACTCCTCAAACGGCAGCTTCGTGTCGAGCGCGTTCCGGTCATAGGCGAATTCGGGAAGGTAGCCATTCACGATCAGCCGCCAATCGAACGGAAATGTGGCGCCGACGGCCCGCATCATTTTGGCGGCAGTCGTGGTGCAGTTGGTGGTGAGCGAGTTGTAGAAGCGCGGGTGTTCGGCGAGCGCGTTTGCATCGCTGACATATTGCAGGAGAAGCCGTGCGGCATTGGCCGGCGGAGCGCGCATGCGAAAGAGCTGGACGTCTTCGCCACGAATGTTGGACCGGACACGAACGACATCACGTTCGTCGGCCGCGATGATGACGAGGGGATTGCTTTTGAAGAGGTCACCGAGCGGAGAAAATTTACCCCCAGCCGTTCGCCGCACCTCGATCGACCATGCCAGGTATTGATCGCCGTCGAAGCCGAAGCTGAGGATCATGTGCGCCATTTCGGGCCCTGCCCAATAGGACATGAACAGGTCAAGGCTCTTGAGCTTCTTCAGGTCGTAGGCGCGCGGCTCCCATTTCTCCACAAAACTGCCATCGCTGTTCCAGGTAAAATTTCTGACGTTGGTCAGCGTCAGAATATCGCTGTCGACCGTTCCCGTCACCAGCCTGGCGACGTCTCCGGCCCAGTTGGCAGCGGCAGGAGGCTCGATCGAGCGCCACCACACGACGATGCCTGTAAAGCATAGGACGAAAGGAAGGATGACAACGAGGCGGGGCCTCCAGATCATCGAAATTACGGCGACAACGCCGAGCAGTGCGAGGCTTCCTGCGGCTGCCCCTCTTATCGCAGGGGAAACCGGCAGACGGTAGAATAGTGCGAGGGAGGCCCAGATGGTCGCCAACAGCAACGCTAAGCCGAAGGCTGCCTCTGCCGCCCGGAACATGATGCGGAGAGGCAGAGCCACTCGCGGCCGCCCGCGGTCAGCAGTTGTTGGCGCGCTTCCGCTGTCGTTGAAACTCATGACGCCTTCCTATCCTTGTTGAAGGTCAATCGATGATTTCGATGTTCCAGACATGTGACGAAGGCACGAAGTGTCTTGATCTGGAGACGCATTGTCGACGCTCGGAATGATCTGGCGTCCGTGACGGCGACAAACAATCTGGCTTGAAGTGATGACGCTTGTCCAGTCCGCATCGGACAAACGCCCGCAAGGCAGGCTGCTTACAAGCCTTCAATGGCCGTCGGGCGGAACCGCTTCGGAGGGGACCGTCTCTTTCAGGTTCTTCCGATGGAAGATGAAGAGCCCGGCAAAGACGATGATTGCGGCGCCGACGACGATCTGCATATCGGGAATATCGTTGAAGAAGATGTAGCCCAGCACGATCGCCCAGAGCAGCAGCGTATATTGCAGCGGCGCCAGTAGTGATGCTGGCGCGAGCTTCAGCGAACGGGTGATCAGCAAATGCGCACATGTGGCGACGACGCCGAGCAAGAGCATGCCGGACCAATTGATCAGCGTTGCCGGCTGCCAATGGCCGATGCTTAAGCCGATGCCGGCGGCAAGAGCGGCGACCGTCTGCCATGTCACCAGCGTTGTGTCGCTGGTCGAACGCAGATAGCGGCTCATCACCAGCGACAGCGCAAAGGCAAGGCTGCCGGCAAGGCCGAAGAGCGACGGAAGCGACAGCATAGCCGTCGACGGACGCAGCGCGATGACGACGCCCGCGAAGCCGACCAGAACGGCGAGCCAGCGGCGCCAGCCGATCTTTTCTCCAAGACAGAAATGCGAAAGCGCGGCGATGTAGATCGGCCCGGCCATATAGAAGGTCATGACGTCGGCGAGCGGCAGATAAGCCACGGCCGCGTAGAACAGAGCGACATCGCCGGTTGCCATGAAAACGCGTAGGAACTGGAGGCCTTTCTGTTCGACGCGGAACAGGGCCATCGGCCCTTGCCTGAGGATCATCGGACCGAGCACGATGAAAGCGCCGACCGAGCGGATCACCAGCACCTGGCCGACGGCAAAGCTTGCGACCAGCCACTTGCCCATCGCATCGTTCAGCGCAAAGAGCAGATCGCCGAGCAGCATCAGCACGACACCTGTCATGATCAGGTTTCCGGCGTTGGCTGCAGCCGCCTTGGTCTTCATCTCTCGAATCCTCGCGAAAACGGCCGCGCATTGCGCAGCCGAGTGCGGCTTCGGCCTTAACGCTGCCAATGTCAATGGTCAGTTAAAAGCTCTCGCCCTCAAATCCTTAGGGCATGTCGCTACACAAAGTTCATCTGGTTGCCATGCTTGCGACCAGATCACTAAATCTTTCACCTTGGATGCCGACATGCGTCCGCAGCAGACGGCGGGCTTCATCTCCATCTCCGGCAAAAATCGCATCGACGATGGCGCAATGTTCCAAGAAGGATGTCGACAGGCGGTTTCGCACGCGCAGCTGGAGGCGGCGGTAGGGTCGCAAGCGTCGATGCAATTTCAGGCATTGCTCCTCGAGGAAATCGCTTCGGCCGGCTGCGTAGATAGCCTTATGAAACTCCTCATTGTCGTAATAATAGGCATCGCTGTCGCCGGCCCCGGCTGATTGCTCGCAGCGGCTATGGGTGGCCGTGATCGCTACCCGGGAAGCCTCGTCCAGCCGTCGTGCGGCAAGCGACCCGGCCAAGCCCTCCAGCTCAGCCATAACCTCGAACATCTCATAGACGCGGTGCGGTCCCGGATCGATGACAACTGCACCTCTGCGCGGCCGAATTTCGATGAGGCCGATCGCATCGAGTTGCATCAGCGCCTCGCGCACCGGTGTGCGGGAGACCCCAAAACGCGTCGCGAGCACCATCTCATCGAGCCGCTCACCCGGGGAAAACTCGTTGGAAAGAATCGAGTTTTCGATCTCATCCCGCAGCCATCGGCCGACATTCTCGGACATTTGTTCGCTTCCTTCATACATAATCGCCATTCTTGTATACACGCTCGTTGACTTTGTGTGCAAAAGATGACAGTCTACATACTACCGGTGAATTCAGACGATGGGAAGCGCCGCGGCCCCATCAGCAGAGAGGAGAAATGGCATGTCCGAGGCTTCCTTCTTCACCGATATGCTGCAGAGCATCACGGACCGCGGACGCCAGCTTCTGTTTTCGGGCTCTCGCGCCACCCAGGTCGCAGCCAAGGCCGATCTCCAGACGCTCTGCGAAATGCTGCTATCGAGCCGGGGCGAAGCGTCGGGTATGGCTCTAGCGGCCGAGATTCTCGATCGCTGGGAGGCGCTCGACAGCGACAGCGCGCAGGCATTCCTCCATATGCTTCATGAAAAGTTCGGGCCCGACACGGCCAAGCTCGACCAGGCGATTGAAAATTACCGCACGGACAAAAGCTCTGCCGCGATCATTGCTCTCCACCAGGCAGCCGAGCCAAGGCGGCAGGAGCTTCTCCGACGATTGAATCACGCGCCGAACGGCACCGCCAAGCTCGTCCGGATGCGCCAGCAACTGCTTGCTTCCAAAGACCAGTCCGCCGGTTACAACGCCCTTGATGCCGACTTCACGCATCTGTTCGGCTCCTGGTTCAATCGCGGCTTTCTGACGCTGCGGCCGATCGACTGGTCGACGCCGGCTTCCATTCTTGAAAAGATCATCAAATACGAGGCGGTGCACGAGATCGCCGGCTGGGAAGAGTTGCGCAGTCGTTTGGCACCGTCCGACCGCCGATGTTTTGCCTTCTTCCACCCCCGGCTGGCCGACGAGCCGCTCGTCTTCGTCGAGGTGGCGCTGACCCGATCCGTGCCGAGCGCGATCGGCGATGTACTCGACGAGGGCAGGGAGCAGATCAATGTCGACGAGGCGACGACGGCGGTCTTCTATTCGATCTCCAACTGCCAGGATGGCTTGCGCGGGATCTCGTTCGGCAACTTCCTGATCAAGCAGGTAGTGGAAGACCTGCGCAGGGACCTGCCCGGCCTGAAGAATTTCGTCACTCTGTCGCCCGTCCCAGGCTTTGCCCGTTGGCTCGCCAAGGCGCGCGCCGCAGTCGCCGACCGGTTGCTGCCGGAAGCGGCCCGCAAAACACTGATGGCGCTGGACGATCCGAACTGGCTTGACAACGAAAATACGGCAACCGAAGTGGAGCGTGTGCTGCTGCCTCTTGCGGCACGCTATTTCCTGATCGAGCGGACGCCGGAGGGGCGCCCCGTCGATCCTGTCGCCCGCTTCCATCTCGGTAATGGCGCCCGACTGGAAAGACTGAATTTTCTGGGCGACCGCTCACCCAAGGCGATGCAACAGGCACACGGTCTGATGGTCAATTACCTCTACAAGCTCGACGACATCGTGGCCAACCACGAGGCGATGGCCCAACGCGGCGAAGTGATTGCCTCGCCTGCCGTCAAAGCCTTGCTCAACCAGAACGACGACAGCCGTCGCAGCGGCAATGGCCAACAAGGCTCCCGGCCATTCGCACAGATCATGAACTCAACGCTTGGAGGAGGGCGAAAGTGAGCAACCACCTTTTCGACGCCATGCGCGCGGCAGCACCCGGTGACGCACCGTTTATCCGGGTCGATGGCACGCAGACATGGACCTACGATGACGCATTCGCTCTTTCCAGCCGCATGGCCAGCGCGATGGACGCGCTCGGCGTTCGCCCCGGCGACCGGGTGGCGGTGCAAGTCGAAAAAAGTGCCGAGGCGTTGATCCTCTATCTCGCCTGTCTTCGCAGCGGCGCGGTCTACCTGCCGCTCAACACCGCCTATACGCTGGCTGAACTCGACTACTTTATCGGCGATGCGGAACCGCGTTTGGTAGTGGTTGCGCCGGCTGCCCGAGCGGGTGTAGAGACGATCGCAAAGGTGCACGGCGCGATCGTCGAAACGCTCGACGCTGACGGTAGCGGCTCGTTGCTTGATCTCGCACGCGATGAGCCGGCAGACTTTGTCGACGCCTCGCGCTCCGCCGACGATCTGGCGGCCATCCTCTATACGTCGGGAACGACGGGACGCTCCAAGGGGGCGATGCTCACGCATGGGAACCTGCTGTCGAACGCCCTGACCTTGCGAGACTATTGGCACGTCACGGCCGACGATCGATTGATCCATGCCTTGCCGATCTTTCACACGCATGGACTGTTCGTCGCCACCAACGTCACACTGCTTGCCGGCGCCTCGATGTTCCTGCTGTCGAAGTTCGACCCGGATGTGGTGGTTTCGTTGATGCCGCAGGCAACCATGCTGATGGGCGTGCCGACCTTTTATGTGCGTCTCGTGCAAAGCCCGCGCCTCGACAATGAGGCGGTCGCCAATATCCGCCTGTTCATTTCCGGTTCGGCTCCCCTGCTTGCCGAAACACATACCGAGTTTCAGGCGCGCACCGGCCACGCGATCCTTGAGCGCTACGGCATGACGGAAACCAACATGAACACGTCGAACCCTTACGAGGGTAAGCGGATTGCCGGAACGGTCGGCTTTCCGCTGCCGGATGTGACGGTGCGCGTCACCGACCCCGCCACGGGAGAGGTGCTGCCGCCTGACGAAACCGGCATGATCGAGATCAAGGGGCCGAACGTCTTCAAGGGGTATTGGCGCATGCCGGAAAAGACCGCGGCTGAATTCACCGCCGACGGCTTCTTCATCAGCGGCGACCTCGGCAAGATCGACCGGGACGGCTATGTCCACATCGTCGGCCGCGGCAAGGATCTGGTGATTTCGGGTGGATACAACATCTATCCGAAAGAGGTCGAAAGCGAGATCGACCAGATCGAAGGTGTGGTCGAGAGCGCCGTGATCGGCGTGCCGCATCCCGATTTCGGAGAAGGCCTTACCGCCGTCGTCGTGCGCAAGCCCGGCGCCGTCCTGGATGAAAATTCCATCGTCGCCGCCCTCCAGGACCGTCTGGCCCGTTACAAACAACCCAAGCGCATCATCTTCGCCGAGGACTTGCCGCGCAACACGATGGGTAAGGTTCAGAAAAACATCCTGCGGCAGCAATACGCCGATCTTTATACCAGGACGTAAGGCGACCGCGCCCTCTGGGAGGAGGGTGCGTCGCATCCCGCATCAATCTTGAAATAGCAACTACGGCGCCGGAGGCGTCGGAGGGAGGGGAATCATGGGTATTGAATTGCTATCCATAGGGTTGTTGGTCGCCATGTTTATCGTTGCGACGATCCAGCCGATCAACATGGGCGCCCTGGCGTTTGCCGGCGCCTTCATACTCGGCTCCATCATCATCGGAATGAAAACCAGCGACATCTTCGCCGGCTTTCCGAGCGACCTGTTCCTGACGCTTGTGGCTGTCACCTACCTCTTCGCCATAGCGCAGATCAACGGCACGATCGACTGGCTCGTCGAATGCGCCGTCCGCCTGGTGCGCGGCCGCATCGCCTTGATTCCCTGGGTGATGTTTCTCGTCGCCGCTGTGATTACCGGTTTCGGTGCTCTAGGCCCGGCTGCGGTCGCCATCCTTGCGCCCGTCGCGTTGAGCTTTGCCGTGCAGTACCGCATTCACCCCGTCATGATGGGCCTGATGGTGATTCACGGGGCGCAGGCGGGCGGCTTTTCGCCGATCAGCATCTATGGCGGCATCACCAACCAGATCGTCGAGAAGGCCGGCCTGCCTTTCGCTCCGACATCGTTGTTTCTCTCCAGCTTCTTCTTCAACCTGGCGATAGCAGTGCTGGTTTTTTTCGTTTTCGGCGGCGCCAAAGTGATGAAGCAAGAAGCCGCATCGATCGGCCCCTTGCCGGAACTACACCCCGAGGGCGTATCGGCGTCGATCAGAGGCCATGGCGGCACGCCCGCAAAACCGATCAGGGAGCATGCCTATGGCACGGCGGCCGATACTGCGACTAAGCTGCGCCTCGACAATCAGAGAATCACCACCTTGATCGGCTTGACGGCGCTCGGAATCGGCGCCCTGGTTTTCAAGTTCAATGTCGGCCTCGTCGCAATGACTGTGGCCGTCGTGCTGGCGCTGCTGTCGCCAAAGGCTCAGAAGGCTGCGATCGACAAGGTCAGCTGGTCGACGGTGCTGTTGATCGCCGGCATCATCACCTATGTCGGCGTGATGGAAAAAGCCGGGACGGTCGACTATGTGGCGCACGGCATATCCAGTCTGGGCATGCCGCTGCTGGTGGCGCTTCTGCTTTGCTTTACCGGTGCAATCGTCTCGGCCTTTGCGTCGTCGACCGCGCTGCTCGGCGCGATTATCCCTCTCGCCGTGCCGTTCCTGTTGCAAGGGCACATCAGCGCCGTCGGGGTGGTCGCCGCGATCGCGATCTCGACCACGATCGTCGATACCAGTCCGTTTTCCACCAATGGCGCTCTTGTCGTCGCCAATGCGCCGGATGACAGGCGAGAGCAGGTGCTGCGACAATTGCTGATCTATAGCGCCCTGATCGCGATCATTGGTCCGATCGTTGCCTGGCTGGTGTTGGTCGTGCCTGGCCTGGTCTGACGGCAGCGCTACCTCTCAAAGTGTGCCGAGCCCATTCGGCACACTTCCAGACCGCCTTGTTGTCCAGGACGCCGACTGCTTCTCGGTCACCGGCTGGTCGTGGAAAATTTGGGCGGCACCTAGCGCAGCTTCTCGACTGCGACGGCGAGACAGATCTTGAACGCGGTCAAGTCCGTATAGAGTGTATCCGGCGCCGCGTCCCCGACGATGAGGACGCCGCCGCGCCGCTCGATCCCGGCGTGCAGCATAAGATTGTCGGCCAAGCCGAAATCCTCGACCGCAATCCCGTTCGGGTCTCGCAGCCGACCTTCGGCGTCATAGGCGACGGCCCCGCCATAAAGATCGCTGACGCGCCCGCCGTGATCCCGGGCGACATTCGTATAGGCAAACACAGACTTGCCGCTCGCGCACATAAAACCGAGTTCGAAAGCCGTCCCGGTATCGGCGGCAATACCGCGAAAGGGCGTCAGATTGGCGATGATGGCGCCGCCACTCCATCATCATCTTCTCGTCCACCGCGTTTATCGCCGCCGCCCGCTCGCGCTTCGAGTTTGTCTGCGGGATTTCCAGATCACCGGGTGAGAGCGGGTGAAGTCCCGCTTCGCGGGCAAGCGCCGCCTTCCGGTCGAGCATTTCACGCGCGTTTGGAAGGAAGACTTCAGGACCTGCCAGATAAACTTTCTTGATCATGGATGAATTGCACCTCAATGGGATGAGCTCGGAATACCTCCCTTGCTGTAGAGCCAAGCAGGATCACAATCCAGTGGACGAGAACCGCTCACGTGAGGTGTACAGATCGGTCGTCCGATCTACATAGGACCAAAGTCCGATATTGGAACGAGCCCGCGCAGATGACGTTCAGCCGAAAGAGCCGAGGAGATGTCGATGCGCCACGATTTTTGGGACCAGCCCGTTGAGGTCATCAGCGGGAATGGCGACCACCCTAAGAGTATCCGCAATAGCAGGGACGCGCTCGCATATCTGATGACCTGTTGGCCGCGTGAGAAAGCGGCATCTTTCGCCATCGCAAAGAAGATCTGCACGGACGCCGTCGAAGGGCGAGCCAATTCAGCCGCAGCCGCTTTGGCATTCAAAGTCGCGGCGGAAGAAGCCGGCGTCCTCCATTAGAAAGCGGTCCGGCACATCGCGGCGTCGACGAATTATCTGAAATATATTTCACGTCATGAATTATATTGACAGATCCGTGGCGTTGGGATTACCTGCCCATACCGGACTTCGAGGAGGAACTCCGGTCTTCAATGGATCATCGGCAGCCGCTCGGACGCCGCCGGATATTTGGGAGGGGCTTCGGCCTCGAGGAGGAAACTTGCGCAGATTTTTAAGCACGACCGCATTGGCGGTCCTCGCATCGACTCTATTTGCCGGCGCAGCCAGCGCGGGCGCGGAAAATCCGTTCCGCTGCAAACCCGGTGAAAAATACGTGATGAACGTCATGGTCTCGGGCGTCGAATATTGGTTTCCGGTCTATGAAATGTTCAAGCAGGCCGGCCAGCAGCTGGGTTGCGAGACAGCTTATACCGGCACCCCGGAATATGACGTCAACAAGCAGATCGCCACCTTCGACCAGGCGCTGGCCCAGAACCCGGCCGGTATTCTCGTACATCCAATGAACTCCGACCCGTTCATCGAGCCGATCAACCGCGCGATCGACCAGGGCACGGCGGTCGTCACCTTCGCAGCCGATGCGCCGCTTTCCAAGCGCATCTCGTTCATCACCTCGGACAATACCCGCGAAGGCACCTATGCCGCCGACGCGATTGCCGAAAAGATGGGTGGCAAGGGCGAGTATGCCGTTCTGGAAAATCCCGGCCAGGACAACCACGACAAGCGTATCGCCGCCTTCATCGCTCGTATGGACGAAAAATATCCGGATATGAAGCTGGTCGGCCGCGCTGCGTCCAACCAGGACCCCAACAAGGCCTATCAGGGCCTGATGAGCCTGGTGCAGGCCCATCCGAACCTTGGCGCCGTCTTCATGCCGGAAGCGAACTCGGCAATCGGCGCTTCGCAGGCCAACAAGGAAAGCGGCGGCAAGATCCTGGTGATGTGCGCCGACGTCAACGCC
>Ga0123341_1000003_pt1 | contig 172237 bp, 160 predicted proteins | sample Turbeapinknodule_FD_89959 | JGI IMG/M metagenome (GOLD analysis project Ga0123341, IMG submission 89959) | Root nodule microbial communities of legume samples collected from Mexico - Turtle bean Mexico pink nodule | ecosystem: Host-associated > Plants > Roots > Nodule | place: Mexico: Nepantla...
CCAGAACCCGCAACGCCATCGACGACGCACTGGCAGCCATCCTCCAAACCGTCTCGCCAAAAGAGTGCCTAAACTACTTCAAGGAAGCCGGATATGAACGGACGTAAAATCATCCCGCTCTAGAGCCATCGAGATGTGTTGACCGCATTGAACGCTTTCAGCTTCGCCCTAACTGCAGCCGTCGGAAAATCCGTTCGATCTGGGCAACACCGGCAAAAAAGACGATGCCGGAGAAGGAGGCAAGCACGACGGCGGCAAAGAGCCTTTCGGCCTGATAATTGAATGTCGACTGGATGATGACAGCACCCAGCCCCTGGTTCGAGCCGATCCACTCCCCGACGATCGCGCCGATCACACAGGTGGTTGCGGAAATGCGCAACGACGCAAAGAGCAAGGGGGCCGACCGTGGAGCGCGCAGGCGCCAGAACGTCTCCCAGCCGCTCGCGGAAAGCACATGCATCAGGTCAAGCTCGCTCGCAGTCGCCAGATTGAGGCCCCGGGCAGTATTCACCAGGGTTGGGAAGAAGCAGATGAGAGCAGCGATGATGACTTTCGGAAACATGCCGAGGCCGAAGATGAGGATAATGATCGGCGCGAGCGCAAGCACGGGAATCGTATTGAAGAGCAGGACAACGGGGAAATAGGCGGCCTGGAACCGCGGATTATAGGCGAAGGCAACCGCCAGGACCACGGCGAGACTATTGCCCAAGAGGAAACCGAGGCCCGCCTCGCCCCATGTCGGAACGGCGTTCGACAGCAGGAAGCGCCATTCGCTTGCAAGCGTACGCAGGATCGCCAGCGGCGTCGGGACGATATAGCTGGGAATACCGAGGGCCGGCACCAGCCATTGCCAGGCGAGGAGCAGCGAAAGGGCGCCAATAACAGGAAGGCCGACGGCCTCGGCAAGGGACAGCGGACGATGCGTCATGTAGCCGAACTCCCCTGCTGGAGCAATTGGCGCAGATGGGCTGCGGTCTCCTGGATATCGAGGCTCTCGCGCCGACAGAGGCCGCGCTCGTCTTTCAGCGGCGTAAGATCGATGAGCGCCTGGACGCGGCCCGGATTGGCCGCCAGGACCAGCACGCGTCCGCCGAGATAGATCGCCTCGACAACACTATGGGTCACGAACAGAATGGTCGTGCCGGTGCGGCGCCAGACCTCCAGAAGCTCGTCGTTCAGTCGCTCGCGGGTGATCTCGTCGAGCGCACCGAACGGCTCGTCCATGAGCAGGATATCCGGCTCGCATTGAAGCGCCCGCGCTATGGCGACGCGCTGGCGCTGGCCCCCGGACAATTGATGCGGATATCGGTCGGCCAGATGCGACAGGCCGACCAGCTCGATCCAATGGTCGGGCCGCGGATCGACCGATCGCGAGACGTTCTTCTTCCCTACCTGCAGCGGCAGCTCGACATTCTCCCGCACGGTCCGCCAGGGCAACAGCGTTGCGTCCTGAAAGACGAAGGCGACTTCGCGCCGCCGGCGCGCCTCCGATGCTGTCCTGCCGAGCACCGACAGCTGCCCGTCAAGCGGCGGGAGAAGATCCGCCACCGCACGCAGGAAGGTCGACTTGCCGCAGCCGGAAGGACCCAGAATGGTCAGAAATTCGCCCCTGCCGACGCTGAGGTCGACGCCAGACAGAATGCGGGTCGTCTCGGCGACGCCGGCATAGCCAATAGCCAAATCCTTGGTTTCGATAGCCACCGCTTCGGGCAATCCGCTCTCTCACGCAATCTTCGGACGGTCATCCGCCGTCATGTCCAGGATCCTGGTCGTATAGCAGTCCTCCAGCTTCGGCGCGCCGCTCTTGAACTGGCCGATCTTGTCGTAAACGGAAATCTGCTCAGCAAGAGCTGCCGGATCGAAGCTGCCCCAGCCATCCTTACCGGTCGCTGCGTCGAAGCTCAGCGACAATATGCGCGGTACTGTCTTCAGCTCCACGGCAAGATCGAGCTGCGGATAGGCCTCCACCGTCAATTTGACCGCCTCTTCAGGATGTTCATGCGTCCAGGCCCAGCCCTTGGCGAGGGCACGCAGCACCTTTGCCAGTGTCTCCGCATGGCCGCTCACGGCATCGTCAGTGGCAAAATAGACGTTCGCGTAGGAGGGCAGGCCTGTATCCTTCATCATCAGATCGATGCGGTCGGGGCCGATGATGGAAAGGGCCTGGGTGTTGGTGATCCATCCGGTCACCGCATCGACCTGGCCGGTCATCAGCGGCGTCATGTCGAAGCCGATATTAGTGATGGTCAGGCTCGAGGGATCGATCTTGTTCTTCAGCAGGATAGCATCGAGCACATAACGGGCCGTCGGCTGGATGCCGATGCGCTTGCCGACCATATCCTCGACGGTGCGGATCGGCGCCTTGGGGAGCGAATAAAAGGCGAAAGGCGCCATGCGGAAACCGCAGGCGAAGATCTTGATCGGCACGCCGGATGACCGGGCAAGAAGAAGCTGTGCCGAATCGGAGAATTGGCCGAGCTGCGCATCACCCGTAATCACGGGTGGCACCGTTGCCGAATTGGGACCGCCGGGGGAAAACTCGACGTCGAGCCCCTCGGCCTCGAACAGGCCTTGCTTGACTGCGACGATATCGCCGATCTGTCCGTTGCTCATCAGCCAATCGTATTTGACGACGACCTTGGATGCGGCGGCGTTCGAATGACGAGGCACAAACACGCTGATCCCCGCCGACGCAGCAGCAAGGGCAAAGGCTCCGCCCTTCAGGACAGTGCGCCTATCCCCGGGTTCATTTGCTTACCTTCCCCTTGTTGAATTGTTGGACGGCTGGCCGGGCCGCTTACACTCGCTCTTGCGGTTCGATGTCGCCGATCGGGCCGCCTGCGGACCATGCATAGATTTCCCAGAGATTGTCATCGGGATCGGCGAAATAGCAGCATCTCGCGTTCCAGACATAGTCCTGTGGCGGCGCCTGGAAGAGCACGCCCGCGGCCTTCAGCTCCTGATAAGCAGCATCGACCTGCTCCGGCGAGGCGAGCTCGATGGCCGCGCAAGCCTTGTGCACGCCTGGGGGCGCGCGAAGGCCCGAGACGCCGGTAAACTCGGCAATATGCTCGATTTGCCAGAGTGCCAGTGTCACACCCGCTCCTTTGAAATCGGCAAAGCCGGGAGCCCGGCGGCGTGGTTTGAAGCCAAGCCGTTCGACATAAAAGTCCAACGCCCGGTCAATATCCTCGACCAAAAAGCAGATATCGGTAATCGGATTGGCTTGGGCAAAAGCGGTCATATAGGCCTCCTGGTGGGAAAAGCCTCGCAGACCGCAGCCTCAAGAGATTTCAAATTCGTGCGGTTGTCTTTCGAAAAATTGCTGATTTGCGATCGGCGGCTGCCGGCTCAAAGACGGACCGATCGTCGGTACTCCTTCGGTGTCGCCCCGATCAGACGACGGAAGACGCTGGAGAAATGCGCCTGGCTCGAAAAGCCTGTGGCGTAAGCGATGTTTGCGAGCGTTTCCTTGCCATCTGCGAGGTAAAGTCGCGCCCGCTCGATCCTGCGTTCCAGAACGAAGCGATGCGGCGCCATCCCTGCCGCCCGTTTGAATTCCCGGCTGAAATGAAAGGGGCTCATATGGGCCACCCCGGCCAGCTCCTCGACACTCAGATCGGATTTGCCAAGCAGGTTCTCGATGTAATCGATCACCCGTCGGAGATTGTCCGACGTCAGCGGACGATCGCCGGCTTCAGGTTTGACGCCCAGCAGCTTTACAACGCAACAGGCAAGCGCCATCCCCAGGTGCTGCATCAAAAGCGGGTCGTCGCGCTCGGTCTTCCCGGCGACAAATGCAAGGGACAGCGCGACCTGCAGTGTTGTCGGATCCGTCGTGGCGCTGAGTGCATCATTATCCCAATGCTCGGGATCAAATTGGGAGCCGCCAATGCTGCTGTAGAGCGCAGGTGACTGGAAGATCGAGATATAATCCGCCGCATCCCCATCGACTTCAAGAACCGTGGCGGCGGGTTGAAATCCCAGGGTGAACGGCGGTCGCTCGACTTTGCGGAATGCCCCTGTTCCAAGCCGATAGGCATATTTGCCATGGGCCGTTCGATTGATCGATATTCTATGAAGGGAGCCCCTCGAAACCATTTGCCCCGCGGCGCTGCGATAGGTCTCGACGATCATGTCGCGTTGAACGAAGGCCCTGTAGCCTCCAAGGGATGGCCGGCTTATTGAGAAAATCGTCGGGTCGATATCGGGCATTGTTTCACTCTCCCTGACGGGGGAGAGGCAAGTTGCGCGCCAAGTGGAATCAAAGCTTCGCGTTCGATATCAACGTTGTGGCATAAAGCCAGATCGTGCTCATCTAAATCCTGATTTCACACTCGCTGTCGCGCCACACTGCACCGCGCTTAGCAGGAATTTTTCCTCGGCAAATTTGGGCACATGCGCAAGAATTATGCACTGCATCTTCTTCTTGATCAGTGGCGGCGGACCCAGTCGCCAGATCGTCGGGGCATCCGAAGTCATTCCCAGTCGCGGCAAATCGCGGCCAGGGATTTTCTTTTGTTCCGTCCACTCTTTTCCCAGGAGATCGTTCTTTTGGAAATTCGTTCCTATCCATCCGCATTAATCCATTTAATCTATAGACATAATTAATTGGAGAGAGTGGTAATGAGCAACGACAAGTCCGGAAGCCGCTTCGGAAGACGAGATCTGTTGAAACTGTCCGCAGCGGCCGGGGTCGCCGTCGCGGGTGCATCACTGGTCGGGCAGAAGCCGGTCTTTGCAGCCGGCGACGAGCTGTCGCTGAAGGGCAAACGCATCGCCATCAGCGCAACCGGCACCGATCACTTTTTCGACCTGCAGGCCTATAACGCCCAGATCGACGAGGTAAAGCGCCTCGGGGGTGAGCCGATCGCCGTCGACGCCGGACGTAACGACGGCAAGCTGGTTTCGCAGTTGCAGACGCTGATTGCCCAGAAGCCGGATGCGATCGTCCAGATCCTCGGCACGCTCAGCGTCATCGATCCCTGGCTGAAGAAGGCGCGTGACGCCGGCATCCCGGTTCTGACCGTCGACGTCGGCTCGACCAACTCGATCAACAACACTACCTCCGACAACTGGGGCATCGGCAAGGACCTGGCGCTGCAGCTCGTCTCCGATATCGGCGGCGAAGGCAATATCGTCGTCTTCAACGGCTTTTACGGCGTCACCCCTTGCGCGATTCGCTACGATCAGCTGGTCAATGTCGTCAAATATTTCCCGAAGGTGAAAATCCTCCAGCCGGAGCTGCGCGACGTCATCCCGAATACCGTGCAGGACGCCTTCACGCAGATCACCGCAATCCTTAACAAGTATCCGGAAAAGGGTTCGATCAAGTCGATCTGGTCGGCCTGGGATATTCCGCAACTGGGCGCGACCCAGGCTCTGGCTGCCGCCGGGCGGACCGAAATCCGCACCTACGGCGTCGATGGCAGCCCTGAGGTACTGCAGCTCGTTGCCGATCCGAATTCACCGGCCGGCGCCGACGTCGCGCAGCAGCCGGCGGAAATCGGCCGCACCGCCATCCGCAACGTCGCCAAGCTGCTCGCCGGCCAGACCCTGCCGCGCGAGACCTATGTTTCGGCCCTGCTCGCCAACAAGGCCAATGTCGGCGAAGTCACCAAGAAGCTCGGCATCGGCTGACAAGGCTCCCGAGCGATCCGGCCGTGACCGGATCGCTCGGAATCTGCCCGGAGAGATCGACATGACGGCCATTTCCTTGAAGCAGCCGGTGACGGCGTGCGACGACATCATCCGCTTCGAAGGCATCGTCAAGCACTTCGGCGGCGCGCAAGCGCTGGCCGGCGCATCGCTGCTCGTCAGGCGCGGCACCATCCACGGCCTCGTCGGCCAGAACGGCGCCGGCAAGTCGACGCTGATCAAGCTGCTGGCCGGTCTTTACCAGCCGGATGGCGGCCGCATCGAGATCGGGGGACAGACCTTCGACAGGCTGACGCCGCATCTTGCCGAAGAACTCGGTATCCATTTCATTCACCAGGATCGGCTGCTGGTCCCGACCTTCACCGTCGGAGAAGCCCTGTTTCTCGGCCGGGAACCGCGCATTGCGGGCACGCCTTTCCTCGACCGGCGTCTGATGCAGCGCCGCGCGACCGATATTCTCAATGACTATTTCGGCATCCGGTTGCCGAACGCGGCTCTGATCAGCGAGCTGTCGACCGCCGAAAAGCAGATCGTGCAAATTATCCGCGCCCTCCTCAATCAGCCGAAAGTGCTCGTCTTCGACGAGCCGACGGCCGCATTGGTGCGCCGTGAGGCCGATATCCTCTTCCGGCTGATCCGGCGTCTGCGTGACGAAGGCGTTACCATCATCTATATCTCGCATTACCTGCACGAAATCGAAGAGCTCTGCGATCACGTCACCGTGCTGCGCAACGGGCTTGATGTTGCCTCTGTGCCGATCGGCGAGACTTCGGCCTCAGCGATTGCACGGCTAATGGTCGAGCGCGACATCAAGGAGATGTTTCCGAAGCCTCAGGTGACGCCGGGCGACGAGATCCTCAAGGTCGCGCGGTTGTCAGCGCCGGGAAAATACGGCGACGTCAGCTTCACGCTTCACCGCGGCGAGGTGCTGGGCCTCACCGGCCTGCTCGGCTCCGGCGCCAAGGAACTGGTCCGCACCCTCTTCGGACTCGAGACCTCGGCCTACGGTCGTATCGAAATCAACGGCAAGAGCGCCCGTTTCGCCAATCCCACGCAGGCGGCCGACCACGAGATCGCATTGGTGCCGGAGGACCGGCGCCGCCACGGCGTCGCGCTCGATCTCAGCGTTGCGGAAAATACCAGCCTTTCCAGCCTTGGCCGCTTCACGCGTTTCGGCTTTCTCGACCGCAAACGCGAACAGCGCGAGGTCGATGCTCTGATCACGCGGCTGCAGGTGAAAACCAATGGGCGCGACGCTTTGCTGCGCACGCTTTCGGGCGGCAACCAGCAGAAGATCGCCATCGCCAAATGGCTGAGCCGCCATTCCGAGATCTATCTTCTCGATGAGCCGACGGTCGGCGTCGACATCGGCTCCAAGGTCGAGATCTACACGCTGATCGGCGAACTCGCGGCGCGCGGCGCCGGCGTCATCGTGCTGTCTTCGGATCTGCCCGAACTCGTCGGCATAACCGATCGCATTCTTGTGCTCTTCCGCGGGCGCGTGGTGCGGGAATTCATTTCATCGGAGACCACTGCGGATGCCGTACTGGCTCAATCGACCGGATCATCCGAGGGACATCGCCATGTCGGCTGAAGTGGAATTCGCGCCTTCCGATTTTTCCGTTTCGGAACCCCCTCACCGGCGGGCCGGCAACTTTGCGGCTACGGCATTGCGCTTCGGATCGTTGATCGCATTCGCCGCCATCCTGATCGTCTTTTCGCTCACCGCTCCCTATTTCTTCAGCATCGGCAATATCGGCAATGTGCTTGGCCAATCGGCGATCTCAGGGGTGCTTGCCATCGGCCTGACGGTCGTGCTGATCGCCGGCGGCTCCAATGTCGTCACCGGCGGCATCGACCTGTCGCTCGCTGCCAATATGGGCCTCAGCGGCGCCGTCTATGCGAGCCTGACGCAACTCGGCTACGGCGACACGGCGGCGATTGCGGCAGCGATCTCGACTGGTGCGCTGATCGGCACAGTCAATGCCATCGCCGTGGTCTATGCCGGCATCGTGCCGCTGCTGGCCACGCTTGCCGTGATGAACGTCGTCGCCGGCCTGGAATTGGTGCTGACCGGCAATACCGTCCTTCCGGCTTCGACGCCTTTCCTGTCGGCGCTTTCGGCCTCGGACGTTTTCGGCATTCCTGTTCTTGCCTATGTGCTCCTCGGCTTCACAGCGATCACCGCGGCGATCGTGCAATATACCCCACTCGGCCTGCGCCTCTACGCGGTCGGTGAGTTTCCGGATGCGGCACGTGCCGCCGGTCTCCCGCTTCGCCGTCTGCTCGCCGGCGCCTTCGTCGCCAGCGGCCTCACCGGCGGCATCGCCGGTATCCTGTCGGTTTCCTATCTGAGCGGCAGCACGACCGGCTCGGGCGAGATGCTGTTGCCCATTGTCGTGACAGCCCTGCTCGGCTCGGTCTTTTCGCGCCGGCTGGTTCCCACGGCCACCGGGACGCTGCTCTCAGCCCTGCTGGTCGGCTTCCTCACTAACGGTTTCCAGCTGCTGAACATTTCAAGCACGCTGGTCAGCGGCATTCAGGGCGTGCTCATTCTCATCGTCGTTTCCGCCACCACGCTGCTGCGCCGGCAGGAGGCCTGATCATGTCGCTGCAAACCTCCCCTTCCCCCGCCGTCGGCTTGCCGCGCCTCATCGCCGGCGGCCTGGTGCGCTATGGGCTGATCCTCGCCCTGATTGCGGTATTCGCTGCCTTTTCCTTGATAACGCCGACATTCCTGACGCTTGCCAACCTGCAGAGCATCCTGGTCAACAATTTCACGCTGCTGGCCATCGTCTCGATAGCCATGACTTTCGCTGTGGCGTCGGGCGGCATCGATCTGTCCGCGGGAACGGCGATGGATTTCGCCAGTTTCGCCTTCGTCTCGCTCGTGCTCGCCGGCCAACCGGTGGCAATCGCCGCATTTGCCGGGCTTGCGGCCGGAGCGCTTGTCGGCGCCTTCAACGCGCTGCTGATTTCCGGGATCGGCGTGTCGCCGTTCCTTGCCACGCTCGGCACGCTGTTCATCGGCCGCAGCGTCCAGCAATTGCTGACCAATGGCGGCAATCCGGTCTATCTGCCGCCGAACGGCGTGCCGGAAGCCTTCCGTTTCCTCGGCCACGGCGCCCTCGCCGGCTTCCCGGTGCCGCTTGCCGTTGCCATTGTCGTCATCGCCGCCGCCGCCGTCGTTTTTGCCCACACCCGGTTCGGCCGCGTCATTCTGTCGATCGGCATCCAGCCGGGCGTCGTGCGCTATTCCGGCATCGCCGCGCCGGCGCATGTCGCCGTGACTTTCATTCTGGTCGGTATGATCGCAGCCATCGCCGGCCTGATCCTGACCGCGACGGTCACCACCTACATCCCCTCCTCGGGCAATGCCTTCCTGCTGAACGCCATCGGCGCCACTTTCATCGGCACGACGCTCAGTCCGCTCGGGCGGCCGAATGTCGGCGGCACCGTTCTCGGCGCATTGCTGCTCAGCATCGTCGCCAACGGGCTGCTGCTGACCGATCTGAACTTCTATTGGCAGCAGGTCGGCACGGGAACACTGATCTTCGCAGTACTCGCGCTCAGCTTCGTCAACAGGAAAGCCGCCGGCAGCGCATAAGAGATGAAGCCGTATCCGGGATAGGTGTCAGCCCGCCGAGGTGTCCGAAATCATCCGCGACACCGCATTCTTCCAGCCGATAATTTTTGCCTGGCGCTCGGTCTCCTCCATCGAGGGGTTGAAGCGGCGGTCGCAAGCCCAGGCCTTGGCGAAATTCTTCTTGCTCGGCCAGATGCCGGCTTTCGAGCCGGCAAGCCAGGCGGCTCCCAGCGCCGTCGTCTCGCGGATCGCCGAGCGGTCGACGGGATTTCCGGTCATGTCGGCCAGGCACTGCATCGTCCAATCCGAAGCCGCCATGCCGCCATCGACGCGCAGCACGGTTTCCAGCTGGTTGACGCCCCAGTCCTTCTTCATCGCCACCAGCAAGTCGAGTGTCTGGTAGGCGACGGATTCGAGCACGGCGCGGGCAAATTCCGCCGGGCCGCTGTTTCGCGTCAGGCCGAAGATCGCGCCGCGCGCGTTCGGATCCCAATAGGGCGCGCCAAGGCCGGTGAATGCCGGAACAATATAGACCTGCTGCCCGGGATCGGCCTTGGCCGCAAGCACGCCCGCCTCCGACGCCTGATCGATGATGCCGAGACCGTCACGCAGCCATTGCACGGCGGCACCGGCGATAAAGATCGAGCCTTCGAGCGCGTAGGTCGTCTCGCCGTCGAGGCGGCAGGCGATCGTGGTCAGCATCCGGTTGGAGGAGGAAACACGATCCCGGCCGGTGTTCAGCAGGGCAAAGCAACCGGTGCCATAGGTGGATTTCATCATGCCGGGCTCGAAGCAGGCATTGCCCACGGCCGCCGCCTGCTGGTCACCGGCAACGCCGAGGATCGGAAGCTCGGCACCGAACAGCGCCTTGTCAGCGCGGCCGAAATCATCGGCGCATTCCTTGACCTCGGGAAGCATGGCAGAGGGAATGCCCAGAATGCCCAGAAGCTCCTCGTCCCAAACGCCGTCGTCGATATTATAAAGCAACGTTCGCGACGCATTGGTCGCGTCGGTGGCGTGCACGCGGCCGTCCGTCAGCTTGTAGATCAGCCAGCTGTCGATCGTGCCGAAGCAGACCTCGCCTGCCTCCGCCTTCTCCCGCAGGCCATCGACATTGTCGAGCAGCCAGCGCAGCTTGGTTCCGGAGAAATAGGGGTCAAGCAGCAGGCCGGTCTTGGCGCTGAACAGCTTCTCATATCCGTCGGCCTTCAGGCTCTCGCACATTTCGGCCGTGCGCCTGTCCTGCCAGACGATCGCCCGGTGAAGCGGCGCGCCCGACCTGCGGTCCCAGACGACAGCCGTTTCGCGCTGATTGGTGATGCCGATCGCGGCAATGGCGGCGGCATCAAGACCGGCATCGGTGATCGCCTTGCGCGCCGTGTCGACGACGGATTGCCAGATTTCGCCGGCATCATGCTCCACCCATCCAGGCTGCGGATAATATTGGGTGATCTCCGCCTGGGCCGAGCCGGCCATCTTCATTTCGCCATCGAAGATGATCGTGCGTGAAGACGTGGTGCCCTGGTCGATTGCAAGAATATAGCCGCTCATATCCGTCTCCGGCTCGCACGAAGACGCTCAGCCTGCTGTTGGTCGGCAGGACGCGGACGTTTCATGAGAGAAAGATTGTGAGTGCCACCGGCTGGATGCCGGTGGCAAGAAGTGGTGGCCGGAAGCCTCGTCGCCTCCGGCCAAGGTTGGCCTTACTTCGACTGCCAGCTCTTGACGAGTTCGTCGTAGTTGACCGTGACCGGCTTTTCCTTCTCGTTCTCGATCTTCAGCTGCGGCGCAAGGTTGCCCTTTGCGACGGCATCCTTGTTCCAGTAGTCGAGATCGTGCTCTTCGGCCAGTTTCGGTCCGATATCGCCCTGAACGCCCGATTTCTCGATACGGCCCATGACCTTCTCCTGCTCGCCGCAAAGAGAATCCATGGCTTCCTGCGGCGTCTTGGCGCCGGCCGCGGCGTCACCGATGGCCTGCCACCAAAGCTGAGCCAGCTTCGGATAATCGGGAACGTTGGTGCCGGTTGGCGACCACTGAACACGGGCCGGCGAGCGATAGAACTCGATCAGACCGCCGAGCTTCGGAGCGCGCTCCGTAAAGCTCTTGTCGCGAATGGTGGATTCGCGGATGAAGGTGAGACCGAGCTGGCTCTTCTTCACGTCAACCGTCTTGGAGGTCACGAACTGTGCATAGAGCCAGGCAGCTTTTGCGCGATCCGTCGGGGTCGATTTCATCAGCGTCCAGGAACCGACGTCCTGGTACCCGAGCTTCATGCCGTCTTTCCAGTAAACGCCATGCGGGCTCGGTGCCATGCGCCATTTCGGCGTCCCGTCTTCATTCATGACAGGCAGGCCAGGCTTGACCATGTCTGCGGTAAATGCGGTGTACCAGAAGATCTGCTGCGCGACGTTACCCTGTGCCGGAACCGGACCCGATTCCGAGAAGGTCATGCCCTGAGCTTCCGGCGGTGCATAGGCCTTCAACCAATCCAGATACTTCTGGATAGAGTAGACAGACGCCGGGCCATTGGTGTCACCGCCGCGGGCAACGCATGAGCCGACGGGGCGCGACTTCTCGTCGACCTTGATGCCCCATTCATCGACCGGAAGACCGTTCGGCAGGCCCTTATCGCCGTTGCCGGCCATCGACAGCCAGGCGTCGGTGAAGCGCCAGCCGAGCGACGGGTCCTTCTTGCCGTAGTCCATATGGCCGAAGACCTTCTTGCCGTTCACGTCACGGCCGGTAAAGAATTCGGCAATGTCTTCGTAGGCCGACCAGTTGACCGGAACGCCGAGATCGTAGCCGTATTTCGCCTTGAAATCGGCCTTGTTCTTCTCGTCGTTGAACCAGTCGTAGCGGAACCAGTAGAGGTTGGCGAATTGCTGGTCTGGAAGCTGGTAGAGCTTCTTGTCCGGTGCAGTGGTAAACTTGGTGCCAATGAAGTCGTCGATATCGAGGCCGGGGTTGGTAACGTCCTTGCCTTCGCCGGCCATCCAGTCGGTCAGGTTGCGCACCTGCTGATAGCGCCAATGCGTACCGATCAAGTCGGAGTCATTGACCCAGCCGTCATAAAGGTTCTGACCGGTCTGCATCTGGGTCTGGATCTTCTCGACTACGTCACCTTCCTGGATGACGTCGTGCGTGACCTTGATCCCGGTGATCGCCGTAAAGGCTGGAGCCAGCACCTGGGACTCGTACTGGTGAGTGGTCAAGGTTTCAGAAACAACCTTGATGTCCATCCCCTGCAGGGGCTTCGCAGCATCGATGAACCACTGCATTTCCTTTTCCTGGTCGGCGCGAGAGAGCGTCGACACGTCGCCGATCTCTTTATCCAGAAAAGTCTTTGCCTCGTCCATGCCGGCATAAGCCGACCCGGTCATGGCCAGCAGTACCGCTGCTGTCGTCGTCAATAAATGCCTTCGCATGAGATCCTCCCAGGTTTGCGATTGCAGTCTTCACGTATCAGGCGGCCAGAAATACCCCCGGCCATCTGCATCAACTTGCCTCACACGTAGCGGAATACGCCGATGGCGTAGGCAACGGAGAGAGCGAGAGCCCACCAGAGGCTTGATCCAACGAGACCAAGCCAGGCAAGATGGATAAAGGCGCTGCCGAGCAGCGAAAGGAAAAGCCGGTCACCGCGCGTCGTCTCGAAGCGCAGGATTCCGATCCGCGGATTGCCGCCCGGCACGGCATATTCCCATGCCCCCATGCCAATCAGCAGCAATACGATGACGATGAAGAAGGCGGCCGTCGGCCAGGTCCACGCCATCCATGAAAAATCGGGAAGCGAATAGCTCATCAAACCCTCCCCAGGGCGAAGCCCTTGGCAATGTAGTTGCGTACAAACCAGATCACCAGCGCCCCCGGGATCAAGGTCAGAACACCTGCGGCGGCCAGCAGACCCCAGTCCATGCCGGATGCAGAGACGGTACGGGTCATGGTGGCAGCAATCGGCTTCGCGTCGGTCGTCGTCAGCGTTCGGGCGATCAGCAACTCGACCCAGGAGAACATGAAGCAGAAGAAGCAGGCGACACCTATGCCGCTCGCAATCAGCGGCGTGAAGATCTTCAGGAAAAACCGCGGGAACGAGTAGCCATCGATATAGGCCGTCTCGTCGATTTCCTTCGGCACCCCGGACATGAAGCCTTCAAGGATCCAGACCGCCAGCGGCACGTTGAACAAGCAGTGGGCAAGCGCCACTGCGATATGCGTGTCGATCAGCCCAAAGGCTGAGTAGAGCTGGAAGAACGGAAGGGCAAAAACTGCCGGCGGCGCCATCCGGTTCGTCAGCAGCCAGAAGAAGAGATGCTTGTCGCCGAGGAAGCGATACCGGGAGAAGGCATAGGCCGCCGGCAACGCGGCCGCCACCGAGATCACCATGTTCATGACCACATAGGTGATCGAATTGATGTAGCCGGAATACCACGCCTTCTCCGTGAAGATCGTCACGTAATTGGCGATCGTCGGGTTATGAGGATAAAGCGTCAGAGAATTGACGATTTCCGCGTTGGTCTTGAAGCTCATGTTGACGAGCCAATAGATCGGCAGCAGGAGCACGATGATATAGATCGTCGGAACCAGCCACCACCAGCGCGATTCCTCGCCGCGCCGGCGCATCATACGGCTGACTTCATCGGAGGAGAGACCGCTTGCGACACTGGTAACGCCTGAGATCTTTCGGCTCGCTGTCGTTTCGTTGGAGGCGCTCATTTCAATTCTCCGCGTCGTGGCTTGTCATGACGGTGTAGAACACCCACGAAAGCAGCAGGATGATCAGGAAATAGATCAGCGACATGGCAGCGGCCGGACCGAGGTCGAACTGTCCGAGCGCGGTCTTGACCAGATCGATTGACAGGAACGTGGTCGAGTTGCCCGGACCGCCACCCGTGACGACAAACGGTTCGGTGTAGATCATGAAACTATCCATGAAACGCAGCAGCACGGCGATCAGAAGAACACGCTTCATCTTGGGCAGCTGGATATAGCGGAACACCGCCCAACGGGACGCACCGTCGATCTTGGCTGCCTGATAAAAAGCATCCGGAATGGAAACGAGGCCGGCATAGCAGAGCAAGACGACCAGGCTCGTCCAGTGCCAGACATCCATGATGATGATGGTTACCCAGGCGTCGAGCGGATCCTGCACGTAGTTGTAATCGAAGCCGATGGCATTGATGTAATAGCCGAACAAACCAATGTCGTTGCGGCCGAACACCTGCCAGATCGTGCCGACAACGTTCCACGGGATCAGCAATGGTAGTGCCATCAGAACCAGGCACACCGGCACGCCGATGCCTGATTTCGGCATGTTGAGCGCAATGAAAATACCGAGCGGAATCTCAAGAGCGAGAATGATCAACGAAAAAATCAGGTTTCGCTGCAGGGCGGCCCAGAACCGGTCGGAATGCAGGATTTCGGTAAACCAATCCGTTCCGTTCCAGAAGAACTGGTTGTTTCCGAAAGTGTCCTGAACGGAATAATTCACGACCGTCATCAAGGGAATGACAGCCGAGAACGCCACCAGCACGAGGACCGGCAGAACCAGAAACCAGGCTTTGTTGTTCCAGGTTTTTTCCATGATCAAGCCTCCCGTCCGGCGCGCCAAGAGTCGGCATAAATGCTGATCGCCGATGGCTCGAAGGTCACCCGGGGATCAGCCGGAATCTCCCCGTCTTCAGGGACGACGATTGCGATCGGCTGGCCGGCAAACTGGGCGCGGACGATCCTCTGCCGGCCGATATCTTCCACCTTGCTCACCGTCACAGGCATGCCCTCGCGGCCGACCCTGATAAACTCGGGCCGGATTCCAAGCTCTACCTTGGCCGCTTGCGAAGTCTTTGGCGCATAGTCGAGCGTCAGCGCGTGCTCACCGACCCGAACCGTACTGCCCTCCACCTTGGCCGGCATGAAGTTCATGCCCGGCGAACCGATGAAGTAGCCGACGAAGGTATGGCTCGGACGCTCGAAGAGTTCGGCCGGCGTGCCGATCTGCACGATCTCGCCATCGTACATCACCACCACCTTGTCGGCGAAGGTCAGCGCCTCCGTCTGGTCATGTGTGACATAGACCATCGTAAAGCCGAACTGCTTGTGCAGCCGCTTCAGCTGCGATCGCAGCACCCATTTCATATGCGGATCGATGACAGTGAGCGGCTCGTCGAAGAGAATCGCGTTCACATCCGAGCGCACCAGGCCGCGGCCGAGCGAAATCTTCTGCTTTTGGTCCGCCGTCAAACCGCGAGCGCGACGCTTGGCCCAGTCTGCAAGATCAATCATCTCCAATATTTCGCGGACGCGACGATCAACATCAGGCTCCGCGACGCCGCGGTTGCGCAAGGGGAAAGCCAGATTGTCGTAGACGGTCATCGTGTCGTAGATGACCGGAAACTGGAATACCTGAGCAATATTTCGCTGCTGCGTCGGCAGGTTCGTAACATCCTGCCCGTCGAAGAGAATGCGCCCTTCGGACGGCTGAATAAGGCCGGAAATGATATTGAGCAGCGAGGTCTTTCCGCAGCCTGAAGGTCCGAGCAGCGCATAGGCGCCGCCATCGTTCCACTCGTGGTGCACTTCCTTGAGAGCGTAGTCCTTCTCGCTCTTCGGGTTCGGCCCATAGGCATGGCGAATATGATCGAGGGTGATACGTGCCATGATCTTCTCCTAGCCCCTCTGCCTGGCAGTGGTGATCGCCAGGCCGTCTGCGCCGAACGCCATCAGGTGGCGCGTGTCGATGAAAACGGAGATGTCCGTGTCCGGGTCGATATTGTGGATGCCGTGGGCGAGCATCACCCAGCGGGTGTCGGCAAATTGCAGATGAACGAAACTTTCCGACCCCGTGATCTCCGAAATCTGTGTCCGTGCCGTCAGCCGCGCCGAGCTAGCCGTCTGAGCGGTGGGTGCAAGATGATGCGGATGAAACGCGATCGTTGCCGGCCCGTCCGGCACGCTCTGAAGATGCGGCGGCACGGCAAAAATCAACTCGCCGTCGCGCAGGAAATTGCCTGCCGATTTGACCAGATCAATAAAATTCAGTGGCGGATCGGCAAAGGTTTTCGCCGTCGTCAGATCGATTGGATTGCGGTAGACCTCGATCGTCGGGCCGAACTGCGTGATCCGACCCTCGTTGAGCGCAGCCGTATTGCCGCCCAGCAGCAAAGCTTCCGAGGGTTCCGTCGTGGCATAGACGAAGATCGCGCCGGACTGGGCAAAGATCTTCGGCAATTCCTGCCGCAATTCTTCACGCAGCTTGTAATCGAGATTGGCGAGCGGCTCGTCCATTAGCACCAGGCTGGCATTCTTGACGAGGGCGCGCGCCAGCGCGGTGCGCTGCTGCTGGCCGCCGGACAGATTGAGCGGCGTGCGGTCGAGATAGGGCGTGAGCTTCAAAAGCTCGGCCGCCTTGCGCACATCGCGGTCGATCGTCGCGGCATCCTTGCCCGAGATGCGCATCGGCGAGGCGATGTTCTCATAAACGGTCAGCGCCGGATAGTTGATGAACTGCTGGTAGACCATGGCGACGTTGCGCTTCTGCACCGGCATGCCGGTGACATCGGCGCCGTCGAAATGAACGGAGCCGGCAGTCGGACGGTCGAGCCCGGCCATCAGCCGCATCAGCGACGTCTTGCCCGACAGCGTCGGCCCGAGCAGGACGTTCAGCGTGCCGCGCTCGAGAACCAGATCGGTCGGATAGATATGATAGTCCGCGCCCACCATCTTGGCGGCGTTTCGCAGTTCCAGCATTCCTGTTCCCGTGCCTCCACGCAGCGGGGACCACACGCCGCCTTATCCGGCCATTGCCGGTATGGCAGCCATGTACTCCTCCAGTGACTGAGCCTGCTCCTGGGAAAGGCGCAGACCATCCTTTGTTCTCCTCCACAGCACGTCTTCGCCGTGCCGGGCCCATTCATGTTCGACGAGATATTTGACTTCGGCCTCGTAGAGATCGCCGCCGAACAACCGTCCGAGATCCTCGGTCGCACGGGCATCGCCCAGCAGCGCCTCGGCCTTCGTGCCGTAGCGGCGCACCAGCCGGCGCGCATGCTGGTCGGCAAGGAACGCATAGCGCCGTTTCAACTTGGCGACCTCGGCCTCGTAACCCTTGACCGGGAAATCGCCGCCCGGCAGATGGCTTTTTGCCGTCCACGGGGCGCCCTTGACGCCGATTGCGGCACCGATCTTTTCCAGCGCATGCTCGGAAAGCCGGCGATAGGTGGTGAGCTTGCCGCCGAAGACGTTGAGCAGCGGCGCGGCACTCCCCTCGCCCTCCAGCTTCAGCACGTAATCGCGCGTCGCTTCCTGCGCTTTCGAAGCGCCATCGTCATAAAGCGGCCTGACCGCCGAATAGGTCCAGACGATATCCTCGGGCCTGACCGGCTCCTTGAAATATTCCGATGCCGCATTGCAAAGATAGACGGTCTCCTCCTCGGAGATCCGGACATCCCTGGGATCGGCGGTGTAATCCCGGTCGGTGGTACCGATCAGCGTGAATTCGCCCTCATAGGGGATGGCGAAGATGATACGGTTGTCGGGATTCTGGAAGAAATAGGCTCTGGGATCGTCGAACTTCTTCTTGACGATGATGTGGCTGCCCTGGACGAGGCGGACGTGATGCGCCTCGTTCTGGCCAAAGGCCGAACGGATGACATGATCGACCCAGGGACCGGCGGCATTGACCAGCATTCTGGCCTGATGGCTGTCATTGCGCCCGGTGACCGTATCGGTCGTCTCGATATGCCACAGGCCATTTTCGCGCCTTGCCGACACCACCTTGGTGCGCGGCATGATCGTCGCTCCCTTGTCGGCGGCGTCGCGGGCGTTCAGCACCACCATGCGGGCATCGTCGACCCAGCCGTCGGAATATTCGAAGGCCTTGGCAAACAGCGCTTTCAGCGGCTTGCCAGCCGGATCGCGGCGCATGTCGAGCACGGAGGTCGCCGGCAGCAGCTTGCGGCCGCCGAGATGGTCGTAGAGGAAGAGGCCGAGGCGGATCAACCAGGCCGGGCGGATACCGCCCTTGTGGTAGGGCAGCACGAAGCGCAGCGGCCAGATGATGTGCGGCGCCATCGCCCAGAGGATCTCGCGCTCCATCAGCGATTCACGCACGAGGCGGAACTCATAATGCTCGAGATACCGTAGGCCGCCATGAATGAGCTTGGTGGCGCCCGACGAGGTGCCCGAGGCGAAATCGTTCATCTCCGCCAGCGCCACGGAATAACCGCGCCCGACGGCATCGCGCGCGATGCCGCAGCCGTTGATGCCGCCGCCGATGACGAATATGTCGTGAATCTCCCGGCCCATTACCCCTCCGAGCCCAAATGCCGATTTCGCATCGCACAAAACCTGCGCAATTGCGAAAGTAGAGGCAGTTAAAACGAAAGCAATACGAATGTCAAACGAATGTTTCGCGGGTTGACTGACGGAGATACAAGGCGCTGACGGGAGATCCTCGGCCGAAGTCCTAATGCATGTCGCCCCGGATTACGCAAAACGAAAGACCGACACGTGGGCCAAGCGAATCTGAAGATCGCGGCGCGATTAGCGCGATCTAGCGTTCGTTTCGATCAGCTTCACATTATTCTCGAGGCAGAGATTGCGGATCGACGGCGCCGGACAGTGATCGGTAATGAAGGTATGAACCTGAGAAAGCTGGCCGATCCTGACCGGTGCCGTGCGCTCGAACTTGGTCGAATCGGCAACCAGAATGACATGCCGGGCATTGGCGATGATCGCCTGGGCGACCTTCACCTCGCGAAAGTCATAGTCGAGAAGCGCGCCGTCCATATCGATCGCCGACGCGCCGATCACGGCATAATCGACCTTGAACTGGCGGATGAAATCGACTGCCGCTTCGCCGACGATGCCGCCGTCCGAACCGCGCACGACGCCACCGGCGATCACCACCTCGATCGCCGGCAGCAAGCGCAACCTGTTGGCGACATTTATATTATTGGTGATGACCATCAACTCGTGATGGTTGGCGAGCGCCTCGCCCACCGCCTCGGTCGTCGTTCCGATATTGATGAAGAGCGAGGCGCCGCTCGGGATCAGTTCGACCGCAGCCATGCCGATCGCCTGTTTCTCGGAAGCGGCGATCTGCCGGCGTGCCTCGTATTTGACGTTCTCGGTGCCGCTCGGGAATGTGGCGCCGCCATGGATGCGCGTCAGCACCTGCGCATCGCAGAGATCGTTCAAGTCCTTGCGGATCGTCTGCGGCGTCACCGAAAAGCGGGAAGCGAGCTCCTCGACCAGGACCCTACCGCTCGATTTCGCTATTTCCACGATTTCAGTTTGCCGGTCGGTCAAGAACATGAGCAGGCACCTTTCGATCTGCTTTCGTTTTAAAGAAAGCGAACGCCTGCGCAATGCTTATCTGCTGATATCGCCTTCCATTTAAGTTCAGACTGACCACCCGAAAATTCTGGACCCGCAGCCTTTGAGAGGACACAAGGCGGATAACGACGGCCACCAGTTCGTTCTGGCAGCCTTCGCGGCAGCGCCTGACGCCTGTGCTGGCCGAGGAGCGCTAAGCAAACATATTGGGACCGATTTCCTCGCTGACCTCTATGATGACATCCGCGGGGACATTGTTCCTCCGGGCCGCGGCGAGAATGGCTTGCGTACTGGGCGCCTCGTAAAGGCAGTAAGTCTTTTTTCTGTCCGCGCTGAGGAACGAAAAAATCCACTTCACTCCTTCCTGATCGTTGATCAGGTTGATTTCCTCGACCCCCTCTTTTGATAGATCGAGCTGTTCTGCAAAGTTTCTTTCGATGATGTAGCGTGGCATGACGAGACCTTCCTCCCACCAAAGCAGCGAACTGTTGGTCCTAATGCATCGTTGGCTTCAGTCGCTGTTGCAGCCGGACCATTCCCAGTTCGGCCGCGGTTGACCGGGCATTCTCGGATAGCAACATTGCTCTCTTTATCGCGGCCCGGCTACCTATTTTCATTAGCAAGTCCGCATAATCTGCCTCTGTGTGCGCGAGCCACGGCCGCGAACCGATCGCCGCGTTCATTTCGAGCGCATGCTCAAAGTGCTCCGACGCTCTGTCGAATTCGCCCAGCGCCGCTGCCAACACTCCCAAATAGCGGCTGGCCGCGCCGAAGCAAACGGTTGCCATACCGATCGTGACGGTCATCTCCTTGTAGTCGAGCATAAGCTTATAGAGGGTTCTAGCAGCGTCCGTATCGGCGAGACCGGCAGCGACTTCTGTCAGGAACGAGAGGGATGCACTCCGCTTTCCGTCAAGCGGAAGGGCGAAGCGGGTGCGGGCAAGCTCGCTCAACCTTCTTTGAGCCGCATCCCGATAGCCCAGGTCAAAGGCAACCAACGCAAAACCCGGCAGCCAGGTAGTTTCGTCCGGGTGTTCCTCAATCAACAGTTTCATGACCGGTGCGACCTCCGAGAGGCGGCTCTGCTCCCGTCGGATCGCGAACATCTGCATGCCGTAAACGCCCTCGGGCGCAACGCCAAGGGTCTGCATGCCGAGCTTCAGCGCGTCTTCAGCAAACTCCTCCGCAGCCGCGAACCTTCCATCGAGTATGGCCATCATCGCTCTTGCGATGCGAGCGTAGAACTGGACGTTGAGATGCTGCCGCTTGGTACCAAGTTCGTCCAGCGCGTCAACCGCCCGATCGGCGCGTGCGCGATCGCCGAGTTCCGTCGAGACATAGGCGTCGACTGAAAGCGCTCGGCTTTGCACGTCGTCGTCATCGATCTCACCCGCGAGGCGTCTTATTTCATCTATGCGTGCGATCCGGTCGTTTCTCTCGCTAACGGACTTAACCGGTGCCGGCGTCAGGAATGGCAGTGCGGAGAGCTCCACAAGCGCAGTCTTATCGCCAACCCGCCGGGCCAGTTCTATCCCTTCTCCGTGGCATTTTGCCGCGTTCTTGCTGTCGCTCAGGTAGGTGTATGCTCGCGCAAGGCGGCTGAGAAGCTGACACCGTGAACTTAGATCCGCAGGTTCAACCATCTCGAGGGCTTCCTCGAGAAGCGGCACCGTTTCGGCAAGCGAATTCGAGGAGAGGAATTTGGATCCGTCAAGACCAATCACCGCGCGAACAAAGGCCTGCGTGTCGGCCGCTTTGCGTGCCAATGGGGCGGCCAGCCTGTATTTCGCCAGCGAATCCGTCATGCGACCCGCAGCGAAAAGGGCGTCGCCGAGTTTTAGGATCGCGGTGAGCAGGTCCCTTTGCCGCTCAGCTCCTTCAGGCAGTTGCTCTGCGATTGCCAAGGCATTCTGGAAATGGTCGACCGCCTCGTAGTTGGCTGATCGTGCGAGGGCGCGTTCTCCAGCCTTCATCCAGTAGGGAAGCGCGAGCTCAATCCGCTGCGCTTTCTCGTAGTGCTGGGCGATGAGCTCGGGCTGGGTGGCAGCGACATCGTCATATTGTTCGACGAGCACCCTGGCGATCTTCTCGTGGAAATGGCGCCGGCGCCGGTTGAGGAGCGATTGGTAGGCCGCATCCTGAATCAGCGCATGTCGAAAAACGAGAGCGTCGTGCAAGACGCCGCCTTCGACGACGATCTGGCTGGACTCGAGCTGGTTCAGCGCTTTCTCCAGCGCCCGGTCGTCCAGGCCGGCTATCTTCGAAAGAAGGCCGCGATCGAATTCCCTGCCTATGACGGCGGCAATTTGCGCGATTTCCTTGGCCGTGGTCGACAAATGATCGAGACGAGTCATGAGGGAGCCTTGCAGACTGTCCGGGATCTCTGCGTCCAGCGATGACGGTTTTCCGCTCTCCACGACCGAGCGGGTCAACTCCTCGACGAACAGCGGCACTCCGTCCGTCCGCTCCGCAATCCTTTCGGCGAGCTGTTCGGGAATGTCGGACACCATGGACTCGATCAACTCGCGCATCTGCTGCCTGGTCAAGCGCCCAACGGAGAGCGTCGTCGCCTGCGCCAGTCCGCTTGCCCAGTTCGCGCTCCATTCCGGTCGGTGGGTCACAACGACAAGGGCGGCGGCGCCGTGAAGCCGGCTGACGAGTTCTCTCAGCACTTCGCTGGTGGACGGGTCCATCCAGTGCGCGTCCTCGCAAACCATGAGCACCGGTGCGATCCTGGCCGCAAGCAGCAGACGGTTCGCCAATGTGCGGACGAGAATTTCTTTGCGCTGGTGCGCGGAGAGATCAGGCGGCCTGAACTCGTCGCCGAGGTCGAGCGAAAGCAGCTCGGCGTAGATCGCGCCAACGTCGCAGGGGTTTTCGCCGTAGCGGCGAACAAGGGTGAGAAACTTTTCGACGCGCGTGTTCCGATCATCTGCCGGCGAAAACGACGCGAGCCGGCTCAGTCGCTCGACGATCGGGTAAAAGGCCGATGTCACGTGATAGGGCGAACATTGCAATCGGATGAGTTCATGCTGTGACCCTTGCAGACGTTCTTCGAAAGCCTCGATAAGGCGCGATTTCCCAATACCAGCCTCCCCCGACAGGAAGACCGCCTGGCCTTGCCCGGCTTTCGCTAACTCCCACCGTTCCAGCAGCAGGCCGATCTCACTGACGCGGCCGACAAATTTCGAAAGCCCGCTGGCATGCGCGGCTTCGAAACGGCTGTCCACCTCTCGCTGACCGCGGACTTCGAACAGCGCAATGGGCGAGGTGAAGCCTTTGAGCTCCTGCGTGCCGAGGCTCTCGATTTCGAACGACTGCCCAGCGAGGCGGCGGGTGCTGTCGGAGACCACGATCTGGCCTGGGGCGGCCGCGGCCTGCAGACGTGCGGCCAGGTTGGGAGTGTCTCCGGCGATCGATGCACGTTCCTTCGCGCTGCCGTCGGTGTCGCCAACGACCACGCGCCCGGATGCGATGCCGATGCGCGCCTTCAATTGTTGCGCGCTAGGAGACTGCAGGGCGTCGACGGCGGCCATCGCCTCGAGGCCGGCTCGAATTGAACGCTCTGCATGGTCCTCGTAGGCCATTGGCCATCCGAAATAGGCAAGCACGCCATCTCCGAGATATTTGGCGACGTAGCCTCCGAAGCGCGTGACTGCGCCGGCGACGCTATCCTGATAGCGGCGGGTCAGCTCGTGCATGTCTTCCGGGTCGAGCTGCGCGGACAGCGCTGTCGACCCGACCAGGTCGCAGAAGAGCACGCTGAGCAGTCGCCGGTCAGCCGCCGCTTCGGATTGGGCCTCGGTAACGGCCGGAGCAGGAGGCTGCTCGCCGGGACCTTGATGCGCAAGCCGGTCTATAGCAGCCAGAATAATCTTCCGGTGCCCAAGCGAGACGCCGAGCTCCTGGAGGTCAGATTCGGCAAGATGAGGGAGCGCTCTCAGATCGACGTCATTCCCGACGAAAGCGTCGGCGTACTTGCCGAGACCGAGTTGACCTAGCCAATCCTCAATCGTCTGCATCGACGTTGATCCCGCTCCACCGTTCTCAAAAAATACCACGAACGCCGTCGTCGTACCACGCTGTGGCGCAGGAGCTGTTCGTTTTGGCGGGGATCGAGGAGGTCGATGTAAAACGCGGTGAGCGTTGACGGGGCTGCGCCTTGATCCCATCTCTTTGCGCATGGCGAAAAACAAGAAGAATGACACTCCTGCACTGGTCGAAACGTGGGCGCTCCCGCCCGCGGCCACGCTAGGGTCTTCAGTGCGTGCCAAGGGAATCCTCTTGGAAATCCGTGCGCGCCTCCCCTCGCCCCTCCGAAAATCGCTCGACATCAGCGGGACGGTTTTCACGCTGACAATGCCTGAAAGCGCGAGGAGCGAGTTTCGTCATGCCTCGGCAGTCATTGCGAAATCGCTCCAAGGTGTCGAAAGCTTGCCGGTGATCCCGCGCGAAATCGAGGACATCCTGACGATCTCAACGACCGAGAGGCGTCGCTGGCTGCAGGACGGTCGCCTGCCCAGCGCGGGAACGCGTACGGTGAAGCTTCGAGGCCGCGCCAGGCAGATTACCTTCCACGTCTTCGAACCACGGATGGTCGAGGATCTGCTCGACCGAGGCGCTGTCGAAGAGTGGCGTGAAGAGGACACCGCGGCCGCCATGGAAAACAGGCGGAGGGCGGCCTACAAGGCGAAGCTGACGCGTTCGCTGAAGAGTGACAATAAGGCGGCTGCGGCATCGCAAGAACTCACCGAAGAAGCGTCCGCACAGCTACGGGGTTGGGATGAGTTTGGGCGGGACGGACTGCTCCGCTAGATCTGGGGTAAGACATGATCACCTTCCGGACCGATTTGTGTCTATCGCTTCCGCATCACGTTGACGACGAGCACGCCGAGGATTGCCATGACACCGCCGACCGCGCCCAGCACCGTCGGCGTCTCGCCGAGCCAGACGAACCCGATCAGCGTGGCGACCGGCGGAACGCCATAGAGGAAATTCGAAGCGCGGGCGGCTGACAGGCGCTTCAGCGCGATCGCCCAGGTGAGGTAGCCGATCGCCGTCGGGAAGATGACGAGATAGGCAACACCCCAGTTCACCTCAGCCGGTGCGGCGGCCATTGCATGGATCGTCGCTGGAACAGCCGGAAACAGCGGCACGGAACCGATCAGCAGGATCCAGGCGGTGACGGCAAGGGCCGGTAGCCGCCCGAGCAGCGGCTTCTGCAACACGCTGGCGATCGCCGAGCAGAGCGCTGCGCCAAGGATAAGGACGGCATTCGGATCGAGCTTGAAGCCGCCCTCGGAGGAAACCGCAATCAACGCTACGCCGCCGAAGGACACCGCGGTACCGGCCCAGCCCCAGCGTCCGAAGCGCTCGCCGAGCGCGAACGTGGCGATCAGGGCGGTGAAGACCGGCATGGTATTGATGATGAAGCTCGCCGGCCCGGCCGCAACGGTCTGCTCGCCGGTGTTCAACAGAACCGCATAGGCGGCGATGAAGAGCACGGCGGCGACGGAGAGGCGGAGGAAATCGCGCTTTTCCGGCATCGGCCGATAGAGGGCGAGATAGACCAGCGCGATGGCACCAGCGGCGACATAACGCGCCGTTGCCAGTTCGATCGGCGTCAGCGGCCCGAGACAGATGCGGATTACCACGAAGGACGATGCCCAGAAGAGGATGGTGACGACGATCGCCGCAAATGCCACCAGGTCGAACTTGCCTTGCTCTTTCGCCGAAACCGGTGCGCTTGCAGCCATGCTCATTTTCGCCTCCATATGTGATGCGCCAATGGATAGGCCTTCGATGCGTGCTTGAAAAGCATCGCAATCGATGATCAAATGTGCATATGGTTCACAGCTCGCAGGTTCTGCCGCCACTCGATACGCTCGAGACCTTTGCACGTGCCGCCCGTCTCGGCTCGTTTTCCGCCGCGGCCGAGGAAAGCGGCATCACTCATGGCGCGGTGTCGCGCCAGGTCTCCCGCCTCGAGCGCTGGATGGGGGTGCGCCTGTTTGCCCGCGAGGCCAGAGGCGTGCGCCTGACGCCGGAGGGCATGCGGTTTTTCGCGCGGGCGGAGGAAGCGCTTGCCCTGCTCGGCAATAGCGGCGAGCGCTGGCTGCCTCGGCGGAACAAGGCGGTGGTGCGTCTTTCGGTGACACCGTCCGTCGCCTCTTTGTGGCTGTTTCGGCGTCTGCCGAAGCTCGAAGGAAACGAGCTGCATGTCGAACTGACGCTCGAACACCGGCTGGCGGATTTCGGCGAAGGCACGGACCTTGCCATCCGCTGCGGCAAGGGGCCGTGGGCCGGCGTGCGCGCCCTGCCGCTCTGGCAGGAGAAGTCGTTTCCGATCGCCGCCCCGGCCCTGGCGGACCGGCTCGGCCCGTGCTCCGACGCCCTTTCGCTGCTCGATCTGCCGATCCTCCACGATTCGAATATCGAAGGCTGGCGCCGCTGGCTTGCCCGCGAGGGCGTCGACTATATTCCGCGCGGCCACGACCGGCGCTTCGAGGATTACAATCTGGTGATCGATGCCTGCGCGCAAGGGCTTGGCATCGCGCTTGCCCGGCCACCTCTCTCGGACGCCGCACTTGCCGACGGGCGCGTCGTCGCCGTCTCGGACCGGACGCTCGATTATCACGTGGCCTTTCATCTGATCCGACCAGACGATGCGCTGAGAAGCCCCGCCATCGAATTTGCCAGCCGCTTCCTGCGCGAGGCCGGCCATGACGAGGCGACGATCGCCGCCTTCATCGCACCCGGCCGGGCGAAAACATAAGCGGAAGACCCTTCGTTACTCAGCCGGAAACTGCAGGCGCATTTCCTTCGCCGGTTCGAAACCGACGGCCCGATAGACCGGCTCGCCGGCCTCCGACGCGTGGAGGACAGCGGTCGTGCAGCCGATCGATTTCAGATAGTCGGCCGCCTTGCCGGTCAGCGCCTGCGCGATGCCGCGCCGACGGAAGGCGTCCGCGACATAGACGGACCAGATGTAACCATGCAGCCGCTGTTCTTCCCGGATGACTTCGGGAAACGGCGACTGGTGCAGCTGGCAGGATACGGAACCGGCGATTTCGCCTTCGACGATGGCAAGGAACGAAGTCAGACGTCGCTGCTCGCGGCCGCTGCTGATGAAAGACAAGATCCGTGCCACTGCATCTGGCCTGTAATGTTCCGGCGGCGTGCCGTAGCTGTCCCAAATCTTCAGATAGTGCCTCACCAGGATGTCGTCCTCGTCAGGCGTTGCCATGCGAATATTCATCATATCGTGACCGGCTGAGGCAAGTTGCGGCGTGAAAGGCCCTTCGGAGGGGTGGCGCCCCTGCCGTGTCGCAACGCGGCGGGGCGCCAAAAGGCATATCAATTGTCGGCCGTCAGCGTCATCGAGGCACTGCCGGCCGCGACGTTAAGGCCAAGCTGGCCGGTCAGGCTGACCGTCTGCAGATGGATCGAGCCGGAGGTGCCGCCAACCAGGAGATTGGCGCCAACACCGGCGCCGAGCGTCGCCTCGGCGGTGGCGCCGACATAGAGGCCGGCGAGCGATCCGCGATGATAACCGGCCGTCGGCGCAAACACGGCCCAGATCAACCGGCTGCGCGTGGTGAAACCGAGGTCGATGCCGAGTTTTCTCACTTCGCCGGTATAACGATCCGTAAGCTCGTTGCCGACGGTCGACTGGAAGATGCAATCGGCCTCCTTGGATGAACCGAGCACATAACCCGTGCCGCCGCCGATATCGCAGGTGAGGTAACCGATCTTCACGCCGTTGCGCAGGTCCGGCTCTTCATATGTCCTGGTGACCGGGTCGGCGGCATTGACCGCCGCCGCGCCGATGAGGCTCAACGATACCGCGGCAAGCGCCGTCGCAAAAGTCTTCTTCATAAGTGTCTCCTTCTCAAATCGTGACGGGAGCAAAATACCCGGCTACTCGCCACCAGATTCGGCTACAGATAACGGACGGAACCACTAAACGATCCGGAACCGGCATCCTTTTCGCATCGCCTGTCGAAGCGCATGGGAGGGCACGAGCGACAAACATGCCTACGGTTCAGCCCCATTGGGACATTTCAAAGGCACTAATTCACGTCATCCGGTTATTTCATGATGTTGTCAGGAATGGTTGCCGGAAAGGCACGATTGCGATCGCCATCGTCTTTCCGGACGAGCGCCCTGTTGCCGATTGCGATGATGACCGCGCAGGTTGCCATTCGGGGTCTGCAGCTGTACTATTTGGAAGTATTCTCCCTGCAAGACTGTAACGGCGGGGGAAATGGCGTGATTGCTTTGCACTGCCGCAGAATGTCCGGTTGTTTTCCGGAATTCTCCTTCTGTTCGAACAGAAATAAAGTCTGAATTTCAGAGAAATAATCAGGCGATAGCTTCGCAGGGACCGAACAATCGTACACCCACCGGTCTCTTTTGCAGATGGCGGGTATATTTATCGGGAGGGAAACATGCGCATACGCACGACAAACATCATGCTGGCGGGATGCCTGGCCATCTCTGGCTGCCAGTCCGGGCCGACATCACAGGCGGTCGCGGATCACAATTCCGAATTCGGCTGTATTGCCGGAACCGTCGGCGGCGCGATTGTCGGCGGTCTGATCGGCAGCACGATCGGGGCTGGAACCGGGCAGGTGCTTGCTATTGGAGCCGGCATAGGCGGTGGCGGTTTCGTCGGCAATCGCCTGGCTTGCCGATAATGGGGGAAGGATATCAAGCGATGAAGACCTTGGCTTTCGCGACGACACTTATCCTGTGCCAATGCCTTGGGGCAGCAGCACAACAACAGCAGCCCGGATCGATGTATCAGGGCCAGATGGACCGACTCGACGGCAATGCCAGCAAGACGGTCGATCGCTCCGAATACGAAACCTTCATGGGCACGGCGTTCGGAAGTCTCGACAAGAACAAGGACGGCAGCCTCCAGTCCGATGAGACGGTTCAGATCTTGACAGCCGAGCAATTCACCTTGACCGACGCCAACCACAATGGTGGCATCAGCCGAAGCGAATTCATGCAGCGGGTCATGGCGGATTTCGCGACAGCCGACCATGACCGTAACGGAAACCTCCAATGAGGGCGGCGTCAAACCGGATGCGGCAATAAAGAAAGACCCGGCGATGTGTTCGCCGGGTTTTTATACTTATTCTATTCGCGCTATACTCTGCGCATAAAGCGCATGACGAGCGAGACGACGAACAGCACCAGGAAAATGAAGAACAGAACCTGGGCAATAGAAGCTGAAGCCCCTGCTATACCGCCAAATCCGAGGACGCCGGCTATCAAGGCCACAACGAGAAACACCAGAGCGTAATAAAGCATCGCAATCTCCTTTACGTTGCTGCGGAGATAACGGAGACCGCCCCATTTGGTTCCCTGTCCCTTTCGGGGCCGGCGCATGGAACGCCGCATCGGCCCGGTTCAGCCGAAATGAAAAGCGCCGCTGAACATCCGGTCGCCTTCATTCGGCTCGGGGGGCTCGGCCGCCTCGAGATAGGCCTTGAGCGGCCCGGTCAGGACGAACCAGATGCTCGCCCCCAACATGAAACAGGCTCCCGCCGGATCGTCGATGGGGGTGAAGAAGGGAAGGCAGGCGGAGCAAAACAGGACGATGATCCGCGCCGACCACTCCGCCTCACGTTTGGCGATGGCGCGCGCTCTCAACGACTTGTATTCCCGAGCGCCGTAGCCGCCTCCGCTCGCCTTCATCACCGAAAGCAGTTTTCGCGCGGACGGCAGCGCTAGCATGATCAGCGCGGCAACACCGAGCGCGAAAGGTTTGCCGCCCAGGACCTGCCCGCTCGCGATCAGTAGAAAGGAGAGCACGACGAGATTCCACGTCGGCTCCAGCAGTTCCGGCGGTTGCCGCGTGCGAAGATGCCAGCTCCGCAACAAGCCCGCCGCGCCGTGCAGTAGCGGCTGATCGATATAGCGATTGATCCAGTCCATGCTGATGCGCCCGTCCCCGATTGCATGAAGAGGGCTCCGAACACCACGGAATTTGGTCATCATCGTGGCAATAGCCGCAGAATCCGCCCTTCGGGTGAAGGAAGCGGCTTGCCAAGGCCTTGGATGCAACACTTAGCGCAGGTCCTGCGCGACCTCTCAGACGTGGCCGGACGGATCCGCAAAGGTTGCCGTGCGGCAGCCGCAGGGACGATCTAGCGGGCCATTGAGCAGCGTCACGCCAAGCCTGCGCAGCTCCGCGCAGACTGCATAAACATCGTCGACCTTGATCGTCAGCAGGACCGCGACTGCCCTCGCCGGATGCCGACGGTTTCGACATGCCGCACGAAAATAATCGTCAGCTCCTCAGACCCGGCGCCTCGTGGCCGGTGCGCGCCACATATTCCGTATAGCCGCCGCCATATTGATGGATGCCCTCAGGCGTCAGCTCCAGCACCCGATTGGAAAGTGCGGCGAGGAAATGCCGGTCATGCGAGACGAACAGCATGGTGCCCTCATATTGCGACAGCGCCTTGATCAGCATCTCCTTGGTGTCGAGGTCGAGATGGTTCGTCGGCTCGTCGAGCACCAAGAGGTTCGGCGGGTCGAACAGCATCATTGCCATGACCAGCCGCGCCTTCTCGCCGCCCGACAACACGCGGCACCGCTTCTCGACGTCGTCGCCGGAAAAGCCGAAACATCCGGCAAGCGCCCGCAAAGGCCCCTGCCCCGCTTGCGGAAACCGGTCTTCCAGCGATTGGAAGACGGTGTGTTCGCCATCGAGAACATCCATGGCGTGCTGGGCGAAATAGCCCATCTTGACGCTGGCGCCGAGAGCGACGCTGCCTTCATCTGGCTCGGCGGTGCCGGTCACCAGTTTCAGCAGTGTCGACTTGCCGGCGCCGTTGATGCCCATGATGCACCAGCGTTCCCGCCGCCGCACCATGAAATCAAGCCCTTCATAGATGCTTCGGCTACCGTATTTCTTGTGTACGTTCTTCAAGCTGACCACGTCCTCGCCGGATCGCGGCGCCGACTGAAATTCGAAAGCGACCGACTGCCGGCGCTTGGGCGGCTCCACCCGGTCGATCTTTTCCAGTTTCTTGACGCGGCTCTGCACCTGCGAGGCATGCGAGGCGCGTGCCTTGAACCGCTCGATGAACTTGATTTCCTTGGCGAGCATCGCCTGCTGACGCTCGAACTGTGCCTGCTGCTGCTTTTCGTTCTGCGCCCGCTGCTGCTCGTAGAATTCGTAATCGCCCGAATAGGTCGTCAATGTGCCACCGTCGATCTCGATGATCTTGGTGATGATCCGGTTCATGAACTCGCGGTCGTGCGAGGTCATCAGCAGCGCGCCTTCGTATCCCTTCAGGAACTCTTCCAGCCAGATCAGGCTTTCGAGATCCAGATGGTTGCTCGGCTCGTCGAGCAGCATGACGTCGGGTCGCGCCAACAGGATGCGGGCGAGCGCCACGCGCATCTTCCAGCCGCCCGACAGCGCACCGACGTCGCCGTCCATCATCTCCTGGCTGAAGCTTAAGCCCGCGAGCACTTCGCGGGCGCGGCCTTCGAGCGCATAGCCGTCAAGCTCCTCATAGCGCGCCTGCACCTCGCCATAACGCTCGATGATCTTATCCATGTCGTCGGCCTGCTCGGGATCGGCCATGGCGGCCTCCAGCTCGCGTAACTCGCCGGCAACGATGCTGACCGGACCGGCGCCGTTCATCACCTCGGCGACGGCACTGTGCCCCGCCATCTCGCCGACGTCCTGGTTGAAATAGCCGATGGTAACGCCCTTCTCGCAGGACACCTGCCCCTCATCGGGCTGTTCCTCACCGTTGATCATCCTGAAGATCGTCGTTTTGCCGGCGCCATTCGGGCCGACGAGACCGATCTTCTCGCCTCTGTTGAGGGCTGCCGATGCCTCGATGAAGAGGATCCGGTGGCTGAGCTGTTTGCTGATATTCTCGATACGAATCATGATGTGCTGGGCCCAGGGGGAAAGTTTTTTCGGCGCCCTTATGCCACGCATGGAAATGACGGGATAGACCCGTTCGAACCCTCTCGATCTGTCGAGCCGGATTGGCTAAGATCGTGGCCTTCGCCGACAAGGAATTCGTGCCAATGAGCGTTCGTCCGCCGCAATCCTTCAGACAATCCCAGCAGGATAGAAACGGCTTCAACGTCCTCGAATACGAGCTGATGGCCGAACGTGCCGATGCGCTCGGGCGTCACGGGCTGAAGGTGGAAGCGGCGCTTGCAGCGCTGAAGGCTTGGGCCGCCGAGCGCCAGAGTGCCGAGGAACACGAGAGGCTGCTCAATGCAGCCTCCGATGCCGTCTGGGCATTCTTCATCCAGCGCGAGATCTGCGGGCTGCGCAACAATCGCGATGCCATTCAGCGCTACGGAATCCCGAATGAAGTGCTCGCAAGATTGGGTGCGATCAGGAAATAGCGTCCGCCCAACAACATGATCACACCACCGCGCGCTCCACCTATTGAGTGGAAATCCCTGGTGCGGAAAGGTATGGCTTGGTACCGAACCAGCGCGAAAGGGAATTGCGATGCCAACCTTAATCCGGATCGGCAATCAGGATCTCACCGTCGACATCTCTCCCCTTGGCGCCGAGATGCAGTCGCTTACGTCAAGCGACGGACGCTCCTGGCTGTGGACGGGCGATGCAGCCTTCTGGACCGGGCGGTCGCCGATCCTGTTTCCGATCGTCGGCAAGGCTCCGGATGACAAGATCGCGATCGACGGCGCGGTCTACCCGATGGCCCAGCATGGTTTTGCCCGCCGGAGCGAGTTTAGACTTGCAGCATCCACGGCAACGATGTGCCGGCACCAGCTGGTCGCCTCCGAAGCCACGAGAGCAGTGTATCCATTCGATTTTCAGCTGACCTTGGAGCATTCGGTCGAGGGCCGCATTTTGACGGTGACGGCTGAGGTTACCAATCGCGACCAAAAATCGATGCCATTCGGGCTCGGCTTCCATCCGGCTTTCGCCTGGCCGTTGCCCGGTGCCGCCGGGCAGGCCCATACGGTTACGCTCGACAATCAAGGCGAGCCGGAGCTCGTACGGCTGGAGGGTGGCCTGATCAACCCTGCGGCGCTGCCCTCGCCGTTCAATGCCGGCCGGCTGGTGCTGGATCATGCGATGTTCGAGCAGGATGCGATGATCTTCCCGCAAGGTGCGGGCGAAGGGCTGAGTTACGGCGCCGAAAGCGGACCGAGCTTGCTATTTGGCTTCAAGAACCTGCCCAACCTTGCCTTGTGGACCAAACCGGGTGCTCCGTTCATCTGCATCGAGCCTTGGCATGGAACGGCTGCGGAGAGCGGAAGTTCGACCGAACTGTCGAAACGTCCCTCCACGACCATCCTGGCGCCGGGTGCCGTGGCAAGCTTCGCCTTTAGGGTCGAGATTCCGAAATAGGCTTTGCAGAAAAGCCCTCCTTCGTGTGAGCCAGCCACTGACGAAAATGTGGAATCGATAAGATTTTACGGTTTCGCGTTTCTGGTCGTCAACGAGAGAGCTTTAAAAGCTTGTCAGCCGAAATGCCCGGGATGCAGAGCATGAACAACTTCAGTCCGTCACAAGCCTTCGCTGATTTTTTCTTTCTTGCCATCGACCACGGCTTCGCGAGTGTTGAAGATGGTGGGGGGCCGCTTACCCCGTTCACAATGCTTGTGGACCCAGCGGGTCAAAAAAAGCTCACTCGCTTTGCCATGGCCAAGCTCGAAGATGGTGTTCAAGCTGCCAAGAATAGTGTCGCGCCGGCTGAGGCGATAGCGATGTATGCAATAGCTTGGGACGGCTTCGTCACGCTTGAAGGGCGTAAATGGGATGCTATTTGCGTTGAAGCTGGCGAGGCCCATGCCGAATTCGGTGCGCTGTTTTGTCAGCGATACACCACCGCAAAGAAGGGATTGCTACGAAGGACCCGCTCAGTGCGCGTGGGCAACCCGGCACTTATCGAGAGGCCCCCGTCGCGACTATGGGTCGGCGGTGGGCTGTAGTGGCCGCCAGCTCTCCATCCCGTCGAGGCAGGAGAGCTGATCTTCAATGGGCGCCGGCGCCCCCGCCTGCGCGTGGCTTCTGGGCGAAGAGCAAGGCAATGGCAGCAATGGCAAGCACCGTGCCGATAACGGCGAAGGTATCGCTGAAGCCCATAATCAGGGCCTGGCGTTTGACGATCTGCCCGAGCGCCACCACAGCTTTCTGCGTTGCGACCGCATGGTCGGAGACGCCGTGCGACATGAAGTAGCCGGTCACCTGGTCGAGACGGTTGCGGACTTCATCGCGGCCGAGCGTTATCGACTGGCCGATGATGTTGGAGTGGAACTGCTCGCGCTTGGTCAGAACCGTGCCGAGCGTTGCCGTGCCGACCGCCCCGCCGAGATTGCGCAGCATGTTGGTCAGGCCCGAAGCGGCGGCCGCGTCGGCGGCTGCGATGCCGGCGGTGGTGATAGCGGTGATCGGCGTTAGCACCAGCGCCTGGCCGATCGCGCGAATGATGTTCGGGATCCAGAACTGGTCGCCGGCGGTATCGGCCGAAAGCATGACGTTCATGAAGCAGCTGATCGCGAAGATCGAGATACCGAGGAATCCGATGTAACGCGCATCGAAGCGTTTCATCATCATCGGCACGAGTGGGATGAGCAGCAGTTGCGGCAGACCGGTCCAGGCCAGCACGTTGCCGATCTGCTCGGCATTGTAGCGCTGCACCTGGCCGAGATATTGCGGCAGGATATAGACGCTGCCGAAGAGAGCGACGCCGACCAGCACGTTGACCGCAACACCGATGCCGAAGTTGCGCTGCCTCAGCAGGCTGAGCTTGACCAGCGGCTTCTTGACGGTGAGCTCGATCCAGATGAAGGCGGCGAGGAATACGAAGGCGACGATACTCAGCTTGACGATGAAGGGCGAGGAGAACCAGTCCTCCTTGTTGCCTTCTTCAAGCACCGTCTGCAGTGCCGAAAGACCGATCGCCATGGTGAAGATACCGGCCCAATCGCCTTCCCTCAGCAGACCAAGCTGCATCGGCTGCTTGTCGAGCGTCAGGGCGAGCGCCACCACCATGATCGCGCTCGGGACGGCATTGATGAAGAAAATCGTCTGCCAGCCATAGTTTTCGGTGAGATAACCGCCGATGGTCGGGCCGATCGCCGGTGCGAAGGTGACCGAAAGCGCGAAGATAGCGAGGCCGAGCGGCTGCTGCGATTTCGGCAGCTTGGTCAGAACCATGGTGAAAGCCATCGGGATCAGTACACCGCCGGCAAAGCCCTGCAGGCCGCGTAGCACGATCATCGTGCCGAGATCATGGGCGAAGGCACAGGCGATGGAGAACAGCGGGAAAAGCACGGAGTTGACGAGGATATAACGGCGGAACGAGAAAACACCGCTGAAATAGGCCGTCAGCGGAATGACGACGATTTCGCCGATCAAGTAGGAGGTGGAGATCCAGGCGCCGTTGTCGACGCCCGTTCCGATGCCACCCTCGATGTCGAGGAGGGACGCATTGGTGATCTGGATGTTGAGGATCGCCATGAAGGCGCCGATCATGCCGGCGAGAACGGCGATCCATTCCCGGGTGCTGGCGCGCGGCTGCGATGTGGCTAAGGTTGTTGCTGCGATGGTGGACATGACACGAACTCCTCGCTCCCGGCCTAGCTGCGGTCGTTCTTGGTATCGATGCTCGGTTGGACGGACATGCCGGGGCGCAGGTCGCCACTCATGGCGGCGTCGCCGTCGAGCACGATTTTGACCGGGATGCGCTGGACGACCTTGGTGAAGTTGCCGGTGGCGTTATCGGGCGGCAGCAGGGCAAATTCCTGGCCGCTTGCCGGAGCGAGGCTGTCGACCCGGCCGCGATAGGTACGGCCCGGGAAGGTATCGACCTCGATCTCCACGGGCTGGCCGGCTCGGACGTCGGTGAGCTGCGTTTCCTTATAGTTGGCAATCACATAGACCGCGCTCGTCGGCACGACCGCCATGAGTTGGGTTCCGGCCTGAACATACTGGCCGACACGCAGCGTCCGGTTGCCGACCGTGCCGTCGACGGGTGCTGTGATCGTTGCATAGGAGAGGTTCAGCTCGGCTTGATGCTGCACGGCCTGGCTGCGGGCAAGCGCAGCCTTCGCCTGGGCAAGCTCGGCGTTTAAGAGATCGACCTGCTTGACGGCGGCGTCGAGCGAAGCGCTGTCGCGAACGATCGTGGCCTGGGCGGCGGCAATCTGCGAAGCGGCCTGCTGCGCCGTCTGGACCGGGGCGTAGCCGCTGGTGGCGAGGTTCGAATAACGCTTGTTGTTTTGCTCTGCGAAAGTTTCGTTCGCGCGGTCGACGTCAACCGTCGCGCGGGCGGCGGCGATTGCCGACTGCTGGATATCAAGCGAAGCCTGCTTGGCGTTGAGCGTTGCCTCGGCCGCGGCGACATCGGCGCTTGCCTGATCGAGAGCGGCCTTGAAGTCGCGGTCGTCGATGCGCGCAAGCGGCTGACCAGCCTTGACCACCTGATTATCGCTGACGAGCACTTCGGCGAGATAGCCCGAAACCTTCGGTGCGACGGTCGTATTGTCGGCCTTCACATAGGCATCGTCTGTCGAGATGTGAAAGCGGCCGACTGTCCAGTAGTCGTGGCCGTAATAGGCGCCTGCAGCGATCAGGACGACAGCCGATGCGCCCAGCAGCAATCCGCGGCCACGGCGCTTGCGAACGGCAGGCTCCGATACGACGACGGCCTCAGTGATGCGGGGCGCGTTGCCGGCGTCAAGGGTTGCGGGTGCGGCTTCCGCCGTGATTTCCGAGGCAGGCGCGTTGTTGTTCAGAGCCTGCAGGGTTTTGATGGACATTGTCTCTCTCCTGGGAGTGGTCGCTGTCGCTATCGGCCGCGGCCTTTGAATTCGAATGGAATGCACTTTAGGAAACTTGATATTTTCCAAAATATGTATTAGAAAATGGATGTCAACGAGAATTTGGAAAATTGTCATGGTCCAAAATCACGAAATCGAGAAGAGGCCCCGAGGCCGACCGCAGATCCGCTGCGACGACGATACGAGAAACGTCATCATCGAGGCGGCGAACAGGCAGTTTCATGAGAGCGGCTATGCCGCGGCAAGCATCGCTGCAATCGCACAAGACGCAGGGGTTTCGACCAAGACGCTCTACCGCCTGTTTCCAACGAAGGGGGACCTCTTTTCCGAGATGGTCACGGAGCGGACCGGACGCTTCCTCATGGCGCTTGACCCCGGGACGCTCGCCGTAGCGGATCTCAGGCAGGGGCTGGAACGTATGCTGACGGCCTATGGCATGCTGGCACTGTCACTGGATACGATCACCGTCACCCGGCTCGTCATCAGTGAGTCCGACCGCTTTCCGGAGATTGCCAATAGCTTTTATGAGAAGGCTATCGTCAGGACCAACACGCTGATGGAGGACTGGCTACGCAGGCAGATCGAGCGTGGGCTGATAACACTCAACGATCCGCATGCGGCCTGCGGCATGCTGCGCGGCATGATGATCATGGAGCCGCAGCGCGCCGCGATGCTGCGCCAGGAGCCGCCGCCGAAGATCGATGCGATCGCGGCACGGGCGAAGATGTGCACCGATCTATTTTTGAAGGGTTGCGCGCTCTGAAGTACCGCTTGGACTTCAGAGCGCGCCGATTTCCGCTGGCGCAGGGCGGCGATCCGGGCGCCCTCAGTTCGGCGGGGCGCCCAGCGCATGCAGGATGCCGCGCAGTTCGGCAAGGCCGCGCATGCGGCCGATCGCCGGATAGCCGGGGGTGACTGTTTTGTCGAGATCGTCGAGCATGCGATGGCCGTGGTCCGAGCGGAAGACGATGGTGTCCTCGGCACTGCGGCGCTTATCTTCCGCCACCAACTCCCGGAGCACCGCAACCATGTCGACGTCGCCTTCGAGATGCGCGCTTTCATGGAAGGTCCGGCCGTCGCCCTCGCGGGTCGTGGCACGCAGATGGGCGAAGTGGATGCGCGAAGCAAAGCGGCGGGCGATCGCCGGCAGGTCGTTCTCAGCGCGCACGCCGAGACTACCGGTGCAGTAACACATGCCGTTCGCCGGTGACGGCACCGCATCGAAGAGAGCGGCATAATCATCGCTCGTCGAAGCGATGCGGGGAAGGCCGAACAGCGAACGCGGCGGATCATCCGGATGCAGCGTCAGCTTGACGCCGCGGGCTTCGGCAGCCGGCGTCACCGCCTCCAGGAATTCGATCAGATGCCGGCGGAGCCGGGCGGCGTCGATGCCGCTATAGGCGACCAGCTTTTCCCGGAAGGCCGGAATGGTGAGGGGCTCGGTGGTCGAACCAGGCAGAGCCGAGGTGATGATACGGGTGATCTCGGCGATCTCCGCCTCCGACATCGCGTCGAAGACGACACGGGCCCGTTCGCGGTCTTCCGCGGAATATTGCTGGCCCGCATCCGGCCGCTCCAGGACGAAGAGGTCGAAGGCCGCGAAGCGCTCGTGATCGAAGCGCATGGCGGTGGCACCAGTCGGCGTCACGAAGTCGAGTTCGGTGCGGGTCCAGTCCACCACCGGCATGAAATTGTAGCAGACGATCGGAATGCCGCAGGCGGCCACCGCTTCGAGGCTGGCGATCCACGCCTCGATTTCGCCCCTCGCCTCGCCGCCCTTGCGTTTGACGGCATCGGGAATCGGAATGCTCTCGACCACCGACCAGACGAGCGGCGAACGGTCGCCTGGCGTCGTCTCAATCAGCGATTGGCGCTCGCGCACTTCCTTTTCCGTCCAGGCCCTGCCGATCGGCACCTGGTGCAGCGAAGAGACGATATTGGTCGCGCCCGTCTGGCGGACATCATCCAGCGTTACCGGCGCTTCCGGCCCGAACCATCTCCAACCTTGCCGCATGCTTCTTCCTTCCCTTGCATTTTGTTTCGTGTCTGGATCTGCCGTCAGCAGAAATAATCGGGGTAACGCGAGCGCAGCTCGTCGACGTCGGGAATGACGGCGCTCAGGTGGTGGATCATCGCATCACGTGCAGCCGCAGCATCGTGGGCGGCGAGCGCATCGCGGATGATCAGATGTTCATGCACCACATTGTCCATTCGTCCGAGCACCGGCAGCGTCAGCCGTCGCGCCCGGTCAATCTGCACCTTGACCGTCTTCAGGATCACCCAGATGCCGGGATAACCCGATATCTGCGCGATTGCTTCGTGAAAGGCCTCGTCCTCCTCATGGAAGCTCGAAGCATTGCCGGTCGCGGCATGCGACCGCTGCCGGGCGATGATGGCATCGAGACGGGCGATATCGGCAGCGGTGGCGTTCAGAGCAGCCGTCTCGACGGTTGTGCCTTCGAGTGCCTTGCGCACGACGACGGCTTCGGGAATCGCCGAAACCGGAACCCGCGATACGACAGTACCCGACTGCGGATAGATATCGACCAGCCCGCCTTCGGAAAGTCTGAGCAGTGCCTCTCGGACCGGTGTGCGGCTGACGCCGAAATCCTCGGCGATGCGCTTTTCCTGCAGCGGCATGCCAGGCGGCATCCGCAGCGAGACGATATTGGCATGCAGCCGCTCATAAATGGCGCCGGCCGTGGTGACCCGGCGCAGCCTTCCGCCGATTTCTTGCGGCGGGACGACCAAAACTTCGGTTTCTGACGCCTGCGGCATACCCATACCAGGACGGTGAGACTGTTTGCATACTAGTATACCAGTTGTCTTGCCTTGCCAACCGAGGTGATGGGTCCCTTCCCTCAATACACTGTTTTTTTGGAACTTAGATCGGCCGAGTTGGTTGAAATCCCCAAGGAGACCCTCATGAAAAACCCAGCACGACGCAAGACAAAGGAAAAGCTAGGCGACGCCCGGCCGGAATTTTCATCTGTCGCGAGGGCGCGCGGACGGGAGAAAGCCCGGCCAGACGCAAACGAAACCGACAGGCATAGCGGCGGATTGCCGGCAACCACCCGCGAGGAGGAAATTCGGAAAAGGGCATATTCCCTCTGGGAAAATGAAGGCAGGCCGGAAGGCCGGCACCGGCATCATTGGACCCTGGCGGAACATGAACTCGACGCCCATGAACTCGATGTACAGGCCGAAATCGATAATCGGCCAAATCTTGCGGCACTGCGGGAGGCGTTGCGCGAACATACCGATGCGTTCCTCGTCAAAACGGATCTCGAGGATGCCGATCAACGCGAAGCCTCCCCCGGCACGCGCGAGCAGAGTTGAACGTCCGCCTCGAGCCAATTTCAGGAAAGGTCCCGACATGACCGACAAACAGAATTTGAACGCCGGATTCACCGGAAAACCGGCTGAGCAGCCAGAGGGTTTAACCAAAGCCGCGAAGTCGGCCGCCGATGGGGTGAAGCGTGAGGCTTACGCCGTCGCCTACGGCGTCAGGGATCATCCGCATACCGCCAGCGCCCTGTTGCTCGGCACCGGCATTCTGGCATTCGGCCTCGGCTACCTCCTCGGTCGATCATCGACCGAAAATATGACAGGCCGATATTGGCGATAGCACTTTGACAACGGCGAGGTCATATAAGCTGGCCGTATAGCCGCGACCACGCATCATTTCTGTCCGTGCTTCGTAGCGCCTTCAATGCAATCAGCGATCTTGCGCGAATATGTATGCCGACCAAACCTTCGGCCCACTGCACCTCAGACGTGTTTACTGCTGTAGCTGGCCTTTATGTCGGATTCCGACATTTCATAGAACCGCCTCCGCCCATGGAGGCCTGTTGCTGGAATACCACGAGGCTTAAAGCCATAGATTGCACGCAATCCCCGGCTTGACAGGCGTGACCGCGATCCTTAGCGAAACGGCATCAGCATGGTCAGGATCGGCAAGTGAAATACCTCAGACAACTGAAGATAGCAGTGCTCTATCCTGAAAATGGGACGGGAAGCACACTCGATCGGAACAACCGCATTGCGGTCTTTCTCTTTGCCGTGCTTCCCGGACTTTCGCCGAACTTCAACTCGTTCATCCTTCTCGGATCGATGGTGTGGGGCCTCTACTGTCTGGCGATGGGCCGGCTTTCCCTGAGCCTGTCGAAATCCGACCGGCTGGTTGCCACTGGCATGTCGGTCTACCCGCTGGTGATGATCGCCAGCATATTCGTCAATCCGCCCTACTCCGAAGAACTGGACTGGATATTCCGGCTGCTGCCTTTCTTTGCGGTCTGGCTGGTTTTGCCGCGGATGCGCCAGTCTCCCAATGGCAGCCTCGTGCCACTGTTTATTCTCGGCGCAGGGATCGGCATGATCGTTACCTTTCTTTTCAGTCTGCTCCAGATCATGTTTCTGATGGAGAGGGCAGAGGCCGGGACTTCGAACGCCGCACTACTGGGCGTCATAGGCGTTCTTTTCGGTGGCATCGCGCTTCTCAACGTTCAATCACCCAAAAGTGTCGAGCAAAGAATTGCCATATTGGGATATGCCGCCGGTCTGGGCTGCGTCCTGCTGTCGGGAACGCGCTCGGCCTGGCTGGTCATACCCATTCATATCGTTATTTTCCTCTGGTATTTTCGCAAACACAGCTTCCATCTGAGTTTGCGCAGCCTCGCCATCACCGGGTCTTTGCTGTTTGCGGGACTTATCGCCCTCGGCAGCGGCCAAATCCTTCATCGTATCGAGGCGCTGCAGGAGAATATGGCGTCGCTCGAACGCAGCGACGGCGAGGTCACGTCGCTCAGCGCACGATTCGCACTGTACAAAGGCGCAGTATCGGCGATCAGCAAGGACCCGTTGACGGGTTATGGCCCGCAAAACCGGATGGCTTCGGTATTGGCAGAGCTGCCCGAAAGCATAAGGCCGCAACTGACCTATTCGCATGTCCACAACGGTTTTCTGACCGCGGGGATCGATGCCGGCATTTTCGGCATTGCAGCGCTGTCGCTGATGCTCGCGACGCCGGTGATGGGCGCTTGGAGAAAGGAAGCCGGACCCGGCCGGGATCTGGCCATTGCGCTCGCGCTTCTGCTCGTCAGCAGCTACGTCATCACCGGCAGCTTCGGCATTATGTTCAATCAGAAGGCCCTGGATCCGATCTTCGCTTATCTGGTAGCTCTTATATGCGTGGATCGCGGCAGCACAGGCTTTGTGCCCGTCGTTCGAAACTAGAGCGGTACAGGTTTCACGGAAGCGCCGAACCGCTCCAACCTTTGTTTCAATGCAATCCCGGACGGAAAGCCGCTTCGCACTTTTCCTGCAATTGCTTCGATGCCTTCGGAAGGGGTGCAGCTGTACTGGGATGACGACTTGCATAGAGCGAAAGCGCGCTGCAGGACGCAAGCCTGACGCAGGCGCGCTTTGACGTCTGCGCTTCTCAGGCGGCCGTATTGGTTTCGGCGCCGGTGAAAGCCAAATCCGAAACCTCACCCGTCGACGAATAGCCAGAAACGAGCTCGGCCAACGTCATACGTGCAGCAACCATGTCGTTCCGATCCAATGCCGCGTTGAGCGAGTTGAGCTTTTTCAAAAGCTCCGGCCAGAAAAGGAAATCCTCACGCGCCTTCATGATCCGGGGATGTTCAGTTGTTTCCGGATTATCCCCGATCAGCAGTTCTTCATAAAGCTTCTCGCCAGGCCTGAGGCCGGTAACGGAAAGCTCGATATCCCCTTCCGGATTATCCTCGTCACGGACGGCCAATCCGGACAGCTCCACCATTTTGCGGGCAAGATCGGCAATGCGAACGGGTTCTCCCATATCGAGCAGGAAAACATCGCCGCCCTCACCCATCGCGCCTGCCTGGATGACCAGCTGCGAGGCTTCCGAAATGGTCATGAAATAGCGGGTTATCTCACGATGTGTCAGCGTGACGGGGCCGCCTTCCTTGATCTGCTGCCTGAAAAGCGGCACGACGGATCCGGAGGAGCCGAGGACGTTTCCGAAGCGGACCATGGAAAAATTCGTCCGCATTCTGTCGGTCGTCGATTCTGCGGCGAGCGCCTGCAGAACCATCTCCGCCAGCCTCTTGCTGGCACCCATCACATTTGTCGGACGCACGGCCTTGTCCGTACTGATCAGCACGAAATTCGAGACGCCGTATTTCTGCGCCGCGCGAGCCGCAACAAGCGTACCCATGACGTTGTTCTTGATGCCCTCCACGGCATTATGCTCGACGAGCGGCACATGCTTGTAGGCAGCGGCATGATAGAGGGTCTGCGGTCGCCAGCTCCGGATGATATGCTCCATTCGATCCTGATCGCGAACGGAACAGAGGATCGGGACGATCTGCAGATTTTCATGCTCGTAGAGTTCGGCCAGCTTCCGCAATTCGGCATCGATATTATAGAGCGCAAACTCGTTCTGATCGAGCAGGATCAGGCTGGAAGGCGCGTTGCGCAGGATCTGTCGGCATAACTCGCCGCCGATTGAGCCGCCGGCGCCGGTGACCATCACCACCTTGTTGCGCATTGCTTTGTCGAGCAATTCCTGCCGCGGCGCGACCGCTTCCCTCCCCAGCAGGTCTTCGATCTCCAGCTCACGAATGTCGGAAACAGTGACACGTCCCTGAGCAAGCGCCGTGAGATCAGGCAATGTGCGAACATTCACCCTGGCTTTGCGGATATGCTCCAGGATTTCGTTGCGACGCTGCCGGGATGCAGACGGAAGAGCAAGAAGCACATTGTGCACGCCAAGCGTTTCGGCCAGCTCCGGAAGATCCGAGGGGTCATAGATCGGCAAGCCACCCATGACGCCGCCCTTGAGGCGCGGATCATCATCCAGATAGCCGACGACGTTGAGTTCGGCGCTGTTCGTCAGGGCGGCCGCCAGTTGCCGCCCGGCCTTGCCGGCCCCGTAGATCAGCACCTTCGCAAGCATATTCTTGTGAAGGATGCGCTGGTAGGCATCTCCGAGCCAGTAGCGGATACCCAGCCGCGACAGCCCGATCCCGATCAAAAGCAGGAAAGGCTGGAGAATGCCGACGGTTCTCGGAACGCCTGGGACGCTGAGAGCCGTGAATATCGCCATGAAGGCGAGGCCGTAGATCGCAATCGCCTTTAAGACAGTGATGAAAGCGGCCAGATTGGCATAACGGAAGATCGCCCGATACATGCCCATGACGATGAAGATGGGAAGCGCCATGCACAGCGAAACGAAAACCGGCAACCACTGCACGCCGGTCAGCACCGTCCATTCATTCAGCCGGAAGCAATAGGCCAGCCAGATCGTCAGAACACAAAAGCTGGAATCCACCAGCAAAGCCAGAGCGCGTTTGGCAACCCGCGGCATCGCCAGCAATGGGGCAACGAGCGCCTGCAACGGCACCAACAACCATCGTGAGCGCGATGTCTCAGAGGGAGAATTTTCAGGCATTGCTTACCAGCGTCTCGCAGATCAACAGACAACCACCTTCTTGTCGCTTTCTGCAATGAGCGCAACTGAAATAATCGGAAATCAAGGTCTTCCGCACCGCTTATCTATCAGAAGTAGGTAGCTTAATGCCGTATTCCCTTGCGGCGGATTACCTTCTCTGCGGTCAAAAACAGGATACGCATGTCGAAGCCGAATGAACGCCGCTCGAGATATTCGATGTCGAATTTCACCTTCTCCGGAACAGGCAACTCGTCGCGGCCGTTGATCTGCGCCCACCCGGTCAAACCGGGCAGGAGTTTGTCGACCCCATAAGCCGTTCGCAACTTTATCAGATCATCCTGATTGTAGAGTGCCGGCCGTGGGCCGACGAAACTCATCGTGCCCCCCAGAATGCACCAGAGCTGCGGCAGTTCGTCGAGGCTCGATTTACGCAGAAACGACCCGATGGGTGTCAAAAACCGATCCGGATTTTCGAGCAGATGCGTGGCGACCGTTGGCGTGTCGACGCGCATGCTGCGGAATTTCGGCATCAGGAAGATCCGGTTGAAACGGCCCACACGTCGTGACCAATAGAGGATCGGTCCCGGCGAGGTCAGGCGAACACAAAGAGCAACGATAAGGATCGGAACGAGCAGGATCACCGATGCAATCAAAGCCAGGAAAAAATCCACCGCCCGTTTCAAACCCATGTTCGCAGCTCTTCCTTGCTCACCGGCGGTTACCCGCTCTTGCGCTATCGCCTTGCCGTATCGTCAAAAAACGTTTCGCGTCAACTGCGAGACATCGTGATTCCTCCATGGCCGACCGGGTTGATGATTGATCGCCCGTCCCGCTTCGCGATATGCAGCCGTCTAACCCCATGATCGAAAAGTAAGAATTCCCCAATCCGAAGCGATCTCCGCCTTCATTTCCGTCACATTCATTAACCATAACAGTTGCGTCCGACAGGCGAAGCGCGAACCTTCATCCTGCCTTCCCCTCGGCGAATTGGTGCGGGCAAGGGCCATCAACATCGAACCGATGCCAAATTCTCCTCTCTCGGCGCGGCGTGTCAGATCGCGCAGATAACCGCCGGCCGAGTTGATATGCCCTGCCCTTTCGAGGACGCAAGCCATGACGGTGGCGGCATTTTCTGGTGCCATGATATGCAGGCCTGCTCATAGGCCGAAGGGCTGACGCCGAGCATCGAACGAACGATCACGGCCGCCGCCATCAGATCGCGCCAAGTGCCGACCGACCCCTGGGGGGCCGCAGGCCGCAATCCCGGGGCAGGCCTGCAGCACCAATCCCAGCGGAAATTTCAGCCCACCGTTGGCAGCGGCGACAGCGCGTGCCGCGGAGACATGCTCGTTCTTTTCTTCATCTTTCTGTATTTGGGCTATCGTACGGCCCAACCTTCCGATCGATCATCCGAGGTGGCGCCCTGCTTCCGTTCGAAGCTTGGTTCAAGTTCAGAAATAGAATGTGGATTTGAATTCTGTACGCGGCGCTCAGACTGTTGGGCATTGCCGCCTGGATTGTAAGTTTGAACCTGCATTTCCAACTGACGATCTCTTCGCGCAACAGCTCCATCTCGTCGAGGGTGGCTGCGACCTGTGATTCGCGTCTCTGGGTGCCTAGATCAGAGAGGGCCTCCGCGACGGCAACGTTCGGGGGCCTTTTCTATTTCTTATTGATCTCCGTTTTTCGTCAAATCTTGTGTCCTTTCGAACGCCTCGTAAAGACGATCGAGATTGCTGGCGATATAGGCTCCAAAGGCAGACGCCTTTTCCGCCTTCAACGCGATGGTGAATTGTTTTCCGTCATCCTTGATCTTCGCCCTGACCGCGCCGTCCTTGTGCTGCCAAGCGTGAGCCGCAGGCTGAAGCAGCACTGCGGCGAATGGCGCCGGTTGTTGCCTCCTGCTGATAAAGGCAGCCAGCATATCGAAGCGGGCATCCGGATCCGCCGTTACGAACTCCGCCGACCTGCAGAACTCGATCGCCCGGGCAGAGAGGTCTTCTGTCTCGAATTTTACCGACAGATCGTGCCAGCGGTCGCGGCCGGTCGTCTTTGCCGCACCGATCGCGGCCAGGACCTCGGCTGGGATCCGCTTGGTGACGGACAGCATTTTGGAAACCGTCGTCTTGTCGGCGCTGAGCGCCGACATGATCGTTTCCCTGTCGAAACCCAAGCTGTCGAGCTTGTCGGCGAACATGGTCCTCTCGATGAAAGAGAGATCGGCGCGCGCCGAATTCTCCTGGCCCTGAGCGATGACATGGTCGCGATCGTCAAGTTTCTTGACGACGGCGCGGACAGGCCTGCCGAGTTCTTGGGCGGCCCGGGCGCGGCGGTGGCCGAACGCGATCTGGTACCGTCCGTCTTTGTCAGGATGCGGGCGGACGAGGATCGGCGAATCCTGGCCACGCAGGCGGATGGCCTCGACCAATTCGCGAAACTGTTCGTCGGCGTGCGTCAGCCGGTCGGTCACGAACGAATCTTCGATCAGGGCAGGGTCGAGATCGATCACCGTCTCGCCGGTCGCCAGCTTCTCCTCGATCGCTTTGGCCGCATCCGCCTTGGCAGCCAGAGCATCGATACTGCGCGTAACCGCGCCGAGAGCGCCAATCCCCTTATAGGTGATATGCTTCTCGTCCTTCTGAAGCGGGTCGTCCTCATTGTTTACCGCAGTAAACTTCTTGGAATCGTCCATCAGGCCGGAAAGGAGATTCTTACGTGCCATCGGTCCGCTCCTCGCCTCGGTTTACCGCAGTAAACTTCTCGGTCATTTTCGCCCCCAAGCCTTATGAATGAGATCGCCGATCTCATCGTTGACGGCATCCATCGCCTCCATGGCGCGGTCATAAGTCGCGCGGGTGAACTGCCTCCGCTCGACTTCGTAAAGCGTCTGATTGGTCATCGCCGCATCGGAGATCGCGACGCTGCGCAACATCGGATTGGTCAGCACATGGTTCTTGAACATCGAACGCATGAAGGCGACCATCTGCGTCTGCGGCCCGTCCTGCGGGTCGTAACGGGTCACGAGATAACGTAACCAGTCGAGGTTCATGTTGCCGCCGGCGCCTTTCAGCGTATTCAGCACTTCGCCAAGCATCTGAAGGAACTGGCACATCGACATGACATCGAGCATCTGCGGGTGCACGGTGATCAGAACGGCTGTTGCGCCGCAAATGGCGCTCATCGTCAAAAAGCCGAGCTGGGGAGGGCAGTCGATGATGACGACATCGTAATCGTCGGCGACCGAAGACAGCGCCTCGTCCAGGCGGGCGAAGAAGACGCGACCATAGTCGCCTGCCTTGCCCTGAGCAAGCACGCGCGGAGTATCATGCTCGAATTCCATCAGCTCAAGATTGCCCGGCACCAGATGCAGGTTCGGGAAATTTGTCGGCCGGATGATCTCGCTCAGCGGCCGCCGCTGATCGTCATAGCGGATGGCGGCGTAGAGCGTCTCATTCTCGTTGACGTCGAACTCAGGCTGAAAGCCGTGGATGGCCGAAAGGGACGCCTGTGGGTCGAGGTCGACGGCAAGCACACGGTGGCCGGTCAGGGCAAGGTGCTGGGCAAGGTGTGCTGCACTCGTGGTCTTGCCGCTGCCGCCCTTAAAATTGACGACGGCAACGACCTGCAGATGTTCGCTGCCTTGGCGGTGACGCATATAATGCGTTCCGGCGCGGGCATTGTGCTCCAGGAAGCTGCGCATCTCTTCCATCTGTTCGGCCGTATAGGACCGTCGACCCGACGGCGTGACCTGGGGAAGGGCGCCTTTGCCTTCCAGCGACAGGTTGCGAAGATAGCCGCTGGTCACGCCGAGAAACCGCGCCACTTCGGCCAGCTGAAACTCCCTGAGCCCTTTCAGCGCGCGCGGCGGAAACATTTCGAGCCGATGCTGCTTCAGCTTGTCGGATAGCTCCTGCGCCTGACCAATGATCAGTTGGTCGACATCAGAAATTGCTTTTTCTATCTGCGGTGCCATATTCATGGAAATCTCGAAAATGCGATTTAAAAGCCCTGCGAGCTTTGAAACTGCATTTATCGCCAATTCTGGAGGAGTGGCAAGGCAAATAGGGTTAACAAGACCCTACCGCTGAGTTGTCTAATCTTTTTCAACGGCTTGGACGTGGCGCCCTCTGGCGTTGCCCGCGCAGCAGCCGCCTGTTTACGGGCCGAATCGCCAGAGCAACACCTTCTCGGTATGATAGCCGTTTGGCACAAGCAGGCATCGAAATATGGATGCGTGCAGCTCTCCCCGGCAAGCCTGCAACGGCTGGTCAGCTGGATCGGGATGGCTGTTCAGTGTCGGGTGCCGAGCAGATTACCGTCCTGGACGCTTTCGTGAGAAATGGACACGCCGCTTCTGTCGAGGTCCTGCAGCAGGGCGCCAAGCGCAAGATCCAGGCAATAGGCGGAGAATTCGGCGTTCAGATCTTTGGCATTTTCTCGGGCATAGGCAACCAATCTGGCGAGCGATACCAGCTCCTTGAGCTCTTCGTCACTTTTCGGCGGGATCGTTGCTTCGGCTACGTCGTGCATCTGAAAATTCTCCGGCTTCCCGTGCCGGCGCATGCCGACAGAGCAAAGACAGCTTAATCCTCTTGAACGAAAGACGCGCGTGACACAGGCGTGACAGGATTTGCCGGCTGACACTTTTCGGTGCCTGACTTCAGAACCCCGCCCTGCGTAACGCCTCGCGATACTGTTCCTTCTGCCATTGCTCCTTGAAGGGGACGACGGAAAGCCATTTGTCGACATCGAAATCCGGATAGATCTCGCGCACCTTGCGCATATAGAGACGCGCGTTTTTCGTATCGCCCAGCATGGCCCAGCAGGCAGCCGAAAGCCGGTCGGCCGGTGTGCGGTCGTCCATTAGGGCAATCTGATCGAGCGCCTCGGCATAATGGCCGAGGGCAAAATTCGCACCGGCCGCCGTCCATAGATAGTCGGTTGGGCTCAGCGGATTGAGTGAGATGGCCCGCTCGATCTTGGCCAATGCATCGGCAGGGCGCGACGCATGGACGAGTGTATCGGCGTAACTCGCGATGCCGTCGGCATAATGCGGGCTCAGCTCTTCCGCGAGCTTCAACGCCAGGACGCTTTCATCAATGTCCCCGAGATAAAGTTTTGCAACGCCGAGCTCACGAAAGCCGGCCGCAAACGACGGATCGGCGGCGATCGCCCGGTTCGCATAGTCCTCCGCAAGCCCGAGCAACTCGCTGTCGCCGCGTGCCGTCAGCAGCCACTCGACGAGAAACGTGCGCGACAATCCGCTGAGCGCAGGGGCAAAATGTGCGCTGTGTTGAAGCGCCTCGCGGAAAGCCTTTCGGGAGCGGCGAACATCGGGGAGGGCAAGCCTCTTCACATCCCGCAGACCGAGAAGGTAGCTGTGATAGGCGGCCGAATTGCCCTCGAAGGAATCGCGCATGGTTTCGTGCCGGCGGACCTGTCCGGCAAGCTCTCTGGCAATCTGCCGGGCGATGTCGCGCCGGTGGCTTATCAATTCGTATTTCTCGAGACTGAAACGCTCGGCCCAGATGACTTCATCGCTGCCGGCATAGACGAGCTGGACAAAGAGCGCAGGGCTGCCCGCACGATCGGTCAGCCTCGTGTCGAGAACATAGGAAATAGAATGGCGCAAGATCAGCTGGGCCTTGTCGGTATCTTGTGCGATGCGAGCGGCCGTATGGGGTGCCACCACCGAAACCGTATTCAGTGCGCAAAGGCCGATGGTCACGTCCTCGATCAGCGCCTCGGAGAGCATCGGCAAGGCACCGGCCGCATCCGTCCCGGCCGGCGGCAGCAGCACAAGGCGGGGCAGGGGACCGGGAACCCGGGCGACGCCGTCGCTGAGCGGCACAGCAGCGCTCTGCGACGGTTGACCACCGGCAAAGATCTTGCGGACCTCTCGCAGCGCTTGCATGTCCAGGCCGATATCGAATGCGCTTTCCAGCTGATGCCTGCTCGTTTCGAAAAGTCGCCGCGCCTTCTCGAGCTCTCCTTCGGACTCGTAGGCATCGAGAAGGATACGACGAATGTTTTCGTCATCCGGTGCCTCGCGGAAAATCCTGAGCGCCGCCTCCTTGATCAGGCTGACATCCTCTCGCGACTGGGCCATCGGCAGCGCTATCTTCAACGCATCCACCAGAAATGCCATGTGCCGGTCGCGCTGGCCGGCGATCCACTGCCGCGTGCTGGCGCTTTGGTCGGCGAGCCCGGCCAGGAAATCCTGGCGAAGGGTGGCAACCAGCCGCCGCAGCCTCTCAACCGCGCCTTCGCCTTTCGAGTTGGCAAGTTCGAAGAGATCGCCGGAAAACGCATCCGGCCTGACCCGTACACCGGTCGCCGTGAAGGCTAGAAGCTCGGCGCCGAGCTCGGTCTGACGCGCCTGAATGCGCGATATGGTTTTGCGCAGGTTGGCCATGATGTCGGAATTATCATGGCTGTCCCACAAGAAGCGCGCCAGTGCCGAGCGCGGATATTCGCTCCCGGCCCCGTCCTGCAGATCACGATCCAGCAGATAGCAAATCGCCAGCAGGCCTTTTTCCGGGAACGCCGCCGGTCGCCCGGCCGGGTCGATCAGCCGCAATTCACCAAATGACTCGAGCCTGAGCTTCATGCGGATAATGCCTGCCGATATGCCTGACTATTCTCCGAGCGGGAGGGGGCTTTCCGCGATGGGCGCGCCCAATGTTACACCACGGCTTTCCGCCTGCGCCATCGCATTCACCAGTGCGATGATCGTTCCGCGGACATTGCGGTCGGCGATCTTCAGAAAGGCGCGATTGAGCACCAATCCCTCTTTCGTACGCAGGAATTCGGCGACCGGATCGGTATTTGCGGGCAGATCCAGCCCTTGCAGCGTCAAAGGCTCGGAATTTTCCTGCTCAAAGAAGAAGCTCGGCGACGTGTGAAGCACTTCGGCGATTCGCTGCAGACGGCTGGCGCCGATGCGGTTGATGCCCTTCTCGTATTTCTGAACCTGCTGAAAGGTCACGCCGATTTGCTCGGCAAGCCGTTCCTGGCTCATTCCGAGCAACTGCCGGCGCAGCCTTATGCGCGCTCCGACATAGCCGTCGATTGCATTCGGTGTCTTGACATTCATCGCGTGTTTCAGCCTCGATCGCATTTTCAATCGATCAAGCTGTAGTATCCCCCGCGTTGTTTTTCCATGCTTTGTTTTCATATAGCGTGTCGACATGCGATGATCGCGATTCACTGTGATATGAAAGCACGGAAAGATCGGCCGCGCAGAAATCCGTCGGCAAAGGGCAAATCGAACAAAAGCCGTACCGATCCTGATGAAACTGGGCTGTGATTGCCCCCCGGCTTGCGCTAAATGCATTTTAACGACCGTCGCTTGATCATCTTCCCCAGCCCGGTCGCCCGTAATCCAACGAACAAAAGCGACGCGGCACGGCAACCAACCGGGCCGTCCAGGAGGAATGTCCATGGCAACAGTTGCCGAGAGCGCGCCCCGTTTCGAAAAGACAACAATGTCTATCCTGGTGGCGGTCAGCTTCTGCCACATGCTGAACGACATCATGCAGTCGCTGCTCGCCTCGCTCTATCCGCTGTTCAAGGCGAACTACGATCTCGATTTCGTGCAGATCGGCCTTCTTACCATGACGTTCCAGGTCACCGCGTCGCTGCTGCAGCCGCTGGTCGGCATCGTCACCGACCGCTGGCCGATGCCCTATTCGCTGCCGGTCGGCATGGCGAGCACCTTTTGCGGCCTCATCCTGCTCGGCAATGCCGGCAGCTTCGCGCTGCTGCTTGTTGCCGCCAGCCTGATCGGTTTCGGCTCGGCCGTCTTCCATCCGGAATCCTCGCGCGTCGCCCGTCTTGCCTCCGGCGGCCGCCACGGTTTCGCGCAGTCGTTTTTCCAGGTCGGCGGCAATGCCGGCCAGGCGATCGGCCCGTTGCTCGCCGCATTTATCGTGCTGCCGCTCGGCCAGCACAGCGTCTCCTGGTTCGCCGCCATCGCCATGGTCGGCATGGGCGTGCTGAGCTGGGTCGGCAACTGGTATATTGGTCATCGGCGCCAGAATGCCAGCAAGCCTGCGGTGAGCCGGGCTCTGCCGCTGCCGCAGAACAGGGTGGTCTGGGCGCTCGCGATCCTCGTGCTGCTGACGGCGACGAAAAACGTCTACATGGCCAGCGTGTCGAGCTACTTCACCTTTTATGTCATCGACAAGTTTGCGCTCAGTGTCCAGCAGGCTCAGCTGATGCTCTTCCTCTTCCTCGGCTCGGTCGCCGTCGGCACTTTCCTCGGCGGGCCGATCGGCGATCGCTTCGGCGCCCGTTTCGTCATCTGGTTCTCGATCCTCGGCGTCATTCCTTTCGCGCTGCTGCTGCCCTATGCAAACCTTTTCTGGACGGGCGTGCTCAGCGTCGCCATCGGCCTGATTTTCGCTTCGGCTTTCTCGGCAATCGTCGTCTTCGCGCAGGAACTGGTGCCGGGTCGCGTCGGACTGATTGCCGGCGTCTTCTTCGGTTTTGCGTTCGGGGCTGGCGGGCTGGGTGCAGCACTGCTCGGCAGTTTCGCCGATACTCACGGCATCGACTTCGTTTACCGCATCTGCTCCTACCTGCCGCTTCTCGGTCTGCTGACGATCTTTCTGCCGCGCATTCCGAAGCAAAAACCTGCCTGAGGCGACATCGCGCTTCGACAAAGTATCGAGCCCCGAATATCATCATATTCCGGGCTCGATGTACGACGCGGTTTCGCAACGCGCGATCACCTGCAGATGAGAATGTATTTTTTCTCCTCATCATGGCGAAGAGAGATAGGCATTTCTTTAATCCACTATTTTTATAGATAATATCTGTCCAATAATCGGTCGCGGCACGATATTGGAAGGAAATGGCATGTCTGCTTACAAACTGGTCGGCTTGGCGGGTAGCTTCAACCGTCCCTCGAAGACCTTTACGCTGGTTGAAAACATCGCCGGCCTTGCCGGTGAAAAATACGGCTTCGACAACACCCTCTACGATCTGACCGATGTCGGTCCGTCGCTCGGCCAGGCGCTGCGCCGCGACGATCTCGACAGTCGCGCCAGGGAAGTCATCGACGATATCGTCAATGCCGATCTGCTCGTCATCGGCGCACCGACCTACAAGGGCAGTTATCCCGGCCTGTTCAAACATCTGATCGATCTGATCGAGCCGCATGAGTTGCGCGCCAAGCCGATCATCATCACCGCAACCGGCGGCGGCGACCGGCATGCGCTGATGGTCGAGCATCAGCTGCGGCCGCTCTTCGGCTTCTTTATGTCACACACGCTGCCGACCGCCGTCTACGCATCCGATCGCGACTTCACCGATTACCGTGTCGCATCCGAACCGCTTTCGAAGCGGATCGGCGAGGTCATCGCCGAGCTTTCGGCCTTCTTTCCCAGCCGCCATCAGGCCCTTATCGCTGCCGAGTAAAGCCACCGGCAACGACTTGGAACGGCGCCCTCGAGGCGCCGTTTCTCGTTTCGGACCACCCAGGACGGCGCTATAATCCATAAATTTGATGGAAATTTATCCTGCCGATATCGATGGCCGGGCAAGAGTTTTTCCAAGCTTTCCTCCACATCGGACATTCGTGCTTCGCCCCCGATGCGTGCATTTGCCATGATCCGCCAGCTCGGGGCGTTCGGCCTCATTCAGTCAGACGGGATATAAAATGACCAAGAACAAAGATCTTCACGGCTTCCACCTTTCGCGACGCGCGGCTCTTGCTGCCGTTTCCGCTGCTGCGCTCCTTGCTTTTGCAGCGCCCGCGCCTTCCTTTGCCGAGGACAAGTCGATCAAGGTCGGCATCATGGCCGGCGAGGAAGAGGACATCTGGCGCGTGGTGGCCAGCGAAGCCGCCAAGAAAGGCCTCAAGATCGAGACCGTTATCTTCAACGATTACACGCAGCCGAATGAAGCGCTGGAGCGCGGCGAGGTCGATGCCAATGCTTTCCAGCACCAACCCTATCTCGACAATCAGATCAAGCAGCACGGTTATCACATCACCCGCGTCGGCTATACCGGCGTCTGGCCGATCGGCCTCTATACCAAGAAGTACAAGTCAGTCGCCGAGATTCCGGAAGGTGCCGTCATCGGCGTACCGAACGATCCCTCGAACGAAGGCCGGGCGCTGCGCGTTCTTCAGAGCGAAGGCCTGATCAAGCTGAAGGACGGCACCGGCATTCTCGCAACCGTCGCCGACGTCACCGGCAATCCGAAGAAGATCGAGATCAAGGAGCTCGATGCCGGCATCGTCGGCCGGTCGATCGACGATCTGGATGCCGGGGTCGTCAACACGGACTGGGCGCTGAAGAGCGGCCTTTCTCCGGCCGAACGCATTGCCCAGGAGCCGATCGCCGACAATCCGTATCGCAACTTCATCGCCGTCAAGGACGACAATAAGGATGCCGACTGGGTCAAGACGCTCGTGTCTTCCTATCAGAACGACACCGTCAAGGCCGAGTTCGACAAGGTCTACAAGGGGACCGGTCTCAGCGCCTATTGATTCGAAACAGGGCCGGGGTTAAGGCCTGCCGAGAGGCGGCCCGGGCGTTTTTGCCCGGGCCGCCTTCAGTATTGTAAGGAAAAGCACATGAATTCCTTTGTTTCCGCCCCAGCGATCGAGGCACAGCCGCAAGCAGCGGCGGTCGAAGAGGTGGTGAGGCTGACCGACGTGAAGCGGTGGTTCGCAACCACGGCCGCCCTCGACGGTATTTCGCTGACGGTGAGGAGAGGCGAGATTCTCGGCATCATCGGCCGCAGCGGTGCCGGCAAATCGACCCTGATCCGCTGCCTGAACGGCCTGGAGCGCGCCGACATCGGCGAGATCCTGATCGAAGGCCGCGACATCACAGCGCTGGGCGAACAGGAATTGCAGCCGCTGCGCCGCCGCATCGGCATGATCTTCCAGCATTTCAACCTGCTTTCCGCCAAGACCGTCGAGGAAAATGTCGCGCTGCCGCTGAAGATCGAGGGCGTCGCCAGGAACGAGCGCTTGAAGCGGGCGCATGAGCTGCTCGATCTCGTCGGCCTTGCCGACAAGGCGAAAGCCTATCCGTCATCGCTGTCCGGCGGTCAGAAGCAGCGCGTCGGCATCGCTCGCGCGCTCGCGGCACGCCCGGCGCTGCTGCTGTCCGACGAAGCGACGTCGGCGCTCGATCCTGAGACGACGCGGTCGATCCTGGCATTGCTCAAGGACATCAACCGCAAGCTCGGGCTAACCATTCTGCTGATCACGCATGAGATGGAGGTGGTGCGCGGCATTGCCGATCGCGTCGCGGTTATCGATGCCGGGCGGATCGTCGAGGAGGGGGAGGTCTGGTCGGTCTTTGCCGATCCCGAGCAAACCATCACCCGGAGCCTGCTCGGCGGCATCCGCCCGCAACTCCCCGATCATATCGCCTCCCGGCTGTCGGCGACGGCGGGCAGCGAGGCGATCCTCAGTGTCGATCTCGCCGGACCGCAGGCGCAGGGCGCCCTGTTTACCGAACTCTCGGCGGCGCTGCCGCATTCCTTCCGCCTCGTCCATGGCGGCATCGACCACATCCAGAACCAGCCGGTGGCGCGGTTCTTCATCGCCGTTCCCGCGCGCGATCTCGCGCTGGCCGGAAAGGTCGAACAATTTCTGACGGCCCGGTCCGCCCGGGTGGAGGTGCTGGGTTATGACACCGATCATGCTTGAACTGCTTATCCGCTCGCTGTGGGAGACGATCCTGATGACCGTCGCCTCGGGCGTGATCTCGCTCGTTGCCGGCCTGCCGCTCGGTCTCGCCCTTGTTGTCACGGCGCGCGGCGGCATTGCTGAAAATCTCTGGATCAACCGCGGGCTCGGCGCCGTCATCAACGGCTTCCGCTCGGTGCCTTTCATCATCCTGCTGGTGGCGCTGATCCCACTGACCCGGCTGATCGTTGGCACGGCGCTCGGCACCTGGGCAGCCATCGTGCCGCTCGCCATCGCCGCCACGCCCTATTACGCCCGCATCGCCGAAGTATCGCTGCGCGAAGTCGACCGCGGGCTGATCGATGCGGTGCGCGCCATGGGCGGCAACTGCTGGACGATCATCCGCGAGGTGCTGGTGCCTGAAGCGCTGCCCGGCATCGTCGCCGGTTTCACGGTCACGCAGGTGACGTTGATCGGCGCTTCGGCCATGGCCGGCGCGATCGGCGCCGGTGGCCTTGGCGATCTCGCTATCCGCTATGGCTATCAGCGTTTCGAAACCAGTGTGATGGTCGCGGTGGTGGCCGTCCTCATCGTCCTCGTCTGCGGCATTCAGTGGTTTGGCGACCGGCTCGTCGCCAGGCTGGACCGGAGATAGGTCAGCGGCGGAAGAGCGCGGCGGGATGAGCGGCGGGCAATCTGCCGTTGCCGCCGCCGAAAAGCTTCTGCCGCAACGGCCCTTGCTCATAGTCCGCCTTGAAGACGCCGCGCTCCTGCAGCACCGGCACCACCAATTCGACGAAATCACGCAGGCTCTCCGGCGCCACCGTCCGTGCCAGGTTGAAACCGTCGATGTCGCCTTCTCCGATCCATGTCTGGAGACGATCGGCAATCTGCTCCGGCGCGCCCACCATCGGCTTCATCCGGCTGCCGAGGATCATCTGGTCGACGATCTCTCGCTTCGTCACCGGCTTTGCCGCCTGCTTGGTGATTGCCGCAAGCGCCGATTGATTGGCGTTGGTCGAGCTCCGGTCGATGACGTCATCCAATTCGTACTTCGAAAAGTCGATACCAACGGAGGCGGAGTAATGCGCAAGCGAGGCCTCGACGCTCGCATGGCGGCGATAATCCTCCAACTTCTCCTGCGCTTGTTTTTCCGTCTGCCCGACGACAACGGTGATCAGGTTGAGAACCTTCACGGCGTCGGCGCCACGGCCGAATGCCGCCGCCTTCGCCCGCAACGCATCGACGGTCGGCCGGGCTGCTCCGGGGTTCGGGCTGGCGATAAAGACACATTCGGCGTGGCGGGCGGCGAAATCCTGCCCACGGGCCGAAGCGCCAGCCTGGAAGAGTAGGGGCGTACGCTGCGGCGAGGGCTCGGCAAGATGGATGCCCTCCATGCGGTAATATTTGCCGTCGTGACTGACGGCGCGCACTTTGGACGGATCGGCATAGATACCGCCCGCTTTGTCGCGCAGAACCGCATCGTCATCCCAACTGCCTTCCCAGAGCTTGTAGAGGATCTCGAGATATTCCTCGGCTGCGTCATAACGCGCATCATGCTCCGGCAGCGTGTCGAAACCCATGCTGCGAGCAGCACTATCGAGATAACCGGTGACGATGTTCCAGCCGATTCGCCCCCTGGTCAGATGATCGAGCGTCGACATGCGCCGCGCCAGCAAAAAGGGCGGCTCGTAGGTGGTGTTGACGGTGACGCCGAAACCCAGATGTTTCGTGACATAGGCCATCGCCGAAATCGGGATCAACGGATCGTTGACGGGAATCTGCGCCGCCGTCTCGATCACCGGCGCCGGGCTGGCTTTATAAACGTCATAGACGCCGACAATATCGGCCAGGAAGATACCATCCAGCTTGCCGCGTTCGGCGATGCTGGCGAACTCCGTCCAGTAATCGAGATCGGTATAGCGACCGGTCGCGCGGATGTGTCCATAAGCCGTGGTTGATATGCCCGACGCAATTCATGTCGAAGGCATAGATCTGCATTTTCTTCATGAGACGAGTCCTTAGCCGGGAATAAAAATCAAGGACCTGTATCGCACGGCGATCCTGTGAAATGGTAGGGTGCGGATGAAAAAGCCGGAGGAAGGCATGACGAAAAAGACGCTATCGGATTGGGCGGAACTGGCGCAAAAGGAGTTGCGCGCCGCGCCCGAAACGCTGACCTGGCAAACCCCGGAAGGCATTGGCGTCAAGCCGCTCTATACGGCCGAGGATCTCGAAGGCGCCGAACACCTGGGTTCGCTTCCCGGTTTTTCGCCTTTCACTCGCGGCCCGCGCGCCACGATGTATGCCGGCCGGCCCTGGACGATCCGCCAATATGCCGGCTTCTCGACGGCGGAAGCGTCGAACGCCTTTTACCGCCGCAACCTCGCCGCCGGCCAGAAGGGCCTGTCGGTCGCCTTCGATCTCGCCACCCATCGCGGTTATGACAGCGACCACCCCCGCGTCGAAGGCGATGTCGGCAAGGCGGGTGTGGCGATCGACAGCGTCGAAGACATGAAGATCCTATTCGACGGCATTCCGCTCGGCGACATGTCGGTGTCGATGACGATGAACGGTGCCGTCATCCCGATTCTCGCCTCCTTCATCGTCGCCGGCGAAGAGCAAGGCGTTTCGAAGGCCGATCTGTCGGGGACAATCCAGAACGACATCCTCAAGGAGTTCATGGTCCGCAACACCTATATCTATCCGCCGGAATCCTCGATGCGGATCGTTGCCGACATCATCGAATATACCGCGAAGGAGATGCCGAAATTCAACTCGATCTCGATCTCCGGCTACCACATGCAGGAAGCCGGCGCGACGCTGGTGCAGGAACTTGCCTTCACGCTGGCCGACGGCCGCGAATATGTCAGGGCGGCAATCGCCAAGGGCCTCAATGTCGACGATTTCGCCGGAAGGCTGTCCTTCTTCTTCGCGATCGGCATGAACTTCTTTATGGAGGCGGCGAAACTGCGCGCCGCCCGGCTGCTCTGGACGAAGATCATGGAGGAGTTCGAGCCGAAAAAGTCATCCTCGCTGATGTTGCGCACCCATTGCCAGACCTCCGGCGTCTCGCTGCAGGAACAGGATCCCTATAACAACATCATCCGCACTGCCTTCGAGGCGATGTCGGCCGTGCTCGGCGGCACGCAGTCGCTGCACACCAATTCCTTCGACGAGGCGATCGCGCTGCCGACGGAATTTTCAGCCCGCATCGCCCGCAACACCCAGCTGATCCTGAGCCATGAAACCGGTGTCACCAAGGTGGTCGATCCGCTGGCCGGCTCCTATTACGTCGAGAGCCTGACGAAGGAGCTTGCCGACAAGGCCTGGACGCTGATCGAGGAGGTGGAGGCGCTCGGCGGCATGACGAAAGCTGTTAGAGAGGGACTGCCGAAACGGCTGATCGAGGAGGCCGCCGCCCGCCGCCAGGCCGCCGTCGACAAGGGCGAGGAGGTCATCGTCGGCGTCAACCGATACAGGCTCGACACCGAACAGCCGATCGACATTCTGGAGATCGACAACAGCGCAGTGCGCACCGCGCAGATCAAACGCATCGAAGAAACCAAGCGCCGCCGCGACGGCAACGCCGTGCGCGAGACACTGGCCGCCCTGGCCGAGACCGCACGCAGCGGCCGCGGCAACCTGCTGGAAGCCGCCATCGAAGCGGCGCGGGCGCGCGCCACCGTCGGCGAAATATCGGACGCGATGCGCGAGGCCTTCGGCGATCACACTGCTACGCCTGAGGTCATCACGGGTATCTATGGCGAGGCCTATGACAACGAGCCGGAACTCGCCGTCCTCAAGGAGCGCATGACGGAGATCACGGAAGCGATGGGGCGCCGGCCGAAAATCATGGTCGCCAAGCTCGGTCAGGATGGGCACGACCGGGGCGCCAAGGTGATTGCCTCGGCTTTCGGCGATATCGGCTTCGATGTGCTCGCCGGTCCGCTGTTCCAGACGCCTGACGAGGCTGTCGAGATGGCGCTTGGTCAAAAGGTCAACGTCGTCGGCGTCTCGTCACTGGCGGCAGGTCACAGAACGCTGCTGCCGCAGCTGATCGACAGGCTGAGGGAAAAGGGCGGTGAGGATATCATCGTCGTCTGCGGCGGCGTCATCCCGCGGCAGGACTATGAATTCCTGCACGAACATGGCGTTGCAGCCGTGTTCGGTCCGGGCACGAACGTGCTGGAAGCGGCAAACTCCGTCCTTGACCTGCTGCAGGGCAGGCGGCGAAATCAATAGCTCCTGGCGTTTGCGTAAATTCCGGACGCAAAACCGCTGCGCACTTTTGCGGGAATTGCTTAGAGCAACCCACGCTTTGCAAGGTTGCTCATCAGCGCCGAAATGCCAAAGGTCCAAGGCGGGCATTCGGTCGAGAGCCGCACCGTATTGACGAGCGTGCCGAGGCCGGCCGAGGAAATTTGGACGACATCGCCGATCTTGTGGGTGAAACCCTGCTTCGGAGCGCCTCGATCCTGGGTCGGTGCAAACAACGTGCCGAGAAACAGCATGAAGCCATCGGGGTACTGATGATGGGCGCCCACCGTCTGTTTGACCAGATCGGTCGGGTCGCGGCTGATCTGCGACATCGAACTCTTGCCGTGCATCACAAAGCCATCCTGCCCGGTTACCTTGAGATCGAGTTCGGCCTTGCGCACATCACCCAGGCCGTAACCGGCATCGAACAGGCGAATGAAGGGGCCGATCGAGCAGGAGGCGTTGTTGTCCTTGGCCTTGCCGAGCAGCAGTGCCGAGCGGCCTTCGACGTCGCGCAGATTGACGTCGTTGCCGAGCGTCGCCCCCTTGATCTCGCCACGGCTGTTGACGGCGAGCACGATTTCCGGCTCCGGATTGTTCCAGGTCGAGATCGGATGCAGACCGACATCCGCACCCCAGCCGACCGAGGAGAGCACCGGAGCTTTGGTGAAGACCTCGGCATCGGGACCGATGCCGACTTCGAGATATTGCGACCACATGCCCTCGTCGATCAGCGCCTGCTTGACCTTGGCGGCTTCGGGCGAACCGGCCTTGAGATTGGTGAGGCTGCCGCCGATCAGCGTGCTGACGCGCTCGCGGATTACTGCGGCGCGATCCGGATTGCCGGCGGCCTTCTCCTCGATGACACGCTCGATCATCGACTGGGCGAAGGTGACGCCGCAGGCCTTGACCGCTTGCAGGTCGGCAGGCGCAAGCAGATAGGCGCGCGCCTCATCCGGCGCTCCCGTGCTATTGGCGGCGATTTCCTCCAGCGGGCCGATTACCTTGCCGCTTGCAGCGCGGACGAAGCCGGCGGCATCCTCTCTCTCGAGCAGGGCGCTTAGTGTCGGCGCCTCGCACGAGGTCATATCGACCAGTAAGCCATCCCGAAGAGTTACGACACTCGGCCCGGCAACCTCGGGATTCCAGACGCGGCCGACAAAAAGACCACCCGAAGCGGCGGCATCGAGAAGGGGATAAGTCATGGTGATCTTCCGTCACAGCGGGCCGGGAGCGCTCTTGAAAATTTTCGGGGTCGTCGCCGCCCTCCGGCCCGGCGGCGGTTGAAATCGATCACATTCATTGAGATCGGGCAAGAGACGCTAGGGAAAAAGACTTTCGCCCGGTCGAATCGAAAGGCGCCTTTTCGGCAGAATTCGAAACCCCCGAATGGTCGCAAAATAACTATTTAGATACAAAATTATCATTATATTTCATATATTTAATTTGCCATTCGGACGAATTCACTCCCAATCTTGCCTTGACATGCGCCAGCTTTCGTTATCTGTTTTGCTCCGACATGGAGGATGCCGGCCTAGCCGGTGCTCAAAAAATCCCGGGAGGATAGTGCAGCGATGTTGAGATTTGCCGTCGTCGGAATCGACCATGGGCATACGTTCGATCACGTGAAGGGATTGCTTGCCTCGGGCGGCGAATTTGTCGGCTATTGCCCGCAGACCTCCGTGCCGGCATTGCGGGAGGCCTTCGAGAAGACCTATCCCGATGCCCCGCAGATCGATCGGGAGAAACTGTTCGACGATCCGTCGATCGACGTCATCTGCATTGCCGCGATCCCGCGTGACCGCGCCGGGCTTGCCATCCGCGCAATGAAGGCGGGCAAGGATGTCATGACCGATAAGCCCGGCGTGACGACCTTTGCCCAGCTCGAAGAGGTCAAGCGCACCGTTGCCGAAACTGGCAAAATCTTCTCGATCTGCTTTTCCGAGCGTCACTGCGTGCGCTCCGCGGTCAAAGCCGGCAAGCTGGTAAAGGAAGGCGCGATCGGCAAGGTGATCCAGACGCTCGGCGTCGGCCCGCACCGGCTGCAGCTGCCGACCCGGCCGGACTGGTTCTTCGATCCGGAAGCCTTCGGCGGCATCATCGTCGACATCGCCTCGCATCAGGTCGATCAGTTCCTGTTCTATACCGGTTCGATCACAGGCGAGGTCATCGCCAGTTCGATCGGCAATTTCGGCATGCCCGACAAACCCGCCTTCCAGGATTTCGGCGAGGTACTGCTGCGTTCCGACAAGGCGGCGGGTTATATCAGAGTCGACTGGTTCACCCCGGAAGCGCTGCCGACCTGGGGTGACGGACGCCTGACCATCCTCGGCACCGAGGGCTATATCGAGCTGCGCAAATATATCGATATCGCCGGCCGGCCGGGCAAGGATCACCTCTTCCTCGTCAACGGCAAGGAAATGACCCATATCGATTGCGGCGATGAAAAGCTCGACTATTTCGATGCTTTCACCGCCAATGTCGCAAACCGCACACAGACGGCGATGACGCAGGATCACGTTTTCGAAGTTTGCCGCCTTTCGCTCGAAGCCCAGACGAAAGCCGCGCGCATCGGCGCTCGCTGAGGAGGATATCATGACCAGGAAATTGCGCGTCGGCGTCATCGGCGCAGGCATTGCCGCGCGGCATCTGGCCGGCTTCGGCTGGAACAAGGATCTTTTCGAGGTTCCCGTGCTCTGCTCGCTCGATGAGGAGCGCGGCAGGGCGCTGTGCCAGGAATATGGCATTGCCGAATTTACGCAGGATACGGATTCGCTGTTTGCCCGCGACGATCTCGACATCATCGACATATCGACGCCGCCGAGCTCGCATTTCGAATTGTGCCGCAAGGGCATCGAATCCGGCAAACATGTGATTTGCGAAAAGCCGCTTTTCGGTTCGATTGCCGAGGTCGATGAAATGGGCCGCATCCTCGCCCGCTTTCCCGGCAGGAGGCTGATGCCGATCTTCCAGTATCGTTATGGCTCCGGCCTTCAGAAGTTGAAACTGCTGATCGAGCAAGGCCTCGCCGGCAAGCCCTTCCTGACGACGATCGAGACCCATTGGTGGCGCGGCCCGGATTATTACGCTGTGCCGTGGCGCGGCAAATGCGCGAGCGAGCTCGGCGGCGGCCTTCTCGGGCATGCCATACACGCCCATGACATGCTGAATTATGTGCATGGTCCCTGCGCCGAGGTGTTTTCCTATGGCGCGACGCTGGTCAATCCGATCGAGGTGGAGGATACGGCGGCCCTTTCGGTGAAGATGCAGAACGGCTCGCTGGCGGCGCTGTCGATGACGCTCGGCTCGCGCCAGGAAATTTCGCGGCTGCGCTTCTGCTTCAGCGATCTCGTCGCCGAAAGCATCATCGAGCCCTATACGATGGGCCGCGATCCCTGGGTCTTCACCGCGGGGACGGAGGAGCATCAGGCGAAAATCGACGCGGCCCTCGCCGCCTACGTGCCCGGCGAGGACGGCTATACCCGTCAGTTCGAGCTTTTCCATAAGGCGATCGTCGAGGACAAGGAACCGCCAGTGACGCTGCAGGATGCCCGCAATTCGCTGGAACTGGTAACGGCCGCTTATTTCTCGCAGCGCACCGGACGGCCGACGCCGATGCCGATCGCCGCCGATCATCCGCTCTATCGCTCCTGGCTTCCGGAGGAACAGCGACGCGCGGCTGCCGGCTGAGCAGGGAAGGGCGCCCCATGCTGAAATCCTTCGAGCATGTCGGCATGACGGTCAGCGATATGGACCGCACGGTCGATTTCTACTGCGGTCTGCTCGGCCTCAGCCTGCATTTACGCAAGGTCATTGCCGACGGCGGAGAGATCGCCTTTCTCGACGCCGGTGGCGGCATGCTTGAAATCGTCGCACCGGCGACCGGCGCGGCAAGGGCGGTCGATGTACCGGAGGGTACGGCCGGCCTGCGCCATCTAACCTTCCTGTTCGACAGTGTCGATGAGACTTTCGCCCGGCTGGAAAAGGCCGGCGTCGAGATCAAGGAGCGGCCGCGACTGGCAATCAACGCCGAGGTCCTGCACAAGGTCGCCTTCCTGCGCGATCCCGATGGCATTCAGATCGAGCTCGCCGAAAAACGGTAAACCGGAAGATCCACAGCTAATTCCGGAAGGCGCCGGCGGGGATCGTCGTCACCAGCCTTATATCGCGGCGGAAGTCCGACGGCGACATGCCGGCGATGTGGCGGAAGGATTTGTTGAAGGCGCTGATCGAGCCGAAGCCGCTGTCCATCGCCACCTGCAGCACATTGGCGCCTTCGCTCATCAGCATCGCCTGGGCGCGCGATAGCCTGAGCAGCGTCACATATTTGCTGAGCGTCATGCCGGTCGATCGCTTGAACAGGTTCATCGCATATTTCGGATGCAGGTCGGCGGCGCGGGCAATATCGACCGAATCGATGTCCTGCAGGAAATTGGCGGCGATGAAATCGCACATGCGCGCGACGCTGCGGGAGGAATTCGGATGCGGCTGATCGCCTTCCAGGCTGACGGCCGTCTTCGACGTCGTCATCGAATAGGGTTCGAGCGCGATGCGCTCGATGCGCAGCAGCAACTCGTCGACCGCGTGCTGGGCCTTGGCGGCATCGCCAGACTTGGAATAGCGAGACCAGCGGGCGAAGTTCTCGTTGTCGGCGGCATCGGTTGCCGAGGTCAGCAGCGTCTCGCCCTTCATCAGCCGGCTGGAAACGCTGATCGGCAGACGCAGTCGGAAGAAATAGATGAGCGGCAGATGGGCGCCGGCATAGAGCGAATCATCCGAGGATTCATCCATCTGATGCGGCTGCCCACCCCAGAACAGGCACATTTCCCCGGCGTTCAGTCGGAATTCGTGGTCACTCATCCGATAGTGAACAGTGCCACGCATGACGTAGTTGACCTCGACCTGCGCATGCCAGTGCGGCATGGCCATGACGAGCGGATGGGCATGAAACATCTGCAGCGCCGTCGGCGAACCCTCGATACTGCTTGCGCCGGGCTGATAGATTGCACTCGTGCCGACCTTACTTTCCGCCAAGTCCATGTTCCCTTTTTAGGAGACACCCGCTCCCTTGCAGATAGTCTAACCGCGTTCGTGAAAGATCGGCAATTGAAAAGGGAGGATTTTCAATGCGCTTCAAACTTCTCGCTGCGACCGCAGCGATCGCACTGCTCGCTACCGGCTCTGCATTCGCTGAGTCGGCCAATCTCACCATCTGGAGCTGGAATGTCGCCGCCTCGGCGTTGAAGTCCACGCTTCCGGGCTTCAACAAACAGTTTCCCGATATCAAGGTCACCGTCGAGGACCTTGGAAACAGCCAGGTGTTCGACAAGACGCTCGCTGCCTGCGCTGCCGGCGGCGACGGCCTGCCCGATATCGTCAGCATCGAGAATTTCGAGGCTGAAATCTTCTGGAGCCGTTTCCCGGATTGCTTCGCCAATCTGAAGGAACTCGGCTACACCGCCGATATCCAGTCGAAGTTTCCCGACTTCAAGCGCACCGAGCTCGAGGTCGGCGATGTCGCCTACGCCATGCCATGGGATTCCGGTCCCGTCGCCGTCTTCTACCGCCGCGACATGTATGAAAAGGCCGGCGTCGATCCGAGCACGATCAGCACCTGGGACGATTTCATCGCCGCCGGCAAGAAGATTTCCGCCGCCAAGCCCGGCACCGTCATGGCCCAGGCCGACTTCAACGGCGACAGCGAATGGTTCCGCATGATCGCCAATGAACAGGGCTGCGGCTATTTCTCGACCGATGGCCAGAACATCACCATCAACCAGCCCGCCTGCGTCGCCTCGCTGCAGAAAGTGAAGGAGATGAAGGATGCTGGCACGCTGACGGCGGCCAACTGGGATGAAAAAATCCAGGCCAACACCGCCGGCAAGGCGGCAAGCCAGCTCTATGGCGGCTGGTATGAAGGCACCGTGCGCTCGACCTCGCCTGATCTCAAGGGCAAGTGGGGCGTCTACAGAATGCCGAGCCTGACGGCCGATGGCCCGCATGCCGCCAATCTCGGCGGTTCGTCGCTCGCCATTTCGGCAACCTCCGCAAACAAGGAAGCCGCCTGGAAATTCGTCAACTACGCCCTTGGCACGAACGAGGGTCAGGTCACTATGCTGAAGGAATTCGGCCTGGTGCCGTCGCTGCTCTCTGCCGAGAAAGATCCCTTCGTCAGCGAGCCGCAGGCCTATTGGGGCGGCCAGAAGGTCTGGGCCGATATCCTGGCGACGTTGCCGAAAATCGTGCCGAGCCGCGGCACCGCCTTCCAGAGCGATGCAGAAGGCATCTTCAGGGCAACGCAGGCGAAATTCTTCGCAGGCGGCTATCCCGATGCGAAGACGGCACTCGACGATGCCGCCAAGCAGATCGCTGCGGCAACCGGACTTCCGATCGCGCAATGAATGACGATGCCGGGCGCTTCAGGCGCCCGGCTTTCTGCCTGCCGTAGGGCGGGCGGGTCATTCGTCCGTTTTACGTGGAGGAGGCTCGATGCCATTCAGAACCCGGAGCGCCTATGCGTTCCTCGCTCCCTATCTGCTGGTCTTTGCCACCTTCTGGGTCTGGCCGATCATCGATTCATTCCTGATTTCCTTTCAGAACACCCGCATCAATCCGTGGAAATACAGTTTCCAGGCCAATTGGGGCCGGCTCTTCTTCGATCCGGCCTTCTATAACGCCCTCTACAACACGCTGATCATTCTGGTGATCCAGGTGCCCGTGATGATCGCGCTGGCGACCGTCATGGCCGTGCTGCTCAATTCGCCGCTCCTGAAAGCGCGCCCGCTTTTCCGTTTCGCCTTCTTTGCCCCCGTCGTCGTCGGCGAGGTCGCATATGCGGCTGTGTTCCGGCTGATGTTCAGCCTCGATTTCGGCATCATCAACAAGATGATCTCAGCAATCGGCTTCAGCCCGATATCCTGGTTCGACAACGCCAATGCGGCGATGGCGGTGATCATCCTCGCCGTCACATGGCGCTGGGCCGGCTATAATGCCATCATCATCCTGGCCGGCCTGCAGTCGATTCCGGACGATGTCTACGAGGCCGCGACGCTCGACCGGGTGAGCAAGACACAGCAATTCTTCCACATTACCCTGCCGCTTTTGAAACCGATCATCCTCTTCTGTGTGGTGCTCTCGGTGATCGGCACAATGCAGCTCTTTACCGAGCCCTTCCTCATCACCAATCGCGGTGGTCCGGGCGGCGGCACGGAGACGCTCGGCCTCTTCCTCTACCGCCAGGGTTTCACCGCGCTGAACTTCGGCTATGCCTCGGCGATCGCCTATACGATGGCCGCTCTCGCCGTGGTGATCTCCCTCTTCAATCTCTGGATCGGAAGGGACCCGAAATGAGATCCAAGTCGCAATCCCTTCTCATCCGTCAGATCGCGCTGCACGCTGCGCTGGCGCCGCTGGCACTGCTCTGGCTGTTTCCGCTCTGGATGATGTTCGTCTTCTCTACAATGCCCGACAACGGCATCTTCAGCCCCGACATCGTGCTCTGGCCATCGACCAACTTCATTGTGAATTTCAAGAACCTGCAGGCCGATACCGATTTCATCGGCGCAATGGTGATCTCTATCGGCGTCGCGATGATCTACACCGTGCTCTCGGTGATGTTGACCTCGATGGCGGGGTGGGCGCTGGCGCGTTATCGTTTCGTTGGACGCTCCATCGTCATTGCCATCATCCTCGGCACGATCACGCTGCCGTTCTCGGTGGTTGTCATCCCGCAATTCATCATGGTGGCACGCGAATTCAAACTGGCGAACACCTGGGTGGCGCTGATCGTGCCGCCGCTCTTCAATTCGCTCGGCGTGCTGTTCATGCGGCAGTCCTTCTCGATGATGCCCGGCGAGCTTTTCGATGCGGCCCGCGTCGAGGGCGTCAAGGAATGGCAGATCTTCCTGCGCATCGCCCTACCATTGGCGCGCCCGACGATGGCCGCATTGGCGATCATCCTCTTTCTCGTGTCGTGGAACAACTATCTCTGGCCGCTGCTGATCAATTCCAGACCCGGAATGATGACGGCGCCTGTGGCATTGGGAACGCTGATCGGACTCACCAAGGTCTCCTGGGGCGGCATCATGGCCGGCGCGGTGCTGCTGACGGCACCGATCCTCGTCGTCTTCGTGGCTCTCCAGCGTCATTTCATCGCCGGCATCGCCGCCGGCGCAATTAAATAATCGGGGAGGCCGCATGGCAGAGCTTTCACTCACCAACATCATCAAGCGCTTCGGCGGCTTCGAGATCATCCACGGCGCCAATCTGGAGGTGAAGGACGGCGAATTCGTCGTCTTCGTCGGCCCCTCCGGCTGCGGCAAGTCCACGCTGCTGCGGATGATAGCGGGTCTCGAGGATATTACATCTGGCGAGCTTCGGATCGGCGGCCGGGTCGTTAACGACGTCGAGCCGGCCGATCGCCGCATCGCCATGGTCTTCCAGTCCTACGCGCTCTATCCGCACCTGACGGTCGAGGAAAATTTGAGCTTCGGCCTGCGGATGAACGGCAACCCGAAATCAGATACCGAGCGGCGCGTGCGCCATGTGGCCGAGATCCTGCAGATCACCGAGCTGATGAACCGGCGGCCGAAACAGCTTTCCGGCGGTCAGCGCCAGCGCGTCGCGATCGGCCGCGCCATCGTCCGCGAACCGGAGGTCTTCCTGTTCGACGAGCCTTTGTCGAACCTCGATGCCGAACTGCGCGTGCAGATGCGGGTCGAAATCTCCAGGCTGCACAAGCAGCTCGGTACGACGATGATCTACGTCACCCACGACCAGACGGAAGCGATGACGCTTGCCGACCGGATCGTCGTGCTGCGCGCCGGCAATATCGAACAGATCGGCGCGCCGCTCGACCTTTACGACGATCCGGCCAACCAGTTCGTCGCCGGTTTCGTCGGCTCACCGAAGATGAATTTCCTGAAAGCCGTGGTGGTCGAGCGGCAGCCGGGCAGGGTGGTGGTCGCGCTGGAAAGTGACGCCGATACGCGCCTGCCGCTGCCCGTCAACGAAGCCATCGAAGCCGGCACGAAGGTGACGCTCGGGATCCGTCCCGAACATTTCGTCGATGCCGGCATGGGGGATGCCGATCTCACCGTCGCAATCGACGTTGCCGAGCATCTTGGCAATACCAGCTATATCTACGCCGCCATCGGCGGCGAGCAGCTGATCATCGAGCGTCCGGAATCGCGCACCGCCGGCAACCGCGAAACGCTGACCGTCGGCCTTCCCGCGCGCCACACATTCCTTTTCGACGGCGCCGGCAAACGGCTTCGCTAAACCGCAATCCCAAGGCAGAAAGACGAAAGAGGTTTCCATGACTTCCGATCAACCGATCCGCTGGGGCATCATCGGCCCCGGCACCATCGCCCGCACCTTTGCCGATGGCGTCGCCCATTCGCGCACCGGCAAACTGGTGGCGATCGCCACCCGCAATCCTGCAAAGCCGGGCCTTGCCGAGAATTTCCCGGGTGCCCGCATCGTCGAGGGTTACGAGGCGCTGCTTTCCGACCCCGAGGTCGATGCGATCTATATTTCCGTGCCCCATACCGGCCACGCCGAATGGGCAATCAAGGCCGCGCGTGCGGGCAAGCATATCCTGGTGGAAAAGCCGATCGCGCTTTCGGCCTATGATGCCGAAGCCGTTTATTACGAAGCCAAGAAGGCCGGTGTGTTTGCCGGCGAGGCCTTCATGTACCGCGTGCATCCGCAGACGGAAAAGCTGGTCGAACTCATCAAGAGCGGCATCATCGGCAACGTCCGCATCATCCGCTCGAGCTTCGGCTTCAACATGGGCAGCTACAAACCGGAACACCGGCTGTTCGCCAATGATACCGCCGGCGGCGGCATTCTCGATGTCGGCGGCTATCCAGTTTCCATGGCGAGGCTGATCGCTGGCGCGGCGGAAGGTAAAGCCTTCCTCGAACCGGAGAAAGTTTCCGGCGTCGCCCATCTCGGTGAGAGCGGCGTCGATGAATGGGCGTCCGCAGTGCTCAAGTTCCCGAACGAGATCATCGCCGAAGTCTCCTGCTCGATCATGGCCCAGCAGGACAATGTGCTGCGCATCATCGGCTCCGAAGGCCGGATCGAGGTCGCCGATTTCTGGTTCGCCTCCGGCCATAAGGGCGGTGTCGGCAAGATCGAGATCTTCAAGGGCGGCAAACAGGAAACCGTCGAGATCAAGGAAGAGCGCTGGCTCTATTCCTTCGAGGCGGACGCGGCAGGCGACGCCATCCGCGCCGGCAAGACCGAGTTCAGCACTCCCGGCATGAGCTGGGCCGATTCGATCGGAAACCTGCGCGTGCTCGACCAGTGGCGCGCCTCGGTCGGTCTCGAATACGGCGTCGAGAAAGCCGTCAAGCGCACGGCCAACATTGCAGGCGGCATCGTCAAGCGCGGCAACAGCATTCCGCAGCGTCAGATTCCGGGCATTTCCAAGCCGGCTTCTGTCGTCACCCTCGGCTTCGAGTTCTTCCGGAACTTCGCCTCCGCCTCGCTGACCCTCGACGCTTTCTACGAAGCCGGCGGCAATGCCTTCGACACGGCCTTTGTCTATGGCGCCGGCAAGACGGAGGCGATCTTCGGCGACTGGCACACCAGCCGCAAAGTGCCGCGCGAGGAGATCGTTCTGATTGGCAAGGGCGCGCATTCGCCGCTCTGCTATCCCGATATGATCGCCAAGCAGCTCGACCAGTCGCTCGCCCGGCTGAAGACCGACTATGTCGACATCTATTTCATGCATCGCGACAATACCGACGTGCCGGTCGGCGAGTTCGTCGATGCCATGGATGCCGAGGTCAAGCGCGGCCGCATCCGCGGCATCTTCGGTGGTTCGAACTGGACGCGGGCGCGTTTCGACGAAGCGATCGCCTATGCCGAAAAGACCGGCAAGGCGGCACCGGCAACGCTCTCCAACAACTTCTCGCTCGCCGAGATGCTCGATCCGATCTGGGCCGGCTGCGTCGCCGCCTCCGATGACGACTGGAAGAAGTGGGTGAACGAGAAGCAGATCCCGAACTTCGCCTGGTCGAGCCAGGGCCGCGGCTTCTTTACCGACCGCGCCGGCCGCGACAAGCGTGATGATGAGGAGATCGTGCGGGTGTGGTATTCCGAGCGCAATTTCGGACGCCGCGATCGCGCCATCGAACTTGCCAACAAGCTCGGCCGCAATCCAATCCACATCGCACTCGCCTATGTGATCGCTCAGCCCTTCCCGGTCATTCCGCTGATCGGGCCGCGCACCGTCGCCGAGCTGGAAGACAGCCTTTCGGCGCTCGACATCAAGCTGACGCCTGATCAGGTGAAATGGCTGGAAGGCTGACGAAAGAGCAAAGGGCGCGGTTTGAAGCCGCGCCCTTTCCATATCTACCTGCGTGTTTCGGACGCCCTTTTTCTCGCGGCGTCGTCCATCAACTCATACCACATGGCGTTGAGGACGGCGAAGGCGGCGGCCAGAGGCAGGCCAAGGATCCATGCGAAATACCACATTGTTTCGTCTCCCTCAGTAGGCGTGGCTGTTTTTGTCAGTGACGGACTGCTCATCGACCTTGCCCCACAAAACCCTATAGACCCAGGCCGTGTAGGCAAAGATGATCGGCAGAAATATCGCCAACACCACCAGCATGATGAACAGCGTCATGTGGCTGGAGGATGCATCCCAGACCGTCAGACTCGATCGTGGATCGAGCGAGGAGGGCAGGATGAACGGGAACATCGAGAGACCGACTGTCGAGATGATGCCAAAGATTGCGAGTTTGCTGAGGAGCAGCGTCATCACCTCGCGCCTTGCCCGCATGGCGATGAAAGCCAATGCCGCACCGGCAAAGCCGAGGACCGGTGCCAGGATCATCCACGGATGCGCGGTGTAATTGACAAGCCATGCGCCCTTTTCGAGCACCGCGGTCTTCAGCAGCGGATTGGACGGCCCGATCGGGCTGATATCGCTGGTGATGCGATAGCCGTCGACGCCGGTCCACAGAAACAGACCGCCGAGGGCAAAGAACACGATAGCGGCAAGAGCAGCGATGCTGCCATAGCTTCTGGCCCGTTCCGCAACCAGGCCGCTCGCTTTCAACACCAGCCAGGCCGCGCCGTGCATCGTCAGCATGGCGACCGAAAGCAGCCCGCAGAGCAGCGCATAGGGGTTGAGCAGACCGAAAAACGAGCCTTCGTAGAAGATCCGCATATCGTCGGCAAAGCGGAAGGGCACGCCCTGCAGCACATTGCCGACGGCGACGCCGAAGATCAGCGACGGCACGAAGCCACCCACAAAGAGCGCCCAGTCCCAGCCGTTGCGCCAGCGGGCGCTTTCCCGTTTCGACCGGTATTTGAAGCCGACCGGGCGCAGGATGAGCGCGAACAGGATCGCAAACATCGCCAGATAGAAGCCCGAGAAGGAGACCGCATAGAGCGGCGGCCAGGCGGCGAAGATGGCGCCGCCGCCAAGGATCAGCCAGACCTGGTTGCCTTCCCAGGTGGCGCCGATGGTGTTGATCGCCACGCGCCGTTCCGTATCCGTCCTGGCGACGAAAGGCAGAAGTGTGCCGACGCCGAGATCGAAGCCGCCCGTCGTCGCAAAGGCAATTAGTATCACGCCGAGCAGCAGCCACCAGATGACGCGCAGGGTTTCATAGTCGATGAGTTCGTGAAGGATCATGGAGGTCACTCCGCGGCCGGGACGAGGGTTTCGGAAATCAGCACGGCTTCCGGCTCGTCGTCCGGCTCCGGCCCCTGTTTGATTGCCTTGATCATCAGGCTCATCTCGATAACGATCAGCACCGTGTAGAGCGCGGCAAAACCGATGATCGTCAAAAGCACGGTGCCGGCGCCGAGGCTGGAGACGGCTGCCGCGGTCGGCAGCACGCCTTCGATCACCCAGGGCTGGCGGCCGAATTCGGCGACGACCCAGCCGAGCTCGATGGCGACAAAGGGCAGGGGGATCGCCAGCACCGCAATCCGCAGCAGCAGCGGGTACTTGTCGAGGTGGCGCCGCGCCGACAGCCAGAAGAAGGTTGATGTCAGCAGGATGAAGAAGATGCCGAGTCCGACCATGATGCGGAAGGACCAGAAGAGCGTCGGCACATGCGGGATCGTATCGCGCGCGGCCTGGACAATCTGCTCCTCGGTCGCCTGGCGCGGGTCATCGACATAGCGCTTCAGAAGAAGGGCGTAGCCGAGATCATGGCCGAGATCCTCGAAAGAGCTGCGCACCTCCTGGGCCACCTGGTCCTGCTTCGGCGCCGCGCGGATCTGCATCAAGGCGTCGTAAGCCTTGATGCCGTCGCGGATGCGGGTTTCGGCCTGCTGTTCGAGCTTGTCGATACCGGGGATCTCGGTTGTCAGCGACCGGGTGCCGATCAGGCCCATGATCCATGGGATATGCACGGCAAAATGCGTCTCGCGCGCTTCCTGATCCGGGAAGCCGAAGGCGGTGAAGGCGGCCGGCGCCGGCTCGGTCTTCCACATGCCCTCGATCGCGGCGAGCTTCATCTTCTGGTTCTCGGTCGCGAGATAACCGCTCTCGTCGCCGAGCACGACCACCGAGAGCGCCGAGGCAAGGCCGAAGGAGGCAGCGACCGTCATCGAGCGCTTGGAAAGCTCGATATGCCGGCCCTTCAGCACATACCAGGCCGAGACGCCGAGAACGAAGATCGAGGCGCAGACATAACCAGCCGATACCGTGTGGACGAATTTTGCCTGGGCGACGGGATTGAAGACGACTTCGAAGAAGCTTGTGATCTCCATGCGCATCGTCTGCGGATTGAGCGCCGATCCCACCGGGTTCTGCATCCAACCATTGGCGATGAGGATCCAGAGGGCTGAGAAGTTCGAGCCGAGCGCTACCGCCCAGGTGGCGACGAGATGGCCGACCTTCGAGAGTTTGTCCCAGCCGAAGAAGAACAGGCCGACGAAAGTCGCCTCGAGGAAGAAGGCCATCAGGCCTTCGATCGCCAGCGGCGCCCCGAAGATATCGCCGACATAATAGCTGTAATAGCTCCAATTCATGCCGAACTGGAATTCCATGACGATGCCGGTGGCGACGCCGATCACGAAATTGATGCCGAATAGCGTGCCCCAGAATTTCGTCATCTGCCGCCAGATCTGGCGGCCGGTCATGACATAGACGGTTTCCATGATTGCCAGGAGCACGGACAGGCCGAGCGTCAGCGGCACGAACAGGAAGTGGTAAAGCGCCGTCAGCGCAAATTGGAAGCGCGATAGCGCTACGATATCTAGTTCCATTGTCTTTCTCCCACGGTCCCACGCGGTACGGAGCGTTCCTCAGCGCCGGCCGGCGCCTGAGGGCATGCGGTATCGCTCAATCCGGCCGAAGCAGGTCGAGCACCTTTTCGAACGCCGCCTCTCCGCGGCGCGAAATCTCTGAAATGCGGCCGCCTTCGACGACGGCGATGCGGTCGGCGATGGCAGCCTCGCGGCGGATATGCGTTGCGATCACCAGCGAGCGGCCAGCTGCCATCTTCGAAAGGCGCTGGAGCACATTACGGGCGGTGGCGCCGTCGAGGCCTTCTGTGGGCTCATCGATCAGCCAGAGCGGTGTGTCGCGCAGGAAGAGCCGGGCCAGCGCCAGCCGGCGCGACTGGCCGCCGGAAAGGCCGAGCCCGCCTTCGCCGAGCAACGTGTCGATCCCGCGCGGCATGGCCTCGACATCACCGAGCAGACCGGCGGCGGCGAGCGCCTCACGAAGGCGGGCCTCGCTTGCATCCGGGTTGGCAAGAGCGAGATTGCCGCGCAGGCTGTCCTCGAAGAGCTCCGTCCGCTGCGTCAGCAAGGTTGCCGTGACCGCCGCAACGGTTCCGGCCCTTGCCGGCAATTCGCCGGAAAGCAGGGCGAGCAAGCTCGACTTGCCGGCGCCGCTGCTGCCGATGACGGCCAGGCGTTCACCCTGCGGGAGCGTGAGGTCTATGCCCACGAGCGCCGGAACGGCAGAATTCTCATGGAAGGCAGTCACAGCAGCCAGTGAAAAAGCATATCCCGACAGTGGCGCCGCCAAAGGTTCGGATGCCTCAGCGGCAGCAAGCCGCGGGGCGACGCGCTTTGCCGCAAGCAGCGTTCGCCCAAGTTCCAGGGCGCCGCGGCGCAGCGCCGTAAAAGGTTCGACGGCCGCGAAGGCAACGAGCAGGCCGAGGGCTGCGACAGGAGGGGTAATCGCCTTGGTTTCCGCAAGCGCGGCGACGGCAAGCAGCGACGCCGTCAACAGCAGGGTGGAGACGAGACCGAAGCCGAATGTCAGGCCAGTTTCGACGCGGTTCAGCCGGTCGTCGGCGCGACCGGCATAATGATCGGCCGCAGCGATCGCGCTGCTCTGCGCGGCGAGCCGGCCGGCCATCAGGAGGTCGGTCTGGCCCGCGACGAGGTCGATCGTCCGCGACCGCAGCGCCTCGATGCCATGGGCCCGCCTGCGGGCATGTTTGCGCGCCGCCCGAGCGGCGATCAAAGGCAGGCCGAGGCCGGCACCAGAGAGAAAGAGACCGGAGAACAGGCCGAACAGTGGATGCATGATCCCCAGCACCACGCTCGCAGCCAGGGCTGCCCCCACAGCGACCGCGGCCGGCACGAGAATGCGCAGGTAGAGAGAATCGAGCGCATCGATATCGGCCGTCAGACGGAACAGCAGCGTTGCGGGGCGGCGCGACAGGGCGCGCGCCGCACCCGCTTCGGCAAAGCCGCGAAACAGCCTTTCGCGAAGAGCGGTGAGCACGCCGAGCGTTGCGTCATGGGTTGCAAGCCTTTCACCGTAACGGGCCACAGTCCGGATGATCGCAAGCAGCCGGATGCCGGCCGAAGGCGCAAAGACGTCGAAGGTGATGGCGGCGGCGGCGGAGAGGCCGGCAAGCGAAGTGGCGGTGATGAACCAGCCGGACAGACCGAGCAGGGCGATGCCGGCCATGACCGTCGCTGCCGAAAGTGCTGCGCCGAGCAGCAGTGCACGCCGGCGCTCGGCAAAGAACAGCCGCAGGATCGGCTTGAGGTCTGCAGCATATCTGCTCATTCGGCGGCCTCCCTTACGATACAGTCGGCGTCGATGCGGATGGTGCGATGCATACGGGCGGCAAGCAGTGGATCGTGGGTCGCGACGATCAAAGTGCGTCCCCTGGAAAGCAAGAGCAGGCTCTCGGTCACTTCGGCGGCGGTGGCCGCATCGAGATGCGCGGTCGGCTCGTCGGCGAGGATGATCTTCAGATGCGGATTGCAGGCCGCGCGCGCAATCGCCAGCCGCAGCGCCTCTCCGCCGGAAAGCCCGATGCCGCCCTCGCCGAGCAGCCGGCCGCCATAGGCCTCAGCCACCTTTTCGAGTCTTGCAGTGGCAAGCGCATCCGTGACATCACCACGTGCGATGCCCGGCCTGCCGAGCGAAATATTGCCTGCGATCGTGCCGGCAAAGATATGCGGCTTCTGGCCGATCCATGCCATTGCCCCGCGCAGGCTGCCGGCAGTGTCATCTGCAAGCTCGGCACCGCCGATGACGATGCGCCCGTCGGCGCAGGGCGCCAGCCCTGATATCAGCGAAAGAAGCGTCGATTTGCCGGAACCGCTGGCGCCGAGCAACGCCAGATGTTCGCCGGCAGCCATATCGAGGTTGAAACCGTTGAGAATAAGCGGTTCGTCGGCGCCGTAGCGGAAGGCGAGATTTTCAAGACGGATGGCCGGCGCCCCGGTCACGGCACCCACAGTTGCATCTGCCGATCCCCGGATCGGCAAACCACCTGCAGCCAGCGTATCCAACGCTTTCAGTGCCGCTTCGCCGGCGGCCCGATCGTGCCAGACGGCCGAAAGTTCGCGCAGCGGCTCGAAGAAGGCGGGCGCCAGCAACAGGATGAACAGCCCCTCGGTCAAGTCGAGCCGGCCTGCCCAAGTGCCGAAGCGGATTTCGCCGAGCAAGCTGAAGCCGACATAGACGGCAATCATCGCCACGCCGAGTGCTGCGAAAAGCTCAAGCACGGCCGAGGAGAGGAAGGCGATCTTCAGCACCGCCATGGTCCGCAGGCGCAGCGACTCGGCCTCCGAACGCAACCGCAGCGCGGTCGCATCGACCGCGTCGAGCGCGCGGATCGTCGCCAATCCGCGCAGCCGATCGAGCAAGAAACCATTGAGGCCACCCGTTGCAACGAGTTGCTTTTCGCTCGCCGCCTGCGCACGCCAGCCGATCAGCGCCATGAAGATCGGGATCAGCGGCGCGGCGAACAACAGCACAAGCGCAGCAATCCAGGAGACCGGAAGGATGCAGGCGAGGACGATCAGCGGCACAAGGCTCGCCTTCATGCGTCCCGGATAGAAACGGGCGAGGTAGGGCACGATCAGTTCGGCCTGCTCGCCGACGATACTTGCGGCCTTGCCGGAGGCCTTCCGGCTGCGATCGATCGGCGATGACAGGGAAAGGGCGGCGGTGGCGATCTGCCGTCTGCGGCTGAGTTCGACGCGCGCGATATGAAAGGCGAGGCGGCCGCCAGCGGCGTCGAAACAGCTTCTTGCCATTCCGAGCGCGAGGAGGCCGAGGGCCGGCCAGAGAACGCCCTGCAATCCGCCGCCAGCGGCGATGCGGCCACCCGAGATCGCCAGCAATGCAGCTTGCGGAATCCAGAAGGCTGCGGCCAATGACTGCAGTATCGCCGCTCTGCGCAGCCCGCTTTTTACCGGATCACGGCGGGACGAAACAGCATCGCCATCCCGCGGCTGTACCTCCGGTTTATCTCTCGCGTCGAAGAAAGCAGTGCCCATGGCGCTAACTCTTGTTCGCAGGATTCGGCCGGCGGCTGCGGCCGAGCGAAACGACCCGGTCCTTGGCCTCCAGAAGCTTCGTCACTTTCGCGCCTAGCGAGAGTAGCGTTGCAAGCCTTTCCGTTTCAAGTTGTTTTACGTCTTCATACCAATGCGTCAGCTGCTCGATCAGCGTGTGCATCTCGCTCATGCGCGCCTGCGCATGCCGTTCGGCGTCGCTCGCCGGCCGCTGCATCAGGATTTCACGCAGCACCGACAGCGTCGGATCGACTTCCCGTTTCTTTCGCTCCTCGGCAAGCGTCCGCAAGATGAGCCAGACGTCATCGGGCGTGGTGAAGAAATCGCGGCGGTCGTCCGGCTTGTGTTTGAGAAGCACGAGGTTCCACGCCTGCAATTCGCGCAGGCTCATTGAGACGTTGGAGCGCGAAACGCCGAGTGCATCGGCAATCTCCTCGGCGCAGATCGGCGCGGGCGAGACGTAGAGCAGGGCATAGATCTGGCCGACCGTGCGGTTGATTCCCCAGCGGGAACCCATTTCGCCGAAATGGAGAACGAAGGACTGGACGAGAGGCGGCAGGTTCATAGTCTTTTCCGTTGCGTCTGTGATTTCAGTAATTTCTGAAATCACTATATCGACCTTCGCGCCCCGCCGACAATCGTCAAGGCGGCCCTGCGTCAATATGGATGGCCGTTCAGATCGTGCGTCGGATATAACAGGAAGCGACGCGGTCGGATTTGACTTGGATCAATTCCGCAGCACTTTGCAGTCATGACACGGAAACGCCCGGCAATGCGCTACGCATGCCGGGCGTTCTGATTTGACTGGTATAACGAGCGGCGTTTAAGCCCGCCGCCGATTGAGCCGGCTCAGATCAAGCCGGCCAGGATGCCGACGCCCGATATGGCGGCGATGCCGCCGGCCGCGCGCGTCACGAAGGCGCCCCGACGTTCACCGGCGCGGCCGACGAAGTAACCAAGAGCAAGGCCCGTGAGGTGCAGCAGCGCGGTCGCGATCATGAAACCGGCAGCATAGGCGGCACCGGCAGCGTTATCCGGCATTTCGGCGCCGTGTGCGTGACCGTGGAAGATCGCAAAGAGCCCGACAATGCCTAGCGCTGCAGCGAGCGGCGCCTTGACATCAAGCGCAACGATGGCGCCGAGGACGACGACGGAAAGCGCGATGCCCAATTCAACGAAGGGAACATTGATACCGGCGGCGCCGAGGGCGCCACCGAGCGCCATGACGAGAACGAAGGTCGTCGGCACGAGCCAGGTGGCGCGGCCGCCGAGCTGGAATGCAAAAACGCCGACCATTACCATGGCGAGGACATGATCGAGGCCCGACATCGGATGGGCAAAGCCATGGCTAAAACCAGCAGCATCGCCTATCGCGGGATGGGCGGAGGCAACGGCTGGAAGCGCTGCGCCGGCCAAAGCCAGCAGGCCGCTCTTGAGTGCTGATTTCATTGCTCATTCCCCTCGCGAGTTTCGAGTATCCTGCGGCCGCTGAACAAAGGCATGGGTCCAGGCGCGGGCATCAAGCTAGTTCAAAGCGTTTGCGCCGTCAACGCTGTATTCAGAGCAAATGCCAAGCCAATTCAAGTGCTTATCTAGTAGGCAGATGCCGCTTTCGACAGCGCCGCAGCAGCGAAGGTCGACGCGGAGAAGCGCCGGCTTGTTTCGAATTCTTCCTTTCGTGAACTGGAAAGGCTCCCGCACAGAGGCTATCAATCGTCCCACCGAGACGGCGCAAACTGCCGCGATGGAGGAGATGCCGATGACAAACACCGACCGGCCGCTGGCGATCAGCGCGCCTGAGCCGCGCACGCTCAATCTGATCTTCACCGAAAAGGCGCGCGCCGAACTGCATGCCAAATACGAGATCGTCGAAGCCGATCCGGAAAATATCGCCGGCCTTGGTGACGAGATCCTCGGCAGGGCGCGTTACATCATCGGCCAGCCGCCGCTTTCGGCGGAAACGCTGGCGAGAATGCCGGCCCTGCGCTCGATCCTCAACGTCGAAAGCAATCTTCTCAACAACATGCCCTATGAGGTGCTCTTCGAGCGCGGCATCCATGTCGTCACCACAGGCCAGGTCTTTGCCGAGCCGGTCGCCGAAATCGGTCTCGGCTTCGCGATCGCCTTGGCGCGCGGCATCGTCGACGCGGATGGCGCGTTCCGCGAGGGCAACGAACTCTGGGGCGGGGAAGGCAATGCAAATGCGCGGCTGATCGCCGGCTCCGAGATCGGCATCGTCGGCTTCGGCGATCTCGGCAAAGCGCTGCGCCGGCTGCTCTCCGGCTTCAAGGCCCGCGTCAGAGTGTTCGATCCCTGGCTGCCCCGCTCGATCCTCGAGGAAAACGGCGTCGAACCCGCAAGCCTGGAGGATGTGCTGACGAAGAGCGACTTCGTCTTCGTCGTCGCGGCCGTCACCAGCGAAAACAAGGGGTTTCTCGGCAGAGAGGCCTTCGCCAGCATGCGTAGAGGCGCGGCCTTCATCCTGCTCAGCCGCGCCGATGTCGTCGATTTCAAAGCGCTGATGGCGGCCGTCTCGTCAGGCCATATCGTTGCAGCAAGCGACGTCTATCCGCAAGAACCGCTGCCACCCGACCATCCGGTGCGGAACCTCAAAGGCTTCATCCGCTCGGCCCACCGCGCCGGCGCGCTCGACAGCGCCTTCAAGAAGATGGGCGACATGGTGCTCGAGGACATGGACCTGATGGATCGCGGCCTGCCGCCGATGCGCTGCAAGCGGGCGGAGCGCGAAACGGTTTCGCGCATGCGCTCCAAACCGGTCGCGGTCAATTGACTTCGAGTCGATCCGGAAGGCCGATGATGGATGAGCGACCGCGACGACGTCCGGTATGACCCGTTGCCGGGGTTCCCGCACGCTCCACTTTGTGGCGCGCTGCTCACACACAATCAGCTCGTATGTCGGCTGGTCACTCTGACGTAATAGCCGTCAGGATCGATGAGGCGAAAGTCACGAAGTCCCCAAGGCTGCAAGGCAAGATCGGTGAGTGGCCAGCCGCTCTCTTTCGCCTTGCGATAGGCACCCTCAATGTCGGTGACGCTTAAAACGATCTCGACACCAAGACCAACTTTCTCGCCGGTTTCGATCCGCAACGGATGATCGCTCGAAAGGGCGCTTCGCCTATTGATCGCGATGACTGCGTCATCGTTCGTCAGCAAAGTATAGTCCGCGTTTGCCGGGCCTTGGATTTCAAAGCCCAGAATCCGCCGATAGAAACTGAGCGATTGCTCCGGCGCTTCGACAAATAGCTCCAATCTCAATTGCAACGGATTGCCCTCGGACCGCGCCACCTCAGGCGGCGCGCTGCTCACTTCCCTGGATCGCGGCGAGCTTCCAGTCGGCGCCGGGTTTGCGTACGAAGGTCCAGACCTCGATGCTTTCGCTCGGGCGGCGAGCGTCGCCAGAAACGACCCGGCCGCTGTCGCGTTCGACCATGGCATCGATCGAGGAGTAACGCATGGCGAGCGTCGCATATTCCTGACCGTCTTCGCGCCAGGCCTCGGCAATGTCGCCCTGTAGCAGCTTGACATCGGAGACGCGGTTGCGCACGCCGTTGGTGGCGTTTTCGCCGAGTTCCTCGGCCAGATAGGACATCGCTTCGGGCGTCGTCAGCCGGCGCAACGTGGCGTAATCCTCGGCACCGTAAGCGGTCTGAACGTCGGTCAGCAATTCCTCGAACTGATCGAGATCGGCCTGCGCCAGCCCGATCTCGTCGCTCGGTCGGTTGCCGCGCGAGGACGACCCTGAACCGGCACCCGAACCGATCGCCGGTATATGGAACGACGAATGATTGGCCGGCGACATATTATAGGACCGGCTGAAGGAACCGCTTTGGCCACCAGCGCCGTAGGAAGGCTGGCGGCGGTTGGCGAAATAACGCATGGCGAGCATGGCGGCACCGCCGATCAGCGCGATCTGCAGCAGCATGCCGAGGAAGCCGAAGCCGCCGCCGAAACCGTGACCGAGCAGCATGCCGAGGAGGCCGCCGGCAATCAGGCCGCCGATCATCGAACGGCCGAAGCCGCCGAAGAGACCGGGGCGCTGGGCGCCGAAGGGCTGCTGTGCTGTGGCGGGTGCCGTGGTCTGCGGGCGCGGCGTCATCGACCGTTCGATCGGCGCGGCGGGCGCAGGCGCAGTTGAGGTGACAGGCGGAGCCTGGAAGGTGCGGGTACCGCGGCTTCCGAAGCCGCCGCTGCCGGCCCGGCGTGCTTCTGCATCGCCAAGGGAGGCAAAAACTGTAGCGCTCGTCAGAACGGCAATGGCCGCGAACTTGGCAAAACGCGAAATGGCACTCGGCATTCCTGGTCTCCTGTCATGCGCAATCACGGCATGTCGGGAAAGAATATAGGGACTCTTTCTCAGGTTTGAAGTTCTTCGGCTGCATTACTGCCGCACGCTACTGACAGACGTCGACCCAGCTGGCGCCGGTCAGCTCCGCCAGCCGTCCGGTTTCGATGCGGATCGCCGAATTCGTCGAGCCGGCGGCCGGCACGACTTCATCGAAGCGTTTCAGCGAGATATCGCAATAGATGGGCAGCGGCGAGGGAAGGCCGAAGGGGCAGACGCCGCCGACCGGGTGGCTGGTGACAGTCACGACCTCCTCGGCGTCGAGCATGCGCCCCTTGGCGCCGAACGTGTCCTTGAACTTGCGATTGTCGAGCCTTGCCGTGCCGCCGGCAACGACCAGCATCATCTTTTCGCCGACCCGCAGGCAGATCGTCTTGGCAATCTGGGCCGGCTCGACGCCGTGGGCCTCGGCCGCAAGCGCCACCGTCGAGGAGCTCTCGGCAGTTTCGATGATGTCGATATCGGGTGCGTGCGCACGCAGGAAAGCGCGGACGGATTCAAGGCTCATGGCTGCATGCTAGCGCATCGGCCCGGAAATCGGAACCGATTTTCCGAAAGCAGGATGCGAGGGGCGAAACTGTTGCAACGTCGGTTGCGCGCCTCGAAAGACGTGCTGCGCTGCAGGATGACAAGCGCAATTTGAAGCGTAAAAGCCACTCCCGAAAACCGTCGCTTGCAAGTCTGACAGACATCGTCATAATAATTTTGCACACGTGCTCAATTTTGTCATTCGGCCGTTACATCAAACCCCTAGAGCGGACATCGTCACGTTTTCGTGGGGTTTCGGAGCGGCCATCATCAGCAGTGCTGACCCGCCAAGAGGCTTCACGCTGCTCTTCTAGGGAGACGAAGAAGATGACCATTTTGCCGACACTGAAATCCCTCGCCATCGCAGCCGCCATCCTGGCTTCGAGCTCTGCAATTGCGCTTGCCAAGGATGTTCACATCAGCGTCTGGGCCGGCGGCACCGGCCCCAACGACGTCTATCGCCTCGACGCCATCGAGATCGCAGCCCAGCAGCTGCAGCGCCAGGCCGCGCTGAAGGGTGAAGATCTGAAGATTACCGTCGAGAAGAAGCCCTATTCCGCCTGGGAGGACTTCAAGCAGGCGCTGACCCTTGCGGCGGAAGCCAAGACCGCCCCGAACATCGTCGTCAGCGGCCACGAAGACATCGCACCATGGTCCCAGGCCGGTCTCATCGTTCCGATCGAGGATTATGTCGATCTCGACTCCTGGCCGCTCAATGGCATCTACGAGAACCTGCTGCAGATCGCCTCCTATAATGGCACCGTCTACGGCATTCCGCAGGATGCCGAATCCCGGCCGATGTTCTTCTGGAAGCCTTATATGAAGGCGATCGGCTACAGCGACGCCGATCTGGATGCGCTGCCGCAGAGCGTCCAGGACGGCAAGTACACCATGAAGAACCTGCTCGACGACGCCAAGAAGATGCAGGACAAGGGCCTCGTCCAGCCCGGCTACGGCTTCTATCCTCGCACCAGCAACGGCCCTGACTACTGGCAGTTCTATACCAGCTTCGGCGGCACGATGGAGGAAAACGGCAAGCTCGTTTTCGACAAGGCCGCGATGACCCGCACCTATCAGTTCTTCGCTGACGCCGTTAAGGCGGGCGTCACCAAGAAGAACCACATCGGCATGCCGGGCGACCAGTGGTGGAAGGAAGTCGCCACCGGCAAGGCCGGCATCTGGGACGCAGGCACCTGGCACTATGCCCGCCTCGTCAACCAGGAAGGCCTGAAGGACTTTTTCGGCAACGTGATCTTCACGCTGATCCCCGCCGGTGAAGGCGGCAAGGCCAACACGCTGACCCACCCGCTGGTCTATCTGCTGACCGCAGGTCACGACAAGGAAGATACCGAGATCGCCGCCCAGCTGGTCACCATCGCCTCCGAGCCGCGCATCAACGCGCTGCATGCGGTCAAATCAGCCCATCTCGGCATTTCCGAGGCGGAATCGGAAGTCGATTTCTACTCGGCCGACCGCTGGACCCGCGAAGCCACCGAGCGCCTGCTGCCGCATGCCAATGCGATGCCGAACAATTCCGATTTCGGCAAATATTGGAACATCATGTGGAAGAACCTCGAAGCATCCTGGACCGGCGCCAAGACCGTCGACGCCGCGGTCAGTGATGCCGAGAGCGAGCTGAAGAGCACGCTCGGCGACAAGATCGTCATCCGCTGAAGCATTCTGCCGGGCGGCGGCACTCCCGCCGCCCGGTCGGGTCCGCGAGGAGGCCTTCCATGAAATCGTCCAGAACGCTCGGACTGGTGATGATCGCGCCCGCGGCGATCATGATAGTCCTGTTCTTCCTGATGCCGGTGGTTTTGACGGCGGTCTTCTCGATGACCAACATGACGACGGCGACCGGCATATCGGGAGGCGTCTACCAGATCGCGCCCAGCTCGCTGATCGCGCTGAAATCGGCGTTGCCCGAGATTGCCACCGAGATGGCCGAACCGCGCTACACCATCGACGAGGCGGGCCTCACGGCCGTCGAGGGCCTCGGCATGGCGCCGGGGATTGCTGCGGAATTGCGCGCCAAACATATAGGCGAGGTCTTCCCGGCGCGCCGCGACGTCGAGCGCATGATCAAGGATCTCACTGAGCGACCTTCGACACGCGAGGTCAAGCAGATCTCCGAACAGTTCAACCGCTCCGTCCTCAATACCCGCTTCGACAGCAAGCAACAGCTGTTTTCGGCGCTGGACAGCCTGGGTTTCAAGCTGACGCCGGAGCAGAAGGAAACCGTCGCCAAGACCACCTATACCGGCTGGACCTGGACGACCGACAATTTCTCACGCATGGCCACCTCGCCCGACATGGCGCGTGTGCTTTTCAATACCGTGCTCTATGTCGCGCTGGTGCTGATGCTCTTCAACGTCGGTTATGCGCTGCTGCTCGCCATCTGGACGCATTACATGCCGCCGACGTCTGCCTCGATCTTTCGTGGCATCTGGCTCCTGCCGCGCATCACGCCCGTCGTCATCTACGTCATGCTGTGGAAGTGGCTCGCCTGGGACAGCGGCTTCATCTCTGTCCTGATGGGCAAATTCGGCTACCCTCCGAAGAACTACCTGCTCGATACCGCCTATCATGCCTGGTTCTTCGTCGTGCTGATCAACGGCTTCATCGGCGCCTCGATGGGCATGCTGGTGTTCTCCTCGGCGATGAAGGCCATTCCGAAGAGCCAGTTCTATGCGAGTGAGGTCGACGGCGCCTCGCGCTGGCAGCAGATCCGCTACATTATCCTGCCGCAGATGCGCTGGCCGATCCTCTTCGTCACCTGCTATCAGACGCTGTCGCTGCTCGCCTCCTTCAATGAAATCCTGCTCGCCACCAATGGCGGGCCGGGCAATGCGACCGAGGTCTGGGCGCTGTCCGCCTATCACACCGCGCTCAGGAACTACGCCGGCAATCTCGAATATGGGTTGGGTGCCGCCATGGCGCTGGTGCTCGTCGTCATCGGCGTCACGCTGTCGCTTCTCTATCTGCGCGTCTTCAACTACGGCACGCTTGTCGCCAAGCCCCTGATCGAGGATTGACCATGGTCGAACGCTCGCAGCCCTCGGCAAATTACCGCAGCTGGCCTGTTATAACGGCGCTGACCATCGTCAGCCTGCCGCTGCTCTTGATGTATGTCTATCTCTTCCTCGACACCGTGACGGTAAAGCAGCCGGACGCTTTGCTGCCCTCCGGCCTGACGCTCGATCACTGGCGTTTCCTGTGGCAGACGACGCCGGGCAAGGCGAACATCTGGCAGGTGACGGTGAATACGCTGCTCTTTGCAACCTGCACCACCAGCGTCGTGCTAATCGTCTCGTCGATGGCCGGTTACGTGCTGTCGCGGCTGAACGTGCCGGCGCGCGGCTTCTTCCTCGCCGGCGTCATGGTGCTGCACGCCTTCCCGTCGGTGACGCTGATCATCGCCATCTTCATCGTACTGCAGATGATCGGCCTCTATAATTCGCTCATCGGCGTCATCCTGGTGAAGGCGGCGATCGACCTGCCGCTCGGCATCTGGTTGATGAAGGGCTTCTACGACACCGTGCCCTGGGAAATCGAAATGGCCGGCGTCGTCGACGGCGCCTCGCGTTTTCGCGTCTGGCGCAGCCTGGTGCTACCGCAGGTCAAACCCGGCATCATGGCGCTCGGCCTGTTCTCCTTCCTCGCCGGCTGGGGCGAGTTCATCCTGCCGCAGGTGCTGGCGCCGGGCAATCAGGTACAGGTCCTGTCGGTCTATCTCGCCGGCTTCCTCGCCGACGACAACAACTACGATTTCAATATGTTCAAGGCGGTCGGCCTCTTCTATCTCATTCCGGTGCTGATCGCTTACGCGCTCTTCAACAAATATCTCATGAACATCTATGGCGGCGGGAGCAAAGGCTGATGCGCATCCTCCTCGACAATTTCTCGAAGAGCTTCGGCTCCACCAAGGTCATCGAAAATATGCAGCTCGAAGTCGGCGACGGCGAAATGCTGGCGCTGCTCGGCCCTTCCGGCTGCGGCAAATCGACGACGCTTTTTGCCGTCTGCGGCATTCACCGGCCGACCAGCGGGCGCATCCTCTTCGGCGACCGCGACGTCACGGATCTGCCGAGCCAGGCCCGCAATGTCGGCGTTGTCTTCCAATCTTATGCGCTCTACCCGCACATGACGGTTGCCGAAAACATCGGTTTTCCTCTGAAGGTGAAGAGCATGCCTGCCGCCGACATCCGCAAGGAGGTCGAGCGCATTTCCGAGCTTGTTCATATCAGCAATCTCATGGAACGCCGTCCGGCGCAGCTTTCAGGCGGCCAGCAGCAGCGCGTGGCGCTGGCGCGAGCGCTGATCCGCAAGCCCGACGTGCTGCTGCTCGACGAACCGCTCGCCAATCTCGACGCCAAGCTGCGCCTCGAAATGCGCTCGGAAATCCGACGCCTGCAGCGCGAGACCGGCATCACCGCCATTCTCGTCACCCATGACCAGGTGGAGGCAATGAGCATGTGCGACCGCATCGCCATCATGAAGGAAGGCGAGATCGTCCAGATCGCCACGCCGGCCGAAATGTATAATGATCCGAAGACCGCCTTCGTCGCCGGCTTCCTCGGCAACCCGCCGATCACCTTCCTGCGCGGCGTCGTCGACAAGGGCGCCTTCGCCATCACCGAAAGCGAAATCCGCGTGCCTTTGCCAGGCTCCATTGGCGCCGCCGAGGGCACGAAGCTGATGCTCGGCGTCCGGCCGGAGCATTTTACGCCTGCGGGCGATACACCGGTGTCCGGCAAGGTCACCTTCGCCGAAACGCAGGGGCGGGAAAACCTTTACGACGTCCGCCTTGCCGGCGGCCCGCTCCTGCGCTCGATCCAGCCGGTGCGCAATGATATCCATGTCGGCGACGATGTCCGCTGGGCGATCGATAGCCGCGGCGTCTTCGTCTTCGACGAAAATGGCAGGAGGCTCTGATGACCCGCGATTTCCAGGCATTCTTCGAGCGTCACGGCTGGCCGACGGCCAAGGGCCGGCTGCCCTTCTGCATTGGTCATCGCGGCGCCAGCGGCCATGAGCGCGAAAACACGATCGCCGCCTTCCGCCGCGCTGCCGAACTCGGCGCCGAAATGTGGGAGCTCGACACGCAGCTGACCCGCGACGGCGTGGTCGTCGTCTCGCATGACGACCATCTCGCGCGGGTCTTTGGCATCGACCGCCGCATTTCCGAAATGACCGCGGCGGAACTCGCCGCCCTCGACGGCATCGACGTGCCGCGTTTTTCGGAGGTCGCAGCTCTCGGCCGCGAGACCGGCACCGGTCTCTATGTCGAGCTCAAGGCGCCCGGAACCGGCATGCTATGCTGGCAACATCTTGCTGAGATGAATCAGCGTTTCGCCTGCCTCGGCTCCTTCGAAACGGCGCAGGTACGCGAACTCAGCGACGCTGGCTGCGACTTCCCGCTTTCGGTGCTGATCCGGGTCGGCCACGATCCGCATGCGCTCGGTGACGAGGCCGGCGCCGATATACTGCATCTCTGCTGGGAGAGGGCAGGCGAGCGGCCGCAGGATCTGGTGACCGAAGCACTGATGCACCGCGCCTTTGAGGCCGGCCGCGAGATCGTGCTCTGGCACGAGGAACGGCGGAGCATTCTCGATGACATCATGAAGCTTCCGGTTCTCGGCATCTGCACGGATCTTCCCGATCTGATGCGGCCGTCGGCAGAGAGGGAAAAAGCAGTTGCCAGACAGGGATAAAGGACCGCGCAAGGTAACCTCCTTCGACGTGGCGCGGGTGGCTGGTGTTTCGCGCGCCGCCGTGTCGCGCGCCTTCACGCCGGATGCCAGCGTCTCGCCGAAGACGCGCGAGAAGGTCTTTGAGGCTGCCAAGGAACTCGGCTATCGGGTGAACTATCTTGCCCGAAGCCTCACCAACAAACGCTCCGATCTGGTCGGCGTCGTTGCCGCAGGCCTCGACAATCCATTTCGAACGCTGCAGATCGAAAATCTGGCAAGAGTGCTGATCGCCCGCAATTTCCGCCCCATCCTGCTGCCGACCTCGCAGGAGGCGGACACCTCGACGGTCATCGGTCAGCTGCTGCATTACGCCGTCTCCGGCGTCATCGTCACCTCCGACGCGCCGCCGACCGAGATTTGCGAGCAATGTGCGGCCGAAGGCGTGCCGATCGTGCTGATCAACAAGGGCAACGATATCCCCTTCGTCGACCGCATCATCTCCGACGATCGGATGGCCGGCCATCTCGCCGCCAGCCACCTGATCGAAAGCGGCGCGCGGAAACTCGCCGTTATGGCGGCTCCCGCCATATCCTATACGGCGCGGCGGCGCAGCGAAGCGTTCCTGGCACGCTGCAAGCAGCTCGGGGTCGAAGCGCAGATGCTGCAGGTCAGGATCAACGATTACCGGAGCGGCTATGATGCGGCAGCCGACCTTGCGGCATCCGGCATCGATGGACTGTTCTGCGCCAACGACTATATGGCCTGCGGCGTGGTCGACCGCGTCATGCAGGGCCGCAGCCGCGATGATGCGCCGCCGCTCTCCATCATCGGCCATGACGACATTCCTCAGGCGAGCTGGACCGCCTACGACCTGACGACCATCCGCCAACCCTGCGATATCCAGGCCGAACAGACCGTCGATCTGCTGATGAGCCGGATCGCAGAGTCGGACTTGACGGCACGTGTCGAATTCACGCCGGTAACGTTGATAAAAAGAAGGACTGCCTGATGAGTTCCGCATTCGATTCCGCCGCCATCCGCGCACGGTCAGAGGTCGCGATCACAGTCGCCCTTGAGGTCGGGCGGGAAGCCGCCCGGTTTCGGCGCGACTCCAACCCCGGTACGCTTGCCGTCGAGAACAAGGGATTGCAGGATTTCGTCACCATCGCCGACAGGCGAGCCGAGCAGGCGATCCGCAACGGGCTCATCTCGCGCTTTCCGGACGATACGTTCATGGGCGAGGAGAGCGGCGGAAGATCGGGCGGAGCCGGCACCTGGGTCGTCGATCCGATCGACGGCACGACCAACTATATCAGGGGCTTCCGGCACTGGGCCGTCTCGATCGCCTTCGTCGCTCGCGGCAAGGTCGAAATCGGCGTGGTCTACGATGCCAGCGAGGATAAGGTCTTTCACGCCGTCCGCGGCGGCGGCGCCTTCAAGGACGGAATTCCAGTGCATGCGGCGGCGACCGCCGATCCTGCCCATGCGCTCGTCATTCTCGGCCATTCCCGCAAGACCAGTTTTGACGACCATCTCGCGCTCTCCAAGCGGCTTCACGAACGCGGCATGGACTATCGCCGCACAGGCGCGGCGGCGATCGACCTCGTTCGCGTCGCCGAAGGTGCTGCCGATCTCTATTACGAACGCCATCTCAATGCCTGGGACATGCTCGCTGGCGCACTGATCGCCAAAGAGGCCGGCGCGATGGTGGCGATGCCTGATGTCGATAGGATGCTTGCGCAGGGCGGACCTGTCGTTGCCCACGCGCCGGGGCTTGCCGGCGAATTCGCCTTCATCCTCGATATTGAGGGGCTGACGCCTGCCGGTTAAACGGCCATGCGGCGGCTCCAGGCGCGCTCGGTCGCCGGCGCCTCGTCGGTGGTGATCTGATCCGGCTTCAAAGCCATCAGCGCCTGGAAATTCCGCCATTCCTCTTCGCCGAAACCGGCTTCCGGATCCTTGAGCGTAAAAGTCCAGGCGTCAACGCGTTTGCCCTGATCCTGGCAGAGCGCGATCATGTCGAGACCTCCTTTGGCGGCGTCAAGGATCAGCGGCCAGTGGAGATAGATCGTATCCGGCTCGGTCGGGCCGCGCAGGTCGGCGCGCAATTCCGTCTCGACAGCCTTCCAGCCGCTGGCCTGCCCGATGTCGCCGAGCTTGTTGGTCGGGTCGATGCCGCGCAGGAGATTGGGAAGCTTCTCCTTGACCGCAACGATCAGGTCGAGACTGCCAGCGCTGACGATCACCGAGGCGGCGATATCGCGGAAATGCGCGGCAAGGTGCTCGATGCCCTTGGCACCGATCGCCTCATAATCGTCCTTCATGTCAAACTGCAGCAATGCGGCGGGGTGTGCCGATTGCAGCATGGCGGCGAGATCCTCGCTAAGGATCAGCGGCCGGTCGCCCTCTTTCATCCTGATATCGCCGATGTCACCGATGCTCTTTTCGGCGATCGGTCCGTGCCCGGTTGTTTCGCCTTCGAGCTCTTCATCATGCAGCACGACGAAACCGCCATCGGCGCGCACCCGCAGATCGAGTTCCATCGAGGCACCGGCTGCAAAACCCTCGGCCATCACTTCGGCAGAAAACAGCGGATCGGCAAACCGTTTGCGCAGGCGGTGCCATTTCAGCCGGGTGCGATGCCCCAAATGCGAAATCTCCAGGCCCTGCGCATCCAGCAATCCAGTCATCTGCAGCAAGTCTCCGTGATGCCACTCTCCTGCCTTGACGAAGCGTGTTTATCAAGAGCCGAATGCCGTTCAGCGGCTGTAGGTCGCGGATATTGCCTCGGAAGCGGCGGCGATATCGCAGGAATGGCCAGCCTGCCTCAAGGCCGCGCCGTAGGCGACGACATTCGCGAGCACCGTCTGGAACGCGGCGCGCTGACCCGTATGGTTCAGCCGCAGGAGACGGGCGGGCGCAGTCCCGACACCTTCGGTCAGCTCCACCCCCAGCCGCCCGGCGGCCGCTATCAGCGCAACGGGCGCCAAGCCCACCGGCGCCGGCACCGCCGTCACCAGGTTCGAGGCCCTTGCCGCCGGCACCCAGGCTGGAGTGCCGAGTGCTGCCAGCCCCGCCCTTGTCGCCGATGCCGCCAGCGCATGGCGGGCGACGAGATTTTCCAGACCTTCAGCCTCGATGCGGTCGAGCGCTGCCTCCAGCGCGAAGAATTCCAGCGGCGCCGGTGTCCCCGGCAGAGCCCATCGGCCATTATCGAGCCATGCCTCCAGATCCGCCAATGACAAGATCGAATCGCGCGGCGCGCCGTCGCTCAGGATCATATTCCATGCGCGGCGGCTGACCGAGAGCGCGGACAGACCGGCCGGACCGCCGAGCGCCTTCTGCGGGCCGATCACCGCGATGTCGATGCCGAGATGATCGACATCGAGGCTATGACCGCCGACCGAGGCAACCGCATCGACGACGGTAACGATGCCGCGGTCACGCGCAAGCGCCAGGATCTCCGACAGAGGGTTCAGGATGCCGCTCGCCGATTCCGCATGAACCACAGCCAGCACATCGATCCCGGGATCGGCGTCGAGCGCCCCGGCGACGGCCTCGATTACGATCGGCAGGCCCGGTTCGGCGACGATATCCCGAACCGTCGCGCCGCCCCGCCGCAGCCATTGCCCGAACCAGCCGCCATAGGGGCTGGTGACGATGTTGAGGGCGGAGAGGCCGGGGCGTGCAAGGCTGGCTGCCACCGCCTCCAGCGCCACCACCGCCTCGGCCTGCACAAGCAATATGTCGCTGCGGCTCTGCAAGATGCCGCCGATCCTGTCGGCGAGGACGCCGTAGCGTTCCGCCGGATAGGAGGGGACGCCGTGCAGGGGATTCCAACCGGGGTCGAACATGGACATCTCCTTCAGGACGGGTCGGTCACGAGACACGGAACGGCTGCAACAAGGGCGCGGGCGGCCGCCGATTGCGGCGCGGCAACGATCGCCGCTGCCGGACCGGTCTCGACCATCCGCCCGCCATCCATGACGGCGACGCGGTGGGAGACGGCGCGGACCACGGCAAGATCATGCGAAATGAACAAACAGGCAATGCCCTGTTGCTTCTGCAGATCGACCAGAAGTTCGAGGATCCTGCCGCGCACGGTGACGTCGAGGGCCGAGACCGCCTCATCGAGCACCAGCAGCGACGGCCGTGTCGCGATCGCCCGGGCAATCGCCACACGTTGGCGCTGGCCGCCGGAGAGCGCACGAACGGGCCGATTTGCATGATCGGCGGTCAGGCCGACCCGTTCGAGAAGCATTGCGATCTCGCCGGGGCGACGGTCCCTGGCGACAATGCCGTGTATGCGCAACGGATCGTCGAGAACCGTGCCCACCGTCGCCAGCGGGTTGAAGGCGGCGAGCGGATCCTGAAACACCATCTGCATGCGCGCCCGTTTGCGGCGCAGGGCGGCACCCTTCAGCCTCAGCCAATCCTCTCCGTCGAAGCGAATCGAGCCGGCGTCGCAGGAAACTAGCCGCAGCAGAATACGCGATAGCGTCGATTTTCCGCTCCCGGAGCCGCCGACCAGACCGAGCGTTTCCCCGGCTGCGATCGTTAGCGAAACATTATCGAGAGCGATGATCTGGCGGCCCGCCGACGAAAAGCCTTTCGAGATATTTTCGATAGAAAGCAGCGGGCTCATGGGGACGCCTCCGCGATCAGCGGTGGCGTTGAGAGGTCGCGATGACTGGCGATCATGACCGCGGTATAGTCGCTTTTCGGCGCCGAAAGCACCGAACGGACCGGGCCTGCCTCGACGAGGCGCGCATCGCGGAAGACGGCGATCCGGTCGACAAAGCCGGAGGCGAGCGCGATGTCGTGGGTGATGAAAACAAGCGTCATGCCGTCCTCGCGCACCAATCCGTCGAGCAGGCGGACAATCTCGGCCTGGACCACGACGTCAAGCGCGCTGGTCGCCTCGTCGGCGATCAGCAGCGCCGGCCTTGCGGCAACTGCCGCCGCGATCGCCACGCGCTGGCGCTGGCCGCCGGAAAGCTGGTGCGGAAAAGCCCGCAGCACCTTGTCGGGCTGCGGCATCCGCACCCGCCCGAGCAATTCCTCGGCTCTGATTAAGGCCTGTTTCCAGCCGAGGCCGAGATGGCGCCTGGCGCCCTCGGCAATCTGCTCGCCGATCGTCAGCAGCGGATTGAGGCTCGTGCCCGGATCCTGGAAGACGAAGCCGAAATCGCGGCCCGGGCGGGGCGGATGGCCGAGTGCCGGCCAGTGCATCTCGCCGCCGACTTTCGCTCCGTCAGGCAGCAGACCGGCGAGCGCGCGGGCAAGCGTGCTCTTGCCGGAGCCGCTTTCACCGATGATCGCCAGCCTTTCGCCGGCCTTGATATCGAGATCGATGCGGTCGAGCGCGGCAGCTTTGTTGCCGCGCGCATAGGTGACCGAAAACTGCCGGAGGCTGCAGAAAATGCCGCTCATGCCGTCCTCCCGCCGTCATCGCCAAGCGCGTTGACGAGACCCTCGCTGAACAGATGGACGCCGAGCACGGTCACGGCAAGTGCCGCACCCGGGATGACGGAGAGATAGGCGGCCGATCGCAAGACGCTGCGGCCTTCGGCGATCATCGAACCCCAGGTGGCGATATTCGGATTGCCGAGGCCAAGAAAGGAAAGCGCCGCCTCGGTGAGGATTGCGCCGGCAACGATCGTGGCCGAAAGCGCCAGCACCGGCGGCAGCGCGTTCGGCAGGATTTCCCGGAAAGCGATCTCCACAGGATGCATGCCGATCACCCTTGCCGAGGCGACGTAGTCCTGCTCGCGGATCGCCAACACCTGCGCCCGTGTCAGCCGCGCCGGATCGGCCCAGGCGCCGAGCGCGATGGCTAGAACGACAACGGGCGTCGAGACACCGATGGTGCTGACGAAGGCGAGCGCCAGCAGAAAACCCGGTACGATCTGGAAGGCGTCGACCACACGCATCAGCGCCTCGTCGACGATCCTGCCGGCAAAACCCGCCGCCATGCCGACACAGACGCCGAGGATCATCGCGGAAAACGCCGCGGCAAGGCCGACGGCAAGCGAGGTGCGCGCGCCATAAATGAGGCCGGCGAGCACGTCGCGACCCAAGCGATCCGTACCGAGCGGAAAGGCCGGATCGGCGAATGGCGGCAGCAGCGCCCGGCCGGCAATCCTGAGCGGGTCACCCGGCGAGACGATAGGAGCTGAGAGCGCGGCTAAAAGCAGAACGGCAAGGATCGCAAGCCCGGCCACGCCTTCCGGCGTGCTGAGGAGGCGCCGGAAACGGCTCATGCGCCACCCTCCGAAGTGCCGATGCGCGGGTCGAGCGCGGCATAGGCGAGATCGACAAGAAAATTGACCGCAATGACGAGGACGGCGCTGGTGACGATAATCCCCATCAACAGCGGCGCGTCGCGGCCGTTGACCGCCTCTTGTGCCAGCCGCCCGAAACCCGGGATGGCAAAGACGCTCTCGATCACCACGCTGCCGCCAAGCATGGCGGCCGATTGCAGCCCGAGCATGGTGACGAGCGGCAGCAGTGCGTTGCGCGCGACATGGCGCAGCACGATACGGCTGCGCGACAGGCCTTTGGCGCGGGCGAAGAGAACGAAATCCAATGTCCAGGCCTCAGCCATGCCGGCGCGCGTCACTCGCAGGAACAGAGCGAGATAGATCAAGGCGAGTGCGCCGACCGGCAGAACCAGATGAGCCGATATGTCGAGCGCCCGGGAAAACCCTGTCTTGCCCGAAGCGATCGTCTCGATGCCGGCGATCGGAAACCAGCGCAGCTTCACCGAAAAGGCGATGCTGAGGACGAGGCCAAGCCAGAAGCTCGGTATGGCATAAACAACAAGCGAGCCGATCGATAACAGCCGGTCCCTTGCGCTGCCCGGCCGCGCGCCGGCAAGGATGCCGAGCGCCGAGCCGAGGCCGAAGGAGAGCGCCGTCGCACTGCCCATCAAGAGCAGCGTATTGGGCAGGCGTTCGGCGATCAGTTCGCCGACCGGCCTGTTGAAGGCGACCGACCAGCCGAGATCGAACCGCGCCAGAGAAGTGAGATAAAGCCAGAGGCGCGCAAGCATCGACTGGTTGAGGCCGTAGCTCTCACGCAGCGACTGCCTCAGTGCCGCATCGCCGCCGCCGATCGAGCCGAGATAGGCGTCGACGGCATCGCCCGAGGCGGATTCGAGCAGGAAAAATGTGAAGATGACCACGATCAGCAGCACCGGAATGGCGCTGATCGCCCTGCGCCTCAGGAGGATGATTGCACGTTTCACGCCGGACAGGGCCTCTGGAAGAGAATTGCCGCCGATCCTATCACGACTGCAGCGCGGTATCGCCCCAGTTCGAGACGGCCCAGCGCGGATTGTCGGAGACGTTGAGCACGCTGTCGCGCGCAACGGTGATGAAGCCCCATTCCGCGACGTTGATCAGCGGCAGATCGGCGACGACGAGCTCCTGGAATTTTCGATAGAGATCCGTGCGGGCCGCCGTATCGACGGTCTCGGAGGCTTGCTTGATGATCTTGTCGAGCTCCGGATTGACGTAGCCGCCCTGGTTGGAGAAGGGCACGCCAGCAGGCGTGCCGGATTGAACGAGAATGGTGGTGGAGATTGCCGGATCGCCGCGGAACACCGGCGGACCGACGGCAAGGTCGAAATCGTGATCTGTGTAAACCGCCTTCTGGTGTGCGGCCGCATCGGCATTGACGATTTCCGCATCGATGCCGATCACGGCGAGCGCCTGGCGAAGATAATCGCCGAACTGCCGGGTCTCGTTGAAATAGGGTGCGGGGCGCATCTTTAGCTTGAAGCGGTTGCCGTCCGCGCCTTGTTTGTACCCTGCCTTGTCGAGAATATCGTTGGCGGCGGCAGGGTCGAATTCATAGGTCGCGACATCGGATGTATAGAATTCCGGCGCGTTCTTCGGCACCGGGCCGGTGGAAGCGGCTGCATAACCGAGGAAGATCGTGTCGACGACGAACTTCTTGTCGATCGCCTGTGCGATCGCCTGGCGGACCCTGAGATCGGCGAGCTCCTTGCGGCGGTGATTGATCTCGACGACGAGCTGATAGGTCAGGGCCTCATAACCCTTGGAGATCACCTTGATGCCCTCGACCTTGGAGATGCGGTCGAGATCGGCCAACGGCACCGCGGAGAAGGCGGCAAGCTGAATTTCGTCGGCTTCGAGTGCCGCACCCGCCGACGCGCGGTCGGGCAGCACGCGGAAGACGATCTCGTCGAGCTTCGGCTGATCCTTGTCCCAGTAGTTCTCATTGCGCGCCAGCCGGTAGTATTCGCCGGGCTTGTATTCGGCGAAGGTGAAGGGGCCGGTGCCGACAAGCTTGTTGTTGGCCGGATTGGTGGCGATATCGCTGCCGTCGAAAATGTGCTTGGCGACGACGCTTGTAACAACGGGCAGGGCATTGCGGATGAGCTGGAACGGCGTCGGCTTGGAGAAGCGGAAGATGGCGGTGTAATCGTCAGGGGTATCGACGGCTTCGAGATTGGCAAAGACCAGGCGGCCGAGATTCTGCAACGGCTTCCAGATATTGAGCGCGGAAAAGGCGACATCGACCGAGGTGAATGGCTTGCCGTCGTGCCAGGTGACGCCGTCGCGCAGCTTGAAGGTGACGGAGAGGCCGTCGGGCGCCCCTTCCCAGGAGGTGGCAAGCCGCGGCGCCAGCCCGTCCTTGCCGTCGAACGAGGCCTCGGCCAGCGGCTCGATCACCTTGCTGGCGATGAAGAAGACGCCGTTCGAAGCGACAATGGCAGGGTTGAGGTTCTTCGGCTCGGAATCTGCCGCAACGATCAGCCGGCCGCCGGCAGGCGTGGCCTGCGCCAGCGCCTGGCGAGCGAGCGCCGTCGAAGCGAGGAGCAGGGCGGTGCCCTTCATCAGCGTGCGCCGCGAGATAGATGCTACGGTCATGACCCCTCCTGATCGATCGAATTTCAAGCGCTCATATTCAGGGTGAAATGGCGATTGTCATAGAGGTTAAATTCTAAACCTCGGACACCGCGAGACATTTTTTGTCACCCAGCCATTATTCGCTCAACCACTGGCCGCGAAACGGGCGGGCTCCTTGAAGAGATTGCGATAGGCCGCACCCGGATGCGGGGCAACAAGACGCGGTCCGGCGCGCCCGAGTTTTTCCCGCAGCGTCCCCTTGGTATAGTCGGTCTTGTAGACGCCGCGTTTCTGCAGTTCCGGCACCAGCAGATCGACCGCATCCTCAAAACTTTCGGGCGTGACGGCATAGGCAAGGTTGAAGCCGTCGACATCAGTGTCCTCGATCCATTCCTGCATCAGATCAGCGACGGTCTGCGGCGAGCCGACGAAAACCGGGCCGAAACCGCCGACGCCGACCCAGTCGGCCATTTCGCGCACCGTCCATTCCTTGGCCGGATCGATTGTCGTGAAGGTCTCGACCGCCGACTGCACCGCATTGGTATGACGGTGGCGCAGCACCTCGTCCGGCTCGAACTGACCGAAATCGATACCGGTCCAGCCGGAAATCAGCGTCAGCGCGCCCTCGAAGGAGGCGTATTTGCGGTACTCGTTGAACTTCCGCTGCGCCTCGGCATCCGTCTCGCCGAGGACGACGGTCTGCAGGTTGAAGGCGAGGATTTCCCGCGGGTTGCGGCCGATGCGTTCGGCGGCCTCGCGGACATTGGCGACGTAGCGCTTGAGCACGGGTTTCGACGGCGCCGCCACAAAAATGCATTCGGCATGGGCGCCGGCGAAATCCTTGCCGCGGCTGGAAGCGCCAGCCTGGTAGAGCACTGGTGTGCGCTGCGGCGAAGGCTCGCTCAAGTGAATGCCCGGCACGTTGAAATGCTTGCCGGAGTGGCCGATCGCATGAACCTTATCAGGGTGGGTGAAAATGCCGGTCTCGCGATCGCGGACAACCGCGCCGTCCTCCCAGCTTCCCTCCCAGAGCTTGTAGCAGACCTCCAGATATTCCTCGGCAAGGTCGTAGCGATCGTCATGTCTTGTCTGCGCGGGCTGGCCGATATTGAGCGCGCCGCTGTTGAGATAGGAGGTGACGATATTCCAGCCGACGCGCCCCTTGGTCAGGTGGTCGAGCGTCGAGATGCGGCGGGCGAAGGTATAGGGATGCTCGAATGAAAGCGATGCCGTCAGGCCGAAACCGAGGTGCTCGGTCGCATAAGCCATGGTCGGGATGAGCTGCAGCGGATCGTTGACCGGGACCTGCGCCGAATGGCGAAGAGCCGCATCGACATTGCCGTTCAGCACATCGTAGACGCCGAGCACGTCGGCAATGAACAGCCCGTCGAACTTGCCGCGCTCCAGCGTCTTTGCAAGATGCACCCAGTAGTCGAGATCCTTGTAGGTCCAGGACTTGTCGCGCTGATGGCGCCAGAGCCCCGGCGACTGGTGTCCGACGCAATTCATGTCGAAGGCGTTCAGCCTGATTTGGCGGGTCATGTCTTTTCTTCCTTAGAATTTAAGAATTGCTGCGGCCGAGGCCGTAGGTCAGGGCTAAGGCTGCGACGAGCACGGCGCCCTTGACGAAATCCTGGGTGTAGTAGGGAGCGTTCAGCATGGTGAGGCCGTTCAGGAGCACGCCGACGAAGACGGCGCCGGCGATGGTGCCGAGCACGTTCGGTCGGCGCAGATTGAGAACGGCAAAGCCGATCAGCGCGGCGGCGACAGAATCCATCAGCAGCGAGCCGCCGGAGGAAATGTCGCCGCGCCCGACGCGGGCGGCAATGACGATGCCGCCGAGCGAGGCCAGCGTGCCCGACAGGACATAGGCCAGCGTCTTCAGCCTGACGGTCGAGGCGCCGGCAAGCCGGGTGGCGACCTCGTTGCCGCCTGTCGCAAACAGCAGCCGACCGATGCGGGTGCGTTCGGTGAGAATGAAAAGCGCGACGGCGACCGCCGTCATCAGCACCACGGAAACGGGCAAGGTGCCGAGGATGCTGTAGCGGCCGATCAGCAGGAAGACGGGGTCGTAGGCGCCGGTCGCCTTCGAGCCGTCAGGCAGCGTGAGGCCTGCTGAAATCGACCGGCCGGCAGTCGGGATCAGCTGCAGGCCGGAAAGCAGGAACATTGTCGACAATGTCGCCAGCAGGTCCGGCACCTTCAGGCGGACGATCAGCAGGGCGTTGACGAGTCCGACCAAGGCGCCGAAGGCGAGCACCAGCGGCACCGTCGCATAGGCATCCAGACCCCAGACGATCATCGCATAGCTCGCCGCCATGACGCTTGATGCGGCGACCGCGCCGATCGACAGGTCGAAGCCGCCAACAGCCAGCGTGACGGTGACGCCGGCCCCGAGGATCGCAACCACCGACACTGCCTGCAGGATGCTCATCAGATTGGCAATATTGATGAAGGCGGGCTCGGCGATGGCAAAGCCCACGACGAGAGCCGCAAGCAGGATGAACACCGCGCCCGCCCGCAGGAAGGCCCCGAGAGCGGCGAGACGGCCGCTCTCGGCTTCAGGCGGCGCCTTTGGCCGCGCGCTTGCCTGGGAAAGAGTGTCGTTGTCGATCGTCGTCATGCGGATATTTCCTGAGTGGCGGAAAGAGCGGCAAAGCCGCCTGCAGCGGGTTCCAACACGTGGTGGTCGATGACCAGGATGCGGTCGGCCACCTCATAGGCCTCCTCCGGATCGGAGGTCGCGATCATCGTCGCCCGGTCGGTGCGGGAACGGATTGCCCGGATGATGTCGTGGCGGGCGCCGACGTCGACGCCCTGAAAGGGTTCGTCGAGCAGCAGCAGCCGGCTTGGTTCCGCCTCCCAGCGGGCGATCACCGCCTTCTGCTGGTTGCCGCCGGACAGCGACCAGATCGAAGCGAGCGGGCCGGCGGCCTTGATACCGAGGCGGGCAATCGCCCGCTCGGCCTCGCGCCGCTCCCGTCCGCCGAGGAGAAAACCGTGCGGATACCATTTGTCGAGATGCGGCAGGCTGATCGTCGCCGACAGCGAATGGCCGGGCCATGCCGGCGGCATCAGCGAGGAACGATGCCGGTCTTCGGCCGCCATCGCGATACCTGCCGCGATCGCTTCGGCCGGGCTTTTCGGCCGGTAGGGACGGCCGTCGAGGAACATCGCACCGCGGTGAAGCGCCGTCACGCCGAAGATCGCCTGGAGCAGCCGGCTCTTGCCGGCGCCGAGCACGCCGGTCACAGCCACCACCTCGCCTGCATGCAGCGACAGATCGAAGGTCACACTTCCGGGCAGAAGATTGATATCGCGCATTTCGAAAATCGCAGGTCCTGTCGCCGGCCGGGCATCCGGCCGGGCCGCATCCAGCCTGCGGCCGATCATCGTCTCGATGGCGGCCGAAAAATTGATCGGCCGCGCGAAGGTGCCGACGACGCGGCCGCCGCGCATGACAAGCGCGCGGTCGGCAATGGCTTCGAGATCGGCTGTGCGATGGGAGATATAGAGGATTGCCAGGCCCCGCTCGCGAAGCCTGAGCAGAATATCGAAGAGGCGGCGGCTTTCCTCTCCGGAAAGGCTCGCCGTCGGCTCGTCAAGGATGAGGAGGTCGGCGCGGTTGGCAAGCGCTCGGGCGATTGCCACGAGTTGCCGGTCGGCGCTGGTGAGTTCGCCGAAATCACGATCGAGCGGAAGGCTGAAACCGACAGCATCGAGCATGGCCTGTGCGGCGCGACGAATGCCGGCGCGCGAGACGAAGAAGGGTGTGCTGCGATCGGCGAACCGGTTGAGAAGCAGGGCATCGGCAACAGTCAGTCCGGCGGCGCCGACCAGATCGGTCGACTGATGCACGGTGACGACGCCGGCTCTTGCCGCTTCGGCCGGGCTGCGTGGTGCAAAGGGGCGGCCGTCGAAACTGACCCTGCCGCCGTCGGCCGCAAGCACGCCGGACAGGATCTTGACCAGCGTCGATTTGCCCGCGCCATTGGCCCCCATCAGTGCCACGATCTCGCCACGCTCCATCGAAAGATCGGCACCGGCAAGTGCCCGTGTCGAGCCGAAGCTGCGGGTGAGGTTTTCGATCTGAAGAAGCGGCATCGATTCTGTCCGGGGCTGTATCGGTATCGGGAGTGTGCCCTCTCCGGGCGGTCGAACTCCAGGCACGCCTTTCCCTTGCAAACTGTCTGCGGGAAACAAAGAATCTCCCGCAGCAGGTAAAATCGGATCATTTACTCTACTAAAAACATAGAGATTATATCTAAATAATCCAACGCGTCGCGAGGGCTGCCGGTCCTGTCAGACGACGCCTCTTTTTGCTAAAAGGAACGCGACGATGAAATCCCTCGCACGGCTTGCACTGTCTGCCGCCGTCATTCCCTTCATCTTCATTCAGGGTGCAAGCGCCGACGGCCTGTCCGGCGCGCCGGCGCCCTTCGACCAGGGTGGCGTGAAGGTAGCACTGATCAGCTACATCTCGGCTGGTGATTTCTTCCAGGCCTATCAGGCCGGTGCTGAGGCCCAGGCCAAGGCGCTGGATATCGACCTGCGCGTCTTCCCCGGCCGGCAGGACGCTGCCGAGCAGCGGGAGCAGATCCTGCAGGCGATCAATCTCGGCGTCTCCGGCATCGTCATCGATCACGGTCTGCCGGAATCGCTCGGCGATGTCGTGCAGCAGGCCCTCGACAAGGGCATCAAGGTGGTGGCCTTCGACGTGAACCTCAACAATCCGAAGATTCCGCAGGTGGAGCAGAGCGATCACGAACTCGCATCATTGGCTCTCGAACAGGCGGTGAAGGACAATGGCAAGAGCTTCAGCGCCGGCTACGTCTATGTCGCCGGCTTTGCGCCGCTCGACCGCCGCAACGAAGTCTGGGATAAGTTCAAGTCCGAAAATACCGGCGTGGTCGAAAAAGCCCGCTTCGGCAATGTCAGCGACACGACGGCGACCTCGACCGCCGACCAGGCGAAGGCCGCGCTCACCGCCAATCCCGATATTTCAGTCGTCTTCGCTCCCTATGACGAATTCGCCCGTGGCGTGAAGCTCGCCGCCAACGACCTCGGCATATCGAAAAAGCTCAAGATCTATTCGGCCGACGTTTCCACGGCCGATATCCAGGAAATCACCGAGGAAGGCAGCCCGTGGGTCGCGACCGTCGCGACCAACCCGGCCGTCGTCGGCGCCGTTTCCATCCGCGCCGCCGCCCTCGAAATCGCCGGCCAGACGGTTCCCCATCAGATTACCGTGAAGCCGACGCTGCTGACGCAGGAGAGCCTGCGCGCGGCCGGCGTCAAGACGATCGAGGAACTGGCCGCAAAGATCCCGGCCTTCAGCACGAGCGACGCGGCGACCGCGAGCTGGATCCCCGACAAGCTGTTCTAGGGCTTTCACTTCGATCCTTCCGGCGGGGGCGGCAGCTCGCGCCGGATCCTCTTTTCAATTGGAGTTCCGCTAATGAGCCAGTCCAATGTCATCTTCGCGGTGAGCCGCAACCCGACGCGAGAAGACCTCTTTGCCCGGGCCGAGGAGATCTCGGCCGACCTCTCCCGGCGCGCCGCCGATCTCGACCGCGACGGCCGGCCGCCGTTTGCCGAGATCGTCAAACTGAAGAATGCCGGGCTGCTCAACGCGCTGCATCCGATAGAAATCGGCGGCAGCGGCCTCGATTGGGTCGACGGGCTGAAGCTCGTGCGCATTCTTGCCCGCGGCGAAAGCTCGATCGGCCAGCTGCTCGGCTACCACTATGTCAACAGCCAATATATCTATTGGGCGCTCGAACCCGCGCGCGCCCATGCGCTGGGCAGCGAGACGGTGGCAAAGAACCTCTATTGGGGTGCAGCCGTCAATCCGCGCGACCCCGGACTGGTGCTCACCCGCCGCGGCAACGGCTATGTGCTGAACGGCCGCAAATCCTTCTCAACCGCCGCCCGGGTGTCCGACTACATCAATGCCAATGCGACGCTCGACGACAAGATCGCCGGCTTCGCCGTGCCGACCAATCGCCCGGGTTACGTCGCCAACGATGACTGGGACAATATCGGCCAACGCCTGTCCGACAGCGGCAGCGTCGAGTTCCACGATTTCCCCGTCTACGAGGAGGATTTCGTCGGCGTCCCCGCCGCAGCGGATGTGGCGCCGCCTGTTTTGTCGACCTTCAACACACCGTTCATCCAACTGGTCTTCGTCAATTTTTATCTCGGCACGGCCGAAGGCGCGCTGCAGGCGGCCGTCGATTATGTCAGAACCACCACCCGGCCGTGGATCACCTCAGGCGTCGAGCGCGCCGCCGACGATCCCTATATCCTTGAGCGCGTCGGCGAATTCACCGCGACACTGAAGGCCTCAGTAGCCCTTGCCGACAGCGCGGCATCAGCAGTGCAGGCCGGCCTTGCCCGCGGCCGCGATGTAACGGCGCGCGAGCGCGGCGAAGCGGCGGCGGAAGCCTATGCCGCCAAGGTCCACGCCACCCATGCCTCGCTCGACATTACCTCGCGCGTCTTCGAGTTGACGGGCGCACGCTCGACCGCGGACAAACACCGCTTCGACCGGTTCTGGCGAAATGTCCGCACCCACACGCTGCACGATCCGGTGTTCTACAAGGCGAGGGAAGTCGGTGAATTCGTGCTGAACAGCAGGATACCGGAGGTCAGCCTTTACAGTTGAGGCGAGCGCTTCCATATGGAAAGCAAACCCCGCTGCCGGCGCCGGCAGCGGGGTTTTCATTTGGAATAAGCCGAAGACTCAGAGCGCGCCGTTCTTCGGCGGCGTCACGCCGTTCAGATGATAATTGCCGACGACGTGGTATTTCCAGCGCACCGGGTCGTGCAGCGTGTGGGTGCGGGCATTGCGCCAGTGGCGGTCGAGATTGAGGCCGATCTGCACGGACGAGGTTCCGGCGAGCTCGAAGAGCGTATTCGAAGCCTCGAGCGCCACCTCTGTTGTCAGCACCTTGGCGGCGGCGACCGCCAGCGTCGCGGCGATCACCTTTTCCTCCGTCGTCTCGACCTGCGCGGCATCGACCTTGTGGCCGGCGCGCTCGACGAGGGCCGTTGCGGCTTCCAGCCGGATGGCAATCTGCCCGACCTTGGCGATCGTCAGCGGATCGTCGGAGGCGCGCTCGAGGCCGCTATCCATCCAGGGGCGCGATTTCGTCCTGACGAACTCAAGCGTTTCGGCAAAGGCCGCCCTGGCGATGCCGAGATCGACGCCGGCATGGATGATCTGGCCGACGGATCCGATCGTCGTCGGCCGCTCGAAGCCCTTGTGGTGGAAGACAACGGAATCGGCACTGACATAGACATTCTCGAAAATCGTCGTGCCGCTGCCGGTGGTGCGCTGGCCGAAACCGTCCCAATCGTCGACGATCTCGACGCCTTCAGTGCCCTTCGGCACGAAAGCCATGGTCAGCCGCTCCTCCGCATCGAGCGCAAAGACGGTGATCCAGTCGGCGAAGAGGACGCCGGTCGAATAGAATTTGCGGCCGTTGATCCGGTAACCCGGGCCGTCGCGCGTGATGCGGGTGTTGTAATGGCCGACCGTCTTAGTGCCGCGCTCGGAAAGCGCGTTGCCGAAGCGGTCGCCGGCAAGCACCCGACCGAAGAAATAGCGCTGCTGCTCCTCGCTGCCGTCGGTTCTGAGCGCCTCGAGAATATAGAAATGGTTCTGCGGGATCTGGCCGATCGAACCGTCCGCCTGCGCCAGGATCGCGGTGATCTCGGCAAGCACGGCGTTGGACACGTCGAGCCCGCCATATTGCGCTGGCACGGTGATCGCCAGAAGTCCGGACTGCGCGAGAAGATCGAGTTCGGCAAAGGGCAGGAGACGGTCGGCGTCGCGCTCGGCGGCGCGCGCGGCAAATTGCGCCGCCAGCCTGCGGGTGGTTGCGATCGCTTCCTCGTCGCTGCCGATACGGGCGGCCACCGGCCGGATCTGATCTGCTTGCCTCAGCACGGTATTCATTGATGTCTCCAATTCTTTCGATCCTATCGGTGAAAGAAATCGAGCGCCGAGATAAGAGTACAAATTCTATAGATGTGGTCGAAAATAAAAAGTGTTTGCTTACCGGCCTCCGGCCGTCGCGATTAGTGTTTCGGTCCAACCCTCGCGCGACGGCGCGGGAGGGAAGGCGAGGAAATTCCTGCCCGGAATAGAGCTGCCGGCCTCGATTTGAATTCGGCGACCTCCTACGTATCCGTCATCCGGTGCGTCGCCGCAGCGGTGGAAAAACGTCCAGCCCGGGGCAGGCGGCTGCCTTGCCCGATCCATGAGGAAGATCATGACCCCACGGCAGTTACGCCTCGGCGCCTTCATGCGTCCTGTCAGTCTGCATACCGGCGCGTGGCGCTATCCCGGTTCCTACCCGGACGCCAACTTCAATTTTGCACATTTGAAGTCCTTCGCGCAGGCGCTGGAGCGGGCGAAATTCGACGCCTTCTTCATGGCCGATCATCTTGCCGTGCTCAACATGCCGGTCGAGGCGCTGAGGCGCAGCCACACCGTGACCTCCTTCGAGCCCTTCACGCTGCTCTCGGCGCTGGCGGCAGTGACGGAGCGCATCGGCCTTGTCGCGACCGCGTCCACCACCTTCGACGAGCCCTATCACATCGCCCGGCGTTTCGCCTCGCTCGACCATCTCAGCGGCGGCCGCGCCGGCTGGAACATCGTCACGACGTCTAACCCCGACGCCGCGCTCAATTTCGGTCTCGACGAACATATGGAACATGGCGAACGTTATCATCGCGCCCGCGAATTCTACGATATTGTAACCGGCCTCTGGGACAGTTTTGCCGACGACGCCTTCATCCGCGACCGGGAAAGCGGCCTGTTCTTCGATCCGGAAAAAATGCATGTGCTTGCTCACAAGGGCGAGGAACTGAGTGTCCGCGGGCCGCTCAATATCGCCCGCCCGCCGCAGGGCTGGCCTGTCATTGTCCAGGCTGGCCAATCCGATCCCGGCCGCCAGCTTGCCGCCGAAACCGCCGAGATGGTCTTCTGTTCGCCGCGCGATCTTGCCGCCGGTAAGGCGCTCTATGGCGATATCAAGGGTCGCATGAAAGCGATCGGCCGCAACCGCGACCATCTAAAGATCCTGCCCGCCGCCTTCGTCATCGTCGGCGACAGCATCGAGGAGGCCCGCTCTAAGCGCGCCACGCTCGACAGCCTGGTGCATTATGATAGCGCCATTGCCTCGCTTTCGATCGCGCTCGGCCACGACGCTTCCGGCTTCGATCCCGACGCGCCGTTGCCAGCCGATATCCCCGACACCAATGCTAGCAAGACCGGCCGCGCCCAAGTGCTGAAGCTGGCCGCGGAAGAAAATCTGACGGTACGACAGTTGGCACAGCGTTACGGCGGCCATGCCGGCCTTGCCTTCGTCGGCACACCGGCAAGCATTGCCGACGAGATGGAGGGCTGGCTGGACGAGGAGGGCTCGGACGGCTTCAATATCGTCTTTCCCTATCTGCCTCAGGGTCTGCTCGACGTCACCGAACGGCTGGTTCCCGAGCTTCAGCGCCGCGGCCTATTCCGCAGCGAATATGAAGGCACGACGCTGCGAGAACATCTCGGCTTGCCGCGTCCGGAGAACCGGTTCTTTGTATCAGGCGCATGAGGCGACGCTGCGGCGGCACAGCTCCGCGCGGCGAGGAGAAATACCATCAGAACTCGACGGTCCTGTCGTCGAAGCTCAACCGCTCGGGTTCGAATTCCTTTTCGCCGGTCCCGGGATCGAACGCATCGCTTTCTCCCGGCACCAGTTCGAGCGGCCAAACGACGTTGCGGCCGTCGTCAGGATAGAACTGGCGATAGGCCGGCATATTGGCGAGAAGCGTCCTTCCGAGCGCGATACCGAGATCGTAAAGCGACATGCGGAAACAGCTGAGCGAGGGCTGCAGGAACCTTGCGCGCGGGGCGTCGCGGAAGCCGATCACCGCAAGGTCGCGGCCGGGCATCACACCCGATTCCATCAGCCGGCGGTAGAGGCCGATTGCCATCAATTCGTAGATCAGGATCACCGCTGTTGGACGCTCTTTAAGCACCAGCAATTCATGCGCCGCCTGATAGCCGCCGTGTTCGCTCGACTTGACACGGATGACGAGTGACGGGTCGAAGGCGATACCGCGCCGTTCGAGCGCGCGGCGATAACTTTCGAGAAAGACATAGCCGAGATTGACCTCGCTCGATGGTGCAGTGATCGCGATCCGCCGATGGCCGCGCGCGACCAGCCGTTCGACGGCACGGTCGGCGACACCTTCGAAATCGAGATCGATCCAAGGGAAATTGCCTGGGGAAAGGCTGCGGCCGACCGCAATGAAGGGGATTTTTGCCCGAGACAGAAGATCGATGCGCCGGTCGATGCGCTGCATATTCGAGATGATCATCGCATCGACGATTCGCCGAGCCACGATACGTTTCAGATATTCGTGCGGGTCCTCATCGCTGGGGCAGGGCAACATGACGAGGTCGAGCTTGTGGCGGGCAAACACACTTTGCAACCCGCTGGTAACGCCGATGAAGAAGTTGTCGGCATTTTCGACCGCCTCCGTGCTGGATTCGATCATTAGCCCGATGACTTTCGTCTCTCCCTGTCTGAGACTCCGTCCCGACTGGTTGGCGACGTAGCCCAGTTCCTCGGCTGCTGCCAGCACGCGTCGGCGGGTTTCCTCGTTGACATCGGGCTTGCCGTTCAGCGCCCGGGAGACCGTGCCGATTGAAATATCCAGGTGTTCGGCAAGCTGGCGAATCCCTTTCATCGGCTGCGTTGTCCCTCCCACCCGCAATTTCGCATTTGGCGTCTCTTGACATCGCAAAATGTTTCCGCCAACATTCGTAAACGTTTACGGAGTGCGTGTCACGAGGAGAGTTGACGCCATCCCCCGGAGGAAATCGTGAAATTCAGTGCCATTCTGTGCGGGTGCGGAGCTATGTCCAAAGGTTGGTTGCGAGCCATCGCTTCCAACCCGGCTCTGGCCGATTTCATCACTATCGTTGGCCTCGTCGACCTGAACCGGGAGACGGCGGAGAAGCTCGCCGCTGAGTTCGGTCTTGAGGGCGCCGTCATCGGTTCGGAGCTCTCCGCGGTCATCGCCGCCACCGAGGCCGATCTGGTTTTCGACATCGTCATTCCGGCGGCCCGTTACGACGTCGTTTCGACCGCGCTGAAGGCCGGCTGCCATGTGCTCAGCGAAAAGCCGATGGCCGCGTCGCTTGCCGAGGGTGCGGCGCTGATCGATCTTGCCACAGAGACCGGCCGCATCCACGCCGTCATCCAGAACCGACGCTTCATCTCAGGCGTCAGGCGCCTGCGCCGCTTCGTAGACAGCGGGGCGATCGGCGAACTCACCGCCGTCCATTGCGACTTTTTCCTGGCGCCGCATTTCGGCGGCTTCCGCGAAGAGATGGACAATGTTCTGCTTCTCGACATGGCGATACACACCTTCGATGCGGCCCGCTACGTCGCCGACCGGAAGCCACTCGCCGTCTATTGCGTCGAGCGCAATCCAAAGGGCTCCTGGTACCGGCACGGCGCCTCGGCCAATGCCATCTTCGAATTTTCCGACGACGTCATCTTTACCTATCGCGGCTCCTGGTGCGCCGAGGGCGAGCGCACCAGCTGGGAAAGCCAGTGGCGGCTTGTCGGCTCGAAGGGCATGCTCACCTGGGACGGCGAGGAGAGTTTCAGCGCGGCCGTCGGCGGCGAAGAGCCCGGCCTTTTGCGCGGCACTGCTTCCGTAAACGTTCCCGGTCCGGAACACGACGAGGAGACCCATGGGCACGCCAGCGTCATCGCCGATTTCATCGAGGCGATCCGCACCGGCAAACAGCCGGAAACGGTCAATTCCGACAATATCAGAAGCCTTGCCATGGTCTTCGGCGCGATCGAAAGCGCCAAGACCGGCCGGCGCATCGAAATTTCAGCATAGGATGACGTGACGTGAGCAATCCTGCAAAATCCATTCGCATCGGCACCATGGTCAGTGGCAACAACGCCGATGCAGCAACCCGCATCGGCGAGATCGCCGGCATGGGCTTCGAAAGCTTCGAACCCTTCTTCTGGCAGACGACCAAGGGCCAGAACCTTGCCGAGCTCGGCAAGCGCTGCCTTGATGCGATCGGCGACCGCGACATCACCATCTCGACGCTCGGCATGTTCGGCAATCCGCTGGAAGAGAGCGCAATCGACCTGGAGACGCTGCAGGGATGGAAGGATTGCATCGACAACGCCCATCATTTCGGCGCCACCTGCGTTGCCGGCTTCACCGGCCGCATCCGAGGTAAGCCGCTGACCGACAGCTTGCCGCGCTACAAGCAAATCTGGAGCGAGCTTGCCAAGCGCGCTGCCGACAAGGGCATTAAGATTGCCTTCGAGAATTGCGCCATGGACGGCAATTGGGCAAGCGGCGACTGGAACATCGCCCACAATCCCGATGCCTGGGAACTGATCTTCAACGAGACGCCTGACGAGAATATCGGCCTGGAGTGGGAACCCTGCCATCAGATGGTCTATCTGATCGACCCTTTGCCGCAGATCCGCAAATGGGCGCACAAGTTCTTCCACGTCCACGGCAAGGACGCGACCATCCGCTGGGAGGTCATCAAGGAACACGGCATCTTCGGCAAGGAGAAGTTCGTCTTCATGCGCACGCCGGGCTTCGGTGACAGCAATTGGACCGACATCATTTCCGAACTGCGCCTTGCCGGCTGGTCCGGCTCGATCGACATCGAAGGCTGGCACGACCCGGTCTACCGCGACGCGCTTGAAATGACTGGTCAGGTTCACGGGCTGAACTATCTGAAGAAATGCCGGGGCGGAGATTTCGTTGTTGATCCCTGATCGACCGCCTAGGATAGGGCGCCGCCGGGCTGGGAGGCCCGACTGCGCCATGAATGACTAACTTGGTCTTTTCGCGGCGCAGCCGCTTTTTTGGGAGGAAAGCATGAAAAGAATTGCAAGACTGGCGCTAGCGCTCGGCACGGCGATGCTGATGACATCGACCGTCCATGCCGAACAGAAGACCTTCAAGATCTGGTGGTTCGAGGAGCCGACCACGGCTCAGGGCATTGTCTGGAAGAAAGCGCTCGAAGAGTTCAAGACGAAACATCCTGATATCACCGTCAGCTTCGAGCAGAAGACCTTTCAGCAGTTGCAGGCCTCAGGCGGCATGATCCTCAATTCCGATCAGGCCCCCGACGTGCTCGAGTACAACAAGGGCAATGCGACCGCCGGCTTGGTTGCAAGCCAGGGATTGCTGACCAATCTGGATGACTATGTGAAGAAGGAAGGCTGGGACAAGATCCTTAACGAAGGCGATTTTGTCCTAAGCCGTTATGACGAAAAGGGCATCTATGGCTCCGGCCCTGTTTGGGGCGTCTCGGTCTTCGGCGAATATGTTTCGTGCTTCTACAATATTGACATGTTCGAAAAGGCAGGCCTCAAGCCGCCGACGACGCTCGAAGAGTGGGTGGCTGACATGGAAGCCTTCAAGCAGAAGGGTCTCACGCCTCTCGCGCTCGGCGCCATCGACACCAGTGGCCAGCACTTGCTTGCCTCTCTCGCCTATACCAAGGCCGATGACGCCTGGGTCCAGAATTATCAGGGTTTGAAGGCCCCCCTCGACGGCGCACCGTATCTCTATGCGGCGCAGACATTGGTCGACTGGGTGGGCAAGGGCTACATCAACAAGGACTCCACGGGCATGAAGGACCCGGACGCGGCTCTGCTCTTTACCTCCGGCAAGGCGCCGATGTACGTCTCGGGCACGTGGAATCTCGGTACTTTCGCGTCGACCATCAAGGACTTCAAGTGGGGCCAGTTCGTAATTCCGACGCCGAAATATTCGGTCGGCTCGACTGGCAATCTCTGGGTCGTTCCCAAGGGTAGCAAGAATCCGGATCTCGCCGCCGAGTGGATCAGCCTGACCTTGTCGCCGAAGTACCAAGCTGAACTCGGCAATGCCGGCGGTGTGCCGATTGCGGCTGATCTTTCCGCCATCACCAACCCCATCGGCAAGAACGCCGCAGCGGTTTTCAAGCAGATCTCCGACAAAAGCGGCCTCGGCTTCTATCCTGACTGGCCGGTCCCCGGCTACTACGACGTGCTCAATCAGAAAGACACTGGTCTCTTCCAGGGCAGTCTGACTGCCGAACAGTTCGTCGAACAGATTAAGCAGATTTACGACGACGCGCAGGAAAATCAGTAGCGCGACCCTGAACGCTGGGCTGTGCCTCTGGCGCAGCCCATTATGGGAGGCTGAAGGAAGAATGATATGGCCATTTCCAGCCAGCGATGGAGCGACGGTTCACGAAGCTATAGCCTTTACCTCATCCCGGGGGCGGTCGGCTTCATTCTGATCGTGCTCATACCGCAGCTTGCTAATCTCGGGCTGAGCTTCACGGCATGGAAAGGCGTTGGCACGCCGCGACCAGTCGGCCTGCAGAACTATTCTCGCCTGCTTACGGACGACCAATTCTGGGGATCGATGTATCACACGCTGCTGTTCATCGTCTCGATGACCGTGATACCGGTGTGTATCGGCCTGGTGCTGGCCGCTCTGCTGTTCGACTACGTCAGGGACCAATTCGGGGAATGGGTCTCGAGCTTCTTCAGGGCCGGTTTTTACTTGCCGCAGATTCTGCCCGTAACGGTCGCGGGCGTGCTCTGGGGTTGGATTCTCAATCCCGTCGGTGTCATCAACATCACGCTAAAGTCCATCGGCCTTGATAATCTGGCCCAGAACTGGATCGGCGATGCGACATACGCGCTTGCTGCCGTCTCGCTCGTCATAGTGTGGATACAGGTCGGCTATTGTCTGGTGGTTTTCATGGCTGGTCTTTCGCGCATCGACCCTTCTCTCTACGAGGCTGCCGAGCTCGATGGGGCAAACTGGTGGAGCCGGCTGGTGACGATCACCATTCCGCTTCTGGCGCCGGAGATTTTCGTCGTTGTGCTGACCACGCTGATCGCCGCACTTAAAGTTTTTGCGCCAATATTTGTCATCACCGCCGGCGGCCCCGACAATTCCACCCTGGTGCCATCCTATCTGACTTACTACCACTTCTTCACAACGCAACGCGTCGGCTATGCCGCAGCCATCGCGGTCGTACAAACGACTCTGACGATCGGTTTGGCTGTGATTTTTCTACGCTTCCAGAGCCAGCAGGAGGCGAAGGAATAGATCATGGCTTACTCGGTTCTCAGCGATGGTACGACTAAGGCAAGGGCGACGGCGGCAGCCGATCGCGCGCGACGCGATCCCATGCGGTGGGTGGTGCTGGCCACTCTTATTCTACTCCTCGCCTTTACGCTCTTTCCGTTTTTCCTTGCTCTGCTCAACGCCGTCAAGGCAAGCGCCGAATACGCAGTCGGCGGGCCGCTTTCGATTCCTCGGTCGATCGATCTCACGGCGATCGAAAAATTCTGGACGGTGTCTGATTTCAGTCGCAAGCTGCTTAACAGCCTGGTGATCAGTCTCGGTGTGTCGGTGTTGGGGGTACTGATAAGCCTGTTCAACGCCTATGCGATCGGGGTCGGCAAGGTGCCGGGTTCACGCGTGATTTTGGTGGTCTTTCTTCTCGGCATCATGGTGCCGCAGGAGTCGATCATTTACCCGCTTTACTACATGGCAAAAGCAAGCGGCCTCTATGATACGCAGCTTTCCGTGATCATCATTTTCGCGGTCCTGCAAAGCGCCTTCGGGACTTACCTGCTCTCGACCGTGCTGAGTACCTTTCCCAAGGAAATCCTCGAAGCGGCGGAGATGGATGGCTCGACCCACTGGAAAACGCTGTGGTTCGTAGTCGTCCCGATGCTGAGGCCAACGCTCATGGTCCTGGGAACCTTCTTTTTCATCTGGACTTGGAACGAATTCTTGATCCCGCTCGTCATGCTGGTGTCCAACAACAACCAGACAGTCTCGGTCGCCATGGGCCTAACCCGCGGTCAAAACATGTCGGACCCGGTGCTGCAGGCCTCCGCGGCTTTCCTGGGTATAATACCGACCGTGATCTTCTTCTTGATCTTCCAGCGCACGCTAACGCGCGGCATCGCCGCCGGAGCAGTCAAATGACGACGTCTTTCACGCTTAGCTATCTCATCGGTCCCGGTTGGGAACCAGCAAGGTTTTCGGTATGAGCCAGGACATCCAAATCGAACTCTTGGGCATCGAGAAGCACTACGGCGCCTTTCACGCGCTGAAGAACGTCAACCTTTCAATTCCCAAGGGCACGTTCGTGGCGCTGGTCGGTCCGTCCGGATGCGGCAAGTCCACGTTGCTCCGTTCGCTTGCCGGGCTGGAAAAAATTACCGGCGGCACGCTGAAGATTGCCGGCAAGGTGATGAACGACGTGCCGCCGCGGTCGCGCGATATCGCCATGGTTTTTCAGAGTTACGCCCTCTATCCGCATATGACGGTGGAACAGAACCTGACCTATTCGCTAAAAATGCACGGCGTCCCTAAGGCTGAGGCAAAACAGAAAGCCGAGGAAGTCGCTGTCATCACCGGTCTTTCCCGGCTGCTCGACCGTTATCCGCGCCAGCTTTCCGGAGGCCAGCGCCAGCGCGTCGCCATGGGCCGCGCCATTATCCGTAACCCCCAGGCCTTCCTGTTCGACGAGCCGCTTTCCAACCTTGATGCCGCGCTGCGTGTCTCGATGCGCAAGGAAATCCGGTCCTTGCACGACCGGCTGGGCGCCACCTTCGTTTACGTCACCCACGACCAAGTCGAAGCGATGACCATGGCCGACCATGTGGTGGTGATGCGCGACGGCATCATCGAACAACAGGGCGCGCCGCTTGAACTCTACGACCGGCCAGCCAACCGGTTCGTTGCCGGGTTCATCGGTTCGCCGGCAATGAATTTCATTCCCGCGATCGCCGCGGAAGACGGCAAGTGCCTGATCCTGGATTTCGGGGCGGTGAAGCAGAAGCTTGCGATATCACGCGCTATCGAGCCGGGGCGCACGCTCGTCGCCGGCATCCGGCCGGAGCATATCGGCGTCGTCGCGCCTGGAGAGGGCAGCTTCGATGTCCCGATCGCCTTCGTCGAATCGACCGGCTCCGCGACCTTCATCGTGGCCGAGACCCAGCCGGAGCTGACGATCGTCGAGACGCGGCGCGACAGGGTCAAGGCAGGAGACATGATCGGGATTTCGGTCGATCCGGACCAGATTCATTTGTTCGATGCATCGACGGATCGCCTGATATAACATCCTTCATTCAAGGGCGGGCGGCTTCATAAAACCATCATCGGTCTCTGCGAAGGGAGTGGCTCCGCACGATTCACTTCGTCATATCTGCAGCATCCGGATTTCCACATGACATCTTCTCCGATATCAGCGCGCCTTTCCCCCAATGCGTCATCCCGCCTCATCGTTCTTGCCGAAACGGTGTTGAAGGCGGGCGAGACGGCCCGGGCTTCGCTCAGGCGGCGAACATCCGGGGAAATGCTCGCCAAGGCGCCGCGAGATTACCAGACCGAGATCGATGTCGCCGTCGAGCGGATTATCGTCGATGAGATGATCAAGGCCTTTCCGGATTATGCCATCCAGGGCGAGGAAGCCGTCGGCAACCGCACGGCCGGGCCGGAAACGCCGATCATCTATATCGACCCGATCGACGGCACCACCAATTACGCCTGGGGCCTCCCGCATTTCGGCATGACGATCTCAATCGCCGAAGGCGGCAGGCTCGTTGCCGGCGTCGTCTATGATGCCATGCTGGATGAGCTGTTCAGCGCCGAGCTCGGCGGCGGGGCTTATCTCAACGGCGAACCGATCCGCTGCGCCAATGTCGCGGACATCGAGAACGTGCTGATCGGCGCCGGTCTGCCGATCCCGGGCCAGGTGAAGGCGGTTGCGGAAGAAACCTATTTCGGTGCCATCAAACGCCTGATGGCCAATACAGCAGGCGTGCGCCGCCTGGGCTCGGCCGCACTGTCGATCGCCTATGTCGCCTGCGGCCGGCTGGATGGCTTCTTCGAGGACGGACTGTCGATCCATGATTTCGGCGCCTCGGCGCTGATGGTCGAAGAGGCAGGCGGTATCGTCACCCGGTTTTCCGGGGCCGCGGTCGACGGACGCGGCGATATCGTGGCCGCCAGCACGGCGCTGCATCCCTGGCTGCTGGACGGTTTCCGGACGAAGGCATGAACCGGCGCCATGCGGCGGACTCCCGTATGGAAATCTGCGATGTCAGACACTATCTCTGGGCAAACAAGGAGATATCCATGACCGAAGAACGTGCAGTGCTCGCCGGTGGTTGCTTCTGGGGCATGCAGGACCTCATCCGCCGGTACAAGGGCGTGATTTCCACCCGCGTTGGCTATACCGGCGGCGATGTGACCAATGCCACCTATCGCAACCACGGAACCCACGCCGAGGCGATCGAAATCGTTTTCGATCCCGCAAGGATCAGCTACCGCGAAATCCTCGAATTCTTCTTCCAGATCCACGATCCGAGCACGCGCAACCGCCAGGGCAACGACGTCGGCACGAGCTATCGCTCGGCGATCTTCTACGTCAGCCCCGAGCAGGAGCGCGTCGCCAGGGATACGATCGCTGATGTCGACGCATCCGGCCTGTGGCCCGGCAAGGTCGTCACCGAGGTCGTGCCGGTCAGCGATTTCTGGGAGGCCGAGCCCGAGCACCAGGACTATCTGGAGCGGATTCCGAACGGTTATACCTGTCACTTCGTCCGGCCCGGCTGGAAACTGCCGGTCCGCCAGAAGATCGCCTGAGCCGATCAGGCTCTCATCGCCGCACGGCTGGTTTCCAGAAGTGCGGCGATCAGGTTTGCTCGCGGCGAAGCGCGCGTAGCGACAATGCCGACCGTGCGCACGGCAGAGGCGCGGGGAAGGGGCAGCTTGACGATATCGAGACCGGCCGGCCAGGGCGGCGCCCAATCCGGCACGATCGAGATCCCGAGACCCCGATTGACCATCACCGCGATCGCCTCCAGCGCGTCGAGTTCGTAACGCTCGACTGGTCTGATGCTGACCTCACGCAGATATTCGTCGGCGATATGACCGCCCCACTGGTTGCGGTCGTAGCGGATGAAGGGCCGGGCCTTCAACAGTTCGAGCGGATCCGCGCCCTGACAGTCACGCGGGGCAATCAGCACGAGCGGTTCCTGGCGCAGCGTGTTGAAGGTCAGCGTCTTCTGCATCGGAAATCGCGGTTCGATGACGAAGGCTGCGTCCAGCATGCCGTTCAGGACCTCGGTATAGAGGTCCATCGAAGCGCCCGGCTTGATGAATATCTCGATCAGCGGATAATCCTCGGCGAGACGGTGGAGAATGTCGGGAATGATGCCCGTCAGCGCCGTATTGATGGCGCCGATCCGCATCTCGCCCGAAATCATCGCGGTGCCGGCCATCGCCTTCAGATCGCGTGTATCGCGCACCAATTCCCTGCAGCGTTCGAGAATGGCAAAACCCGCCTCGCTCAGCCGCATGACACGGCCGGAGCGCATCAGCAGCCGCACCCCGAGCTCGGCCTCCAATGCGCGAATGCGCTGGGCAACGGCGGCCGGCGTGAGGTTCAGCCGCTGAGCGGCCTCCGCCAGCGAATGGCGCTCGGCAACGACGATGAAGGTTTCGAGAAAACGTGTGTCCATCGATAGTTTTTCTATCTCTTGAACCGTGCAAAAGCGATATTTTATTTACGATCCTTTTCTCCGAAAGATGGTCCGGTCATATAGGAGACAACCGGATGGATTTCGGCCTGAAGGATAAGACGGCCCTGGTGCTCGGCGCTGGCGGCGGACTGGGCGGCGCGATTGCCGCCAAGCTTGCGCGCGAAGGCGCCAGAATTGCAGCAGTGGATATCGATCTCGCCGCCGCCGAGAAGACCGTTGCCACAATCGAATCCGAAGGCGGCAAGGCGCTGGCGCGGCAATGGGATCTTTCCGATCTCGGCTCGATCGAGGCGCATGTCGCTGCGATCGAACGCCGGTTTGGCCCGGTCGATATCCTCGTCAACAATACCGGCGGCCCGCCGCCGACCACCGTCTCCGGCCAGGACACAGCCCTCTGGAATCAGTATTTCCAGAGCATGGTGCTCTCCGTCATATCCATTACCGATCGCGTGCTGCCAGAGATGCGGGCGCGCAAATGGGGGCGCATCGTCACATCGACCTCATCGGGCGTGGTCGCGCCGATCCCCAATCTCGGCATCTCGAACGCACTGCGCCTGTCTCTTGTGGGATGGTCGAAAACCCTGGCGCGCGAGGTCGGGCGCGACGGCATCACCGTCAACATCGTCCTGCCGGGCCGCATCGCCACCGGCCGCATCACCTTTCTCGACGAGCAGAAGGCCAAACGCGAAAACCGCCCCATCGATGACTTCGTCACTGAGAGCACCAGCAGCATTCCGCTCGGCCGTTATGGCCGGCCGGAAGAGTATGGGAATGTCGTCACCTTCCTGGCGAGCGAAGCGGCCTCCTATCTCACAGGATCGGTGATCCGTGTCGACGGCGGCATGATCCAGAGCATCTGACAGAAACCGGATTGGACCCAAGAACCGTGGCCCTTAGTACTGAAGCGATAGCAACCCTTAAGACCGTCTCGACGGCGACACTGACAACCGTTCTTCTGAAGAAGGGCCTGCGGAACGTCTGGATACGCGGCGCCACTCCCTTGAAGCCCGGCCAGCCGCGTATCGTCGGCCCGGCCTTCACGCTGCGCTTCGTGCCGGCCCGCGAAGATCTGGCGACACCGGCATCCTGGGCCTCGCCGATCTCGACGCGCGCCGCAATCGAGGCGATGCCGGAAGGCTGTGTCGCCGTCGTCGATGCGATGGGCGTCACCGATGCCGGCATCTTCGGCGATATCCTCTGCGCCCGCATGCAGAAGCGGGGCGTTGCCGCCCTCGTCACCGACGGCGTGGTGCGCGACCTTGCCGGCGTGCTCGACACCGACCTGCCGGTCTGGTGCCGCGGCGTCGCTGCGCCCCCCTCGGTCGCCGGCCTCACCTTCGTGGCCTGGCAGCAGCCGATCGGTTGCGGCGGCGTCGCTGTTTTCCCCGATGACATTATCGTCGTCGACCAGGACGGCGCCGTGCTGATCCCCGCCGGTCTGCTCGACGCGGTGCTGGCCGAAGCGCCCGAACAGGAACGTATGGAAGCCTGGATCATGACCAGGATCGACGAAGGCACGCCGTTGCCCGGACTTTATCCGATGAACGCCGAAACCAAGGCGCTCTACGAGGCCTCGAAGAAATAGCCTGCAGGTCAACGCGGATTGATAAAGGATCGCGGCTCGCGGCCCTTGTTTTAGAGCTAATGGCGAGGTGCGTAATCCAGACCGCCGTCGATCCGCGCCGGGCGCCCGTTCAGGAAAAGCTCGCCGATACGCGGCGCCGAGCGGGCGATCACCTTGCCGCGGCGGATCACCGCCAGCCGGTTCGGCTTCAGCCGCAGCGCTTCCAGCGTATCGCTCGCCTGGAGGATGACGAGGTCGGCGTTGCATCCCTTCTCCAGACCGTAGCCTGCAAGGCCCATCGTCTTCGCCGAATTGACGGTCAACGCGTCGAAGATTTTCTTCTTGTCGTCGATGCCGGCCATCTGGGCGACATGGATCGCCATATGGCCAACCTCAAGCATGTCGCCCGATCCCATCGAATACCAGGGGTCCATGACGCAATCGTGCCCGAAGGAGACGTTGAGCCCGGCATCCATCAATTCCCTCACGCGGGTCATGCCGCGGCGTTTCGGATAGGTATCGTGCCGGCCCTGCAGCATGATGTTGATCAACGGATTGGGGATGACGTTGATCCGAGCCTCCGCCATTAGCGGGATGAGCTTGGAGACATAATAATTGTCCATCGAATGCATCGAGGTCAGATGCGAGCCTGCGACGCGTCCCTGGAGGCCGAAACGGATGGTTTGCGCAGCCAGCGTCTCGATGTGGCGCGAGAGCGGATCGTCGGTCTCGTCGCAATGCATATCGACCGGCAGGCCGCGATCGGCAGCGATACGGCAGAGCGCCTCGACCGACGCCGTCCCTTCGCCCATCGTCCGTTCAAAGTGGGGAATGCCGCCGACGATGTCGACGCCCATGTCGAGGGCCCGGCTGAGTGCGTCGATCGCGCCGGGAGAGCGGTAATAACCGTCCTGCGGGAAGGCGACCAATTGAAGATCGATATAGGGCGCGACCTTCTCGCGAACCTCGATCATCGCCTCGACGGTCACCAGCCTGGCATCGCTGGTATCGACATGGCTGCGAATGAAGAGCAGGCCTTGTGTGACCGCCAGATCGCAATAGCGCAGCGCGCGATCGACCAGCTCTTCCTTCGTCACGATCGGGCGCAACTCCCCCCAGAGCGCGATGCCTTCGAGCAGGGTACCGGAAACGTTCATGCGCGGCAGGCCGAGCGATAGGGTAGCGTCCATATGAAAATGCGGATCGACGAAAGGCGGGCTGACCAACCTGCCGGTTGCGTCGATTTCTTCGCCCGCCTGTGCTTGAAGATCGCGCTCCACGGCGATGATCCTGTCGCCCTCGATGCCAATATCGATGCCGGTGCGGCCGTCGGGGAGATTTGCATTTCTGACGATCAGATCGAACATCGGAACCTCGTTGGATGTCAGCGGTCTCAGCGCTCGCCACGGCGATAGGGCTGCATCAGCGCCTGCGGAACGCGGGCGCGGCGGGCCATGACGGCAAGCGCGGCGATGGAAAGGATATAGGGCGTCATCAGGAAGAGCTGATAGGGCACGAGCCCGCTCAGCGCGGTTTGCAGCCGAAGCTGGAAGGCATCGAAGAAGGCGAAGAGCAAGGCGCCGAACAGAGCGCGGCCCGGGCGCCAGGAGGCGAAGACGACGAGCGCGATGCAGATCCAGCCGCGCCCCTGCACCATTGTGGGAAAGAAGCTGTTGAATGCCGACAAGGTCAGGAAGGCGCCACCCATTCCCATCAGCGCGCTGCCGGCGATGACCGCGCCGTAACGCACCTTCATCGGATTGACGCCCTGGGCTTCCGCCGCATGCGGGTTCTCGCCCGTCATGCGGATCGCAAGCCCCACGGGCGTGCGGAAGATGATGTAGGCCATCAAGAGGGCGATCGCGATCGCAAGATAAGTCGGCGCCGTCTGCGTGAAGAAAGCCGGACCGATGAAAGGCAGCGTCGAGAGGCCGGGAATGGCGATCGGCTGGAACGGCACGATGGTGGGCGGCGTATTGGCAAGCGGCACGATCAGCCGGAAGACGTAATAACTGAAGCTCGACGCAAACAGCGTGACGCCGAGGCCGGAGACATGCTGGGAGAGGCCGAGTGTCACTGTCAGCCCCGCATGCAACAGGCCGAAGACGCCGCCAGCTATCGCCGCAATCAGCAGGCCGGTCCAGAGATCGGCGCCGTGATAGACGGAAAGCCAGCCGATCATCGCTCCGAATGTCATGATGCCTTCGATGCCGAGATTGAGCACGCCGGCCCGTTCGCAGAGCAGGGCGCCGAGCGTGCCGAAGATCAGCGGCGTGGCGATGCGCAGGATTGCCGCCCAGAGCCCTGATGAAGCGATGATATCGAACAGCTGCATCATCGCCGGATCCTGTATTGGGTGAAGAACAATGCGATCAGCATCGTCAGCAGCGAGAGCGCCACCGTGACGTCGGCGATATAGGTCGGGATGCCGAGGCCCCGGCTCATGCCGTCGGCGCCCACGAACATGGTGGCGGTGAAAATGGCGGCGAAGACGACGCCCAGTGGATTGAGGTTGGCGAGCATGGCAACGACGATGCCGGCATAGCCGAAACCGGGCGACAGATCGGTCGTCACGTAACCCTTGACGCCCATGACCTCGATCGCTCCCGCAAGCCCCGCAAGCCCACCCGAGAGACAGGCGACCTTCACCAACGTCCTGCCGAGCGGCACGCCTGCGAAGATCGCGCCGGCGGGATTGAGGCCTGCGGCGCGGGACTGCATGCCGAACACGGTGCGCGACTGGACGAAGTGGACGACGACGGCAAGGGCGATCGCGATCGCCAAGCCGATATGTAGGCGCGAGCGGGCGATCAACTTCGGCAGCATGGCGTGATCGCTGACGGACTGCGACTGCGGCCAGCCGAAGGCGAGCGGATCCTTGAGAACGCCATCGATGAGCATCGAGACGAAAAGCACAGCGATGAAGTTGAGCAGCAGGCTGGTGACGACCTCATCGACGGAAAAACGCAGCCTGAGCCAGAGCGGAATCAGGATCAGCACCATGCCGGCAATGGCGCCGATCAACAGCAGGAGCGGAATGAGAATAGGAGCGGGAAGATTGCCCAGCAGTTTCGAACTTGCCGCCGCAACGGCGATGGCGCCGAGATAGAACTGGCCTTCGGCGCCGATATTCCAGAGGCGCGCCCGAAAGGCGACGGCAGCGGCAAGCCCCGTCAGCATCAGCGGCGTTGCCCGCGTCAGTGTTTCGGTCGCCGACAACCGCGAGCCGAAGGCGCCGGTCAGGATGCGCCAGTAGGCATCGAGAACAGGCGCGCCGGCGATCGCAATCAAGATGCCCGCCAGCGCCAGTGCTGCAATAACCGCGACGACAGGCGTGAATATCAGCAGAGAAAGCGGACGATGCTCGCGGCGCTCAAATCGCATGGCCGGCCTCCGATGTTTCCTGCCATTCGCCGGCCATCATCAGCCCCAGCCTGCGAGCATCGGCGCTCTCGGCCTCGACGGGCGGTGACAGGCGGCCGCCGACGATCGCCTGTATGCGATCGGCAAGCGCGATCACTTCGTCGAGGTCCTCCGAGATCAGCAGCACGGCGGTTCCCTGCCGGCGGGCTTCGAGCAGGCGTGCATGCACGGCGGCCACCGCACCTTCGTCGAGGCCCCGGGCAGGCTGCGCGGCAATCAGGATACGCGGCCGCCGATACAGGCTGCGCCCGAGGATGAGCTTCTGCATATTGCCGCCTGAAAGCAGCCGGGTACGGATGGCCGGGCCGCCGCCGCGAACATCGAACCCGTCGATGATCTCCCTGGCAAAAGCCATGCCGGCCTTGCGGTTGACGAGACCGCGGCGCGAGAAGGCGGGCGAAGCAATGCGCTCCAGCACGGCGTTTTCCCAGATCGCCATTTCCCCGATCACGCCCTCATGGTTGCGGTCCTCGGGAATGCGGCCGATACCGGCTTCGACGACATCGGCGACGCCGAGATTGCCGATTGCTTCCCCGAACAGCCGAAGGTCGCCGCCGCTGCGCGCCAGCGTGCCGGAAAGAAGATGCGCCAATGCCGCCTGGCCATTGCCTGAAACGCCGATGATGCCGAGGATCTCTCCCTGATGCAGCCGGAAGCTGATCGATTTCAGCCGGTCGACGCCGCCGGTGTGTACCGTCACGCCGTCAGCCTCGAGGGCGACGGCCCCCGGTGTCGATGGCTCGCGCACGGGCCGTGTCACGCGCCGCCCGACCATCAGTTCGGCGAGCTCCGCCTTGCTGGTTTCCGATGCCCTGCGTTCGGCGACCATCTTGCCGGTGCGTAAGACCACGATGCGGTCGGCCGCAGCCATCACCTCGTCAAGCTTGTGCGAGATAAAGATCAGCGACAAGCCCTGACGGGCCATCTCCTTCAGTGTCGTGAACAACCGCTCGGCCTCGAGGTTGGTCAGCACCGCCGTCGGCTCGTCGAGGATCAGGATGCGGGCGTCGTTGTAGAGCGCCTTGAGGATTTCGACACGCTGCTGCTCGCCGACCGAGAGGTCGCCAAGCCGGGCATCCGGATCGACCTTGAGGCCGAAGCGCTCGGAAATGGCCAAGAGCTTCTTGCGCGCCGCTGAAGTCGCCGAACGCCAGGACCACAGCCCCTGCGTGCCGGTCATGACATTTTCGAGAACGCTCAGATTGGGCGCCAGTGAGAAGTGCTGATGCACCATGCCGACGCCGGCGCGGATCGCCGCACGCGGCTTGCCCTGCGGCACCTCCGTGCCATCGATGAGTATTCGGCCGGTATCCGGCATGTAATGGCCGAAAAGAATGCTCATCAGCGTGGTCTTGCCGGCACCGTTCTCGCCGAGGAGGGCAACGACCTCTCCTTTGGCAAGGGTCATGGAAATATCGTCATTGGCAAGATTGCCGCCGAAGCGCTTGCTGACGCCTGTTATCTCCAGTACCGGCCCGGTCATGACGGCAGTCCCGCCACCGGAAACCGATGCTGCCACCGTCCCTCAGCCTCCAGGCGGGCGGCCAGCGACAGCAGGCGCGGCTCGTGACCCATGGGCGCCATGATCTGCACCGGCAGCGGCATGGCATGCTCATCCTGTCCGAAAGGCAGAGTCAAAGCAGGAAAACCCGAGATGTTGGCGAGGCAGGCAAGCGGCGCAAATGCCGTCATCCGCTCGAGATGCAGATCCGTGTCGGGATGATCAGACGGAAAGGACCCAATCGCAAGAGGCGCGGACGCCAGCATCGGCATCAGGACGCAGTCGACCCTGTCGAACAGCGCCCAAAGGGCGGCGCTCACCAGGACTGCATCGTTGAGCGTGTTCCAGAGGACGGTGGCCGAAAGCCCCCGTCCACGCGCCGCGAAAGCCTGTGTCAGAGGCTCGGCCCTGCTCTCATCGAGAGCCGCTGCCTTGATGAGCGCGGCGAGGTTGACGCAGACGATATCGGCAAAGGCGTGGCCGCTGGCGGCGACGCTCCATTCGAACTCGGCCCAGACCAGCGGAACGATCGCGTGTCCGTCGCTCTCCAAAAGGCGCGCCGCGTCTTCGACTGCTTCAAGCCGGCTACCCTCAGTCGGATAGGCCGGCCCGGTATCGGTCAGCAGGCCGATCCGCAGACGACCCTTATCGATATCGACAGGGGAGGGATCCGGAACAGGCCCGCGCGAATTGCCGCCCAGCCGGCTGAAAATCAGCGCTGTATCGCGCACCGAGCGGCAGACCGCCAATTCGCTGGCGATGCCGGCGAGGTGGTTGCCGAAGGATGGCCCGCCCGGCATGGCGCCGCGCGTCGGTTTCAGTCCGACAAGGCCGCAGCAGGCGGCAGGCACACGGATCGAGCCGCCGGCGTCGGTGGCATGGGCTATCGCGACGATCCCGGCTGCAACCGCTGCCGCCGCGCCGCCGGAGGAGCCGCCGGCGGTGCGGGCCGGATCGAGCGGGTTGCGGCAGACAGGCCCAATCGCCGGTTCGCTGGCAAGCGACAGGCCGAATTCCGGGCTCGTCGTCAGGCCGAACAGACAGAAGCCCGCGTCGCGGAACCGGGAAGCGAGATCGGAATCGGCTTCGCCGCCCTTTCGTTCGAAGAGGCGGGAACCGGCCGTGACCGGCAGCCCGGCAAAGGGACCGCCGAGATCCTTCGCCAGGGTCGGCACACCGGCAAAGGGCCGGGCGGCAAAATCGCCGGGCGCGCTCTGCCGTTCCTGGTCGCAGACATGCGCTGCGGCAAGTCCGATGGCGGCATCGAGATAGACGATCGCGCCGAGCGACTCATGCCGTGCAGCTCTCTTGAGGGAAGTCTGCATCGCTTCTGCAGCGCTCAGGCCGCCATGCCTGATCGCTGCCGCCAGATCCGTCGCGTCGTCCTGCATGAGCCGAACTACTTCGGCTCGTCCATCATCTTCGGAACTTCGAAGGTGCCGGCCTTGATCTCGGCGCGCTTGGCCTCCATCGCCGCCTCCGCCTCGGCGGGCGCCACGCCCTTGACGAAGACGATGTCGCTGCCGCCTTCCTTCATCAGGCCGTAAGACGTGTAGTTCCGGCCCACCGGTTTTCCGGCCGCGACATCGGCGATCGCAGCGTTCAGGATCGGGCGGAAGTACCACATGGCATTGGCAAACACAGTATCTGGATAACGCGGGGTGTAATCGATCAGCGAGCCGACCGATTTAATGCCGCGTTCCTTGGCCGCGTCGGCCGTGTCGATGCGCTCGCCGAACAGGATGTCGGCGCCGGCGTCGATTTGGGCAAGACCGGCTTCGCGGGCCTTCGGCGGGTCGAAGAAGGTGCCGATGAACGAGACGAGGTGCTTTACGTCCGGGTTGACCGCCTTGACGCCCGCGGCAAAGGCGTTGATCAGCATGTTGACCTCGGGGATCGGAATGGCGCCGACCGAACCGACGACGTTCGACTTGGTCATCTTGCCCGCCAGCATCCCGGCCAGATAGGCGCCGTCATGGTTCCAGGTGCCGAAGACACCGAAATTGTCGCCGGCCTGCTCGCCGCTCGAACCCAGCACGAAAGCGGTATCGGGATAGTCGGCCGCGACCTGCCGGGCCTCCTTTTCCACCGCATAGGCCTCGCCGATGATCAGCTTGTTGCCCTGTTCGGCGTATTCGCGCATGGCGCGGGGATAATCGGTGCCGGAGACGCCCTCGGAGAAGACATATTCGATGGCGCCGTCCTTGGCCGCGTCCTGGAGGGCCTTGTGCAGACAGGAGTTCCAGGCATTTTCAACCGGCGAGGCATGAATGCCGGCAACTTTCAGCGGCGCAGCCGCCCTTGCGAGCGGGGCGAAGCCGCTGACGCCGAGCGCAATGCCCGACGCGATCACTGCCCGGCGTGAAATCAGGATGTCTTTGGTCATTGACTGTTCCCCTTTTTTTACCGTCTGGTTCAAAAATCATAGTAGCGCCCAAAAATGTGTCAAGCGGCGAACAGGCTTAAAAATCAGGCTGATGGCCGCCGCAACCTGGCAGAAAGAACGAGACGTCGCAGGCCTGCACGCGCGGTGCCGCCGTGCTTCTCGAGCCGGATCTGCAGGGCTTGGCGCGACGAGTCCGGCAGGATATGCATAGAACTATCGGGTTGGGGAAATTGAAATGGGTGAAGAAAAAGAAGACGCCTCGCGGCGGCCGATCGCGAGCCGGTCGTCGTCCTTGGCGGTCGCGCTCATCCGTCGCCTTCTCGTGCTGTTCGTCCGGATCATGGTCGGCGCCCGGAGCGAGTGGCGGGGCTGTGCGCCCGACCTCCGCCGCCGCATCTATTTCGCCAATCACAATAGTCATGTCGATACCGTTGCCGTTATGGCTGCCCTACCTTGGCCGGTGCGGCGGCTGACCCATCCGGTGGCGGCGCGCGACTATTGGGGAAGGAGCGCCTTGCGCCGTTTCATCGCCGAGAAAGGCCTGCGCGCCGTCCTGATAGACCGCAAGCCTCTGCCCGACAGCAACCCGCTGGAGCCGGTCGAGCGTCTGCTCGAGGAGGGGCGCTCGGTCCTGATCTTCCCGGAAGGGACAAGAAGCGCCAGCGAGGAGATCGCCCCTTTCCGCAGCGGCATCTATCGCCTTGCCTGCCGTTTCCCCGATGTCGATCTCGTGCCGATCCATCTCGACAATCTTCAGCGCATCCTGCCCAAGGGAAGCTGGCTCATCGTGCCGATCACCTGCACAGCGCGCTTCGGCAAGCCGCTGCGCGTCGAACCGGGGGAAGGAAAGGACGCGTTCCTGGACCGCGCCCGTGCGGCAGTCATCGAGTTAGCGGACGGAAAGCACATCGCATGACCAGCTTTTTCTCCATCGTGCTTGCCGCAATCCTCGGCCTGCTGGCGGTGGCCTCGGCCATCGGCTTCATCCTTCAGCGGCGCGCAACCAAGCCCGCATCCGTCGCTACCGTCCACAATCTCAACGCCCGAATTCGCTCATGGTGGATCATGGTGGCGATATTCGGCGGAGCGATCCTGCTCGGCGATACCGCGGTGGTCGTCCTGTTTGCATTCCTGTCGTTCATGGCGCTTCGCGAATTCTGGACGCTGACACCATCGCGGCGCGGCGATCACCTGGCGCTGTTCCTATCCTTCTTCGTGGTCCTGCCGGTGCACTACGTGCTGCTCGGGACACTCTGGTACGGCCTCTTCGCGATCTTCATCCCGGTCTATGCCTTCCTGATCCTGCCGGCGGTGGCGACCTTGACGGGCGATGTCAACGAATTCCTGGCGCGCACCGCGAGGGTGCAATGGGGATTGATGCTGACGGTCTATTCGATCAGCCATGCTCCCGCACTTCTGATGCTGGAGACCGGCACGCCCTCGGCCCTCCTTCTCGTCTATCTCGTCATCGTGGTGCAGCTCAGCGACGTCTTCCAATATGTCTGGGGCAAGCTTCTCGGAAAGCACCGTTTCTCGCCGAACATTAGCCCCTCAAAGACGCTCGAAGGCCTGTTCGGCGGCGGCGCATCGGCCATCCTGGTGGGAACGCTGCTCTATCGCCTGACGCCATTCTCTCCCCTGCAGGCGGCGGCGGTCAGCACCGTCATCGTCGTTGCGGGCTTCTTCGGCGGTTTCGTGCTCTCGGCCATCAAACGCGACCTCAACGCCAAGGACTGGGGCTATGTGATCGAGGGTCACGGCGGCGTGCTCGACCGCTTGGACTCCATCACCTTCGCGGCACCGCTGTTCTTCCACATCGTTCGCTACTGGTTCACCACCTGAGGCGAACATCCGGAGCTGGGCCGATCGTTCAATACCGGCCGATGTCCTCCAGGCTCTCGAACAGCCGGCGCTGAACATCCTGCTCCTGCCTGCCGATGGCGGTCATCAACTGGCTCATCGTTCCCCGCAGGCCGTGCAACTCGTCCACCAGCTCCATGACGATATCGACGCCAGCTTCGTTGACGCCCATGTGTGCCATGAGGTCCAGGATCAGCCGGGCACGCGCGACGTCGGCGTCGCGAAATTGCCGCTGCCCGCCCGATATCTCGGGGATCAGCCAACCCTGTTCGATCCAGAGTTCGAGCTGGTCGATCTCGATTTTCAAACAAAGACGGAATTCGAGATCATCCATGATCAAGTCTCCATGTTCTTCCTCGGATCATATGGATTTGCCGTCGCCCATTCCTTCACCAGGGCTGTCAGCCGTTCGTCGGGATTGTCAGGCAGCACGATCTTCAAAGTGACATAGACATCACCGTGACCGCCGCCGCGTTTGGCAGCACCTTTGCCCTTGAGACGCAGAACCTTGCCCGTATTCGAGTGTGGGGGCAGTGTCAGGTTGACCGGTCCCGACGGTGTCGGTGCCCGGACCTTGCCGCCGAGCACGGCTTCATCAAGCGAAATCGGCAATTCCAAGCGAATATCGTCGCCGTCGCGGGTGAAGAAGCGGTGAGGGCTCACGCGGATTTCGATGAGCGCATCACCCGGTGGCCCGCCGCCAATGCCCGGCTCGCCCTTGCCGCGCAGCCGCAAGGTCTGGCCGTCGCGGGTACCGGGCGGGATCTGCACATCGAGCTGCGGCCCGCCCGGCAGCTTGATCCCGGTCCTGGTGCCGTTGACCGCCTCGATAAAGTCGACCTCCAACGAGAAACGCCGGTCGTGGCCTTGGCTGCGCATCCTGCCGCCGCCGGTACGGCGCGAAAAGAAATTGGCAAAAGAATCGCTGGCATCGCCGAAATCGGCAAAGCCGGAACTGTTGTGATAGGGATTATCGGCACCGCTCGCCGAGGCATAGTCACGGTAATAGCTGCGCTGCGCCCGCTCGGCCCCCGTCATATCGATTTCGCCGCGATCGAAGCGGCCGCGCTTTTCCTCATCGCTCAAAATCTCATAGGCGGTCGAAATTTCCTTGAACCGTTCCTCGGCTTTTTTGTCGCCGGGATTAAGGTCGGGGTGTAGTTTCTTGGCGAGCTTGCGGAATGCGCTTTGAATGTCTTTTTGTGTCGCATCCCGCTTCACGCCCAGAAGCTCATAGGGATCCTGGCTCATGCATAACTCCGGTCAAGGCAGTCGATACTGCCGGTTGGCTTGGGAAAGATATAGGTTCTCAGGCCGCCGCCGGGGAGGGGAGGCGGCGGAAGATCAGAGCGGCCCCGTATCTTCCGCTCGAGACGTCAAGCCTTCGGCGTGATCGGGCCGCCGGTCGATGAGAACCGAGCATCCGGCATGACGCACGACCTTCTCGACGATCGAGGAGAAGACGTAGTCGGTAATATCGCTCACATGCGATGACAGCAGGATGAGATCGGCCGAGGTCTCCCTGGCGAGTGCGACCAGCGCGGAGGCGGCAACGCCGATACGGACCTCGACCCTCGCCGGAATCCCGAGTTCCCTGCAGAGGGCTGCCAGTTTCTTTTCGGCGTCGACGATGGCGGTCGTTTCGAAAGCCTCGGGAAGCTCCGTCAGGTGACGGTGCGGGATATTCTCGATGACGTGCGTGACAACAATGTTGCCGCCCTCGTCAACAAGTGCTGCAGCCCGGCGCAGAAGGCGGTTTGCCGTTTGCCGGGAACCCATGCCGATACCGCAGATGATCGTCCGATACATTGATTCAATATCCCCGAATCTGAAGGTCGTACCGATTATGCCGGCATCGACTGGCCCTGCTTTGACCGATATCAAGCAGAAATACTACGACATCGCAACGCCGTCCGCAGGCGGCGGTCCTCTGTTGCGGATGAGCCTCGGGGCGGATCGCCGCAGTTGACGGCATGGCCATCGGCAATAGCTTTAACGGCATGTCGTCAATCATCGAGGTTCACATGCCGGATTTTGCGATTATCGGAGCGGGTGCGATGGGAAGCGCTGTCGCCAAACGGCTGATCGACCATGGCGCACCGTACTGACCAATCTTGAAGGCCGGAGCGAACTGACGATCGCGCGGGCTAAGGCGGCCGGCATGGCGCCGGTCGGCCGCGAAGAGCTGGCAAAGGCCGAGCTGATCCTGTCGATCGTCCCACCGGCGGAAGCGATCGGGGTTGCCGAGTTCGTCGCAGACATATCGTCGGGACTATCGGCGCCCGCGCCCTTTCTCGACCTCAACGCCATTGCCCCGAAAACCATGCAGACACTGGCGGCACGGTTCGGCGGCAGCGCTGTGGAAGTGTTGGATGGCGCCATTATCGGCGGGCCGCCGGTTGCGGGAAAATCAGGGCCGACCCTCTATGTCAGCGGCGACGGTGCGGCGCGAAGCAGGCTGCTCGAAGATTACGGCTTGCGGGTCCGCAGGCTGGACGGGCGGCTCGGGGCGGCTTCGGCGCTGAAGATGTGTTATGCCGGCATCAACAAGGGATTTGTCGGCCTCGGCGCGGCCATGCTGCTTGCCGCCTCCCGCTCGGGCGCTGCCGAAAGCCTGAAGGCCGAACTCGCCGAAAGCCTGCCCGACCTCGACCGGAAGCTGTCGAAATCCATTCCCGACATGTATCCGAAAGCCTATCGCTGGGTCGCCGAAATGCAGGAGATCGCCGATTTCCTCGGAGAGGATGATCCGGGGGCAACGATCTTCCGGGGCATGGCGGGTGTTTTCTCCAGGCTGGCCGACGACGTGGAGGATGGCCGTGTGCTGGTCAGGCAATTGGACGAAATTCTTGGCTCGGAAAGCGCGGGCGCCATGGTCATGCCATAGCTCTTCGCCGCTGCCGGCGCTCCGCAACGGGACGCCGGCAGCTGGCGTGCGACCGGTCCAAGCCGCGCCTATATCGTCACGAAATCCTCGACCTGCGTCCGGATCGCTATCTCGGTAGGCAGCCGCTCCATCGAACTTGCCCCGTAAAAACCGTTGCACCCCTTGCAGCGGGCGAGCACATCGGCGGCATCCGCGGGCATGGCGATCGGCCCGCCATGGCAGAGCACGATGACATCGTCGCGCACCGACCGTGCTGCATCCGCCCATTCGTTGATTTTCTCCACGCATCCACCGAGCGTCAACGCCGTTTCGGCGCCGATCGCGCCTCCCGTGGTCAGGCCGAGATGGCAGACGACGATATCGGCACCGGCTTTGGTCATGGCAATGGCATCCTCGCCGCTGAAGACGTATGGCGTGGTCAGCATGTCCTTGGCATTGGCGCGGGCGATAATGTCGATCTCCAGATCGAAACCCATGCCGGTCTCTTCGAGATTGGCGCGGAACGTGCCGTCGATCAGCCCGACGGTGGGAAAGTTCTGGATGCCGGCAAAACCCATGGACTTCAATTCGTCGAGAAAGTGATCGGGCAGCATGAAGGGATCGGTGCCGTTGACGCCGGCAAGCACCGGCGTATGGCGCACGACCGGCAGCACCTCGCGGCCCATCTCTTTGACGATCTCGTTGGCGTTGCCGTAGGCCAGCAGGCCGGCCAGCGAGCCGCGCCCGGCCATACGGTAACGGCCGGAATTATAGATCACGATCAGGTCGATGCCGCCGGCTTCCTCGCTCTTTGCCGAAAGGCCGGTGCCGGCGCCGCCGCCGATGATCGGCCGGCCTTCGGCGATCTTGCAGCGAAGCTTGCTCAGGATGTCATTGCGGTTAGCGTGGGTCAAAACTCTCTCCTCAGGCATGGATGTCATGGAAACTCGCGACGAGTGCGGCGGCAAATTGCGGACTGTTGATATGGGCGTCTATTTCGATGAGGCGCCTGTTGGGTGCATCGTGCCAAGCGGTGCGGATGGCCGAAAACAGCGCCGCGTCGGCTTCGGGATCGTGGAATGGCTGGCCGACGGCATCGATGGCCGAAACGCCCTGAAGCGGCAACAGGAAACGAACCTGCCCCTGCATCCGGTTGAGCCGGTCGACGATGAAGGCGCCGATCCGGCTGTTTTCCTCCGGCGTGGTGCGCATCAGGGTCACCTGCGCATTATGGACGTGGAGCCTGCGATCGCGGAAAGCCGCCGGCACCGTTTCCCGTGCCCCGAAATTCACCATGTCGACGGCGCCGACCGAGCCGACATAGGGTAGGCCGGTGCGAATGATGGCGCCGAAGCGATCCTCCGTCGCCGGAAAGACGCCGCCGACAAGAAGATCCGGAACCTCCGTGGTGGTCACATCGATCACGCCCTGCAGCAGACCGGAATCGGCAAGCTTCTCCATCGACTGTCCGCCAACGCCGGTCGCATGGAAGACGTAGGTTTCATGGGTCTCGCCGAGCATCTCGCGCACTTCCGTGACGCAAGCGGTGGTGACGCCGAACATGGTCATCCCGATGCCTGGCCGATCATCGCCCGAAGAGGGGACGGGGTTGCGAGCCATGCCGGCGGCAGCGTTGGCCGCATTGCCGATCACCCTGCGCGAGATTGCATTCAGGCCGGCGACGTCGACGACCGAATACATCATGGTGAGGTCGTTCGGCCCGACATAGGGCGCCACATTGCCTGAGGCGACCGTCGAGACCATCAGCTTCGGCACACCGATCGGCAGCGCCCGCATCGCCTCCGTCACCAGCGCAGTATTGCCGGTTCCGCCAAGGCCGAGCACGGCACCGATGTCGTTGCGGGAAGTCAGAAAAGCGGTCAGCGCCTTGGCCATGGCCGAAACCGCTGTTCCCCGGTCGATCTGGCCGAGCACGGCCTCCTCACCCGCGGGGTGAAATTGGGCGACTTCGCGCGCCATGATATCGGCGCCGGCGCCTTCCCCCAGCGTACCGACATCGACCAGGACAACGTCAGCGCCCGCCGAAAGAGCCACCCCCTTGGCATAGTTCAATTCAGCGCCCTTGGTGTCGCAGGTGCCGACAATATAGACCGTCCCCATTGGTTTTCCTCCTCTTTTAAAGCTTACCCCAACTGATTCCGGATAAAATCTCAGTTTTTGTATTTTCCATATTGTATATTCTTTCGTATATTGCATACTTACAACATGAAGACCAGACGGAAATGGAGACCATGAACGCACCGCGTCACCTCACTCTTCGCGAGCGGATCTACGAGGAAATCGTTCGCCTGATCGTCTCCGGCGAGCTGCCGAGCGGCGTCTCGATCGACGAAAAGGAACTGACGGAGCGCCTGCAGGTCAGCCGCACGCCATTCCGCGAGGCGATCGGCACACTTGCCAAGGAAGGGCTGATCGAGATCAAACCTTATCGCGGCTTCTTCGTGCGCAGTTTCGCGCCGAAGGAGATCGACGATCTCTACGAGCTGCGCAAGACGCTCGAATGCTTCGCGGTCGAGCTCGCCGTGCCGCAGATGAGCGACCGGCATATCGCCGGTTTCGAGCGCATCCTGGACGAGGCGGTTGCCGCACTGCGCCGCGGCGACATGCAGACTTACGGCATCCGCGACAAGGAGTTTCACGAGACCATTGCCGAGCTTTCGGGAAGCGCGCCGCTGATCGAAACGCTGGCGCGGCTTGCGCTGCAGGTCCAGATCTGCCGCTCGATCGCCAATGAGAGCCGCGATCTCGCCGAGAGGGCCGCCGAGGAACGCGATCAGATCCTGCAGGCTTTTCGGGCTCGCGACATTGCCCGGGCCAAGGCGCTGATGCACGCGCATATCAGCGACGTCCAGCAGGCCGTCATGGCGCGGTTTCAGAAGGGTTAGCCGGATGAAGTGAGGGAGAGGGAGGTCTCCTTTTCGACTGTCAAAAAACGTGGCCGAGGAGCGGCCCGGAGGAGGGAGCAATGCTGAAATTTCTTGCCCGTACAACGGCGCTGGCGGCGATGATCGCCGTAACCTTGCCGGCGCATGCCGAAACTCTGAAGATGTGGGGTCCGGAGCAGATCACCGAACCGCTGGTGGCGCAGCTGTGGAACGGCATCAAGGCCGATTTCGAAAAAGCCAATCCCGGTGTAACAATCGAGTTCATGCCGCCGACCGGGACGATCAGCAACGGCGCGGTGCAGGCGGCGATCCAGTCGGATGCCGGCCCGGATGTCATCCTCACCAATTCCGGCATCGGCCGCATCAGCGTCGTCAAGAACGCCAAACAGGTCATGCCGCTCACCGAGCAATATGAAAAGCGCGGTTGGAAGGATCAGATCTATCCCTGGCTCTACACCGAGCTGAAGAGCCAGTTCGGCGGGGAAATCTACGAAGTTCCCGATGGTCTCGATGCGCTGGGCATCTGGTATCACAAGGACGTTTTTGACCAGGCCGGCTGGAAGATCCCCGCGACGTGGGCCGAGTTCGAAGCACTGATGAAGTCGATCGAGGCGACCGGCCTGCAGCCGATCGCCATCGGTCCACGCACGACCGGCAGCGCCGGTCATCTCTTCGGCAACCTGTTGCAATCGGCAAGCGGTAAGGAGGTGATCGGCAAGGCGCTGCGCCGCGAGATCGCCTGGGACGATCCCTCCGTCGCCGCTGGCGCCGTGCGGCTGCAAAAGCTGGTCGAAGCGGGCGACATCAAGAAGGAGATGGCGGGGCTCGACCTCGACGGCGCTTCACGCCTCTGGTTCAACAAGCGCGCCGCGATGTTCGTCGCCGGCCCATGGTTCACCGCCAATGCCCGCAAAGCCGGCTATGATCTCACCAATGCCGGTTATGCGCCCATGCCCTCCGATATCAAGGGTGCGGCGATACCGACCGGCGGTGTCGGCTGGAGCTGGCTGGTGCCGGTCAATTCAAAGCAGCCGGAACTGGCGATGAAGTGGATCGACTTCACGCTGTCGGATGCGGTGATGAAGAAGCGCGCGCAGGATCCGGCAAGCACGATGATCTATCCGCGCGAGATCCCCGGCGTCGAACCGCCGACCCCTGTCTTGAAAGAGATCTTCGCGGCTGCCGCCGGTGGCGTCGGCTACAATCCGAGCGTCTACCTGCCCGGGCCGGTGCTCGACACCTACTTCCAGGTCATCCAGGGCCTGATCTCCGGCCAAATCGGCGGCGAGGACGGCATGAAGCAGATCCAGGCGAAGATGGCAGAGGCGAAATAGTGGTGATCCCGGAAACACCCGGCAAGGTCGTGGCTCCTCTCAGCACTGCACCCGCCGTAGCGGGGCATACGGGTGGCACATTCGCCCGTATGTCCAAACGCGGGGTGGCCGGGTCCGGCTCATCCGACGGCGATGCCGGCACCGCATTCTGGCTGATGGCGCCAGCGCTCGCGCTCTATGCCGTCTTCACCCTGCTGCCGATAGCCGCCACCTTCTGGCTGAGCTTCAACGGTTCGGCCGGCTTCAATACCTCCGCAAGCTTCGTCGGCTTCGACAATTACGCCAAGGCCGCGCAGGATCCGATCGTCTGGAAGGGCCTCGCCCATACTTTCCTCTGGCTGGCCTATCATGTGGTCATGGCCGGCGGCCTCGGCCTGCTGCTGGCGCTTGCCGTCAGCAGGCTCAGGATCACCCAGGTGTTCTTCCGCGCCGCTTTCTTCCTGCCGCATCTGGTGTCGCTCGCCGTCGTCGGCGTCATCTGGGCCAATATCTACGATCCGTTTTTCGGCCTCATGAATACGGCGCTGACGCGGATCGGTCTCGGCGCCTTCACGCAAGGCTGGCTTTCCGATCCCGCCCTTGTGCTGTTCTCCGTCAACATCGCAAGCTCGTGGCAGGGTTTCGGCCTTTACATGCTGCTCTTCATCGCCGGCCTGCAGAATATCGACCACTCGCTTTACGATGCTGCGGAAGTGGACGGCGCCAACGCTTTCCAGAAGCTGATCTATGTCACGCTGCCGGGGCTTCGCGAAGTGACAACCTTCGTCGTCTCGCTGGCGATGATCAACGGCCTGAAGGGCTTCGCCACGGTCTTCGTCATGACCAATGGCGGGCCGTTCTATCAGAGCGAACTGATCACCACCTATATTTACCGGCTTGCCTTCCAGTCCCAGGATCACGGGCTTGCGGCGGTGCTCTGCATCCTGCTCAGCCTGCTCGCGATCGCCATCACCATCGTCTTCAACCGCTGGCGCGCGAGGCTTTCCCAATGAGTGTGCGCAACCGCGAATGGCCGGTGGCGCTGGCGCTGACTCCCGCCCTGATCCTGATCCTCGCCCCCTTCCTCTGGCTGGTGGTCTCGAGCTTCAAGACCGAGGCAGAGATCGGCCGGGCCGACCCCTTCACCTGGCCCGCCGACCTGATGTGGCGGAATTATCTCGACGCCTGGCAGATCGGCGGTTTCGCAGACCTGGTCGGCAACAGCCTCATCAACCTCGTCGGCGTCGTCGTCCTGTCGCTCGTCACCTGTGCGCCGGCCGGCTATGCCCTTGCCAAGATCCGTTTTCCCGGCCGGGAGTGGCTGTTCTACGCTTTCATCCTCGGCCTCACCGTGCCCGTACAGGCGATCGTCATCCCGCTGTACCAGGTGCTCTTCGGGCTGAACCTCGTCAACACGCTTGCTGGTATCGTGCTGGTGCAGGTCAGCAACGGCATTCCCTTCGGTATATTCCTGATGCGGAGCTTCTTCATCGGCGTGCCGGATGATCTGATCGAAGCCGCCAAGATCGACGGGGCCTCGCATTTCCAGATCCTCACCAAGGTCTTTCTGCCGATCTCGACGCCGGCGGTGCAGGCGCTCGTCATCATCAGCGCGCTCTCCACCTGGAACGACTTCTTCCTGCCGCTGATCGTGCTGATCAGCCCCGAGGTACAGACGCTGCCGCTCGGACTGGTCCGTTTTGCCAGCACCTATGCCTCCGATTATCGCCTGGTCTTTTCCGGGACCGTCATTTCGTTCCTGCCGATCATACTTCTCTACATCCTGATGCAGCGCCGATTCACCGAGGGGCTGACGCAGGGAGCAATCAAGGGCTGACCATGTCGCATCACGTCCATCGGGAAATCCGCTACAACTTTGAATTCGATCATCGCATCAAGGCCTGCTTCATCGGCGCCGGCGGCCATGCCTACCGCAATATCTATCCGGCGCTGCGTTATGCGCCGGTCGAACTCGCCGGCATCTGCGATCTCGATCTCGACCGGGCCGAGAAATTCGCCAAGCTCTTCGGCGCCGGCAAGGCCTATACGGATCATCGCGAGATGCTGGAACGGGAAAAGCCCGAATTGGTGTTTCTCGTCACCGCCTATCATCCCGACGGCCGGGTCCAGGCGACCGACCTGGCGCTCGACGCGCTGGCGGCAGGCGCTCACGTCTGGATGGAAAAGCCGACAGCAGCAAGCATCGAGGATATCGAAAGGCTGCAGGCGGCAAGTGCGGCGACCGGCCGTATGGTGATGACCGGCCTCAAGAAAACTTTCTTTCCGACGATCGAGAAGCTCAAGGACTTGATCGGCTCGCCGGGTTTCGGCAGGCTGACCTCGATCAATGTCCGCTATCCCCAGAGCCTGCCGAGACCGGAAGACCGCGCAGATCTCGTCAAGATGCAGAGCTTCCTCGATCATATCTACCATCCCGGCGCGATCCTCAACTTCCTCGGCGGCGAAATCGAACGCGCCGCCTATGAATGGGAAACGTTGACCGGGGCGACGGTCACCAGCCTGCGCTTCCGCGCCGGCGCGATCGGCACGCTGCATCTTGCTGCCGGCCAATCGGGCGGCAGCATCTTCGAGCGGGTGGAGATCATTGGCGAGGGCGCCAACGCCATCGTCGAAAACGGCAGCCGGCTGACCTATTTCCGCAAGGCGGACCTGCCGTCCTACGGCCGCGCCACAAGCTTCATCCAGCCGGACGAGAATGCGGCGCTCCTCTACGAGCCGGAGCATTCGCTCGGCCAGCTCTACAACAACAACCTCTTCTATCTCGGCTATGTGCCCGAGATCCTGCATCTGACGGATGCGATCCTCGCCGGCATGCCGATCACAAGGGGCACGCTCGAAATCGCCCGCGAGATCATGAAGCTCTTCGAATTCTACAGACGCACGGATGCCGGCGTCAGCACCAATCTCTGACAGGGGAGGGACCGCCTTGAGCGAGACCGACGTGATATTCAGGAAAACCGGCGGCGAATTCATGCCGACCAGCTGGGGCGAACTCAACTGGAAGATCACCGGCGACGGCACGCCCGGCGCCGAGATGACCTTCGGCACGTGCCGCATTAATCCTGGAGAACGCAATCAGCTGCACTCCCATCCCGACTGCGAGGAAATTCTCTACGTCGTCTCCGGCGTTTGCGAGCACAAGCTCGGCGATGCGCTTTATCGGCTCGAACCTGGCGACGCGATCCGCATCCCCCGCAATATCCGCCACTGGGCGCGCGCGCTCGGCGCCGAACCGCTCTTCGCCCTGATCATGTTCTCCTCCGGCACCCGGACGGCGGTCAATCATGAAGGCGAGGGGGCGGCCTGAGCGCCGTTTGAAAGGGAAAACATCATGGCGTCGATCGCACTTCACAATATCCGCAAGTCCTACGGCAGCCTGCCTGTTATCCACGGCGTCGACGTCGATATCGAGGATGGCGAATTCATCGTGCTGGTCGGGCCGTCCGGCTGCGGCAAGTCCACCCTGCTGCGCATGATCGCCGGTCTGGAGACGATTTCGGACGGTCAGCTTTCGATCGGCGGGCGCATGGTCAACGACCTGCCGTCGAAGGACCGGGATATCGCCATGGTGTTCCAGAGCTATGCGCTCTATCCGCATCTGACGGTGGCCGAGAATATGGGCTTTTCCCTGAAGCTGCGCGGCACCGCCCAGGAGGAGATCGGCCGCCGGGTGCAGTCCGCCGCAAAGATCCTGGCGCTCGAACCCTATCTCGACCGCCATCCCCGTCATCTCTCGGGCGGCCAGCGCCAGCGCGTCGCCATGGGCCGGGCGATCGTGCGCGATCCGAAGGTGTTCCTCTTCGACGAACCGCTTTCCAATCTCGACGCCAAGCTGCGCGTGGCGATGCGCGCCGAGATCAAGGAGCTGCACCAGCGGCTGAAGATCACCACCGTCTATGTCACCCATGACCAGACCGAGGCGATGACCATGGCTGACCGAATCGTCGTGATGCGCGACGGCATCGTCGAGCAAATCGGCACGCCACTTGATATCTACGATCGCCCGGCGACCACCTTCGTCGCCGGCTTCATCGGCATGCCGGCGATGAACCTGCTCAAGGGTCGCATCCAGGCCGACGCGCCTTCGATCTTCCGCACCGAGAGCGGCATCGCCATGCCGCTGTCATTGCGCCCCGGTACGGCCGATCCCGGCGAGGAACTCATCTACGGCATCAGGCCAGAACAGTTCGTCGTCGCCGACGAGGGAGCACCAGCGAAGATCGTCGTCGTCGAGCCAACGGGGGCAGAGACGCAGGTCGTCGCCCGGATCGGCGAAGAAAACGTCAATATGCTGTTTCGCGAGCGCATCGCCGTAAGGCCTGGCGACACGATCCGCTTCACCTTGCGGGCGGCCAGCGACCATCTGTTTTCGGCCGCGACAGGCCGGCGCCTGACCTGAAACGGATCCTTGAAACCGCATCCTCCCCACACTTGCTAATATTCTGACGATTGTGTGAGGTCGCTCCGACACCTCTGACAAAGCGCGTCGCCTCTGCTATGTCAGGAAAAATGCGGCGGCCAGACGATGGCGCCGCGATCCTATCTGACCACAGCAGGAGTTTGAAAGATGAGCGGTTCTTCCGATTATACGCCCCCGAAGGTCTGGACGTGGAACAAGGAGAATGGCGGTCAATTCGCCAGCATCAACCGGCCGATCGCAGGTCCGACGCATGAGAAGGAGCTTCCGATCGGCCGCCATCCGCTGCAGCTCTATTCGCTCGGCACGCCGAACGGCCAGAAGGTCACCATCATGCTCGAGGAGCTATTGGCCCTCGGCCATAGCGGTGCGGAATATGACGCCTGGCTGATCAGGATTGGCGATGGCGACCAGTTCGGCAGCGGCTTTGTCGCCGTCAATCCCAACTCGAAGATCCCGGCGCTGATGGACCGCAGCGGCGCAAAGCCGATCCGTGTCTTCGAGTCCGGCGCCATCCTCACCTATCTCGCCGAGAAATTCGGCGCCTTGCTGCCGACCGAGCCGGCTGAGCGCGCCGAATGCCTGTCATGGCTGTTCTGGCAGATGGGAAGCGCACCCTACCTCGGCGGCGGCTTCGGCCATTTCTACGCCTATGCGCCTGTCAAAATCGAATATGCGATCGACCGCTTCGCCATGGAGGTGAAGCGTCAGCTCGACGTGCTCGATCGCCGCCTGGCCGAAAGCGAATATCTGGCAGGCGATGAATACACGATCGCCGATATTGCCGTCTGGCCCTGGTATGGCGGCCTGGTGAAGGGCTGGACCTACGGCGCGGCCGAATTCCTGCAGGTCGAGGACTATAAGAACGTTCTGCGCTGGGCCGACACCATCCACAACAGGCCGGCCGTGCAGCGCGGCCGGATGGTCAACCGCCTCTCCGGCGAGCCCTCGACGCAGTTGCACGAGCGCCACGACGCCAGCGACTTCGAAACCAGGACGCAGGACAAGCTGGCGGCCGCCGAGTAAGCAAGCCGCATCAGTTCCTTGCAATAAATCAGGCTCCGCCGCCTTTGCGGCGACGGAGCCTTGCGAGCTGCCCGAACTCAGTTCTTGACGGTGTCTTCCAGGAAGAAACGGCCGAGCGGGTTCTGGTGGAAATTCTCGATATTCTTGCGCGAGACGTTGATATAGGGGCTGTAATAGAGATCGATCCAGTTGACGTCGTCCTTGGCCATCTTCTGCAGCTCGACATACATCCCTTCGCGCTTCTTCGGGTCGAGTTCGAGACGCGCCTTGGCGACCAGTTCCTTCACCGCCTCGTTCTTGTAGTTGGTCAGATAATTATTATTGGAATCGTGGCCGAGGACGAAGGTGGTCTTCTGGTCCGGATCGAGAATGTCGTTGGTCCAGTAGTTGACCGAGATGTCGTAATCGCCGGCAACGGTCATGTCCCATTCCTGGCTCGGATCGACCTTCTGCAGATTGGCCGTAATGCCGGCCTTCTGCAACTGCTGCTGGACAAGCACCGCCGTCTGTTCATCGACTTCGTCGCCGGCACGGACCAGGTAATTCAGCGTCAGGTCGGCGGCACCGGCGGCCGCGAGCAGCTGCTTTGCCTTCGCCGGATCGTAAGCCCGCTGCAGATTGTCGGCGTAATAGTAGAGCGCGCCCTTCGGAATATAAGAATTGGCCACGGTACCCTGGCCGAAGGTGACGGTATCGACGATCGCCTTCTTGTCGATCGCCAGATCCAGCGCCTGGCGGACTTCCTTCTTGCCGAGCGCCCCATGCGCATGGTTGATCAGCAGATGATCCTCACGGGTCGAAGCGTCGATATCGACGTTGAGGTTCGGGTCCTTTTTCAGCTCCTCGACGCGAGAAAAAGGCACGAAGATTGCCGTATCCAGTTCGCCGGCCTGGACGTTCAGCATGCGGGTATTGTCGTCCGGCACCGAGATCCACTCGACACCGTCTAGCTTGACGCGGTCGGCCTGCCAGAAATTGGGGTTCTTCTTCAGGATGACCCGGTCGCCGCGCCGCCATTCCTCGACTGTGAAGGCGCCGGATGCGATCGGCTTTTCGCCATAGGCGTCGGGGCCCAGCGATTCCATGCCCTTCTTGGAGATGACCGAGGCATTCGGCAGCGCTAGCGTCGAAAGGAACGGCGCGGACGGGTTTTTGAGCTTGATCGTCAGCGTATGCGCGTCGGTCGCTACCGCGGTGTCGATCACCTTGTAGGAATCGCTCCACAACGAGGCAGGGTCGTCGCGGATGCGCAGCAGGCTGTAGGCCGCGTCTTCCGCCGTCAGCGGCGAACCGTCGGAGAATTTCGCATCGCGGATCTTGAAGGTGTAGATCAGTCCGTCATCCGAGGCAGTCCAGCTTTCGGCAAGGCCCGGCTCCAGTTTGGTGCCGGTCTTGTCGACGCGGATCAGCACGTCGTAGACGTTGGAGAATACCCAATTGTCGATGTTCTGGGCGGTCTTGATCGGGTCGAATGTCGTCGAATCCTCGCGTCGGCCGATGGTGAGCACGCCGGACGCCTCGGCATAGCTTGCGCTGAGCGTCAGGCCGGCGAGCAAGGCTGCAAGCCCGATTGATTTCCACCTGTTTGTCATGAATTCGTTCCCTTCGTTGTTATGGCATGCGTTTGATGGATTGAATCGGCATCGATTGCGGATCGTCCTTGACGCCGGCGTCTTGAAGCAGCCGCTTGTCAGGATCGATGTCGGGAATGGCTGCGATCAGCGCCGCCGTATAGGCATGTTTCGGCCCCGCGAAGACCTCTTCTGAGCGGCCCTCCTCGACGATTTCGCCGCGATACATCACAACGACGCGTTCGCAGAGATTGCGGACGATCGCGAGATCATGGGCGATGAAGATCAGCGTGAGGTTCATCTTCGCCGTGAGCTCACGAAAGAGTTCGATGATCTGCGCCTGGATGGTGACGTCGAGGGCGGCAACGCATTCATCGGCGATGATCATCTTCGGATCGACGGCGAGCGCCCGGGCGATGCCGGCGCGCTGGCACTGGCCGCCGCTCATGCTGCGCGGTTTGCGGCCGGCGAATTCGCGTTCGAGGCCGACGAGATCAAGCAGTTCGCCGACCCGCGCTGGGACATCGGCCTTGGCGACCTTGCCCTGCACCTTCAGCACCTCGGCCAGCGTCTGCCCGATCGTCAGCCGTGGATTGAGGGCATTATAGGGGTCCTGAAAGACCATCGCCGTCTCGCGCCTAAGCTTTGCGAGGCCGGCGCTTTTTTGCAGGGCGAGATCGATCCCGTCGAAGGTGACATGACCCGAGGAAAGCGGCGTGAGACCGAGCATGGCGCGGGCAAGCGTGCTCTTGCCGCTGCCGGATTCGCCGACGATGCCGACCGTCTCGCCCGGCATGATCTGCAGGCTGACGCCGGCAACGGCGCTGACCGTCCTGGCGCCACCCTTGAGCAGGCTGCCGCCGGCTCTGAAGCGCACGTGCAGATCGTCGATTTCCAGCAAGGGTCTCGCCCGCCGGCTGAGCTCGGCAATTTCGAGCGGCGGCGCTGCGATCCCGCCCGGCAGGGAAGGGTGGCTGTTGATCAGGTTGATCGTATAGGGATGCTGCGGCCGCGCCAGGATTGCCCGCTTCGGCCCTTCTTCGATGAGCTTGCCGCCGCGCAGCACGGCGATGCGGTCGCAGGTCTGGGCGACGATGCCGAGATCATGGGTGATCAGAATGATCGACAGGCCGCGCTGGTGGCGAATGTCGATCAACAGCCGCAGGATCTGCGCCTGGATGGTCACGTCGAGCGCCGTGGTCGGCTCGTCGGCGATCAGGATTTTCGGATTGCAGGAAAGGGCCACGCCGATCATCGCGCGCTGCCGCATGCCGCCGGAAAATTCGTGCGGATAGCTGTCGTACTGGCGCTTGGGATCGGGGAAGCCGACCTGCGCCAGGATTTCCGTCGCTGCCGCGCGGGCCTCGCGGGCGCCGAAACCCTGATGATAGCGGATGCCCTCGGCGATCTGGTCGCCGATGCGCATCACCGGATCGAGATGGCTGGTTGGGTTCTGGAAGATCATACCGATCTCGCCGCCGCGCACCTTCAGCATCTCGCTATCGTCGACCCGCATGAGATCGCGCCCTTCGAGCAGCACGCTACCGCTTTCGATCGTCAGCAGCGAGGAGGGCAGCAGGCGCACCAGAGAACGGCAGAACAGACTCTTGCCCGAGCCGCTTTCGCCGACGAGACCGAGGATCTCGCCCTTGCCGAGATCGAGCGACACCGCATCGATGAGCGTGCGCGGGCCGGAATCGGCATGCGCTCTGACTGTGAGATCGCGGACGGAGAGCACGGAGCCGTTCATTCATGCACCCCGAGCAATTCGCCGAGCGCATCGCCCAGCATGCTGAAGCCGAAGGCGAGGCAAACGATGGAGAGGCCGGGAAACACGGTGATCCACCAGGCCGTGGTGATGAAACTCTGGCCTTCGGCGACCATCACGCCCCATTCGGCGATCGGCGGCTGGACGCCGAGGCCGAGATAGCTGACGGCCGCACCACTGAGCAGCACCAGCGTCGCGTCGGACATCGAAAAGACGATCGAGCCGGCGATCGCGTTCGGCAGCAAATGGCGGAACATGATGCGCGGGCGGCTGAAGCCGAGACTGACGGCGGCCACGGCGTAGTCGCTGCCCTTCAGCACCAGCATCTGCGCCCGGATCAGCCGTGCGTAGGACACCCAGCCGACCAGCGCCATGGCGATATAGAAACTGCCGAGGCCCGGGCCGAGGATCGCGATGATCGACAGCATCAGCACGAGGAAGGGGAAGGCGAGAATGATATCGACGAGGCGCATGAACAGCGCATCGACGATGCCGCCGAAGAAGCCGGCAATGGTGCCGACCGTCGTTCCGATCAGGAAGGGGAAGATGACGCCGATCAGCGCCATCTGCAGGTCGAGGCGCGCACCTGAGATGACGCGGGAGAGGATGTCGCGGCCGAAATTGTCGGTGCCGAACGGGTGCAACAGCGAAGGCGCCTGCAGGCGCACCTCGGCATTCTGCATGATCGGATCGTAGGGCGCGATAAGAGGCGCGCCGATCGCCACCAGCACGAAGAACAGCAGCAGGCCGGCACCGAGCACAAGCATCGGCCGCCGGACGAAGAACCGGCGCCAGCCTGGGGATGCGGGGGCGATCGCCTCGATGCTCATAGCTTCACCCTCGGATCGACGGCGACGGTGACGATGTCGGCGATGAAGTTGATGAGCACGGTGGCGCAGGCAAAGACCATGGCGACGCCCTGGACCACCATGTAGTCGCGCGAGAAGATCGCCCTGACGAGAAGCTGCCCCATGCCGGGCAGCGCAAAGACGCTCTCGACCACCACCGTGCCACCGATCAGCCAGCCGATGTTGACGGCAAGCAGGTTGATCGTCGGCACCAGCGAATTCGGCAAGACATGCCGCCAGAAGACGACGCCTTCCGGCATGCCGCGGGCGCGCGCCGCGGTCGCGACATCCGATTTCAGCTGCTCGATCATCGCCGCCCGCAGGCTGCGCGTCAGCACGGTCGACAGTGACAGCGCCACCGTCAGGCTCGGCAGCACGAGATGCGACAGTTTTTCGCCGAGCGTGGCGCCATAGCCCGAAACCGGCAGCACGCCGAGTTCGACGCTGAAGAGGATGATCAGCATCAGCCCCAGCCAGAAGGGCGGAAAGCCGATGCCGAAGGTCGAGACGATGCGCACCGCATGATCGGGCGCCCGGCCAGCATTGCGCGCGGCGATCGCCGCCATCGGCACCGCGATCAGCACCGACAGCACGACGCTGGAGACGACGAGCGCAAGCGTCGGCTCGATGCGGGTGACGATCAGCTTCAACACGTCGATCTTGTAGAGGATCGACTTGCCCATCTCGCCATTGGCGAGGTTCTTGAGGAAATAGACATATTGCAGCCACATCGGCTGATCGAGACCGTATTGGGCACGGATGCTGGCAAGGGCAGCCGGTGTGGCGCGCGTGCCGAGGATGTTGCGCGCCGGATCACCGGGGATCAACCGGACGAGAATGAAGGTGATGACGCTGATACCGAAAATGACGGGCAGGAACTGCAGCGGTCGCGTCAGAACGAATTTATAGCGATGCATGACGGCGATCGCCCCTCTGTCTTCGTCGGCTTCGGTCCGCTTCCTCTTGCATCAGTGTGCCTTGTTCCGAGCGAGAAAATCGAGAAGTGCCGGATAATAGTCCTGCGGGTTTTCATAGAACGGCATGTGGCTGGCATTGGCAAACAGCTTGAGTTCGGCATTCGGCAGCGCAAGCTTCATCCTGAGCGCGCAGGCCGGCGTCAGTTCGTCATGCTCTCCTGTGGTGATCAGCACCGGTAGCGTCAGCCGCGGCAGATCGGCGATGCGGTTCCAGTCCTTGAGGTTGCCGATATAAAGAAACTCGTTCGGTCCCTGCATCGTCGCGTAGGGCCCCATATTCCAATCGTCGAGCGAGCGGCGCACCGGTGCCGGCCATTCCGGCAGGCGGCAAACATGGCGGTAGTTGAGGATGGTGACGGCGGCCAGATATTCCGGATGATTGTAGGTACCCTGCGCCTCGTGTTTCTGCATCATCGAGACGGTTTCGGGACCGAGCGCGGCCCGCAGCCGTTCCAGTTCCGAGATCAGATGCGGCATGTCGGCGACGGTATCCTCGAGGATCAACGTCTTCAGGTTCTCGGGATAGGTGAGCGCATAGTCGATCGCCAGCCACCCGCCCCAGGAATGGCCGAGCATGTGAACCCTGCCGAGCCCCAGCGCCTTGCGCACCGTCTCCGTCTCCTGGACATAACGGCCGATCGTCCAGAGCGAGAGATCGTCAGGCCTGTCGGAGGCGCCCGTGCCGAGCTGGTCGAAGGCGACGACGCGGTAACCCTTGTCGATGAGGCAGGAGTGCGCCTCGCGCAGGTAATCGCAAGGCAGGCCGGGACCGCCGTTCAGGCAGAACACCGTCTCGTCGCCGGTCCCGAAGCTATAGGCAACGACGCGATGGCCATCGACATCGATGTCGAACCGCGCGTCCGGCTGTATTTCACGCCACATTGATTGCTCCGGCAGAAAATTTCGCTTGCTCAATATTTGGGCATGGTTAAATTTTTATCGTAAATCGCGTGCCGTGCCAGCTATAAGAAGTGATAGGGTAGGGCGCATTTCGAACCGGGGAGCTGCTCATGCTTGACGACATCGGAACGATCAGACGGCAGTTCACGGCGCATGAAACGCTGGACGGCCGGATCGACCAGGCCTTCGAAGCGATGAAGCAGCTCGGCTTCGAGGCACTGATCTACGACTATACGCCGGTGCCCTACGATCTCGACGGCGCGATCATGATACCGTCGCTGCTGAAGCTCAGGAACATCTCCGACGACATGCACGACTACTGGTTCGATCGCGGCTATTTCCGCATCGATCCGGTGCAGCAGGTGGCGCTGCGCACCTCCGCGCCGTTCTTCTGGAATTACGACACCGACGCCGACACGCTGATCAAGCGCTTCATGAGCGACGATACGGCGCCCGTGGCGCGCTACCTGAACGAACGCGACATGTCCACAGGCGTCACCGTGCCGGTGCATATGCCGCGCGGTGACTATGCAACCGTCACCGGCATCCGCTTCGGCCGAAACGACGATTTCGAGCGGCATGCGCTGCGTTATATCGCCGACTTCAACCTGCTCGCTCATGTCTTCCACGAGACCGCTTATTCGCTTTTCGACAAGACGGCGAAGAGCGTCGGCACGGTTCGCCTGACCGAACGCGAACGCGAGTGCCTGCGCCACTCCGCAGAAGGGTATTCCGCCAAGGAAATTTCCCGCATTATCGGCCGTTCAGTGCCGACCGTCGTCATGCATCTGAACGCCGCGGCAAAAAAACTCGGCGCCCGCAACCGCACCCAGGCCGTGGTGCGCGCCACCCATTACCGCCTGCTCGAAGACCGGCCGAGCCAGAACTGGCCACCCTATAACTTGTGATAGCTGCCTTCGCCGCTGCCGCCACGCTATTGGTCTTCGAGATGCCAAGAGATGGAGACGCCGGTGGCCGAAATCGTGACCAACGAAGCCTATTTTCCCTTTCGCGACTATCGCACCTGGTATCGCATCACCGGTTCGCTGACGAGCGGCAAACTGCCCCTCATCGTCGCCCATGGCGGGCCCGGCTGCACGCATGACTATGTCGATTCCTTCAAGGATATCGCCGCGCTCGACGGCCGCCCGGTCATCCACTACGACCAGCTCGGCAACGGCAATTCCACCCGGCTTCCGGAAAGGGGCCCGGATTTCTGGACGGTCGGCCTGTTTCTCGAAGAGCTGGACGCGCTGCTTGCCCATCTCGGCATCCAGCATCGTTATGCCTTCCTCGGCCAGTCCTGGGGGGGCATGCTCGGCGCCGAACATGCGGTGCGCCGGCCACAGGGCCTGAAGGCGCTTGTCATAGCCAATTCGCCGGCCAACATGCACACCTGGGTTTCGGAGGCCAACCGGCTGCGGCAGGAACTGCCGAAGGAGGTGCAGGACACGCTGCTGAAGCACGAGCTGGCAGGAAGCCTGTCCGACCCGGACTATATCGCCGCCTCGCGCGTCTTTTATGACCGCCATGTCTGCCGTGTCGTGCCGTGGCCGCCCGAAGTGTCGCGGACCTTCGCGATCATGGACGAGGACAACACCGTATACCGCAACATGAACGGCCCCACCGAATTTCACGTCATCGGCACGATGAAGGACTGGACGATCGAGAACAGGCTCGATCGCATCGAAGCCCCGACACTGCTGATCTCGGGAAAATACGACGAGGCGACCCCGCTGGTAGTCAGGCCCTACCTCGAACGTGTTCCCGGCTGCGAATGGGTGCTGTTCGAAAATTCCAGCCATATGCCGCATGTCGAGGAAAAGCAGCTTTGTCTGGCGACTGTTTCCACTTTCCTGTCACGGCACGATTGAGAACCGCGCGCGAGCGATCGCCTATCGGCGAACCAGCCATTTCTTGGCAACGCGGCAGGCCATGGTATAGGCCGGATCAAAGACGTTGCCGACGTCGTAACGCACGACCTGGCCGAGCAGGTGGCTGGCCGCCGTCCTGTCCAGGCCATAATCCGACGCCAGCCAGGTCAACATTTCGCTGGTGGCATGCTGAAGTGCCTGATCAAGCGGCCGGGCGTTGCCGATGGTGAAGATGTCTTCGGCGGTTTCTCCGCGCGGCCAGACCAGCCCGGCCTTCTTTTCCACCGTCAGCCGCACGGTGACTTCGAAGGTGGTCTCGATGCCGGTCCCGACAATCTCGCCATCCCCCTGCACGGCATGGCAGTCGCCGAGAAAAAACAAGGCGCCGGCAGCCGATACCGGAAAACGAACCGTGGTGCCGGGACCGAACCGGCGATAATCCATGTTGCCGCCATATTCGCCGCTGGTCGCAGTCGAGATCGCCTGGCCGAGGCTGGGCGCCACGCCGAAGCAGCCGATCATCGGGGCGAGAGGCAGAATGAGATTTTCAAGACCGGCAACCGGCTCGGAAAGCCTGGCGGTCAATGCCTCACGATCGATCGTCCAGATGGCGATATCACGCGGCGGCAGTTCGCGGACAACTTCGGGATCGACAACATTGGCGGCGACGACGCTGCGGGTAAACCCCGTGTCCCTGGTCGGGATCATGCTGACGATCTCGACTTTCAGCGCATCCCCGGGCTCGGCGCCTTCCACAAAGATCGGGCCGTTCATCGGATTGGGCCCGGATGTCTGCTTGACGCCGTTCTTGTCATGGCCGGCAGCATCGAGCGTCTCAGTGACAACGGTATCGCCGTCGGCGATGCGCAGGGCCGGCGGGAGCGAGCCAATGACATTGTGAAAGATCGTTGGAATGAAGCGGTGCGTGGTCATGAGATACGGCTCTCGCTCGTTTCGAATGCCATGAGGCCTGCGGCTGAACTGCCGGGCCTAGAGGCCGAGACTAGATCAGAGATTGTCTGCAATGCCAATATCGGCAGCATCACTCGAAATTCCAGTCAGCCGCAATGCCGGGCCGATGGGCTCGCGGTGGCTCCAAGTGGCATCTCATTGGCGATCTGCGTGGAAAACAAGTGAGATGGCTTTCTATCGATAGCCGCAGATCACAAAACCTCCTTGACATATGCGACTGAGTAGCAATCTTTGAAGCAAAGGAGATCATCATGAGCGTGAAATCATCGATCTCGCTGACCGAGCAGCAGGATGCGTTTGCCCGATCGCTTGTCGAGAATGGGCGGTACTCAAGTCTGAGTTCGGTTTTACAGCAAGGTTTGGAGCTTCTCAGGCAAAAAACCGAGACCGAAATGGCGGAAACGGAAGCCCTTCGGGAACTGATCCAACGGCGGTTGAACGGACCTATGCTATCGGACGATGCAATGGGGGCCGCCGTCGACGACATGATCGAGCGGAAACGGCGAGCTCTTCGTGTGGAGCCTTAAATATTCCCGCGAAGCGGAACAGGATTTTGAACTTTTATTCGACCATCTCTTCGCCGCTTACAGCGATCTCGGCGATAGTGAGGACGAGGCCTTGGAGCGTGCGGCGGGCCGCGTTCGCGAATTGCGCTCGTCCATACAACGGCTTACCGAAACACCCTTCATCGGAACTTTACGATCCGATATTTATGCGGGCATCCGGTTTGTGCGGCGCGACAAGGCGGCAATTTGGTTTCTGCCGGTGGTGGACCGCAAGACACTCATCGTTGCCGCCATCTTTTTCGGCGCTCAAAATCACATCCGGCACATGATGGGGCGACTGCTCGATAGCTAAGGACGGTCGTATCCTCGATCGATGCCGTTGGTCATCGGTGACTTCAGATAGCACGCTCTGCAGGACCGGTCGAACCGGACGATGTCGCAATCCTATCGACTGGGTCGGCTTTTGCTGCTGCCGGGGCACAACGTAACCTAACCACTTATAATAAATATATATTTTATGTTTCCACAACATGCGTTACGCCAGATTCGCTTATACGCGGGTACATCGCTTAGAACTTCTCGAGCCCTACGAAACAGAGCGCCGAGGCTGAGAATATGCGGCATAATCGCGGGTGGCGATGCTCCGGGGATGTAAACGCATTTGAAGGTTTGATGCAGTTTGAAACTCATCGTATTTGTCGTGTCGACAAGAGGAGTTTTTATGCCCGACATCGACCCCGGTTCTCTTCCCGAACGCAAGCGCGGTTCGGGCGTGAAAATGGTCTACGACCTGCTGCGCGATGAGATACTCGACCTGAAACTCGCCCCCGGCAGCCCGATCGACGAGGTGCAGTTGGCGGAGCGGTTCAAGATGTCGCGGACACCGATCCGCGAAGCACTGGTCCGCTTGGCCGGTGACGGGCTGATAGAAACGCTGCCGAACCGCTCGACCATGGTGTCGAACATCGATTTTCTCAATCTCAGTACATTCTTCGACGCACTCGTCCTCATGTATCGAGTAACGACGCGGTTGGCGGCGCAGAACCATCGTCTCGAGGACCTGCCCTCTATCCACCGCTTCCACGAGGACTACGCGGCGGCAATCGAAGCCCGCGACACGCTGGCGATGATCGCGACCAACGCCGCTTTCCACGCCGCCATTGCCGAAGCCGGGCGCAATCCGTATTTCACCGGGCTTTTTCGCCGGCTGCTTGATGAAGGCCGTCGCATTCTCCGCCTTTACTACCAGTCCTACGACGAACATTTTCCCCAGCAGTTCGTCGACGAACATGCCGAGATGATTGCCGCGATCGAAGCGCGGGATGTCGACGAGGCCGATCGACTGGGCAAGGTGCACGCCGAACAGATTGTCGCCCAGGTGCAGAAACTTTTTAGTCGCAACGGCAAGCTCGACATAGCGCTATAGGTCTTGTATTTTTCTTGTCGACAAATAGAACACAAGATGCTATCCCACCGTCGAACGGGTCGGCGACCTTGGCGGCCGACCTTCCCACCAAGCCGCGGAGGAAATCGACATGAAGGCTACAATTTTTTCCGGCGTCATTCCCGCTTTGATGACGCCCTGCAAGGACGACCGCACGCCCGATTTCGACGCACTGGTGCGCAAGGGCAAGGAGCTGATCGAAAAAGGCATGTCCGCCGTCGTCTATTGTGGCTCAATGGGTGACTGGCCGCTACTGACGGACGAACAGCGCATGCAGGGCGTTGAGCGTCTGGTGAAGGCCGGCATTCCCGTGATCGTCGGCACGGGCGCCGTCAATACCGCTTCGGCTGTTGCGCATGCTGCGCACGCCCAGAAGGTCGGCGCCCAGGGCCTGATGGTGATCCCGCGCGTCCTGTCGCGCGGCACGGTCGTCGCCGCCCAGAAGAACCATTTCAAGGCGATCCTTTCGGCCGCCCCGAACCTGCCGGCCGTCATCTACAACAGCCCCTATTACGGCTTTGCCACCCGCGCCGAGCTGTTCTTCGCGCTGCGCCAGGACCACAAGAACCTCGTCGGTTTCAAGGAATTCGGCGGTGCGGCCGATATGCGCTATGCGGCCGAAAACATCACCAGCCGCGACGATGACGTCTCGCTGATGATCGGCGTCGACACCTGTGTCTTCCATGGCTTCGTCAATTGCGGCGCCGTCGGCGCGATCACCGGTATCGGCTGCGTGCTGCCGAAGGAAGTCATCCACATGTGCAACCTCGCCAAGGCCGCGGCTGCCGGCGATCCGGATGCCCGCCAGCGCGCGCTGGAACTGGAATCGGCGCTGGCCGTGCTCTCCTCCTTCGACGAAGGCCCGGACCTCGTTCTCTACTTCAAGCATATGATGGTGCTGAAGGGCGACATGGAATACACGCTGCACTTCAACGAGACGGACGTGCTCTCCGAAAGCCAGCGCGGCTATGTCGAAGCCCAGCTGAAGCTGTTTGATACGTGGTACGCCGAGTGGAGCAAGCTGCCGGGCGCCGTGCAGAAATACAAGGGATAATTTCACGATCCCCCTCAAGCAGAAGGCCCTCCTCGCGGAGGGCCTTCTCTTTTGTCACCAGTATGCGGCCCTCAGGAGACCGCTTCGAGACCTTTTTCGAAAAGACGGTCAAGCAGTTCCAACTCGGCGGCCGTCAGCGCGACGCCTTCCGTCTCGGATTTCTGGCGGGCGGCGAAGCGGCGCTGCGAAGGCAGGCGGGCGCCGCTTCCGACGATGGCCTCGAAGAGCAGCTCGGCGCGGGCGAAGGGATCGCCGGGCCGGCCGGTGGCGAAGGCTTGCGGCGACATGGCGATGATGAGTTCGCCATGGAAGGGGGCAAGTGTCGTCGTGCCGAGATAGTCGAGCACCTCCGGGCTGGTGAGATCACCGATCATGATGCCGGCGAGGAGCTCGATCATCGTGCCGATGGCCGATCCCTTGTGCCCGCCGAAGGGCAGCATGGCGCCGGCAAGGGCGGCTTCCGGATCGGTCGTCGGATTACCGTCGGCATCGATCGCCCAGCCCTCGGGAAGCTGCTTGCCGGCGCGCCGGTGCAGCTCGATTTCTCCGCGGGCGGCAACCGAGGTCGCAAAGTCGAAGACGTAGGGCGACATCTCCTTGCGCGGCCAGCCGAAGGCGAAGGGGTTGGTGCCGAGCAGCGGCTTGTTGCCGCCGGCGGGCGCGACGGTCGCATAACTCGGGCACATGACGAGGCCGGCAAGACCCTCGTTGGTCACCGCCTCTACTTCGGGCCAGAGCGCGGAGAAATGGCTGCAATCATTGATGACGAGGGCGGCAATGCCGAGCTTGCGTGTGCGTTCGGCCAGCGCCGGCACGCCGAGTTCGAAGGCCGCATTGGCAAAGCCCCCCTTGGCATTGACCTTGACGATGGCGGACCCTTCGTTGAGGTCCAGTTCGGGCACCGCGTCCGGCTTCACCTTGCCTGATTTGACGGTGCGCAGCGCGCCCTCGATGCGGTAGATGCCATGCGATTTGCAGGCGTCGCGCTCACCGGCGACGATGACGCGGGCAAGGGCCCCAGCCTGGACGACGTTGAGGCCGGCCTTGCGGAAGATGGCTTCGACCCGCCCATGCAGGTCGGCAATCGTCAAGGTGGTTTTCGTCATGCTGCGTTTCTCCTCGCCGCTATTTTGTAGTTTACCTAGCCTATCGACATTGCAGATGATGCAAGAGCCGAGCCTGAACCCACCACCTTTATGGCGAACCAATCTCTCAGTCTTGCCGAAAAATGCATAAACGACGTCTAAGAAGGGGATATGGCAAACCCAATCTCATTCCGCTTGGACTGACGAGTTCTTCCTGCTGAGAAGGACCGCGCGAATCTGTTCGTTCTTGCTCAACAGGGGAGGGGGAGCCGGAGCCGGCTTCTCGGGCGCCTCGGCCTTGCCTGCATTCCGCTTAAGGCTCAGAAAGCGTTTTTGCGCGACCAGCCGATCGTCTGGCGACAGTGGTTCGACCGGTTTGCCGTCCAGGTCATGACGCATGGAATCGGACTGGGCGCTGGCGAAATAATAGCGCCGGCAATGGACATAGGCAGCTGTTGCGCGCCTCAGCGTTGTCACGCCGGCATCGGGTTTCAGCAGCTGGCGCAGCTCGTTGAAGAGGCCGACTGCAAAGGGGAGGACAGGGTCTCCCGGCTTGGCGGGAAGTACGCCGACTGGCCGGATCAACAGCATGTTGATCGCGTTTGCCTTCTCCACGTCGAGTTCGGCTGCCGCAATCGGCCCGCTGATCTTCCAGTGTTTGTCCATGCATCCTCCATAGCGACCGACTGTGATACGGGCGGGGCCAATTCGGCGCAGTTCGCACATTGCCGGTCCTGCCGCAAGCCGCCATTTTCGCGCAGATATAGGCTGGTCTGATCGGCCTGCCCATTCCATCTAATCGTTTTTATCGCCGAATGTGCATTGACCTCAAGCATCGATTACACTTCTTATCCGCGCCCAAGATGAGTGACCGGCCGCGGGGAGGATATATGCGGGTTTTCTCGAGTATCGACGAGCTGCGCCACACGCTCGATGCGCTGAAGCGCCAGGGGCGTACCGTCGGCCTGGTGCCGACGATGGGCTACCTCCATCCCGGCCATATGGAGCTCGTATCGCGCGCCCGGGCCGAGAACGACCTCGTCGTCGTGTCGATCTTCGTCAATCCGCTGCAGTTCGGCCCAGCCGAAGACCTCAGCAAATATCCGCGCGATCTCGAACGCGATTCAGGCATGCTCAAGCAGGCCGGGGTCAATTTCCTTTTCGCGCCCGATGTCGAAGACATGTATCCGCGTCCGATGCAGACCGTCGTCGATGTTCCCGATCTCGGCCGCGAGCTCGAAGGCGCGGTCAGGCCCGGGCATTTTGCCGGTGTGGCCACCGTCGTCTGCAAGCTCCTCAACATCGTGCAGCCGCAGACCGCCTATTTCGGCCAGAAGGACTATCAGCAGGTCGTCATCATCAAACGCATGGTGGAAGATCTTGCAGTGCCGGTGCGGGTGATATCGGTGCCGACCGTCAGGGACGGCGACGGCCTCGCCTTGTCGTCGCGCAACGTCTATCTCAGCCCGGAGGAGCGGCGCGCCGCGGTGATCGTCCCGCTGACCCTCGACGAGGCCGAGCGCCTGGTTGCCGATGGCCTGACGGATGCCAAGGAATTGGAAGCGAAGCTCACGGAATTTCTCGGCCGCGAGCCGCTGGCAAAGCCTGAAGTCGTCGCCGTCAGGGACGCTTCGACGCTTGAGCAGGTCAGCTCGATCGACGAGCCTGTCGTCGTGGCTCTTTTCGTCCGGTTCGGCTCGACGCGGCTCCTCGACAACCGGGTCGTCCGCAACAACCGGATTGCCGGGATTACCGGCGGGAAGGGCCTGCAGGGAAGGGGCCAGCCGGGATGGGGAGTGACGAAATGAGCGCCACCGGATCTCAAAAGCGTCTGACGCCGACCCGCATCTCAGCCATGAAGGGCGGCAAACCGATCGTCTGCCTGACCGCCTATACGACGCCGATGGCGCGGTTGCTGGATGAGCATTGCGACCTCCTGCTGGTCGGGGATTCGCTCGGCATGGTGCTCTACGGCATGGAGACCACCATCGGCGTCACGCTCGAGATGATGATCGCCCATGGCAAGGCGGTGATGCGCGGCGTCGCCAAGGCCTGCGTCGTCGTCGACATGCCGTTCGGAACCTATCAGGAATCGAAAGAGGTCGCCTTCCGCAATGCCGTCCGCATCCTGCAGGAAACCGGCTGCGATGCGGTCAAACTGGAAGGCGGCGAGGAGATGGCCGAGACGATCGCCTTTCTGACGAAGCGGGGCATCCCGGTCATGGGGCATATCGGCCTGATGCCGCAGCAGGTGCAAACTGCAGGCGGCTATCGCTCCGTCGGCCATACCGAACACGAGACGTCGAAGATCAGGCGTGACGCGCACGCGATCGGCGGCTCGGGCGCCTTTGCCGTCGTCGTCGAAGGCACGGTGGAACCGCTCGCCCGAGAGGTGACTTCGGCCATCCACATACCGTCCATCGGTATCGGCGCGTCCTCCGCCTGCGACGGCCAGGTTCTGGTGTCAGACGACATTCTGGGGCTGTTCAACGATTTCACCCCCCGTTTCGTCAAGCGCTACGACGAACTCGGCAAGAGGATCGCCGCAGCCGCCTCCGCCTATGCCGACGACGTCAGGTCGCGAAAATTTCCGGCTGCGGAGCATACGTTCAAGCGCCGTTCCTGAAGCGTCGCATCTTTCAGATTCGTTCCGACGCTTTGGTCCTTGTTGTCAAAGGTGCAGCCTGGCGGGTCGTAGTGTCGACGGATTGATACGATGGCCATCGTGTCAAGTGATGCGGCCCGGCAGCCCTCGCTTTGTGAGAAGAGGTCTTGGGCGCCAACCGTACTGTCGTCCGTCACCCACCCGCATGCTGTTCCCGCATCGCTTCGGCCGAGCGGCGCACCGCCTCGGCCACCTCCTGCAGCTGTTTGGCCATCGGCGTTGAATTGCGCCAGACCATGCCGATCGTTCGCGACGGCTGCGGCGACGGGAAGCGGGAGATCGAAACCTGGGCCGAGCGCGTTTCGACGGGAACGGCCATTTCCGGGATCAACGTGACGCCGATGCCGGCGCCGACCATCTGGACGAGGGTGGAGAGCGAGCTGCCTTCCATGATCTCCCGAGGACGGGCGGGCCCGACCTTGCAGAAGGACAGTGCCTGGTCGCGGAAGCAGTGGCCCTCTTCGAGCAGCAGCAGCCGCATTTCGCGCAGCGCCTCGCGCTCGGGCACCGGCTTGTCTCCATCCTCCTGCCGCCTCACCAGCACGAATTCTTCCCGGAAAAGCTCGAGTTCGGTCAGCGAGGGTTCCGACACCGGCAGCGCGACGATCGCCATGTCGAGCTGGCCCTGCGCCAGTTCGTGAACCAGCTTGCCCGTCTGCGTCTCGCGCACATCGATCTGAATTCCGGCGAAGCTTTTGTTGAGATCGTTTATAATCGCCGGCAGCAGATAGGGCGCGATCGTCGGGATGATGCCGATGCGCAGCCGCATGAGGAAGGAATCGCGCGAGGCACGGGCAAATTCTCCCAATTCGTCCACCGCTCGCAGGATGTCGCGGACCCTGAGCGCAAAGGTCTGGCCGAACGGGGTGAGCTTCACCTGGCGTGCGCTGCGCTCGAAGAGCTCGCTGCCCAACTCCTGCTCGAGTTCCTTGATCTGCATGGAGAGCGCCGGCTGGGAGATGGCGCAGGCATCGGCGGCGCGGCGGAAGCGGCCGTCCCTTGCCAGGGCTTCAAAATAGCGTAGCTGTTTCAGGGTAAGATTCTTCATAAGCTCAGCTTATCGCAGCAATCAGTAAATCCAACTTAAAATTATTGAACGCTTCCGATATGAAGACTTCAGGGGAGAGAGTAGGGCGCCGGCCCGGCTCATCTTTTTAAACGGCAGACAGATCAAGCAATGAAGGAGACGATCATGGACAATCCCACTGACAGCGCAGGCAAATGTCCTGTTGCCCATCACAAGGCTCCGACCGCGCGGACAAACCGCGATTGGTGGCCGAACCAGCTGAACGTGCAGATTCTTCATCACAATTCCGGCCGCGCAGATCCGCTCGGCCAGGCCTTCGACTATGCCGAAGAGTTCAAGAAGCTCGATCTCGATGCGCTGAAGCAGGATCTTCACGCGCTGATGACGGATTCGCAGGATTGGTGGCCGGCCGACTTCGGTCATTACGGCGGTCTGTTCATCCGCATGGCCTGGCACAGCGCCGGAACCTACCGCATCACCGACGGGCGCGGCGGCGCCGGTCAGGGTCAGCAGCGGTTTGCGCCGCTGAACAGCTGGCCTGACAATGCCAACCTCGACAAGGCCCGTCGCCTGCTCTGGCCAATCAAGCAGAAATACGGCAACCGCATCTCCTGGGCCGACCTCCTGATCCTCACCGGCAACGTCGCGCTCGAATCCATGGGCTTCAAGACCTTTGGTTTCGCCGGCGGCCGCGCCGACGTCTGGGAGCCGGAAGAACTCTACTGGGGTCCTGAAGGCACCTGGCTCGGCGACGAGCGCTACAGCGGCGAACGCCAGCTGGCGGAACCGCTCGGCGCCGTGCAGATGGGGCTCATCTACGTCAACCCCGAGGGCCCGAACGGCAATTCCGATCCGCTCTCTTCGGCCCGCGACATCCGCGAAACCTTCGCCCGCATGGCGATGAACGACGAAGAGACCGTGGCGCTGATCGCCGGCGGCCACACCTTCGGCAAGACGCATGGGGCCGGCGATCCGTCCCTGATCGGCGCCGAGCCGGAAGGCGGCGCGATCGAGGACCAGGGCCTTGGCTGGAAAAGCTCCTTCGGCACCGGCGTCGGCAAGGATGCCATTACCGCTGGCCTCGAAGTCACCTGGTCGCAGACGCCAACCAAGTGGAGCAACCACTTCTTCGAAAACCTCTTCGCCTTCGAATGGGAGCTGACGACGAGCCCGGCCGGAGCCAAGCAGTGGCAGGCCAAGAACGCCCAAGCCTCCATTCCGGATGCCTTTGACGCCGGCAAGAAACATCTGCCGACCATGCTGACCAGCGATCTGGCGCTGCGTTTCGATCCGATCTACGAGAAGATCTCGCGCCGCTTCCTTGAAAATCCCGGCGAGTTCGCCGACGCTTTCGCCCGCGCCTGGTTCAAGCTGACCCACCGCGACATGGGCCCGAAGGTGCGCTACCTCGGCCCCGAGGTTCCGGCCGAAGACCTGATCTGGCAGGACGTGATCCCGGCCGTCGACCATCCGCTGATCGACGACAAAGACATTGCCGAGCTGAAGGCAAAGGTTCTGGCGACGGGCCTCAGCGTCCAGGAACTGGTTTCGACCGCCTGGGCGTCGGCCTCGACCTTCCGCGGTTCCGACAAGCGCGGTGGCGCCAACGGCGCGCGCATTCGCCTCGCTCCGCAGAAGGATTGGGACGCCAACCAGCCAGCCCAGCTCGCTAAGGTTCTCGGTGTTCTCGGAGGCCTCCAGAAGGACTTCAACGCCGCCCAGACTGGCGGCAAAAGGATCTCGCTTGCCGACCTGATCGTGCTTGCCGGCGCTGCCGGCGTCGAAAAGGCGGCAGCTGCCGGCGGCAACGCCATCAGCGTGCCTTTCACGCCGGGCCGTGCGGATGCTTCCGAAGCCCAGACTGACGCGCATTCCTTCGCAGCACTCGAGCCGCGTATCGATGGCTTCCGCAACTATGTGAACGGCAAGCGCCATCAGTTCATGAAGCCGGAAGAAGCACTCGTCGACCGCGCGCAGCTCCTGACGCTGACCGGTCCCGAAATGACTGTCCTCGTCGGCGGCCTGCGCGTGCTGAAGGCAGGCAACCCGGAGCACGGCGTCTTCACCTCGCGCCCCGAGACGCTGACGAACGACTTCTTCGTCAACCTGCTCGACATGGCCACGCAGTGGGTTCCGGCCGCCGGCAAGGACGGCGTCTATGAAGGCCGCGACCGCAAGACGGGTGCTGCCAAATGGACCGGCACCCGCGTCGATCTGATCTTCGGCTCGCATTCGCAGCTTCGTGCCTTCGCCGAAGTCTACGGCCAGGCTGACGCCAAGCAGAAGTTCGTCAAGGACTTCGTCGCCGCCTGGAACAAGGTCATGAACGCCGACCGCTTCGACCTCGTCTGATCGGCCGCATTTTTGCCCGGGCGTAGCTACGGCTGCGCCCGGGTTTTTTATCCGACACTGGTGAGATCGACGTCGCTCCATACCGCATCGAGCGCTACGGCCATGGCGGCAGACGCCTTTTCCCGCGCCGACGACGATGCATCTGCCCTTAGAGCGATCGGAAAATGCTGCGTGACAACGTTCGCAGGGTCGGCGCTCGCAACCGCTACATCGAATATCCGGCGCAGCACATCCCGGGCGAACGCGTCATTTCACGTCATTGGGCCGCCACGAGAATGTTGGAGCCGGCGATTGCTTCGCAGACGGCGTCGGTGACCTGCTGGGTAGTGGCCTTGCCACCCACATCCGGCGTTAGGATGCCAGCCTCGGTGACCCGTTCGACAGCAGCCATGAGGCGCGCGGCCGCGTCCTTCTCCCCCAGATGCTCCAGCATCTGCGCTGCAGTCCAGAAGGTGGCAATCGGATTGGCAATCCCCTTTCCGGTAATGTCGAACGCTGATCCATGGATCGGCTCGAACATGGACGGAAAGCGTCGTTCCGGATCAATGTTGGCAGTCGGCGCAACGCCGAGCGAACCGGCCAGAGCACCAGCCAGATCGGAGAGGATATCCGCATGGAGATTTGTTGCGACGATCGTATCGAGGCTTTCCGGTTTCAGGGTCATGCGCACGGTCATTGCATCGACCAGCATCTTGTCCCAGGCAACATCGGTAAACTCCTTGGACACTTCGGCGGCGATCTCGTCCCACATCACCATACCGTGGCGCTGCGCGTTCGATTTGGTCACAACGGTGAGCAGCTTGCGCGGCCGGGATTGGGCCAGCTTGAAGGCATAGCGCATGATGCGCGTAACGCCGACGCGGGTGAAGATCGCTACTTCCGTGCCGACTTCCTCCGGCAATCCCTTATGGGCGCGGCCGCCGTGGCCGGAATATTCGCCTTCTGAGTTTTCGCGGACGATAACCCAGTCGAGATCACCGGGACCGCAGTTGCGCAGCGGCGGTGTAATGCCAGGCAGGATTTTGGTCGGCCGTACGTTGGCATACTGGTCGAAACCCTGGCAGATCGGCAGGCGCAGCCCCCAGAGCGTGATGTGGTCCGGCACGTCAGGTGCGCCGACCGCCCCAAAATAGATCGCATCAAACTTTTTCAGGGTCTCAAGGCCGTCGGCCGGCATCATCACGCCGTGCCTTTTGTAATAGTCCGACCCCCAGTCGAAGGTCTCGGCATGGATCTTGAAGTCGCCGCTGCGCTTTTCGAGCGCTTCGAGAACCTGCAGGCCGGCGGCTATCACTTCCGGGCCAATACCGTCGGCGGGGACGGCCGCAATCTTGTATTCACGCATCGTCATTTTCCATTCGGTATTTTAGTGTTGGGCCGATGTCTTGGCATGTGCACCTCGGCGTCCGGTGCGCGAAAGGATCAGTGTGACGGCAGCAGAGACCACCAACAGCTCAGCAACGAAGTAAAGATCTCCCTCGAAGCGTCCGGTTGTGTCCTTGATCCAGCCGATCATCGAGGGCGCGACAAAGCCGCCGACATTGCCAATCGAGTTGGTCGTTTCAATGTTTGCGTTCATCGTCAGAGAGGCGAAACCAATGTTGACGCGATCAATGAACGCGATCAAATACAAGACCATAATGAATGGCACGATGCGCCTGGTAACTTTGCGCATTACGCGCGTTTCGAACATATGAAAACTCCTCCCAGCGGAACGATTGACGCGTCCTCAGCGCGCCGAAAACACTATAGAAGCGGCTTGCCGTCAGGTTAACAACCGTATAATTATATAATTATCTGATATAATCTGGATACTGGAATGGAACTTGAGCAGCTGCGATGCTTTGCGGCCGTCGCCGAACAACTACACTTCGGGCGAGCCGCCCAGAGCGTTGGATTGCTGCCCGCCTCGTTGGGTCGCCATGTGCGATTGCTTGAGGAATCGTTGGGAACGAGCCTGCTGACCCGGACGACCAGAAGCGTAACCCTGACAGAAGACGGCGTAGCGTTACTGAAAGAGGTAAGGCCAGTCCTTGCTCGCCTCGATGAGGTCGCGGACCAAATCAGATCGAGAAAGCACTCTGCGGGGCCGATACTGCGTATCGGTGCAATCGATAGCGCCGCAGCCGGTCTCGTTCCGATGCTTTTGCATGATTTTCGCGAAATAGCGCCTCAAACGACGACGCAATTGGTCGAAGACAAGTCGATCCGATTGATCCCCAAGCTGCTGGCGGGGCGGCTGGATCTGATCTTGATCCGGCCGAGAGAGGGAATGAGCGCTTCGCTCGTGGTGAAACCGTTGTTTTATGAAACTGCGGTGGTGGCAGTTCCTGAGCGTAGCGCACTCGCCAGCCAATGCGAGGTTTCGGTCCGGGAATTGCAAGACGAGCCGATGATCGTGCCTGAGCGACGATCTCGTCCCCACAGCTATGATCTGACGATGGAGCTCTTCTCCGAAATTGGATTGCGTCCCAGGATTGCTCAGATCGCTGATGAAAAGCAGACGATTATCAATCTCGTTGCTGCTGGAATAGGGTCGGCGATCGTTCCGAAATGGACCTCAAAGCTTGCGGTAAGCGGCGTGAAATATCTGCCGCTATCGCGCGAACACGACGCACCAATGCATAAATTGCCTCTCGCTGTCGCCTGGATGAAAGCAGTTCGCGAACCTGCCAGGGATCTTTTCATAGAGTTGCTGACCGGCAATATAGAGAAATATTCAGCTCTTGCGTAAGCGGCAGGAACCACAGAAAACTTGGCGATCGAGTGCAATGGCATTTTGCCGCGTGCGACCCCCTTTGCCCTGCGGGCATCTCACCCACAAGGGGGATCCGCAAGTGGTCGGACAATCGCTCCCTTTACCGTCTCAAAGTGATTGGGAGGTGAGTTGGTTGGGCAAACCGGTCCCCACGATCTCCCCACCTGTGGGGGTCCGAAGGACGGGTCGACATGGCGCGAGCCCAGGCCCCGCAGGCAGAGGGGCGTGCCACACGACGTATCCTTTCGTCGTACGACGAAAAGATCCCGTGTGGGGTGGACACGGATCTTCCTGTCGGATCGCAGCTATAGGCGGCCTTCGAAGGACGAGGCGGGCGCCTGGCTGCTCGTTCGGTATTCGACCGCCGCTGGTGCTTGCCCGATCAGGCGAGCAGCACCTTGCCACCCGCCCGGAAGGGAAGGGCGGTGCGCAGCGCCTCGCCGATCTCTTCCAGCGGAAAGACCTCCCGCACTTCGGTCGCGATGACCTTCGAGGCGATCTGCGCGGCGACCTGGGAATAGGCGTGCTGCACGTCGCCCATCGCTTCGGCATGAACCCATTCCCTGAGGTGACAATAGGAAAAGGCAATGTCGGAATGGGCGGCCCAGAATGACGGCGGGATGCTTTCTCCTGAAAGCAGGCCGTAATGCAGGAAATGCCCGCCGGGTTTGAGCGCATCTGCGAGGATCGAGGCGCGCGCGCCGCCGACGCAGTCGAGCACTGCGTCGAGCCCGGACCTGCCGACAAGTCCCCCTGCGAGATCGCCGTCCGCTTTGTCGACGATTATGGTCTCGAGCCGGCCGCGCAGGCGCCGGAGGGATTCCTCACTGCGGACGATCGCCACCGGCTCCACGCCAACCGCGTTCGCCATGCCGGTCAATATCGATCCGATCGAAGAGGCGGCCGCATTGATGGCGATGCGCATGCCCGGTTTAAGGCCGATCTTCTTATGCAGCATCAGCCAGGCGGTCATCGGGTTGACATAGCTGGTCGCCGCTTCGAAGTCGGAGAGTGTGTCGGGAACACGAAGGCACCAGCTGGCATCGGCATCCTTGAATTCCTGCCATCCGCCCGCGCTACGCACCGGCAGCACGCGCGTGCCAGGGGAAAGCCCATGAACCTCTTCACCGCACGCCTCGACCACGCCGAAGGCTTCGAACCCCGGAATGAAGGGCAGGGTCGTGCGTCCGCTATAGGCGCCCGATATGGTGATGATATCGGATGGATTGATCGACCGAGCTAAGAGACGCACCCGCACCTGGTCGCGGCGCAGCACCGGCAGCGCAGCCCGCTCGATCTCGACGACCTCCTCGGCTGGCCCGAATTTTCGCACGACCGCCTGATATTGCATTGCATCCCCCAGACAACAGCGGTTAGAACAGCCCACCAATTTTCGGTGACCGCATGAGTGTTGACGACAGGCCTTTAGCATCCTTCCGGGTCTCGATGCGAGACATCGACATCTATGGTCATGTCCATAACTCGGTTTACCTCGACTATTGCGAGGATGCCGTTGTCGAGTTCCTGCGGCACCGGCAAATTCTAAGCCAATTCCGCCACACCTCATCGGGTGTTGCCTATCACGTGAAGAAGGCGGAGCTCACCTTTCACAACCCGATCGACATCGACGATATCGTCGAAGCCAAGGTGACGGTCGAAAAAATCGGGCGCACGAGCCTCTCCTTTGGGATCGAACTCTTTCGCCAGCGCGACGGCGCCCATTGCGCCTCGGCGGGGCTCGTCTGGGTCTGTGTCGGCCTTTCCGACAGCCGCCCGACGCCCATTCCCGACGTCACCAGAGCCGCCTTAGGCTGACGGCCGATCTTCAAACCAGCGGGTGTCCATGCCGATCCATGCGCAGCTTCTTCGACATGCAACGGAAAGGCCGGACAAGCCGGCCCTGGTGATCGACGGCCGCTGCCTGAGCCATGGCGAACTCTGTCTGCGCGCCAAGGCGATCTACCGCTTTTTCCAGGAATTGCCGCACTCGACCCGCCGCACGCTCGATCTGCCCGGCGTCGAGAAACTTGTCGCCCTCAGCCTCGGCAACCATATCGGCTTCGCCGAATATTTCGTTGCCGCCACTGCCTTGCCGAATGCCTGCGCGGTGATCGACCCGATGATGCCGCCGCAAAGGATCGAGCGCATCGTCGAGCGGCTGGCGCCTGACGTGCTTGTCGTCGACGACGATGCAAGCCCAAGCGCCGAAATCGGCCGCAGGCTCGGCATTGCTGTCGTCGTCGCCGGGGCCGAGCCCTTCGATCTCACGGAGACGGAAGGCGATCTACCTGATGATGCCGAGGGCATCTTCCTGATCGGCTTTACCTCGGGCACAACGGCAGAGCCGAAGGCCTATTATCGCTCGCGCCAACAGTGGCGCCGCAGTCTCGATCGCGGCCGCGTGGTTTTCGAGCTCGAAGACGCCCCATCGACCATGTGCCCGGGCGCCCTGGCGCATGGTCTGGCCCTTTACGCCATGGTCGAAGCTTTGGATGCCGGCGGCACCTTCCATTCGGTCAGGAAATGGGATGCTGCCGCCGTCGCGCACATTCTCTCCGCCGAAAAGATCGAACGGCTGGTCGCCGTGCCGACCCACATTGCGGGCATTGCCCGAGCCTGCGCTGCCGAACCTGCTCTGACCTCATTGCGTGATGTCCTGACTGCCGGCGCCAAGCTTGACGTGAACGGCGTTGACTCCATGCGCCGGCTTTTTCCGAATGCGCGCATCCGCGAATATTACGGCGCATCCGAAATCGGTTTCATGACCGTCTCCACCCTTGTCGGCGGCGCGCTCGATTTTCCGATCGATCGGGTGGGGCAGGCCTATCCCGGCGTCGAGATTTCCATTCGGGGTCCTGATGAAAAGGATGTCGGCACCGACGTGCCGGGCACCATCTTCGTCAGAAGCGATCTGATCGCCGACGGTTATCTCTGGGGCGACGACGGCCAGGCGTTTCGGGTCACCCCGGCAGGCGCGACGGTCGGCGATCTCGGCGAGATCGATGCCAAGGGAATGCTGCGGGTGATCGGCCGGGCAGGCGGCATGATGATTTCAGGCGGCAACAACGTCTATCCCGCCGAAGTCGAGAGTGCGCTCAAAACCTGCCCGGGGGTCGAGGAGGCCGTCGTCTTCGGGCTGCCGGATGTCTATTACGGCCAGCGGATCGTCGCGGTCGTCTCGGGGGAGGCCACGAACCCGAAAATTCTGGCGGAGCATTGCGCGACCAAGCTTGCGAGGTTCAAGATCCCCAGGCAATTCTACCATATCGCCTCTTGGCCGATGACGAGCAGCGGCAAGATCGCGAGGGGTGAGGTAGAGGCATCGGTCATTTCGGGAGACGGTCTTGTCCTACGCCTATCAGCCTGACGAGGATTGGCAGCCGGTCGTGGTTGCCGCTTACCGCACGCCGATCGGCCGGGCCTTCGGATCGCTTGCGACAGTCGCCGCCGAAGACCTGCTTGCGCCGATCATCCGCCGGATCATTGCCGAAACAGGCATTGCGCCGAATGACATAGACGACGTGCTCGTCGGCAACGCCGCGGGCGGTGGCGGCAATATCGGCCGGCTCGCGGCCCTCCATGCAGACCTGCCGATGGCGGTGCCCGGTGTGGCTATCGACCGGCAATGCGGCTCGGGCCTGGAAGCGATCATCCTCGCCGCCCGGCTGATCCAGGCGAAAGCCGGCGCGTGTTTTCTTGCCGGCGGCGTCGAGAGCGTCAGCACCGCGCCATGGCGCGTCGAACCGCCGAAAGCCAATGGCGCAGTGCCGCGCTTTTACGGCCGCGCCCGGTTTTCACCTGAGACGGTCGGCGACCCTGAGATGGGCGTTGCCGCCGAAAACGTCGCGCGTGCCTTCGGCATCTCGCGCCAGAGGCAGGATGAATTCGCCCTGCGCAGCCACCGGCTCGCTGTTGCGGCGGCCGAGGCGGGCCTCTTTCGTCCCGAAATCGTCGATATCTCCACCCGCGACGGGCTGATCGAACGCGACGAGTGCCCGCGCCCGGGCACGTCCCTTCAGGCGCTCGCAAACCTCCGGCCCGTCTTCCTGGCCGACGGCTCGGTGACGGCAGGCAATGCCTGCCCGCTCAATGACGGCGCCTGCCTGGTGCTCGTCATGAGCCGCGCCATGGCAAAAAGCCTCGGCATCGAAAAAGGCCTCGCCTTCATCGACAGCGCCGCCGCCGGCGTTGACCCCAACCTGCTCGGCATCGGGCCGGTCGCTTCGACTAAAAAGCTCATGCAGCGCCAGCCCGGCCTCTCGCTTTCCGAAATCGACGCCTTCGAGTTCAACGAAGCCTTCGCGGCTCAGGTTCTGGCATCGCTGGATCAACTCGGCATCGCCGCCGACGCGGTCAACGGCAATGGGGGCGCCCTGGCGCTCGGCCATCCGTTCGGGGCATCAGGGGCGATTCTCGTTATCCGGCTATATAGTCAACTGATCCGCGGGGATGGTTGGTCGCCAGCCGCGACCGGCCTTGCCATGATCGGGATCGGCGGTGGCATCGGGCTGACGGCGCTGTTCGAGGCAGTCAGGCTCTCCTGAAGAGGCGAGAGCCGGGATCGGAGATCCGCGCAACATATCTTCTTGTCCCCGAGTATCCGAAGGGCATCGAGAGGCCGCAGCATCTCCTTCCGCCCCATCCCCCGGTGACGCCGGATGACGCAGATCTTCTCCGTTTCCGCACGAACCTTCGACCGCAGGACTAGCCTTCCTACTGCCTTGGCATAGGTCGACAGCGACCGAGAGAGAATGGTTCAGGCCCACGATCCGGCGCATTCTCCTGGCGATCGGTTCCGTCCGATGAAGCCGCTTGCCTCGTGGCATGCGGTTTCGGCACGCAGAGCAGTTCCTGCCCGCCTTCCTTCAGCAAAGGCAAGTCAACAGAGGAAAACCTCGCAACGACAAGGAGACTAACCCATGAAGATCGTCATTATCGGCGGTACCGGGCTCATCGGCTCGAAGACCGTGGAAAGATTGCGCAGCAAGGGACACGAGGTGTTGGCGGCGTCGCCGAATTCAGGCGTCGACACGATCACCGGCAAAGGCCTGGCGGAAGCGCTTGTCGGAGCGCAGGTGGTGCTCGATCTCGCCAACTCGCCCTCCTTCGAAGACAAGGCCGTCTTGGAATTCTTCCAGACATCGGGCCGCAATCTGCTCAAGGCCGGGGCTGCCGCCGGCGTGAAGCACCACATCGCGCTGTCGATCGTCGGTATGGAGCGATTGCAGGGCAGCGGCTATATGCGCGCCAAGATGGCACAGGAAGAGCTGATCAAGGGCTCCGGCATCCCCTACACCATCGTCCATTCCACGCAGTTCCACGAATTCATGGCCGGCATCGCCCAGTCCGGCACGGTCGGGCAGATGGTGCATCTGTCGCCCGCCTACGTGCAGCCGATCGCCTCGGACGATGTCGCCGACGTCATGGCCGAGGTGGCGCTGGCCGCGCCTGTCAATGGCACGATCGAGATCGGTGGACCGGAGAAAATCCGCCTCACCGACATCGTCACGCGCCTGCTGAAAGCGACGAACGATCCGCGCCAGGTGATGGCTGATCCGCACGCCCGCTATTTCGGCGTCGAACTCGAAGACAATTCGCTGGTAACCGGGCCCAAGGCGCGGCTCGGCCGGATCCGCTTCGACGACTGGCTCAGCCGGCAACCGGCGCAGAAAAAGAGCGCTTGAGGCGAGGCGGCCGACTGTCGCGACTATTCCCATCAATGCAGGAGACCCATATGTTCAGACAGATTGTTTCGACGGCCGCGTTTGCCGTTGTCCTCGCAGCCGGTGCGCAGGCTTACGCTGCATCGGGCGGCAAAGCGAAGGTCACCGTCGTCTATGACCAGAAGCTTCCCAATGTTCCCGGCAAAAGCATGAAAGGCGTGCTCGTTGAATATGCGCCTGGCGGTACCTCGCCCGGCCATACTCATCCCAAGTCGGCCTTCATCTATGCCACCGTTCTCGAAGGGTCGATCACTAGTAAGGTGAATGACGGGCCGGAGAAGACCTATAAGGCCGGTGAGAGTTTTTCCGAATTTCCCGGCGATCATCACAGCGTCAGCAAAAACGGCAGCAAGACCAAGCCGGCACGGCTGCTTGCCGTCTTCGTGCTGGATACCGACGAGAAAGAACTGACGACCGACGACAAGTGATGTCGTCGTGTCAATGCCCGGCGCCGCCGGGCATTGACACGACAGAAACCGCCTCAGGCCGCTTGCAGCGCCATCTCCAGGTCGGCGATCAGATCGTCCGGATGCTCGATGCCGATCGACAGCCGGATCGTCGATTCCAGCACCCCGATGCGCTGGCGGACATCGGCCGGCACGCCGGAATGCGTCATAGCGGCCGGGTGGCTCGCCAGCGATTCCGTGCCCCCGAGACTGACCGCCAGTTTGAAGACCTGCAGCCCATTCAGGAATTTGAACGAGGCGGCTTGACCCCCGCGAATGTCGAAGGAGAAGGTGGAGCCAGCGCCGGTGCATTGCGCGGCGAAGGTCCGGCCGGCCGGCGAATCCGAATCATGATAGGGCAGGTAATGAACCTTCTCGACCTTCGGATGATCGCGCAGGAAATCGGCGACGGCCCGCGCATTGCTGTTTGCCCGCTCCATGCGCAGCTGCAGCGTTTCCAGCGAGCGGCCGAGCATCCAGCAGGAATGCGGATCGAGCTGCGTGCCGATCGCGCCGCGCAACGCCTTGACCTGCTTGATGACGGCCTTGCGGCCGAGAACGGCGCCGGCAATCAGGTCGGAATGGCCGCCGACATATTTGGTCAGCGAATAAAGCGAGATATCGGCGCCGTGTTCGATCGGCCGCTGGAAGACCGGGCCGAGCAGGGTGTTGTCGCAGACGATGATCGGCGTATGCCCCTGCTTTGCGCCGACCGCGTCGGCCACGCGCCGGATCATCGCGACATCGACCAGGCTGTTGGTCGGATTGGCCGGCGTCTCGATCAGGATGACGGAGACCCGGCCCTTGGCCATCGCCTCGTCCGCCGCCTTCTGCACCGAGCTTTCGCTGATGCCATCGGCAAACCCGATGGCGGCGACGCCGAGGTTGAGGAACGTCTTGGCCAGCAATGTCTCCGTTCCGCCGTAGAGCGGCTGCGAATGCAGGACCGCATCGCCCGGCCGCACGAAAGCCAACAGGGTGGTGGCGATCGCCGCCATGCCGGAGGAAAACAGTGCGCCGCTTTCCGTCCGTTCGTAGACGGCAAGCCTGTCCTCGACGATCTCGCTATTGGGATGGTTGAAGCGCGAATAGACGAGACCGGCGCCCTTCCCGGCCGGCGGCTCGCGGCGGCCCGAGACGTAGTCGAAGAAGTCGCGGCCATCTTCGGCCGAATTGAAAACGAAGGTGGAGGTGAGGAATACCGGCGGCTTGACCGCCCCTTCCGAGAGTTCGGGATCGTAGCCGTAATTCAGCATCTGCGTTTCGGGATGCAGTGCATGATTGCCGATATGGGTTTTGGAAGGATGCGGGGCCGTCATGATCGTCTCCTCTGTCGGGATTGCCCAAGGACAAAATACATCAAAACCAAGTCTGAGGAGCAGTCATCGATGATGCTCCTCAATGATCAGTTGACGGCCTCGCCCAAAGTGTCTGCGACATAGGCGCCGCGTGCACCCATCGGCAGCGGTGTGCCCGTTGTCGTGTCCCTGGCGGTCTGATGTTCCAGTTCGGCGTTGAGCTCTGCGCCGATGACGAGAATGACGACCGAAAGCCAGATCCAGATGAGGAAGCCGATCAGCGCACCCAGAGTGCCGTAGGTGGCGTTATAATTGGCGAAATGATCGAGATAGAAGGAGAAGGCAAGCGACATGGCCGCCCAGGCGAGGGTCGTTAGAGCAGCACCCCACGTCATCCACCGGAGCTTGGCAGGCTCCCGGCTCGGGCCGAAGCGGTAGACTGAGGTCACCGCCACCGCAACGACCAGCAGCAACAGCGGCCACCGCAGCAGAAGGGCCATATGTTCCTTGAACTGATCGAGCCAGAGATAGGAGAGGACGACCGGCATGACGCCGACAAGCGCCACCATGACCACCATCAGAAGCATGGCGCTGAAGGTGAAGCAGAGGCCGACGAGGTTCAGCCGGATAAGACCGCGCTTTTCGTCCTCCTCATAGGCCACGTTCATCGCATCGAAGATCGCCAGCGTGCCGCTATGCGTGCTCCACAGCGCAATGCCGAGACCGACGAAGAAGGTGATGCCGAGCGCGCTGTCGCGCTTGCTGACGAGTTCCTTGATCTGATCGGCCAGGAGGTCGAAGGCCCCCGGCGGCAACAGACCGGCCAGTTCGCGAAGATGCTCGGATATGGTGATCGGATCGGCAACCAGCCCATAGAGAGAGACCAGCGCTGCCATGGCGGGAAACAGCGCCAGCAGCAGATAGAAGGTCACACCCGCGGCAATGAGCGTCACCCGGTCGTTCAGGACTTCATGGTAAACCCGCCAGAACACATCCCGAAGACCGCTGAGCGGAATAGCCTCGGGCACGGTGGCGCTACGACCATGATCGTCAATCGCGCGGTGGGGTTCTGTGAGCGGGCCGAGCGGGCCGCCCTGCCTTGCCTGCATCAACATGAATGCGCCGACGGCCGCGGCCGTCATCGCAGCGGCGATGGTGAACCTCTTGAGTGGAAGCGCATCTGCCATTACCCTGCCCCCTGATTTGCCATCGTCTGATTTTCTGGGTGGATAACGCGGGGTACCGCAAAAGGATGCAAGCCGTGCTTTCTCATCTGCCTTCTGACGCAGGGGAGGGCAATGGGGCCGTCAGCGCCATAAACGGCCCGTGGATCCCGGATACGCCTCAGATCACAACCATCTGATAATAATCATTTTTCTTCTCGTCACGGAACCAAACGTGGAGTTTACTTTTGTTACTACCGCACGTGTAATTCTCCACCTCACGGGGGCGGCGCCGCGAATTGCAGCTCCAGACGGTCGGAAATCGCCTATCGCGCGACTTCCTGGACCCAAGATGCCGCCAGTCGATCCCGCTTTCGCCCGCTCAACACTGGCGCCTGACATCCGAGCAGCCGTTGAACGGACAACAGCAACCAACCAGCACTCGGCCTCAACAACAGTGATGGCGGCAACGCTTAGCAGCGCCAGATCCCCTTATCCGCGACCGAACAGCGCGCCCACCTCGGCGAACGGGCGGCTCCATCCAAAGCCTGGAACAGTCCTGGCCCAACCTCGACGATGCCACTGTTCGCCCGACGTGAACGACTTGGAAGACGGCAGCGGCCGGGAGTACGGGAAGAAGGAGAGCCCCGAACGACATCCCGTTGTCCGCGGACAACCGCCTCTTATCCAACAACTGGCACAGAGGATTACCCCCAAGAGGACCCCGATCCTTAGATGCCCCGTAGATGCCTTGAAGGACGAGGCGAGAGCTTCACTCACCTCAGGAAGGGGAACATTGGACGGTACCGCGCGCAGAAGGACCAAGCGGCCGCCCCGCCGCGGCCAGATGCGAGAAGCCGCTTGGGCCGCGTCCTTCGGGGCCCCGCGCCATCTTCTGCGCACCACGGCTGGTAATGTTGGCGATGCGGCTTTGTCCGCGGCCAACCAATCGTGGGTCCCGGACGGGTTCCCAAGGTGCATAGGGCGTGACGACGCGGCACGAATGCAAGGCGCAACGATGGAGCAGGTCCTTTGGCCGCGACCTGCGACTACACCCCCAGGACGAGAAACGTTGGCGATGCCGCCTCAATAGGAAATGCGGACGATTCCGCCGTTTCACTGGCACAACAGCGATCTGGGTCTCGATGCGCCGCGCCGCAGGTTTGGCTCGACATGGAAGCGGAGGCCGGCGCCCACAAACAGTGCCTTCGCCCTGAGACGCGCCTACGCCAAATGAATGCAGACAGCGGCGTTGGCGCGCGCCCGTCGGGGCTCCGGCGTGACCTGCACGCCTCTGAATGTAGGTGCCGGAGGATGCCGGCCGCAACAGAAGGCGTTGGGATTCTGTTGCGGACGATGAGGAAGCCGCGCCGGCCTACGAGCCTCCCCCTGAGAGGCGCCACCGACAACATCGAGACGCACCTAGCACGCCGGAAGTTGATGCCGATTGTCGCCTGACAACCGGGCACGACTTTTTGGGTCACGCCACATCTATCCTGAGCGCCTCGCTGGGAGCCTAAGGGCGAGAGGGCCGCACCGCGCCAAATGGACTGCAACGGAAGACCTTGGAGTGAGCCCTTCCAGCTCCCGCTTTTGGGCGCGCAACTCCGAAAGATGAGTGCCGAAGGATGGCGCCTTCGACATGGAACTTCGGAGGACCCTGCCGCTCAGCAGCGGGCATTGGGATCCGCACCTCGAGTATAGGCGCTGACGAAGGCCGTGTCCCGGCCCAAGAGGGCCTCCTCAGCACCTTGCAGCACTCAATCGTCAACGCGGAATGCCGGCGCCGAATGACCCAGACGCAGGGTTGGTGCGCGCTCCCCGGCCCAGACCTCCGACCGCATCCCCAGGACGAGGGACCCCGCCAAAGATCTCGAAGGATTGGGTCGCGCAGAAGGTCACCGGCCAGTTGTCCGCGGACAACTGGCCG